>ERZ826242.213-NODE-213-length-91700-cov-28.658868_pt1 | contig 91700 bp, 128 predicted proteins | sample MGYA00519871_ERZ826242 | MGnify/ENA primary metagenome ERZ826242 (study PRJEB31778, sample SAMEA3449226) | human gut metagenome | biome: human gut; feature: human-associated habitat; material: faeces | place: United Kingdom | collected 2010/2012 ... | reverse complement strand
ACCTTTTCAAGTTACTGTTTGGGCATAAGGGCTTTAGGGATTAAACGCATTTAACGAAAAGTCTTTACATTTTACAATATAAAGAGGGCGTTATTTTACCCAGCGATAAGAAGGATGAGACAGTAGAGCCTCAGTAGATAGACCCTCGGCATTTACACCAGACTTAGCATTAACTTCAGCAAAGAAAGCCTTGTTTAGCTTTTCATGATTTTCGGAAGTCTGAACAGCCTTATTACAAAAATAATCTTGGAAAGCCACATAGCAATCAGTGTTGCCAGCGGCAAAAGTTACGATTTCCTGATTTAGCATATTATCAAATCTCCTTTTCTATATTTAATTTTCCTTAGTTAGACTCGCACTGTAGCAGAACGGTTTTCATAACGCCCATGCCAACAGCCACTTCATTAAAGCCAACAACGGAAAGGTAGGGCTTGCCAGCGGTGGGAGCGGCATCGGCGGCCACATACTTGCCACCAGCACCAACAGTAACATACTGCTGAGCAGTAGTAGGCAGAGTGCCACCAACAAAACAACCAGCATCAGCTTCGATAATATCGGTCTTGGGATTTAGATACTTTAGAGACATGGGACGGCCCTTTTCATTGTAGAAGTAGCGAGGGTCACTCATCATCTGCATTTCGATATTAGTACCAACTTCAGGAGTGTTAACTAGCCATACAGAGCCAATAGTATCAGCAGCAGCGGGAGTTACAGCATAATTGAAAGCGGTAACAGTATTGTCAGTAGCCTTGGTAATATCAGCAAGAGTTACAAGTACGCCATTGTCTAGGTCGCCGGTAGCACAAACACCGACACGATTAAAAGAATCTACATTAGTACAAGCACAACGCATAGTAGACACGTAGCCGTGATTATTCATATATTTCAATCTCCTTTATTTCTTAATTATAGTCTGTCCCAAACGGAGCCAGTCTTTTTAATTTCAACAGGGGCGCTCATGCGAGTAAAATCCCCTTCTTTGGTAGAAGCCTTGGACATCTTATCAAATACAGAAGCCTTAACCTTATTGGCCCAAGCGTCCACAGCAGAAAATTCACAAGTCAGACCCTCTTTGCGAGATTCTTCAGCCTGAGTCTTGTCCATAAACTTGGACACTTCAGACATAACAGCTTCAACCTTAGAACCACGTTCAGCTTCCATACAGGTCTGCTTGAAAGTCCGAAGGTCAGATAGTTCAATATCCTTTTCCTTCATGGACTTTTCATTTTCCATGATAATATTATCACGCTTTTCAATTTCGCTCTCAAGATTGGCAATTTTATCCATCGCTTCTTCCAGAGACATTTCTTTCTTTTCGGGTTCTACTTCTGCAAACTTTTGGTACTGTTCAACATTTTCAGGCTCAGAGAACTTTCTAATATTATCAGTATCAATGAAATCTTGCTTGACCTCAATTACTTCGTCAGAAGCAGTCAGCCCTTCTTCGGTTAGAGTAAAATTCAGACGATATAGATTCTGGTCACGATTCTTTAGAATGGCAAACTTTTGATTATCTTCTTCGTAAATACCAGAAATGCTATAATCCCATTCACGCTTTTGGTCAATAATATCCCAAATGCGTCCCCACATATCGCCAATATTCACAGCACTAAATTCAATTTCAGCCATTTCACTCTTAACCTCCTTTCCATCATCTAGTCCTATCTTTTTATAAATCTTTTCAATTTTATTTACAACGGCGGTTTCATCTTCTTTCTTGGCATAACCAAGGGCTGAAGAGAGCCCTTTTGTGGAATAAACCCATTTTCCGTCATAAAGCATCATAACAGGATAGCCAAGTTTAGTAACTTCTCTATCCTCCCAGCCTTCTTCCAGTTTCATACAAACCTTCGGGGCTAGAGACTTAAAGTTCTTCTCTTTAACTAAATCTTGTTTAGCCTTTTGGCCGTCCCATTCACCTTCATAAATATCATCTTTAGAAGTGCTAATAGGATGGTTGACATAATCTTCTTTGGCCATATTCGCAATACGCTCCTTGGCAAATTTCTTTAAAGGGGTGAGATTATGTTCATTCAATTCACTAAAGTATGCAGTAGCTTTTTCTTGAGAAAATCGAACAAAAGATACGTCTGATTCAGGAATCGAAGGACGGATTGCCTTGCCCAAAGTGGTCACACCTACAATAGTAAAAGACAATACTTTATCGTCCATACCTTTACCATTTTCAGTGTTACACATCATCTCAATGCTGACTGCACGTTCGTTATCACCATCAAACATCTTGCAGTAATCTTTTGCATAAATCTTTGATATAACAGCCGTAGCGTAAGCACGAACATACCCTTCTTTATCTTCCACAAATTCAATTTCTTGGTCTTTCGGGAAGAAACCAACAATATGCTCTTGCGGGTCATGCCCTTCCGCATCTAATCCCATAAAGTCCATTTTAACAACCATCCATTTACCCAAGACAGTATTTGCGTTTTTACGCAATACTTCTTCAGAAATTTCTAGTTTATGGGAATTAGGGCGATTTGACATAAAACCTACTTTAGCGATTGCAAACTCTTTTTCGTCATAATCATCAAATTGAATTTGTTCGATATCCTCAACAGCAAAATTAATTAGCTTTTCCAACGTCTCACCTCACTTCCTTTTATAAAATTATATAAAGGCTCAAGAAACCCCGAGCCTTTTAAGCAATTTTTCTAGTCTATTAGACTTTTTAAAATACACAGCCCCTGCATCAATATAAGAGGGCTTGATTCCTGCTTGCTGAATTTCAAAAGCCAATTCTCCATCAGCCATAAAATACTTTTCTAGGTCAGAAGGCGTATCTCTAATAACCATTACTTATCTTCTCCTAAAAGCCAAAAATGATTCTTGATGTGCGCGTCAAACGAGGGATTGTCACCATAAATGTCAATCTTATTACACAGTAAAACCATTTGACGAACCACATTATTATGGTCTTTAATAATATCAATTAAATCTGCACACACATGGAAATCATTATTGTCAAAAGCAATTTTATAACATCCATTAAGTTCTGTTTGATATTCAACCACGAAATCTTTTAATTCATATAAAAGCTCTTTTACAGAAGAATAAGACTTATTCATAGTGGGGACATCTCCGTAATTAACAGAGATATCATAACCTTGTAACCCTAAATCTGCAATTTCGTCTGCAAAATAACCACTGTAACGATGTGCCATTCCATGATGGATAAGCAAGGAAGTTTGATTATAACTTAAATCTGCGTCCAATGCAGATTGCATCCTATCAATACGAGCAGTCATAATAAAACTTTCTGTTACCATTTCTTGTAAGGCAGTAACAGTTGATGGCATTACATACGCCATTTTTATTTCTCCTTATCACATAGCTTTTTATTATTCAAGACTTTCTCTACTCATTTCGCCCGAATCTGTAAGCGAAGTGCTTTCCTCTCTAGGTCTACCACCTTCGCCACCATTCTTTGTAGTATTCACATTAAGCAATAGACTCAATTTATCAATCATTTCACCAGCATGGCCTTCAAGCAGACTCTGGTCAAAATCCTGCGGAGCCATGCCCAAAGCAGAAGCATAAGCAGAGCTATTTAGCACAATACCTTTATCTGCCATTTTTAGCAGTCTATCAAAACGATTAGCTCTATCAAATTCATAAGCACAGCCATCAAAAATAAACTTAAACTTATACTTCTTAGTCAATTTATTAACAAAGAAATTCAAGAAATTTTGGAATTGACTATACATAGGCCGCATGATATTATATTGTTGTTCAACAGCATACTGAATCTCAGCATTGCTCATACGGTCAGAACTATAAATCACACGGCTGATACCACCACCTTGACCAGCAGAAGTTTTAAGCTGATTTTCATAAATATTGGTATTGGTATCATTATACTGATACATTTTAGTGTTTTCAGTAGGCATAGCAACTGCTTTGACATTATCAGGAAGGCCAGACTTCACTTTACCCATGAATACACCCAATGTGGTAGGATTAATAGCAAACTGGTCGGCTTTTGTGCCAGACTTGGCATTATCAAACAAACGCAATTCACCAGCAAGAATAGCATATGCAGAAACTAAGTCTTTGTTATATTGCAGTTCTTCAATTTCATTGTTCCGAAGTGTAGACAGCATATACGGTGCAAGGAAAGGTGTGGTATTAAAGTTGCTTAAATTTTGTTTGAAAGCCCATGCGCCAGCTTCAGGCGAAGTCTGTGTCCACATAGCATAAGTACCTGTGCGTTTATTCAGTACATTTGAAGGGCGATAGTCCAAAATGCCATCAGACTTTATAAAAACCTTGTTGTAATATTTTTTGAACGCAGGGTCAAAGCCGTCAATATCAACCCCAGCATTTAAGAAGTAGGTCATATCCACATCAAACAGCAAACCTTTTTCCCAATAACCAGTGAGCATACAATAGTCTTGGGGCAAAAGTTGCAAAGTGCATTTCATACCTTTGTTGCCCCACTTGGTCTTTCTAAACCAATAGTACCCAACTTCCGTAGTCATGCACTGTTGTACAACGCGTCTAAATTCAGCTTTATAATCAAACCCGTCTAAAAACTGATAAACACGTTGTTTATCTTTTTTGTATTCATCAGACTGATAATCCTCATCAGTGAAGGCATTTGTACAAACAATTTGAAGGTCAAAAGCTAAAACATTTGCATAAGATTCCAAAGTTCTAGCAAAAATAATGTCCCAATGCTTCATAAACTCCGTATAATCTTGCAGAGTAGAAGCGTTTTCTTTATAAGACTTCAAAGCCTTACGCAAATCATTTACAGTGAACGGTTTTGCAGAATTGTTAAGATTATTTAACAGTTGATTACTCATCCAAGGCGAGTAGAATCCTTGTCCATATTTTTCAGCTGTATAAATATTCTCAGCGAAGTTGATAACATCTTGAAGCTGGGATTGAGTTAATTTTTCTGGCATTTTGCACCTCCTCTCATTTTATTTTCAAAGTTTTATAGTTTTCCAAGTTGTTTAATACAAAAATCTTGAAATGCCCAATAAGAAGCAGGGCCAAAAGACCCATCTACTTCAAGATTATATCCAGCTTTCTTTAATTTTTCTTGAACCCACTTAACATCATTACCTTTATCATTCTTATAAAGAACACGAGTAGGTTTAGAATAAGTGGTTGTAGTGGTAGGCGCGTTCACAGTAGTTTTCTCCTTTACAATAATATAAGCATTATCCATACGATTTTCTAAAGTCGAGTCAACAGTAGTGCCCTTATAATTCATAATATAAGACCCGCCACCATCAAGTTTAATCACTTCAGAAAAGCCCATAGCAGAAAACTTTTTATACGCTTCGCCACTGTAAATTAAATTGGCTTTGCTAGACTTCCAGCCCATAATAAAAATATTTTTATTACCGGGCTTCAAACCTAAAAAGATATGCTTAGTAGCATACAGTGTAGACCCATCCCAACCTTGTCCCACAACATAAGTTTTAAACTTAACATCTTTACCATTTCGGATGACAGGAACACCAGCTACAGCATAACTGTAATCAAAACTAACGTGAGATAAATCCAATACTTTTGCTTCACCATTTTGGATAACAAATGTAGAAACAAATTTACCATACATTGGGTTCATATACTTAAAAGAGCCACTATCAAAGCAAAACTTTTTGCCGTTAAACTTACCACGTTCTGCACAATACTTTTTACAAAGCGCAGAAGAACTGTCAAAGTCGCATACTAAATGGCCCACGGGCAAAGTAAATTTTTGGCCTTTTTCAGAGAAATTGCCAAAGAAGTTTGCGTTTGTATAAGTAGATTCTTTAAGATTTTTTTTATGTTCACTCTTTAGAACAATAGAAAATTCGTCCGGCGAACACTCAATAATGTTTACGTTGCTTTGCTTATAATATTTCATTCTATCCTCACCAAACTAATTGAATGTTTTCATAGTCTATTGCTTCATCATAGACAGACTGATTATATTTATTTTCAATCTTGCTTGCTATATAATTACCATACGCTAAACATACAGCTCTATCTTTTGTCATACTACGTGGCTCTCTAAGCTTCACACGACCGTCTTTAAATTCGGCACTTAAATTGATAGCTTCTGTAATTAAAGATTCAACTTGACCATACGGTAACATTGTTTGTGCAAATTCTTCACTTGTCATATCAAAATATTCTCCACTATCTTCAAGTTGAGTTTGTTTTTCTTGACAAGAAATTAAGAATTTGATATTATTGCTTTCAAGTTGCTTCTTTAATTCGACCCACATTTGAGCATTCAAATCGGCTGTGCCAATCATCGGAATTATACAAGGCAAAGCGTTTTTATCGACTGTGCGGTCAATCAAATCTTGAATTTTATTATCAGGAACAACTTGTAAATCTCTTTCTGTGCTTACAGTAAGGCCACAAGTTTTTCTATTACCCATAACTTTTTCTTTATCCCAGGGCATTGTCATACGATTAAACAACGTTTCTCCCCCCGACCTGATATCGGGTATGAAATAATCTGCATTATACTTATATATTGTCAGATTCGTGATATAATCCAGCATCTTTCCATTTAAATCCATATGCTGAATTTTTATAACCATTAGCACATCTAAGAATAAAACTAGCACCTTTCGGATGTCCAATATTTCTTGCGGCTTCAGAAGCAGAAGCATAAGTACAAATATAAACGCCTTCTAAAGTATAGCATTCAACTCTCCTCATTCTTCTGTTCCTGTTCGGATTCTTATTCATTGCTTCACTCATTTTCTTCTTTGTTTCAGGCGTATGATTTTTACCCTTCCAAGAATGTTCATGAGTTTTCCAATACTCTTTGAAAAATTCAGAAGTTCTTTGCTTTTCTTTTTCCGTATGCTTATAATGATTAGACCAAATTTCAGGATGATTTTCATGCAAATGCTTGGCTTTCTCAGACATTAGTTCTTTTGTTTCCTTTGAATGAGTTCTACCAAGCCAAATTTTTTCGCCATTAGCTATTCTATCAAGCATTCTCTTGGAACACGCTTGTTTATATTCTTCGCTTCTTTTTGCACCGCGGCAACCGCCTGCGATTTTGCAAATATTATAGCCATAATCAGAATCATAAGACTGAAAATAATCCATCCAATATTGTTCTCGTTCATTCAACTTTTCTTTATGAACATCTTTTTCAAGAATTGTTATTTCAAAATTATCTATTCCATATTTATTTACAGCTTTTTTCATATAATCGTTAAAATCATTTTGATTATATCTGACAAATCGTTCTCCAAGGTCTTGCGTTTGACCTACATACTTTTTGTTATTGATTAAATTTGTCCATAAATAAATACAAGAGTATCGAAATTTCTTATTGTGCTTAATTTCATAACATTTCATATCACTTATCAACCTTTCTGCAAAAAAAGTTAATATGTAATAGGGATAATCTTCATTATTGCAGTAAATCCGAAAGGTAGCTACTCCCTGTCTCCCTATTATATTCTGTAAACAAGTTCGTTATTCTTGTCTGCTTTCGCCTTCATATTTCTATGAAGAATAGACCATATCTTCTTCCATTTCTGGAAGTCTACTACTTCGGGGCACTTGCCCCTACTCCCTTACGGGATGGTCGTTGAGCCTTGCTCTATTCGAGCCTTGGTTGCTGATTGTCCAATCTATATTGTTTTCAAACATTCACGTTTAGGCTTATTTCATCCTTGCGTTGTAGTCAATATAGCTCTAAGGATATTCCAGCAGTTAAGTAGATTTATTACTCCTATGTTACCATAAGAGAGGACAATAATGTTCATCCCAAAATAATTCCCTTGCCCTGTCGGCAGCACCTAAACTATCACTTGCCGGGTGACCTTCAATATAATCAATATGACGTTCAAATCTATTGCTTTTCCAATGCAAAGACATTAACAAAATAATTGTATTATCGTTCTTTTGACTAGAAGTTGTATTTGCAAAAGCATAGTCTGTTATAACCAAACGAATTTCATCATCTTGTTTTTCTGCGTTACCCAAATCTTTTTGAACATACAAATCAATATTGCTGGGTGGAATAAATGCTTTTTCTATAATTTGGTTATTATTAAAATATTTATAAGAAAAGAAAGAATCTTCCGCTTCACCAATAGCTTCATTATAAAGCTCTTGCCGAACAATAATTTCAGGGTCATTCCGCAGAGATTCAATTAAGTACTCTTCAGTTTTTAATCCTTCTTCAATAACATTAAAAATATCAAAAGCAAATACTTTATAACTAATTCTTTGACTCATATAATATCCAGCAACGCAATTAGTAAATTCCTTATAAGCCCAATCTGCTTTATATCTATTTGAAGTAATATATGTAACCTTTGCTTGTTCAATCCATCGTTTATTTTTCTTAAATTCTTCGTTAATACGCAAAAAGTCAGCTTGCCTAGGACGGCGCATAGGATTAAATACAGAAGAAATAATATGTTTCTTTAATTGCATAGCTTCTTCCAAAATTAACCAACAACAGCGCTCGCCCCTACTGGAATCAACCATAGCCAACACCCGAATGCTCGACCCATTAAATGGAAATAACACAATAGCGATATCGTTATCACGTTTAATTTGAATCATGCCAATTTCCATAAAATGGCGTAAAACTTCTGAATGTTTCATAATAATTTCATCACGAATTTTACGTTCAATCATTTTATTAGCTTGGTCGATTGTAGAAGCAGTAATAACAATTTCTGTATTTGGAAAAAGCATACATCTGATGACCGCACCAAGCCCCAAAACATAGGTCTTGGCCGAATTTCGGCTACACATATCAAATGTAACTTGTGCATTGAACATCTGCCATAACATATAATGTTGATAAGGCAAAAGTTTCATTTTTAATCGCCATTCAGCATAAATGCCCGGATTATATCTAAATAACGTTGTCCAATCAATTTGCTTTTCTTCGGCTTCGTTAGAAGCATACCCAAGGAATTTTTTGCCATCATCATCATTTATTAACTTATATGTTTTAAAAGAAGCAATCTCGTTCGCATTTGAAACAAAAGCCATAATATCATTCCTTTGTCACAGTGGGATACTCTCGTGACCCTGCAATGAGATTTCTTAAAGGTCTCATAAGTTGTTCTTCCAGATGGTGACAACCGCAATAATCTTCATAAGCACTAATATCTTCAAGTTCTGCTGGTTTATATTTTTCCATCATAGCAATTTGATATTCAAGTGTTTTTTCAACTTCTGTCTTAGTGTTACTTTGAAAATTATTTAATTTTAGCAACTCAAGCATCTTTTTGATATTTTCTTGAGCTTTTGCAATAGCATTAATATCACCAGATTCATCAGCTTTACGTTTGCTGAGTTCAGCCTTACACAAGTCTCTATACCGTAATTCAACAACAGTATCTAAACTAAACAAGTCCTTAGTGTATCGGGCAAACAAATCATTCAAAAGCTCATAATCTTCTTCTTCAAACTTGCCCCAAATTCTTTCTTGTTCTGCCAAATCAACAGCCTTTTCTTTATCTTCGGCCATTTCGTCCGTTTTAGTGTCTAACTCAATAATATCATCAAGCATTATATCACTTTGCCAAAATCCATTGATTTGAAATCCTTCATCTTTCAAAATACTATGATAAATCATAAACAGATTCCTAGTATCAATAGAACTTTTTTCTAACGCCATATCATAGTATTTTTTAATAACAGGATAACTCATTTCAGAACAAATACACCATAAAGCTCCGCCATCAGAATTTAATATGCTTTTATATGTCTTAAATCTTGCCGTAAGACAAGCACGGCACAATGGCAAAAACCCATCATGAACAGGGCTAAGACTTTGGATAAAATATTTGTTTTCTTTAGCAGTCTGGCAATTAGGGCACCAATTTTCTTTGGTTCTATTAAATTCTGCCATATTTTCCCTTTCTCCTCATAAATGTAAGGCAAGAGTGGTGTCCTGCCTTACTTATGAAGGAATTCCATTATTTTCAGGTATGAAGAAAGACGATATTTCTACCACCTTTCTTCAAATTATTCAGTTGTATTCGATACCTTGATTTCTCAAAGGCAAACGGCGTTACGCCTACTAATACTGACAGTTTGGCTTTAGACCACTTATCAGAGATACAGGGCATTTGCCCCAATCAACCTCCTTTCATACTTTAGTCTGACAAATCCAGACAGTTGGACGCAAGGTGTTGACCTCCTCTCAAAAGAGAATTTGCTCCTCATCTTATCTCACCCACGCATGGAGCTATATTGGGAATTAGTTAAGTGTCTCACCTTTCGGCTGACAAGATGGTGCGAACGGTCTTAGCGGTTTTGTGCGACCAAATCACTACCGCTCAAGTTCGCGGGTCGATATATTCAAACTTACCCATGCCCGTCACAGGCCCCACAAGCATCTGTAACGTAATCAAGTTAAACAAGGGCAAATATTGAATCAAAGATAATAATTACGATTCACAACAAATCTGAATACTGTTTAATAAATTCATCATATTGTTCTTTTGTATTATTTCCGACACCATAAATATGATGAAATTTTTTATGACATTCTTCACACAGCGTAACTCCATTATCAGGGTTAGTCCGTTTTTCAATACACCAATTATAGCCGTCCTTATGATGCACGACCATTTTTGTTTGATAAGAAGTTTTGCCGCAACATTGGCAAGTATAATCATCTCTTTTCAAAACAGCTTTAACAAAAGATTTAAATTCAAATGTTTTCCGAAATCTAATCTTTTCACTATCATAACCGCCCTTCCAGTGATAATTATTCTCACCGCCATTAGCTTCAATTAAACCGCAATGTAGACATTTACCTGTTTTTGACCGTAACAATGCATCTAGCGTACTTGTGACAATATGCCCACACGACCCCAAACAATCAACCCTCTGACGAACTGTAGCAATATCTTTTGGGTCAAAAAGTGGAGTGAAACCAATTTCAATCAGTCTTTGAATACATTCGTAATAATTTTTTCTCAATCTGTCGGCAGACGATTTGGAAGAACAAGACTTACATAACCAAGGCTTGTTGCTCGCCTTAATGGCGGCCAAAGAACGTAATTTAATATTACCACATTTGCTGCATTTATAATGCAGCTTCACATATAACGGACTAAGTTTTTGCACCTCTTTTGCTTTAATAAAAACTTCTTTTGTATCAATGAGACATTCCAAGCAATGTTTTTTCTTTAACTCTTCACAAATGTTATCATAAGTATACTCTGACACCATAAAATATCAATCTCCCTTAAAGATTATATTTAAGCGGTAAGCCAAGTGTTAAGGGCGCTTGGCAAGGTAGCTACTCCCTGTCCCGCTTTTTAACTTAATTCAAATAATAAATCTTATTAAAACATTCGCCATCTTCATCGAAGCAAGCAAAATATGCACCGGCCCGATTATTCTTTTGAATAGAGCGGGCATAAGGGTCTGTGCCACAAATAGAAGGGACTCTAATGACACGCTTAGAGCCTACATTCCCCACACCCACAGCCTTACTTGCTTCGCTATGAAAATGAGCGCCATAACAAGCGTCGATGGTGACATTATACAAATCTTCAAAATATTTCATTAAAGATTCAAGGTCACGAGTCTCACCATGGGCAAATAACAAATTCTCATTAAAAACGGTAGTAAAATACACGTCATCATAAGGCTCGACCTTAATATCGTTACAGTCCTCTAACCGCATTGTAACAAAAGCGTGGATAATAAACTCCAAGTTCTCTTCGGGGAACTCCGGCTTTTGAGAAAGATACCGGCAAATGGTGTGATTACCAGGAACGAACGCAACGTCGATAGGCACCCCAAGCCGATTATGCACCTCAACAATCCATTGAGACACAAACTCCGCAAATTCAACCGTAGATTTTACCACGGGCTGACGGAGCTTAGTTAAGCTACTCATTCGTAGCAGCCCCTCGAGCGAGTCCCCGTTAAATACAATCTTTAGTTTGTCAATATCAAGGTCATCAGCGTCAATCTTAGCCAGCAAACTCCACATACGAGTCTTAAAAATATCTCGGTTATAAGCATTGACTGTTTCACCAAAAAGACCAGAAACAATATAATTAGTATCATAATGAGCATCAGCAACAACCAATAACCCCACCTTTTCAGTAGGATTAGTGTGGACAATATGTTGAATTTTAATAGGCTCAAGTTCCTTGATAGATTCTTTTAATTGCTCGACAAGCAATTCACTTCTACCCAAGGTGCGATAATATTCTTGAGCTTGGGAGTTGACAGCCTGTAACTTTTTGCGTTCTTTAATGATTTGTTCTTTAGCGTCCAACAACTCTTGTAGGCCAAAATCCTCAGACTCAACTTCTTGCCCCTCAGCATTTTTCAAAAAGATGCTAAAGACCTTAGATGCTCTACGTAAATATTCCGAGCTATATACGTCACGATAGTCTGGGCCAAGAACAGTCTCAGCCCAATCTTGATAGTCAATTATCTTATCTTCAAGGTTCTGTGTCGCTATCTTTACTTTTGTTAGATAACTCATCTTCTTTGTCCTTTTCTATTTCAGCATATTTCCATCTATATCCATTGGCCGTTTTTCGGCCATAAAGTCCACTGCAAGCACAGGAAATATGAGTGGTATCAATTCCTGTCACCCGTGTTGCTTCTTTCATAGACTCAAATCTAGCAATCTCATTTCCATCTAAATCCATTTGAATAACTGGTACAGCATTATTGGTTTTCCCTTCATTCCGCTTGTTGGATTCAATTTTCTTTAGGCGTTTTCGTGCCATAAGCTCTTGAAATTCTTCTTGCGCTTTTTCTCTACGCATTTCAACCATATCGCCAACAACATCAATCATTTTAACAGATTCAGCCCTAAGTTCACGTTCATAGTCTCTAGCTTTAAGTTCACCTTTTTTAAGCCGTTTCCTGTAAGCTTTGGTCACGCCTTGCATATTGATATCATTAATGAAATCATCCTCTGGAGCAAAAAGCGGATAAATTCTTGGAGGTACTTTGTAAGAAACAATTTGTCCATTTGCCATTCGTTGAGTTTGCGTTTTTCCTTCTTCTTGTCTTACCGTAAATGTTCCAAGTCCCGGAACACGACATTTTCCATTATAAAAAACTTCACGAACGATAACTTCCTGAAATGCAGCCCACCATTCAGCGGCGGTTTGTATTGATTCCGTATCTTTCCAACGACACGCCTGTTTAAAAAATTCTTTGTTTGTTATCATCATGGCGTTGGTAGTTTGTTTATTCGCCATCTTCGCTTTCCTCTATTTCTTCGTTATCAATATCTTCTTCGATATTTTGAGTATCATCTTCCGTGCCAAAAAGCGCAGGGTTAGTTTCTCCAAATTCAAAGCGTGTGGCCTCTTTTAGTTTCTGTTTCCAACTTGAGCTAAATCTAAAATTAGCCTTGCAATATCCTGGCGTATCTTGCGGTTCACTATAACACTGCTTCGTCATGCTCCAAATAGCGACATCTTTCTTTGGCTGAATTTGTTTCCAAGTAAGAAAGCCAAAATTTCCTACTGGAACTTCCATTCCACCAAATAGACCTTCTTCTGCAATTTCAGCCCATAGGTTCATCGTCATACGGATGAATTCAATAGGTATACCGCTGCGCTTAAAAATCTGAGTTTCAATCTCTCTGTATGTCAATCTTGGTTTTGTTCTTGCCATTTTAATTCACCTATTTTCCTTTGTTGTCCCCTAATATGGGGTCTTAAATAAGGGGGTAAAATCTTCAAACTATTGCGCCCCAATGGTTTATGGGTTTTTTCGCCACAGTCAATTCCTTATTTCACGCCTTTTTTGTACGTCCAGTCTTTGCTTACAACCATCACAACAACAGACTTGATTATATACGTTTGGTTCAAATCGCCTACCACAAATTGGGCAAATATTTCCAGTCACATTGCGCTTCAAATTCTGTACAATTTCTTCGCCAAAGCAAGCCCAAAGCATTTTTTTATTACTGCCTTTTTTTACCGTATAAGCATAAGCCACAAGGCTATTTACGACATAACCAATATTTTCATCAATCTTGTTAATTATATCATTTCTAATTGTTTGATATTTATAAAGCTCATTCTCATTGACGTGTTCATCATCACCGTAGCCAAATCTATACTGGCCTTTTAGCCATTGATTGTATAGCTCAATTACTTTGCTATTCTCTCGAACAGTATAATCATAATCTTGATTTAAAAGCATTCGCCAATCAAATTTACCGATTGTTTTACAATATTTGATTCTGGATGAAGGAATGCTATTGCAAAGACGGTTCATTGCTGAATTGTTGATTTTTTCACACTGCGTTTCTAACTTGTCTTTGGCAAACTGGAAAAAATACGGAACATTGGCCTTGGTGTAAGATTTAATGATTTTGTCAATCTCTTTAGGGCGAGTAGGCAGCCAACCAGTCTTAGCACAATCTATAACTGCGTTGTTTTCAAAACACAACCATTTTACAACGTCAATTTCTTGCTCAGTAATTTTTTCATTGTTCCAAATCTTGGTAATATTATTTGACACGGGGCCAATATTTCCGGTTGTATACGCCTTAACCATTCCATCATACATAACCTCATTACTTAATATATTACCTTTTGCTTTTTTCAGTTCATAAGCCAAAGGAACAATGCTGTGCATATTACGTTTAGCGATTTTTGTAAGAGTTCGGTCTTTAATTACCAATGACTTGTCTCCATCTACATCACACATAATATATCGAGTAATTAAGTCATGGCAACTGGTATAAACACACTTAGTCATGCCAAACCACTTATCCAACTCTTCGTTTCTAACGTTCTCCCTAATTGGCCATTCACGATACAAATGCGGGCTTCTCAAGCAAGCTAATTCATCACCGTCACGATAATCTCGGCAATAAACTTGACCATCTTCCAACAATCCCTTTGGATTTTTTTCACCTAGAAACAACCATTCACAAAACGCATATAAATCAGGACTAAGAAAAGTATAATGGCCATTAACTCTAAGCCGCCCGGCCTTGGCCTGTTTAACCAAACTTTTTTTAGTCTGCTTTAAAATATCCCTTGAATATTGGTCTTTAAACAATTCAGGATAAATCATTAAGGCTTCTTGAAAATTGCTTTTGTTTGTATTATAATCAGTTGCACCAAGCAATCTCATCGTAGTTTGATAATCATTCCCAATAGAATCAATTTCTTCAATAGTTTTCTTTGTGATAATTCTAATTTCTTCGTCGGTCATATCAGTCAAAGTTTGAAGCATCTGATAATTGATTCTTGCCTTCGGAATATAATCTTCTTCAATATTACAATAACAAATTTCACAGCCAAAGTTCTTAAACTTTGCTTTGTAGCAGCTCCAGTTATTAAAATATTTCGCCATTTTAAATTGACTTTTTGTGAATATATATCTTATTCCTTCTGCAACAATATCGTGCTTATCACCATAGATATCATAAACAGTTGCTTCACCGCCACATTTTTCTTGAATAAACTTATCAAACGCAAATGTGACTAAAAGCCCTTTCATCCAAGGCCCCCGTACCATCCTTGTTGGCCCATCCAGCATAATCCCACAACCGTCCATGTGCGGAATCACAACACCCATTTGTTTACGTTCAATCTCATATGTGATATCACTAATATAGTCCACGAGTCCAGACACACTAGTTTCAAAATCATCTACCACAATGGCTTTGTCAATATCAAAATCTTCCCAAACATCTGTGGCAGAATTGTTAAGTGCCAAATAGGCAAGATATTTGTTTTGATTTACCCCTCCGTGAAAGTTAATAGTTTCAAAATCAAGACCACAAGTTAATCTGTCCTTAATTTTTTCATAATCTGACTCTTTAATAAAAACGGCTTTTTTTTGCCGTATTTGTCCAGCAGAAGCGGTTAAAAAGATATATTTTTTGCCTTTATACAAAAATCCATCAAGCACAAGATTTTTAAACACTTGAAAGAAAAATACATTCACGATAATTATTGACTCGGTCAATTCATTCGGTTTTAAATTTAAAGCCCGTGTTAAACTCGAACAAAACAAAGAGATAACATTTTTTTCTTTTAGACTATCCGGGTTTAACTCTCTGGGTGTTCCATCTTTCGCCCTTTCATCAAGAATATTAGATAATTTTTCTTTTTCTTTTGTTAAAACACGGTTAATAGCCTTTTTTCGCCATTCTTTAGATTCTTGCCACCATATGGCCTTATTTTGCTTTTTTTCTTCTTTTTTATACTCGCTTCTTGCCTTGTATAGCTTTAACAATCGCTGATGGTAATATTGCTCTTTTTCATCATAAAAAGCATCTGTTCCAATGGAAAATGCGTGTACCTGTTTAGACAAACTCATTCAACCATACCGTCCAATCTTCAATACTTGGTTCGTTTTCTTTATCCCATACTTCCGGTTCTGTTTCATTGGAATTTTGAACATAAGTCTGATAACTCATCTCTTGCCATAACACTTGTTTATCACCTCCCTTATCTTGAAATAAATTCACAAAATTTTTCCATATATCCATGTTTTTCTAACCATTCAATCTTTGAAATATTTTCTCGTTTTGCTTTGGTATCAATATTAAAACCAATCTCTTTGCTAAAGTCAATATACCATTGCCTCCAAAGCAGATTAGCATTATTGCTGTTTAGCCCTAACTCACGAACTTTCTTTCTTGCAATCTCAAAACATCTTGCACGGTCAAACTTAATAGGACAAAATTTATCAAACTTCTTTTCAGTATCAACATACTGGCCTGTTTTACGGATAGAAGGGAGAACTTCGTGAGTTATCCAACGCCTAAACTGTTTTGCTTCTGACAACTCGCTACTCAAAATTAAATCATGCACGCCATATTCGTTGACAAGCCAGCCTCCCCGTTGTCCCAACTCAAGCCCAAATTGGGACTGAGTTTCTTTTGTAAGCCTCCACCTATCGCTTGCATCTACATGGTCTGTAATCGCTTTTGTTGGCCGCTTATATCCTAAAATTTTAGCAATATCCGCTCCCACAAACCAAGCCATATTTCCATCACTTATGGTTCTAACGCCTTGCGTAGTATAAGCAAATTCTTCAAATTTCAGGCCATTTTCACCCATAAAATCACTCCTTTTGGCCAAAATTCTTTTCACATACAATATATCACATTTAAGTCAATCTGTCAACAGTTTTGTTGAAAATTTATAAAAATATTTATTCATAAAAAGTTTACAATTTTACTACTTGACAAATCAATGAATTTTTGGTATAATTTTATAAAGAGGAATATATAAATATAAATATTTATATATAAATATTATTTTTATAATTATTTATATTTTTATAATTATTTATACTTATACTTGTTTGTTAACTGTGAATACTCTAATAAGAATTACTAGTAAGAAATATATTAATTTTTCTTTGAACGTTAGTGAAAAGAAAAATTATATAAAAAGAAAAGTTTGCATTGCCGACTTACCCCAGTTTATTTTAGCATCCGCATTTTGTCAAGTATTTTGCAAATACTAAATTTAGCCCAGTTTTCAACTTGTTCATAACAGAATGCAATTTCATTCTTTCCTGTAAGTCTATCTTGTTCTTTCCGTACAGAAAATTTCAATATTTTTGCTTCTAAAATCGTTTCCAATCCCTTTGCCGTGTAATTTGACATCTGACATTTTAAAGCCGATTCTAACTTTAAAATCATTAATAAATTTCAATACAAAATAATCCTTGACTTTGCACGAAGTAAATGCTATACTAGCTATACGAGGTGAAGTCAATGGCTAAAACGAAACCAGGCCGAATTGTAGTTCAATTTCCTGGAACGCCATATGTAATCTATGACTTAGATTCAAAACGCCCCAGATTTGAGCTTTACGACAAAACCAAAAAGATTGCAAAAAGCAAATCTGATAATCCTTTGGATTTTGATAAAATTGTTTTTGGAGATGATTTCAATGCTGAATTTTCTGAAGAGCTTGAAACAACGGCGGCAAGAAGAAAAAGAAAAACTAAATCGGCTGATAAGTAAAAAAGAAAATCTTCAAGAACAAATTGACGAGCTTTTTAAACGCAGAGATATAATGCAAATTGATTTTAGGGCACAAAAAGAGACCCTTGATAAGCAAATTGCGGATGCTCAAAATCAACGGAATGAAAAGTTGGAATCTATCCGATTGGCAGAATCAGGCTTTAGCGAACTTGAAGAAATTGGATATGAAAAATATATTCCAACTATGCTTAACGATGACATTGAACGCAAAATCTTTAAAGTTGAATTAGATATTGGTGAACTTATGGCCAAGGATAATGTTATTATTATCGAAAGACATTATACTATTGACAAATCTACCTCAAAAGGCGAAAAATTCCAAAAAGTATTTGGTAAAAATTTATTAACAGGATTCAATACTTATGTTCAAGTTAAAACAAAATCTGTAACCGAAAATAATTATAATAGAACTTGTGAATTGATTAAAAATTCCTTTGAAAAATTTAACAAGCAAGGCAAAATGGTCGGAATTTATCTTAATTCTAAATATCTCGATTTGTGTATTGAAAAGCTAAAGTATATTCTTGAGCTAAAGATTAAAAAAGCAAAAGAAAAGACCGAACTTCGTGAAGAGCGCGAACGTATGAGAGAACAGGAAAAGTTGCTGGAAGAAGCCCGCAAAGAAAAAGAAAAACTTGAAGCTCAAAAGAAAGCAATGGATATTGCGTATGCTAAAGCCCTAACAGATGAAGAGCGTATGCAAATCAAATCTAATATTGATAGCCTTGACAAACGTATTGACGATATTAATTATCGTATCAATAACCCTAAAGCTGGGTGGGTTTATATCATTCACTCCCCTGCTTTGCCTGATATGGTAAAAATTGGAGTAAGTCGTAGATTGAATGGTCCTTATGAGAGAATTTCCGAACTTAGCTCAAGTTCGCTCCCATTCCCGTTCGTGCTTGACGCTTTTTGTTTTTCTAATGACGCTTTTGCTATTGAATCTTCTATGCACGAATATTTTGATTCCGTTCGTGTAGCTCCTAACAGAGAATTTTTCTATACTACAGCTAATGAAACTATTAACGTACTGGAAAATAAATTCGGTCAAAATGTAATTAAGTCTAATTTGGAAGAAATTTGATGGAGGTATAAAAATGTCAAATAATGTTTCTCACCCTAAACATTATACCCAGGGGGGTATTGAATGTATTAACGCATTAAAAGCTGCAACTGTTGGCAAAACTGGAATCGAGGCTGTATGTGTGGCCAATGTAATTAAATATCTTTGGCGCTATGAAGAAAAAAATGGTTTAGAGGATGTATTTAAGGCCCAATGGTATGTTAATCGTCTAATTCAAGAACTTCAAGAAAAAAATCAGTCTTATGACGAACAAGACTATCCTTTTTTCAATTCTGATGGAGATACAGAATGCTGCTTAGATTGTGCTCACATTAACTATATTGTTAGAGATGTCCAAGGTAAAATAATCAGTGTTCCTTGTAAAGATTGTAAAAATACTGCGATTGTTGGCACTGAAGAATATAATAATCGTCATCTACTTTTCCAATGGCCTAAAGAAAAAGAAGAAAATAATACTTGACAAGTTGGTTCAACTGTGTTATATTATCCGTGGAGGAACCGATATGACACAGTTTAATCATAAAAAAATCAATAGGTATCTTGATATGGCAAAGGAAGCTAGTAAGCAATCTGACTTTACTAAGCATCATCTTGGCGCAGTTGCTATTTATCGTGGCAGCTTACTTGCTACAGGGTATAATTCTTGTAAGACTTCGCCGCTCCAAAAAAAATATAATCATGAACGTGAATACATGGTAGAGGCAAGTTTTGCTAATACGAATTCTACTCATGCTGAGTGTGCTTGTTTGAGCAAGATTAGATACCTTGATATTGACTTTAGCAAGGTTAAGCTCTATGTTTATCGTGAACATAAGAATGGTGTTAAAGCCCTTGCAAGGCCATGCCCAGCTTGTCAAAAGATGATTAAAGATATGGGGATTAAGGAAGTTTGGTTTACAACAGAAAATGGTTTTGGATATGAATGGATGGAAAATTAAACAACTACTAATGCAAATTGGTGATAGAATGAAAACATTAGAGTGGATTGATAATGCTGATAGTTGGCTTTGTCCAGTGTGCAGAACAGAAATATGGAGTCCGGCGGCATATAATTATCATTGCCCTAGATGTGGATTCATTGCGGAAAGAGATAAAAATAAATTTTCTATTTTTCAGGAGGAGAAAAGATGAGTAATAAAACAGAATTTATTGAAAATATGGATAAAGAAGATTTTGAAAAAGGCTTAATTAAATTTAATATCCCGGATAAAGATAGAACCAGTAGCCTCAACGGAGAAGGAGTCTGGGGATGGGTAACTCAAGAAGATAAAGAAAAACATGATGATAATACATATAAAGGCAAAATTACCGCAATCCTTGTTAACCATCCTTTAAACTATTATGGAATTCTGAGATGGGGCGACGAAGTAGTATTACAGTGCCATGGAAATAGTAGACCTACTCTTGCCCCTGATTGGGTGAAAGAAAATCTACAAGGAGGCTAATAATGGCTGAATACATTAAGCGAGAAGCTGTGATTGATTTAATCACACGTCGGTACGAAAATTCAGAAATTTGCACGCAGGAAATCAACAGCATTCCAGCCGCTGATGTTGCCCCAGTGGTACATGGGCGGTGGGAAAATGGCAACCCAATTTGCCCTGTATGTGGCGAAGATAAATTCAAAAATTTAGATGCAGATATTTGGTGTGATTGGTTGCCAGACTACTGCCCAAACTGCGGAGCTAAAATGGACGGAGGTGTAGAATAATGGCAAAGTATTTCAGAATCACAGAGATTGATGCCACTACTTTTAAGCGCATGACTGGTAATGAGCTTGATTGTCTGCAAGTGGCACTGCTTGCGGATGATGGAAATGTGTATGTTGCTGTCGATGAAGATTGGCAAGATTACATTGATGTCGACCTTGAAATGTTTGACACGGACGGAGGCGCTGACCATGACGCTTAGAGAAAAACTGATGCACTATACAAATGACCTTGGCGACGTTGATTTGAAACAAGAAGTTATCGCAACCATCAAACATATCGCGCAATACATGGACGAAGATGAACTATTGCATCATAGTCGGCCCCTTGCTATCGCCTATCTTGCACTAACGGAAGATGATTCTACACCAGTTGTGCTATGCAAGGACTGTGCAAGTGGCATGAAGTCAGATGATAATAAATACATAATTTGTTGTAGACTTGGTATTGGTATGGATTTTGATGACTTTTGTTCTCATGGAGAGAGAAAGGATAAAACTAATGAATCTTGAATGGTATGTATATTATTATGATATAAATAGCAGCCAACTTAAAACCTTCAATATTTTTAATCATCGAGGATTTAAAAATGCCATTGAAGAAATTTTTAAAAAGTATTATTCAATAAAAGAATTTAAAAAGGCTGTTAAATCTGAATTGATGTATTATTTTTGGTCAAAGGCCGAATGGGAAATTGTTATTTCTGATTGGTTTGGCAAACAAGTAGAGAAGAAAATTGATGTTTATGACCAAGTAATGTTAAACTGGGATAGATTTATTGAATGGCTTTATCACGAATTATATTATAAGTTTAGTTATAAAGAGGACTGAGAAATCAGCTCTCTTTTGTTTTGCGTATATTAAGTTGGTCAATTAAATATCTTTGATAAAAGTCGGAAGCGTCTCTTGCGGTTTTAAACTCACCAAGTTCTGGGTGGTCACGAATAACAAATTTTCTAATGGCTTGGACATAAGGGTCATTATTGTTGGTTGGACGAATAGTATTTTTACTGTTTTCGGAAGGTGTTAATCTTCTTAAATTGGCTTTGCGACAGTCATGTCTACAATGATTGATGTGGTCTACAAAGATGGTGGGGTCTGTTGTATCGGTGACAAAACGATGTAAGAATAGGGTCTTTTTATTACCTTGCTCGTCTGGGCAGTATGCACTAAAATATCCATAAGGGGTCATTCCCCATGTATGAGAAGAAACCTTTTCATAATCATCTTTATCAATATAAAATTCATTGTTGTTGCTATCATAGCCAATTACAAAATCCTTATAAAAATCATATTTATTACCTTTTCGGTGTCCTTTCTTTCTACATTCTTTACTGCCACAACTTGCTGTTTTGCCAAGTTTAAGCATTTTACCCCAGACTTCTCGCTTTCGACCACATTCACATTTATATACCCATATATACTTACCATTTGAATCTTTGTGTACTAATTCTATAACAGTTAATTTGCCAAATTTTTGCCCGGTTAAATCTTTGTATGGTACTGGCATTTTTATTCTCCTTTATTATTGTTTGTCAATTCTTCTGCTGTAGCAAAAACTTGTGGAATAATTTTAATAGTTTTATCTATCATTTGTTCATGAACTACCGGAGGTATCATTTTAAATCTGCGACTCTTTAATAAACGGTCAACTTGCGCCTTATTAAATTTGGGCGCGAAATATCCAGCTACTTTTTTAAGTTCGCTTGGCCTTGAAATAATAAATGCTCTTGCGTAATGATTATAACCAAACTCTTGGACTTTGTCATTAACAGCACCGTAATATTGTTTAATTAAATATTCGCCGCCTTTATAAATATCTTGAACAGATTGCATTTTATGAGCTTTCATAAATTCAACTTTTACTTGCTCAAGTTCAGCCTTTTGTTGTTCAGTAGCTTGAATGGGTTGAGTAAAAACAACACCCTGTTTGGTCAAATAAGAATTTTGAAAAACATAAGATTCTGTATAATCAATTATCCCTCTTTTTCTTAATCGTTCCAATGCTCGTTTGAGAACATATTTATCATGTCGGTCTGCAATATTAAACCATTCAGATTCTATTTTATCAATATCAAATATATTACTATTAGTTGGTAGTTCAAGCGCCAACTTATCTAAACAACTGCGATATTCTGAGTAATGTTTGTTTATCATAGCGATACCTCTACGTAACTTGGTATAAGTATAGGTTTCTGTAATAGCGCCCTCTGCAATAAAATTTAGTAGAGTGGCCTCTACAAAGTTATTATAATTTTTTTCAGCTCTAATCATTTGTGTTTGCTCTGGCGTATATTCAGCCTTGACTATATATCGGCCTCTTTTTAATTTTTGTATATCATAAGATTCTTGCCACCGTTCCATTTGATATTTTCTTACATTCCCAGACCTCGATTCTTTTTCGCCCATTACCTTGCAAAGCTCTGGATAAGATAGTTCTTTATTTAATTCCATTTAAATTCCTCCTAAATTGCGTCAGTCGTCAGATAAAATTGCTATAACAGCAATAACGCTCTGCGTTTTGCCCCCTATATTAAATTGCGTCAGTCAGTTTGTATAATAGATAGATATATATTAACAAAAATCACTGACGCAAATTGATAGACAAAAATATAAGTTCTTTCCCACCTCTACCATATTATCACATCTTAACACTATTGTCAATATATATAAATATAAGTTAACAGATTGTTAATAATTATAAAAGTTAGGTGATGTAGGGCTGGAGTGAGTGGATGGTTTGGGATTAGAAGTGAATACGGTGGGATGTGGGATTTAAATAACTTGGAGAGTAGAGGTGGGGTTGTATGGTTTGATGGGGGTTTAGGCGGTTGTGTGGTGTTCGTGCTACTACTCGATTTACTTTAACGCTTTAAAGCGTTATCCAATACCCATCCCAGGGGTGGGTTTACATAATTTTACGCCGATAACATCAGTTATCATCGGGGATATACCCCCAGGGGGTATTTTTGGGAAAAAATTCCAAGTTTGACTTCAACTCATCACTGTGCTAAAACGTGTCCACTTTTCCACACAGTTTTCCACAGGCTACACGTTAGGCGGAACAACCGAATTGTACAAACAACAATATTGTATATATCCACCATATACAGCTACACATAGTCAATCAATTCCACTAGGCTATTCAGCTTTCATTCCCTTTCTGTTAAACCATCTTATTTTCTCTGTTTTTCCATCTAATCCCCTTTACTATTTTGAATTTATCTTCAATATTACTTTCTTTCTCTATTTTATATTATATCTATTATTATATTATATCATTAACTATATTATCTTCATCTATCTTATCTATTCAATCTAATTTTTATTATTACATCTTATCTTTGTTCAATCTAAATATAATCTTCAATACTATATCACATCATTCAATCTCTTCCTATCTGGTTTATCATATAACATCCATTCTATACCAGTATAACATATAATATTATATCATACAACTATAATTATTCTATTTTATAAGCCGTATTATAAAATTTTATATTCTACATTCTATAATCTAGTATCTAAAATCATATTATATTATTTTAAAAACTATCTGATACAATCCTGATTCTATATTCAATATTCTAAAAACCATATTCATATTTTTTGAATATTCAATCTTTTCTAATTTTAAAAACATTGTAATATTAATGCTTTTCAGATTTATATATGAATAAAGTTAGTATAAATATCGTATATCTATCTTTTCTATAACTCCATAAAATGGTAAATCGTCTATGCTGGGGTTTTTAGAGACAAGGGGGTGTAACTATATAGTTCAACATAAAAACGCCCTGAAGGGCCTTAAAAAGCCGTTTAAACCGTGTTTGTCTGATATGTACAATTATAATTATAATGTCTATCTATTACGGATAAAAAAATAGAATTATAATATATAATAATAGTATAAAATTATATACAACTAAACGGTCTAAAATATAACTATAATTATATAGAATGACGAACAAAAAACTATTGACAACATAGGCGTGCGGGTATATCATAGTGACAACGAAACAAGGAAACGACATTTTAGGAGGTCGAAAAAATGGAAGTTTGCGTTGTGAACACGGTAGCCCACCTGAAAAATAGTAGAGGTTGGCAAGTAATGCGGCGTATCAATTGCGGCCTGGCCCATATCGAACGGGAGTTGGTCACATTGGAAGAAGCCATCACCTATTGCAACGAAAATAATTATAAAATTATTGCAGTTGGTGATTTTTGGCAATGTGTAGAATAATTTTTTCAAAAATGGGGGGAGGATTAAAATGAAAAAATTTAATGGTATCAACATCACTCCGTCAAATGGCAAATTCTGGTGCTTTAATTGTGACGTACAAGATGCCACAATTGTTATCAAATTGAATACTTTCCGAGAAATTCACTTGTGCCCCTGGTGCTTTAAGCAACTTAAAAAAGAGATAAACAACTATATTCCATAAAATTGTAGCCGCTCTTTTCAGGGCGGTTATTTTTTATTCTTTTTCTTTTTGTTTAATTTGCATAAAAATCCTATAAATCTTTGTATAGTTTGCCTATATACAAGAGGCCGAAAAAGTGCTATCTTATAATCACGCAAGGCGATAAAAACAAAAACGAAAATAAAACATAGGAGGAACAAAAAAATGAATTATAATATGGTATTGACCCCGGAACGGTGGGAGCGGTTGCGGCCTAAAATGCGGGCGGCTGGACTCAATTATGAGCCGTCCGGGTATGGTTCTATGGTCTATATTGGTGGGACGTGTAGCCCAAAAGAATATGATATCATGGCCGCATGGATAGAGGAGATGTAAAAAATGAAATACGAAAAAGAGGCAAAAGCTTTTTGTAAAGCTATCCAACTTTTGGTAGAAAATCCCGCACGCCTGGAAAACTTAGAAAATTATCTTTCTTTCCATTTCTCGGAATGGTTGGAGGACTGGGCGGACACTCCCCAAAAGATAGCGGGAGAAATGTTAGAATTTTCTAAAATCGAGGTGTAAAAAATGGAAATTGGAATCCTGTATATTATTATCATGACTGTCCTCATTTATCTACTTTTTGACTTGGCGTTATATGCCGTCTATCGCTTAGACGGTGGAAAGTTGGGATTTTTTAGCTGGTTGAAAAAAATTGAATTTTGAGGAGGAAAATTTAATGCTTTTGCGAAAAGATATTGAAACCATTATGTCAACCCCTGAACTGTGGCAAGCGTTTCACGACTTAGAAAAAGCCTATTCTATACGATGCAACAGCCCAGAAGAGAACGCACGATATAAAGCGATGTTTCGTGTTTTTAAGGCACAAGTGGAGGGGCAGAAGGGCCAAATAATTCCATTCTAACAAATTCACCAAAAAATTTTTCAAATCTTGTGCAAAATGCCTATTGAAAAAGCCTTTAGGATTTGATATCATACAATTACCGAAAGGAACAAAAAACATTTTTTGGAGGTTAATTATTATGTTGAACGAAAAGAGAACGAAAGAAGCCGTCATTGCTGATATCATCCAGTATTTCAATGAAAACGAAGATGTTTTCAATGATTGTATGGAAGAGCTGGACAGTTACAACGGTTATTTGGGCGATGACTGTTATTACAGCATGGAAGAATTAAATGACCTCTACAGCGGACAGGAGCCACAAGAAATTTTGCTTCGGGCTTTCTATGGTTTTGACGCTGATAGCTGGTACACCGACAGCAGAGGGAATAAAATTTATGGAGCCTTTAATCCCAACAGAAATTATTTTTATTTAAATGGCTATGGCAATCTTGTTTCTAGTGATTATAAAGATTATTCTGATAAGCTGGATGAATACGCTATTGAAGAAATGCGCGAAAATAGAGACTATGTTGAAAGTGTTGAAAATGACGACATTTTAGCGGGTCTGTTTGATGAGTTGGAGGAGATTGAAGAATAAAACAAGCCCCATTCCAGAAATATTTTTTTAGGAGGTTTTTGCCATGAAAATTATTAAAGCATATCAGGGCGAACCGCACGAACATAGATTTCCAGCCATTTGCTGGCATTGTCAAGACGTGGACGGGTGCCTATTGGGGGATATATTTACAAGAGCAAAAACGAGAGAGGGAGTGCGAGAGGCAATTGCTAAAAAATATCAAGGCGACGCTTCAAGTTGCGCCGTTTGGCTATATCTGTTTTCCGGGTATTGGCCAATGTATCAAAAAGTAGATTTTGAAGAAGATACATAAAGATTAGAGGCCTCCGGGCCTCTTTTCTTTTTGCCTATTCTTTATAAAAAATCAATTAGAAACGGCTCTAGAATCGTTTTTGTATCGTCTGCCGTATGTTTTCACGTCTGGCGCTGGAAGGGCTGTAAAGGGCTTTAAAATGTGAAATAGAGGTATCGCTAAAATAAGCCGTTCTTTTTTTTATGTTCAGACTTCAGTATTCTAAACTGTAAAAGAAAAATTTTTTCAAAAAAACCTATTGATAATAATCTGTTTTTGTGGTACAATTAAGACAGTTAGAAAAGGCAATTCCGAGAAAGCCTAAAAGTGAGAGGAAGGGAGAGAATATCAAAAAACTTTAATGATGTAAAGTGTTAAAGTAAAACATCTTTCTTGGCCTTGTTTAGTGGGGCTGTCTGTCCGCACGTCTGCAAGCTGCCTAAGCTCTATAAATTTCAAGCGCAAACGGCCTTAGAATTCGTTTTTTATATGGGGGCGGTGTAGTTATATCCCTCAGGCAAAAAAGCCGTCAGAACGTTTGTAAATGCCGATTGTTTCAATAGTTTAAAAATGGAAAATTTTAGCGGGCCAAAATAGCCAAAAATTTTTGAAACAATTGTGCAATATGACTATTTACATATGGCTTGGAATCTGGTATTCTATAGATGTTCCGAGGGACAAAAACATTTTAGGAGGTAAAGCATGAATATTAAAAAATGGGAATTGATTCTAAGATTCCGAAACGGCCACGAGGTAAAAATCCCGGTTGTGTTAAAAACAGGGATACAATTAGCGTATAAGCTGAGGGAGGAGGATATCACTTGCAAGATGAAAACTATTGACAACTGAAAAAGAATCTGATAGAATACCAGGCGAGGGGACAGGAATGCCCTTTTGCCTGGTATCTTTTTTTGAAAAAGAGCCATAGTTTAATACAGTAAAGCAATAAAGTGTTCTTTGGCTAAGTAAAGTGTAACACTTTAGTGTGTTGAAGCATCTTTAACACTTTAGCGTGGTGGCGTGGTAGTGTGTTAACACTTTAATGAGCTAAAGTTTAGTGCTTTAGTGTGCGAAAGCGTGTTTATGAAAATTTGAAAAATTCCCCACCCATACGCGCCTTAGGCGTTTTTTAAATTTTCCCAGCAATATAGTATATGTATATATGTATGTATGGATATATAGATATATGTATAGATGTATAATGTGTAGAAGTATGAAGTTGAGTATATAGATTGATAAAGGAAAGATATAATTAAAAACAGAAGAAGATAAATGAATAAGTAAACAACGGCAAAGTTAATAGATTTATCGGCAAAAATTTTAAAGAAAAGTTGATAGAAGTTTGTAAAAACTTTTCCGACGATTGGCGAGAAATTTTCTGATGATTGGATTTTTTTTTGTTGGCTTAAAAAATTTTACAGCAACAAAAATTTTTATTTTCAATTTTATTTATAGAATTTTTTATCCCTGCCAAAAACTTAAATCGCCCGACAAAATTTACACGCGAAACTTGACAACTACACATTAATTGTGATAAAATTTATGTGTGGTTGTCAACGAATTAAATTTGGCTGGCAATTTCAAAAAATTTAGTAATTTTTCATATACAATTTATACAAATAAAAAACCAAAATAATTTTAAAATTTATCTTGACTTTTTATTAAATTTGCGGTATAATATAACCGTATAATCAAAGCAAACAAAAAGTTTAATTAAATTATCTTATCTTTTTATTTATGCATAGGTGAATTGCAGAATTCAAAACGAAAATTCTTTATGTAAAATGAATTATAAAATTCAAATCCAAAATTCTGTTCAGAAAATTTAAAATGAAAAATTTATTTTGAAAAAGGGGTTGAAAAATTTGAAACGGAAAATCCAAAACCGAAAATTAGAAGCGGTGTTTGGAGCGGGAATTTTGATTTACGGTATTTATATTTGGAAATTCGTTCCTGAGAATCAAAACCAAAAAGTTGAATTTAAAATTGAGCCACAAAATTCAATTTCAGAAAGTTTTGATTGGTTTTTTGAATCTGATGAAAAAATTAGAGAGATGTTTCAGATTGAAAAAACGAATCACAAAATTAAAAAAGAAGAATGGCATCCATTTTTTGAAATCAGTAATCAAGACAGAGAAACAATCCAATATATCGTGGCTGGTGAGGCTGGATATGAGCCAATAAAAGGTAAGATGGCTGTAGCTCAAACTTTACTTAACGCTATGAAAAAAGAGGGGCGCAGTGCAAAACAAGTAAAAAAAATTTATCAATATTCAGGCTGGAAAACGAATCTGAATATTGAATCGCCCGAAAATTGGGCTGAAGTGAAAGAAGCCGTAGATAGAGTTTTTGATAATGGCGAATTTGTATCAGAAAATCCAATTCTATTTTTCTATGCGCTAAAATATTCCAGTGGTAAATTTCATCGAACTTTACCGCATGACCAAATTATTGGAGGACACAGCTTCCATTATCTTGAAGAAGATATAAATGCGGATTGGTTTAAGGAGTTGCAAAAATGAGTTCGATTTTATATTATGCGGCTTTAATTTCAGTGGGTATGACTTCACTTTGGAGTTGTATTTATACATTGATTTCATTGCATATGCTATATTATTTGAATTCGGTATTTGGTTCAATCTTAACTGTAGTATCGGCTGTTTTATTTTTTAAATTGATTTTTTAAGGAGCATAAAAATGGGAACTAAAATGGATGGCAAGGCTTTGGCTGATAAAATTGCCGTTAATTTAAAGCAACGATGTGAAAATTTGAAAAGCAAGAATCTAATCCCAAGTGTTGATATTTACACTACAGACGATGACCCTATTGCTAATATGTATTTGCGTAGCAAATTAAATCGTTGTCAAGAAATTGGAATTGAAACTGTAGTAAAAAATTGCAGCGAATACGATACTTTGGGCATTATTAGAAGTATATCAAATTCTAACAATCCTGTAATTATTGAAGAACCAATTCCTTCTGCTATTGATAAAGAATTGCTTTGCGGCATTCTAATCTCCTGGAGGGACTTGGACGGATGGTCTATGTGGAATAAAGCAAAATTATATTCTAACGCAGAACCTAATTTTTATCCATGCACTCCCAAAGGGATTATGCGTTTGCTTAAAGAATATAATGTAGAATTTGAAGGTAAAAATGCTCTTGTAATTGGTCGCAGTGATATTGTTGGTCATCCTATTGCATGGATGTTGAGCCAGCAAGGTTGTACCGTTACAATGGCACATAGCAAAACAAATGAATCTTACCTTGTCACTTATGCTATTAGTGCAGATATTATTGTTTCTGCCGTTGGCAAGCCAAACATCATTGACTTTCAAGAATTCAACGATGAGTGTTTTGGAATGGGTGAAAAATTACTTTCTGATAAAGTGATTATTGATGTTGGCATGAACTTTGAGGATGGAATTTTAGTAGGCGATTTTACTGAAGATTTTAAATCTAAAGCTGCGCTGTGGAATTCTGTTCGTGGGGGCATTGGGCCGATGACAACGATTTCGCTTTGTGAGAATGTAATAGAATTTTATGAAAGAAAAATTAATGATTAAGGCTTGACAATCATCCCAACTTCTGCTATATTAAAACCATGGAGGCGAGGTAAATGAAAATCAATTATTCTATTGAATTAGAAACTGATGAAAATAACAAGCCTTTGTGGTGCAGTGTAAATTATGTTCTTCGATATTATTGTGAAAACATGACTACAGAACAAGCAATTTCGTCTGCAATTTTAGCTTATGAAAAACTTGACACAGTAAAAGATGGGGTATATAATAAAGCTGTATTTTGGCCTGATAAGCTGATTGAGATGATTAACAAGCAGATGGTTCATCGTTATAACGTCAGTGCCACTAAGCATTATTTTGATAAATGTAGAATTTTACATTTGCCTAAGAATTGCTATAAGGCTATGATACATGGAGAAATCATCGAAGCAGAAGTTAAAAATGGTTCTGTTGTAAAAATTGTTACTAGATTGCCAAATCGTAAATATATGACTGAAGATATTTGTGCTGCAATTTTGCTTCATTCTGAAGATTTTTATGACGCTAAAGTCAAGACTGTGTGGACAAACCAAGCAGATGACAACCATAGCACGATTGATGTTTCAAATTATATAAAAAGTTGAAAAAAGTGCTTGACAAGTCTTTTAAAGCATGATATACTTATTACAGTAAGAAAAAGGAGCGATTAAAATGTCTCGAAAAGAATTGAAATACACATATTCCAGCGTCAAGTCGCCCTGTAAGGGATGTTGTGATAGATATGTTGGGTGTCATGGTTCTTGTGTTGGATATAAGGCTTATCATGATGAGCTGAACAGAATTCGGGCCAAGGAGTTTGAGTTCAAAAAGCTAGACAATATGTGTAATTCAATTTTAAGCAAAACCACAATTTCAAAAGATTTTATTGGACTTTATTAAAAAGTTCTTGACAAAGAAAAGAAATTGTGGTATAATTAAATTAAAGTTTGCGGTTAGCTTGTAAAACCGCTTATAACCTCGCACAGCTCAACTGGTCTGAGCATCCGATTTATAATCGGAAGATTGTGTGTTCGAGCCACACTGCGAGGCCCACTAATTATTTCCAAAAGAAAGGGGTGAATAGGTTGGGAATTTTAAGCTGGTGCAACCACGCAATCAGTGCTAATGCTGACGAAGCATTTAATAAGGTTGCAAGTGGAGATGGCAGAAAGACAGTTATCTTGTATAGGTCATTTCAGAATGAGAAAGAACTACACAACGAGATTAAAAAGCTATATCAAAAAATCAAAGAGTACAATATAAATGTTAATTCTGTTGAGGAGCAGCTTATCCCAACCAACCCTTACTTTTGGAATGATATTGATGGCTGTCTTGGTGTGAGATGTGCCGAGATTGATATTGATACAGTTGAGAACTGTGATGGTAAGATTGCTTTGTTTGCAGGATGGAACAAATCCGTTCTATTCAAAGACACTGAGCTGCGTGTGAGTAGTAAAGCTATGGCCAGTTTAGCGCTGCTTGGTTCGCTTGCACAGTGAGATAAAAAATCTTAAAAAACTTTTCAAAATCCATTGACAAACCCGAAAATTTGTGGTAAGATAACCACAGAAGCAAAGAAAGGAAGATTCGGAATGACAAATGTAGAAAAGAAGCGTAATCAACTGAGAGACACCGCTTTTAAACTGGTATATAAACACCCTTACAGTATGGTTCGAACTAAGATTGACCGTATTAGCCGTCAGCTTCGAGAGCTTGATAATAAGTTTGTTAAGACCGCTGATTCTGATAAGTAAGGTAATATCGGCTTAGGCCGTTATTATACCAGTGTATAGTAAGTAGGGAAATACCCCTTCTTGGGCCGAATAGGTTATGTAGGCAAACAACAATCAAGGTTAAGGAGTAGGCTATCATTCTCGGTAGCGCTTGCTATGCATACCAGCACCTATGTCTCCACTACGAAGTAGTCTAAAAGGAAGGTCGCTTAACCGATGCAGAGACAGTTAAGGTTAAGATGTGTGTATGGCGCATCTCGGTTCAAACTGTACAAGACCAAAAAACCATACTAACGGTGACAGCTTGGAGAGATAAGCGGCCTTAATTTAATTGGTGGTAGAGAATTATGGTCAATATTAAACCACACGATTCAGCAAGGATGGCTAAAGCCTTGTTGGTGTTCCATATATTTGAACTCATTTTTAGTCCGTTAAGCTAAAGATTGACTATGTTTAATAAAAATAAAAGGTCGATTTTATTATGAGTTGGTATAATAATTGGATTGATAAACATTTTGAGAAACAAGGTTACAAGATTAAATCTTGTGATAAATATGGAGCTTGTTACGAAAAATATGTTAAGGAATATGATTACACAAGTGTTATTCATATTGTCCATAAAAATAATGGAAAACATATTGTTCAATGTTACGATACTCAAGTTTTATTTGCAAAAACAGAAAATGGTTCTAAAACAGAATTGGTAAATCAGGTAGATGGCCTTTATATGTCCCTTTTGTTTTGGGTTTGGTTGAAATATAAATGGCTTTCTCATAAATATAACTGGAAAAAGATGTAACGCACTCAGAATTGTCATGGCGAACGATAGTAACCAATCAAGTGTGGCGAGATTCAAGTCCTCAAGCCACGGCGTTCGACTCGTCTGGCGCAAGGTGCAAAACCTGATAAGCGTAGGTCACTACGATAGTGCGACATCCACGGTTGAATGGCTGGTGTAACCTTAAATCCCCAGCTACCAGAGGCCATGTTGGTTATGTTTACGGTTAAACGGTTAGCTCATCACTTAACTGTAAAATTTGTAAAAAACCAGTCGGGTATACACGATGTTCTACGGACGCATGGCATTACGGGAAGATATGGTATAAGATAAATGTTTTAACTAGCTCAGTAAAGTTTTTAAATACTTGTCCTTCGTGGATATTATTAAAATTATAGTTAAAAGTCTATCTTTAAACAGTTCGAGTCTGTTACTTCCCTTGAAACGCTGGATTAGCTCAGTTGGCAGAGCCGTTCACTTGTAATGAAAAGGTCATCCGTTCAAATCGGATATCCAGCTCCAGTCCGCCTATTGGGATTCTCCGCAATCGTAAGTGCTTAAAGCCGCTAAGTCATTGACCCACAATGGCGAAATGAGAATTAGGACAGCGTGGAGTCAAGAGTACGCTGAAAGTAGGATAATATATGCTCTTGGCAAATCTACTATTACAAATGGTAGTTGACAGATGCCAACATGGCAACAAAGTCCCGCCAACGGCTAGAGGGGGCACAGATGGGTGAATAGCCTAGTCTTATCAAACAATTTAATAGGCAATGTCTATAAAAGCATCCTAAGAATTGGAAATGCCAAATGATATTGTCAATAACAAACCGAGGAGAAACATAAAATAAATTGTGGGTGGAAGGGCGAAAGGTCTCGAAGGCCAAGAGCGTGTAGGTTTGTTAATCTTTAGAAAGGAGATGACTCCAATGCAGTATCAGGATTTTGAAGAGATGCTTTATGGTACTAACTATAATGTTCATTCTACTAAGTAAGGGCTTATGCCCTATATATGGGTCGATTAAGTAAAACTTATGAGACCCCACCTCCCTCCCGAAAAGGTAAAAAGAAGTACAATCCTCATACTCACTACCTGTAATGGGTTGGATGAATAAAGGTGAGACAAAACTCCCGGTAGTCCAATCGGCAGGAGACAAATCACTCAAAATGATTACAGTGGCGATTCGAGTTCGCCTCGGGAGACCACCCGGCCAACACTTTCATAAAAACTTCTCCTTTTTGTACCTCCTAAAATTTACCTCCTTCTGTTTTTGTTTGTCAGTTCCCTGTGTTGGCCTTCAAATAAATTCCCGAATTTGTTAATAACGAGTTCGGGAATTTATTTTCTAAAAATTCAATTTTTATATTGACAGGACAGAAGAATTGTAGTATACTTTAATCAAAGTTAAGGAGGTAATAAATATGATTAACGCTTATGTGAACTATATGAAGGCTGAGAAGATGTCTGAGAACACCATGCGTGGCTATACTAATCATATCAATCAGATGTTAAATATGGTAAATAAGCCTGAGTCTGATATTACTTATCTTGACCTTGTGAACTGGAAAGCCGATATTAGCAGTCTGGCTAGCGCTACGGTTGCTAATAAAGTGGCTGCTATTAAGAGTTATTTTGGTTTTCTTGTAAATGCTCAAATTATTGGTTCTGACCCCAGCCAGAATCTTAGCCGTCCTACGAATATTAAGAACAAAGAAAAGCCTTATGTAAGCGAAGATGACGCTAAAATGCTTGTTAAGTTTGCTAGAACACCTCGCGATAAGGCCATATTTAAGTTTTTGCTTTCTACTGGTGTTCGATTCTGTGAGATGGCGAATATTACTATCGAGCAATACAAACAGGCTATAGAATCTGACAGAACTATCGAACTGTCTGTGACTAAGGGTGATAAAGGCGGCAAGATTTTTATTAACGATTCTACTAAGGCCGCTATTGATACTTACCTTCGTATTCGAGACGATGAATGTCCTTATTTGTTTGCTTCTGAAAGAGCACATAAATTAAGTGACAATTCTGTATCTCATACTATTAAGGTTGCGGCTCGACGCGCTGGTTTGCCTTATTGGAGCGACTTGAGTTGCCATGGCCTTAGAGCCGCTTGTGCTACCATCATGAATGATAAAAATGTGCCTGTTGGTACTATTAGTAAGGTCTTACGTCACAGCTCTTTGAGCGTGACTACAAGATACATTAAATCCAGCCAGAATAACATCAATAATGCTACAGCGTTAATGGAGTTTTAAATTATGAAAAATGAAATCCTTCGAGCAATTTATGATTATTTTGATTGGGTAGATTGTGCCAGTTGCCGATTTGATGAAAAAGTAGCTTACAAAGATTGTGATGGTTGTTTCTCTAGAACTATAAATTGGGCTATTAGTAAAGATGTCGCGGAATCTTTTGCTAATAAAATTATGAAAATTATTAAGGAGAAAAATTATGAGTAACAAAGCAAAGAAGTGGCAAGAAGGAGACTATGTTATTCGTGTAACGGGTAATCATATCACGGCTACCAAGTTTATCCAAGAACAAAAGAATTTTATGAATACTACTCTTGATGCAACAAAGGCGTATAAAGGTATCGCTGCCTGTGACCCCCAAGATGAATTTGATTTGAGCGAAGGAGTTAAGATGGCTATGAACCGTCTAAATTTATTGCTAAATGATAAGTTTAGTAATGAAATTAAGGTTGGTGATACTGTAAAAATCATCAATTTTGGAAAGTTTTATACTACTTATTGTGATTGGGTTGACAAGTATGTGACTTCCGGTTATGATAAGTGTAGATACGCTTTTAAGCAGACTCCTAACAATAATATTGGTAAGGTTCTATATATGGCAAAGCATGGAGCACAGAATACGATGCTTGCTTTTATCGAAGTTAAAATCGCTGAAGGTTATACTGACCCTTGTTATCTTATCAGTGTAGAGGGGCTAAAGAAGCTATGAAACAATCATGGAATGGCTGGAGTTATCCTAAAATGATGCCTGAAATCGTCGAAGCCGTTGAAACACATTTTTGTGATGATAAAGATATTATTGTTGATTGTATGCTATATTTAAAAAATGCAACTGCTAGAGTCGAAGATTTGAATACGATTAACAAGTGGTTTGATGATAATAATAGATGCCACGTCTGCGGTTGTGAACTTGAAACGGTTATAACAAAAGAACCCCATTTTGAACTTGGACCTGACGTATATGAAAATCTGGTAGATTATTATTGTCCTAATTGCATTGGACTCCTCGATGAACGGAGATAAATAAAATGGATAAAAGAATCAAAGCAAGATTAGAACGTGAAAAACTAAATGAAATGATTAAGTCTAGTCCGAAGTTAAAGGCTTTTCTTGATGCAGCTACGGACGAAACTGAGAATCAAGACTTAAAAGACTTGATTCAGCCTGTACTTGTAGACGCTTTTGACAAGATTCGCCTACAAGGAATCAATATTGGCTGGCACGCTCACGCTATGCAATGTAAGAAGAAGATTGAATCTTGCGATACATTGGAGCAAGCTATTGAGCTTATGTCCAAAGAAGTTCAAGAGACTGCTGATAAACTAGGAATTAAGGTGGAAGAGGAATAATATTATGGAGAAGTTAGAAGAAAAGAACAAGAAAATGACTCCATTATCTCAAATCCATAAATTTTGCGTTGACTGCCTAGGTGGGCAACCTAAACTTGTTAAGGGATGTACGTCTAAAAACTGCCCTTTGTATCCGTATAGAACAGGCCATAATACCAATTCTAAACGGGCAATGACTGAAGAACAGCGTCAGATGGCAGTAGAGCGACTAAAAAAGGCTAGAGAAGCTAAGAAAGGAGAATAGTATGAAGCAGTATGAAAAAATTGAGACTGTCTTTTGTCGTGATATGGATGGGACAAAGCGTCTTATTCTAAATAATTACCGTAATCCTACTATTGCCTATCTCAAAGACAATATGTGGTTGTTTACTGAAAAGGTAGACAGAACAAATATTCGTGTTCATTGGGATGGACACAAGGTTGAGTTTGGTGGGCGTACTGACAAAGCACAAATTCCGGGGCCTCTTCTTAGTAGGCTAAATGAGATGTTTATGACCACTGAAGCCGAAGAACTGTTTGAGCAGACATGGGGCGATAAGGAGGTCATCTTGTTTGGTGAGGGCTACGGCCCTAAGATACAAAACGGCGGTGAATATCGTTCTGACGTGTCTTTTATTCTCTTTGATGTTCTGGTAGGAGATAATTATCAAGAACGTGAATGGGTGGAGAAAACAGCACAAATGTTCAACATTGACGTTGTTCCTATTGTGCTTACAGGTACTATTCAGGATGGCATTGATTATGTTATGAAACATCCTCGGTCTACTATGGGGACTGCCATGATGGAAGGCGTTGTTGGTAGACCTATGATTGAGTTGAGAGACAGGCGTGGGGAAAGAGTAATCATAAAGATTAAGTGGGAAGATTTTAAGCACTTCGCTACATAAAGTTACTATGTTTTCTGGTTTATTTTCAATTTATTTATCTAAGCAATATAAGTTGATAGGTTAATAACACAGGCCCTTTCTGTGTTCAAATTATAATAAAATTATAGAGGTATGAAAAATGGATATTTTAAACAAGAGCAAAAATTTTTATCGTTGTGTTGGTAGTGTATATGAGATTGGGCTGAAGAGAGAGCCTTGTGAGGTAAGAATTTTCGAGAATGGTGTCGCAACAGGCGAGAAGGTTAAGGCTGAGTGTATTAAGGGCAAGTTTGGTGTTCGCACTGACGGCGGCATTGTCACCTTTATGATTTACTTTGCGTCCAAGGGTCTGGATGGCCAGGAATCTCGCCAGTGGAAGATGGCTACTGATATGATGGAACTAAACCCTGAAGTTGGCGGAAATGGCAATACTCCCTCTGTTGTTGTAGTTGAAGGCCGTCTTGAGAACAATATGTTTATGAGCCGTGATGGTAAGGAGGTTAAGGAAGCCCCTCAGTTCCGTGTGAGTAAGGTATCCACTACTGCTTACAAGGAAGGTATGGAATATGGTATCACTGTTAATATGAGCGGTTGCATGACCAAGAATGTGCCTGAGACTAAGATGGTTGATGGTGAGGCTGAGGAAACTGGCCGTGGTGTGATGACTGTGTATATGGCTAATGGTAAGGGTGAGGTGTTCCCCGTTACTGTTATTGTACCTGATGACCTTGTAGATGATGTTAATGACGCTGTTGAAAATGGTTGTACCATTGACGCTACTTTAGACGTAAACACCATTACTTTTGGCGGTGTAGCCAAGAAGCATGGTATTGGTCGTGCTGGTAAGATTGATACCTCTAATGTATCTACTCGTACCGAGTTTGTACTTGCTGGCATGGACATTGTTGAGGAGCCTGATGAACTGTATATTGAGGATGAAAATGGTAAGCAGACTCCTGTTAAGACCCTATGGATGGACGGTTCCGTGGTCAAGAAGGCCATTAAGATGTATCAGGTCAAGAAGGATGAGTTTGCTAAGAACGGTGGTAACAAGACCACTAAGAGCAATTCTGCTACCAATCTAAAGGACAAGAAGGCAGAGTATAAGTCTAAGCGTGTGGGCAAGAAAGCTACCAATGACTTTGATGATTTTGGCGATGATGAGAATCCTTGGGGCGATGATGTTGACCCTAATGATGAGTTTTGATTGAGGTGATGTGGGATGGCAAAGATTGACCTACTAAATCTTGAAGAAACTGGTATGAATGGTAGTCTTGCTGGGCAGAAGGCGCTTCTTTACGGTGGAAACTCGTTAGGCAAGACATTTCAAGCTTCTAAAATGCCCAAACCATTGCTTTTAATGACCGAAGCCGGTGCTAATGGCGTTAAGTGTAAAAAGTTGCCTGTAAATAAATGGGCTACTTTTAAGGACGTTGTAAAACAGCTTACTGATGAAAAGACGCTTGACCAGATGAAGGAGCAATATTTTACTATTATCATTGACACCCTTGAAAATCTTGTCGGTCTTTCTGAACAAGCAGTTTGTAGCGAATTTGGTGTCCGAGATTTAAGTGAAATTACTGGTAAACAGAACGGTTATTCTATTTATCGTAAAGATTTTAAGTCTCAAGTAAACAAACTTTGTAGTTGTGGTTATTTTGTTCTATTCATTGACCATGAAGAAATCGTTGAACTTGAAGACCCCATTACAGGTGAAAAGTACAATTTTGTACAACCCAAGGGAAGCGGTAATATCAAGTCTTCCACTCGCTTTGTTCGTGATATGTGTGACTTTACATTTTTTGTTCACGGTGGGGAGACAGATGAAAATGGCGATGCTATTCCCTCTTCTTTGCTTTGTAAGCAGACCAGACACGCTTTTGCTCGTAGCCGCTATGCTATTCAGACCTTTGTTAAGCCTTTCACAGCAAAAAATATGGAAGATGCTATTATCAAGGCCATTGAGAAGTCCGCTAATGATGAGGGGGCTAACCTATCTGATTGGAAGCCCGACACCAGCGATTACACCGCTCAGGATTGGATTGATATGATTAGTCCTTATTATAAGGCCATCTACAAGAAGGATTCTGAAAAGGCCAAGGCCATTGTAGAGAATGAGCTTGGTGCTGGTGCTAAGGTCTCTAAGGCTACCGATGAACAGAAGATGGAGCTTGAGAATATCTATAACCAAATGGTAACTCATGCTTGTGACATGGGGCTTGTAGTAGAATAAACCAAACAAAAGACGGCTGGTCAACGCTGGCCGTCTTTTTAATAAAGGAGAAAAATATGAATCTTTTTAAACGTACCTATCATTATTATATCGTTTTTACTTATGAAGTTGATGGATTCACTAAAACAGCCGCTTCTTACTATGAGCTAAATTGTAAGCTAGATACCCAAGATGCTTTGAAAGCCGCTATTGAATATTTAAACAAAAAGATGGAAGTTGACAATGTTATCCTTATGAACATTGTGCCTTTAAAGAAGTGATTATATGGCTAAATTATCTGAACAAGAAAAACTGGATAGACGTAAAGTCACAGATTTGATTCAATCTATGTGGGGCGAAGATGCTAACTGGAAGTTGCTAACCGCTCAACTCAAAAACATTATGAAAGAATATGACCTAACGCATAAAGATGTGTACTATATCCTTAAATATTGTAAAGACTATGAGCAAATAGTGATTGATGGCGAGTATGGATTGTATCAGTTATTTCCTAAATATATTGATGCTACGCAGATGTTCAGAACTAAGTTGGCCGAAGCCAAAGAGAAAGCAGATGAAATAGGTACAATTCTACCTATTAAGGTTAAGAAATATCGGCCTCAAAGAAAGATTAAAGATGACTTGACTTTTGATTGATAAAGCAGTATAATCAAGACAAAGGAGGGATAATATGACAGTAGCAGAAGTAAAGCAAGCATTATCCAAATACCCAGACAATATGAAGGTTAAAGTTAATATCGACCGAGAACTTAGAAGACTAGATGATGTGTCATGGGGCGTTGATATGGGCACTAATATTACCTATGTTTGGCTGGTTGGCAAGGAGAAGCAGTGATGAAGGTACTGTATTATGCTGTATTCATCGAAGGTAGGCCATATTATTTTGGTCTCGAAGAGCTTGCTAAAGCATTTGATTTCTCTGACGGTTATTGGTTGATACAAATGGCTTACATCAACACTGACAGACAATTAAAATATAGGTATTTTAATCGAGAGAGATGGGAGTTTATTGATTGATGCTTTATTCTTCTAATTACAGCGCTTTACTGCTCGGTTGTTTGATGAACAACACCCAACTTCTATTCAATCCATCTTACCCTTTGGCAAAGACCGACTTTGACCCTGAACCCGTTCATAGAATTATCTTTATTGCTACTTGCAAATTGGCCGAAGCTGGCGCGGGTAATGTCAGTGAAGTCGAGATTGATAATTATGTCAAGGACTACCCAGCTCAGTACGAAATTCTTAATGAAAGTAATTTTCTTGATTTCGTTCCTACTGTAAAAGAACTTTGTTCGCTTGAAAGTTTTGAATTATATTATACCACTTTACGAAAATTTAGTTTACTCAGAGAACTAAAAGAAGAAGGGTATAATATCGCCCCTTATTTTGATGAAATGCTCGATGAAACAGAGCAAATGGCCAAGTTAAACAAGTGGACTATTGGCGAGATTCTTACTGACATTGAGTTTAAGTCGGCAAAGCTAAGAACCAAGTATGATGTTAAGTATGTGCGGAATGAAATCAAGGCCGGTGAAAATGTGGCTGAAAGGTTGGCTGGTTTTAAGGAGCAACCTTCATTTGGTGCTTTGTTTCAGAGTGGATATCTAAGCACAATCTGGAATGGATGGTGTAGGGGGCATTTAGGTTTGCGTGGTGCGCCTAGCGGCCAGGGGAAGAGTCGTTTAGGCGTGGCCGATTTAACTAAGGTTGGTGCTAAAGAAATTTGGATGCCTGAAGTAAATGATTTTGTTGTCAATGACAACTATCAATCGCCTACTCTATTTATCGCTACAGAGCAAGACATTGAAACCGAAGTTGAGCCTATGTTTTGGTCTGCCGTGAGCGGCGTTGAATATAGGTCAATTAAGAATGGTCTATGTACTTCAGAAGAAGAGAAAAGAGTCATTCGTGCGGGTGAAATCATTGCCGAATCAAATCTTCATATTACTTCAATGCCTAATTTTACAACCAAATCAATAAATCGTAAGGTCAAAGAAATGGTTGAATGCGAAGGTATTGGGTATTGCGTATTTGATTATATGGAACAGCAAGGCGATATTAGTCAAGAATATCGAGAAGTTGTAGGTAGTGCTGGTAGGCAAGACCAAGTATTACTTTACTTATCTACTGAACTAAAGAAAATAGCTGAAGATATGAATGTTGGCATTTTAACAGGTCAGCAATTAAATGATAGCTGGAAAACGTTAAGTTTTATTGATGAAACTGCCTTGGCTGGCGGCAAATCAGTTAAAAACAAATGCGACTTTGGTTCTATCTTTCTGCCGACATCATATCTTCGCAAAGATTTAAAACAAGTTGAACCATATCTAAAACGCCGTGGTGTTGGTGAAAATCGTCAACCCGTGCCAAATATTTGTGAATTTATTTTCAAGTCACGATATGGCATTTATGGTGACAAACGTTTGAAGCTATGGTCATATTTTGACCGTGGTACATTCCAACGTACAGATTATTTTGTTACAGATGATGAGAATAATGTGTTGGATGATATTCAACCTAGCGAATTGGGGGACTTTTAATGAGAGATGATAAAAATGGCCTAAGTCATGTGTTCGTAGCTATGGGAGCTATTGCTTTTTTTATAGTAGCTGTTCCTACACTTGATGCTTTCAGTACATGGATGGCAAATTGGTTTGGCCTTAAATCAGTTAAACTAAATCATGAGGCTTCAAAATTTACAGAAGATTCCCCACAAGAAAATACTCATGCCATTGGATTTGCTATTCCTTCTGAGGAAGAAGAGGAGTATATTGAAGATGAGTAAAAGGATTTCTTGCCTTGCTGAAAGTCCATGCTATCAATGCGGTGTTGGAGACAAATGTTTGGCAAAAGTTGCAAGGTGTCAAGTATTAGGTGATATTGTTGATTATATTATGCCTAATGCCGAATTTGATTACCATGATTGTTCTATTTATAAGTCTTTGATTATGGAGGAATCCTATGACAAATAAGGGTACTGCAAAGCCCTATGTAAAATGTATTGGGGCCTCTTCAGTTGGTGTTACTCAGTCTTGTTATATTGTTCGGTTCCAAAAATTTGTTATTATGCTAGACTGCGGAATTTACCAGGAAAGTGATATTTTAACAAATTATAAAAAGAATCAAGAACTTTTAAAGAAAATCAAGCCAAAAGAAATTGATTATATTATTCTACACGAAGCTCACGCTGACCATACGTGTTTAATTCCTGCTTTGTATGCTAGAGGTTGTCAAGCCCATATTTTTGTACCGTCTGGAACGACACAGCTGCTTAAAATTTTATGGGAAGATTCTTGTAAAATTATGACACAAGATTGCCAAAAGATTAACAATAAGCATGGTTTGAAAATCACACCATTGTATGAATCAGTTGATATTGAAAACGCTTTAAATCGTTGTATTGAGATTGATATTAAAACACGATATCAATTCGCCCCAGGTCTGGCGCTGACTTACTATCCTTCTAATCATATTATTCATGCTTGCCAACTTTCTTTAGAAATGACACAAGGCTACCAAAAGAAAGTATTAAATTTTACTGGTGATATTGGTGGTAAATGGGAGCAACCTTATGTATCGCCTAGAGAAGATTTGCCTTGGGGTGATGTTGTTTTAGGTGAAAATACATATAATGCAGAAGGCCGAAACAACAAACATGGTGACAGAAAACGAGATTTAGAGAAAATTAGTACAGTGCTGAATCAAGCCCAAAGAGTCTTGATACCCGTATTTGCTCTGGGTCGTTGCCAAATTATGTTAACTATTTTATATCTGCTTTGGAAGAATGGAAAAATTCCAAAAGATATAAATGTTTGGGTTGATTCTCCCATGGCAGAAAAGATTTGTGATATTTATCCAAAAGATAATCCTTTGTGGGATTTAGTTTATAATTGGGAGAATCTTAGTTTTGTTTCTGATTATGTGGAGACTTTAAGATTACAAAATTCTAAGCGACCTATATGTGTACTTAGTTCGGCTGGTATGCTGTCTGGAGGAAAGAGTGTGTCTTGGGCAAAAGCCTTTGCGCCCGACCCAAATGCTCATATTATCTTTTGTGGTTATAGTTCAGAAAGCACGTTGGCATCTAAGATTCGGTTCGGTGACAGAATGGTATCTATTGAAGGCGAAATGGTAGAAAATAATGCAAATATTACTGAACTTGTATCTTTTTCGTCTCATGCTTCAAGAGAAGAATTGATTGATTATTATATCAATACGTTAAGATTTAATAAACTTCTACTTGTGCATGGAGATTTTGATAATAAGGTAATTTTTGCTCAAGAACTTCAAGACAAACTTGCTTCTCAAGGCAAGTCTAGTCGTGTTATTGCAGTAAATATGGATACGAAGGTGTATATTTAATGAAAAGATTATTTATTTCTCAACCTATGCGTGATAAGTCCAACGCTGAAATTCTGGCCGAGCGTAATAAGGCTATCGAAGTTGCTAGCAAGCAATTAAACGAAGAAGTAGAAGTAATTGATAGCTTCTTTAAAGATAGCCCTGCTTTAACCAATCCTTTGCTATGCCTTGCGAAGTCTCTTGAACTATTGGCGACTGCTGATATTGCTTATTTTGCAGACGGGTGGGAGCAAGCCAAAGGTTGCCGTATTGAACGTCTATGTGCAGAAGAATATAATATTCCAGTAATTATCAATTAAATTTATCTTGACAAGCCTCCTTTTTTATGGTATAGTTAATATACAGGTTAAAGGAGGCTTGTTTTATGGATAAAAAATATCTTATTCAAGTCGTTTTTACTGAAATGGGTAAAAAGAAAAAGAAAACAGGGTATTTGAATTATACCTGGTTAAAAGAAATGTATTATCTATCGTATGGATTACTCAGCTGCGGCTATACTTTTAATTTTGAAGAAGCGGCCCTTGATGAAATTATGCAAAATAAAGAATATATTATCGAAGATATAGAAAGTATCAATGATAGAAAAATCGTTTCTATGCAGATTGTTAGAGTTCAGGCCGAAATTATAGAACATCGCACTGTAGAATTATAAAGGAGGAAAATATGAATAAATTTCAGGAAGGAGAAAAAGTCAAATTTGTAGGCTACAAAAGCGTATGGAGTCCGCCCAAAGGAACTATTGGCAAAGTAATTCGTATAGACAAAGAAGATAATACTTATTTTTGTGATTTTGGTGACTTCTTTATTCCTGCAACAGCTGCAAAGATTGATAAGCTGTTCTGGTATAATGAAGATGAACTTGAAAAAGTTGAAGAAACACCAATTGATTGCTTAAAGGCTTATATGAATTTCTTTTGGGCTTATAATAGGAGTGATGTAAATTGATTGCAAAAACAATTTTATTTGTTGCTTATATCATTCTAGGAATTTTATTCGCTGAGTGGATTATTAAAGATTCACGCTTCACAAGCGATGAAAAATTGGCTACATATGCAACTATGATTTTGTTTTGGCCTCTTGGAGTATTAACAATGGCTTGCGTCGTTGGGTATGTTTTATTTACAGAAAGGTGATAACTATGAAGTTTGTACTTGGAATTTTTCTACTTATTTGCGCTCTTGCTGACGGTTATTATGGTGCTGTCAGCTATCAAGAAGGGAACCATAAATGGGCATATTTTGATTTTTGTCTTGCTGTTATTTGTGCTATTATCGGAGTAGCTGATATTATTTTTGCTGTGAGGGGGTAAGGTAGATGGTATTTTTAATTATTTGGGGTGACTAAGTGAAAAAATATAATCATTATGTTTTTAACGAAAATTGCGTTTATGTATATCCTCAAGATAGAGATGATATTTATACTATTTTGGATTATAAATGGTATGAATATTTTAAGGAACAACAGATTTATTTGTACCCTAAAAAAGATAGAAACAATGGGTACTATTGGTGTTATCGTAAGGGGAAGAAAACTACTATTCAAGTTCATTCAGTTATTTGTTGTCTGCATTGCGACCATAAAAATGGCAATAAATCCGACAACAGAGAAGAGAATTTACGACCCGCAACACCAAGCCAGAACAGAATGAACACTCCCGTGCGTAGAGGAAATAAAACTGGATATAAAGGAGTTCAATATGGATATAATGAAAATACTTATTGTGTACAGTTAAGACTTCATGGCAAATTATATTATTTTGGTGAATTTGAAAGTATACAAGAAGCGGCTAAAGTTTATGATAAAGTCGCCTTAAAATATTTTGGGGAATTCGCATGGACGAATTTTGACAAGTGTAGTTATAATGAAGAAGAAATAGAATCAATCCAACCCAAAACTATAAAAGATAAGAAATTTAACGGGCCAAATAAAAATAATAAATTAGGGTTAAAAGGGGTTAATAAATTTAAAGGAAAATATCAAGCTACTTTGTATTTAGAGAATAAAAAGAGAATTAGATTGGGAACTTTTAATACACCCGAAGAAGCAGCAAGAGCCTACGATAAGGCGGCTTTGAAAGAGTTTAATAACGAATGCTTTACAAATTTTCCAAAGGAGGAATATGTTTAATGCACTATCTCGACTACGCCTCGACTTGCCTCGTGGTTAAGTATCCTCAGCAATTGTATCGTGATGTGTTGGGTGAAGGATATTTCTTTAACCCTAACGCCAACTATGCTTACAAGGAAAAACGCTTACTATCTGAAGCAGAAAACAGGGTAAAGAAGGCTATTGGGGCTAAAGGTGGCAAGGTTGTTTTTGGTGGTACGAGTAGCCAGTTGATTGAAAATCTTGTTATGGCTATTCGTATGCGGACTGATTGGAATGAGATGTCATATCAATTTTATTTTTCACCTTATGAGCATGATTCCATTGAACATTTTAACGAAAGTGAATATTATGAATGGGATAGTTTTTATGTAGACAGCCTTAAAAGTATTGAAATGGCGATAGAAGATTGCAGTATAGATAATATTGTACCCTTTGTTTTTTGGCAAGGTGTCCAAAATATTACTGGTGAAGTTTTCCCAGTTAAGCAAATTGGAGAACTTATTCACGAATACAATGGCTTTTACATTTGTGACGGAACTTCGCAAATCGGTCATATATCTATTGAGCCTAACATTGATGAATGGTGCGATTTTTGGTGTTGTAGCGGCCACAAGGCCGGGACAGAATTAGGCATTGGTTGTTGTTGGGTATCAGACAGATTAGACAAATGGCTTAATGGTTTTAAGCTCCATGGTACACCTAATCTTGCGGGGGCTTGTGCAATGGCTGATGCGGTTACAGATGCTTGTGATAAATATAAGTTGGGTGAAAAAATTATTCATTGTGGTGAGTTACAAAATTGCTTGATTGATTATCTCGTTAGAAATAGAATTGATTTTCAACTGGTTCCTGATGATAATACCTATCCTTCTGGTCATGAATTTACTTTTGCAATCAACGCTATTCGCCTACCCGGATTTAATGCGGATGCTCTCCAACAATATCTTGCATCTAAACAAATCTATGTATCTATTGGCGGGTCTGCTTGCGCTGAAAAGCATGATTACCGAGTGCTAAACGCCTATGGCTTGAGTAATGATGAAACCAGTGAGGTTATTAGAATTAGCTTTGGCGAAGATAGTAGTGTTGAGGATGTAGAGGAATTGGTTGAAGGAATTAAGGAGTTTCAAAATGCCTATTGCTGACAATGAAGTATTAAGAGACATAGATGGGATTGCCCCTTTCTTTTTGAAGATTATGAAATAAACCAAACCAGAGATAAAATGATTGATTTAACAGACAAATTTTTTAAGGAGTTAGAAAAGTATGAGACTAATCAAATCTAACGCTATTGAACCTGAATACCCCAAGCGTCATGTTTGCGATAAATGTGGGGCAGAGCTTGAGTATGATGAGAAAGATGTTCATATTGATTGGATGGGTTGTGAGTATGTGACTTGTCCAGCTTGTGGTATAGAGACTATGGTGAATGACCAAAGGGTACACCCACCAGCTTGGAAAGTAACCTTCCATCACACAAGTACCGAGACAGGTGCGGTTGATATTGAAGATATTAAGATTAAAGAATATGTAGATAAAACCGTTAAAAGCCTATGCTCTGAGGAGTGGAAGCCCGGTGAATTCTATGTTACAGGCACAGGTAATCTTCTTGTTGTTGGGGTTAAATGGAAAGATGGCGTAGATATTTATGTAACTAAAGATTATTGGGAAGATAGTATTGCGCCTGAAGATTATGGAATGGTAAAGTGAGGTAAGGATAGTGGCCAAGGTGGACGTTAAAAAACTGAAGAAAATGCTCACTTTGAGCCACTATGATACCATCCTTCGTGAACTTGGCATCCCTATCTTTAGCAAGAGCAATACAGAGTGGCGTTGTTTTAGTGGGGATAGGCATAAAAATCCTTATGATGGCAGTCCAAGCCTTATCTTTTATCCCGATACAAAGATATTCCAAGGATATTCAGCTGGAAGAGCTTATGACGCAATTTCCCTTGTTCAAACCCGCCTAAATCTGCTTGGTCAAATTTGCTCATTCTTTGACGCTTGCAACTGGATTCTTGAGAAAACTGGCCTCGACCCAACTAAGATAGCCAAGCCTCTTACAAATAGTCATGTTTATGATTGGTCTGAGCTTGAGCGATTTGTTAGAGTAAGAAAGTATGGTAATCAGTTACCTGAATACAATCGTAATATCATTGACACTCTACCCCCATTATACCCCCAAGCATGGATAGATGAGGGTATAAGCGAAGAAACAATAGCCAAATATCAGATACGATATTATGAGCGTTGTAACCAGACTGTGATACCATGCTTTGATGATGAGGCAAGGTTGATTGGGGTTAGAGTTAGGAATTGGGATAAGGACAGGGTTGAACAGGCCAAATATATGCCGTTGATTACATTAGATGGGCAATGTTATAAGTTTAATACTAATCAGGTGTTTTATGGGATTAACTATAATAAGCTCATGATTGAACAGACTGGCGAGGTTTGGTTGGGTGAGTCAGAGAAGTTCGTTCTCAAGTTAGACGGATGGTTTGGCCCCAAGTCATGTGCGCTTGCTATGTATGGTCATCAACTTGGTATGCAACGCAGGAACCAACTAATCAAGATGGGCGTTAAACGGGTGGTATATGTGCCGGATTGTGATTTTATTGGCCAAGACGATGCTTTCTTTGAGGATTGGTGTAAGTCTGTAAGACGGCTATGCGATATGTTCAAAGGGTATTGTCAGGTTGATATAGTGTGGGATGATAGTGGTGAGTTGTTAGGGCCGAAAGAAAACGCAACCGACAGAGACAAAGAAACATGGGATAAATTATGGGAGAGTAGAGAGAGGTATTTATGAAAATGTTTTTATTAGGCTTTTTAGTCTGTTATGTTATTGCTTCTTTGTTAATTTATAATGATGCTGATGAATGGCTTGATAGATTTATCACCCCATTCTGTGCGGTTGGCATTGTTGTTTTAATTATCCCTTCTTTTATTTGGCGATTTGTGCGTCTTTGCTTCAAACCGATAAGACCGGATGTTATGGATTACTTAAAAAGCGTTTATGTTAAACGTCTAATTGGTAATATTTATTTTTGCCATGATAAAAAAGCTAAGCATTGGTTCAATAAAATTTTCTTGTTTAGATATAAAAATTAAAATTAACCCTTGACAACTCTTTTTGTTTATGGTATTGTATAAGTACCAAATGAAAGGAGTTGCTTTTATGTCTGATATGTCTGATAAGTTTGTTAAAGAGTATAATTTTGGCAATATCAACGAGTTTTATGAAGGGCTTGAATCCAGCCTTAATTCCAAGATTACTAAATTCCGTGTTTGGCGTGATTATTATATAGAAATTCAACGTCAAAAAGAGTGTAATGAAATTTGTACTGCTTATAACACTCGTGCTGGGAATTATTACACTTGTGACAAAGTAACTGATAATATTTTTGTCGTCACAAGACATTTCAATGGTCGTCAAAAAGAGTATTATCTCCCCTGTATTAAGAAAGATGGCATTGTCACTCGTTATAATGTTGTTTTCGATACTTTTGACCAAGCTGTAATCGCCGCTTATAGTTATCTCTATACTGGTAATGAAGATGCTGGACACTGGGCTTGTAAGTTAATGGATATCAAATAAACAACCCTTGACAAAAGCCTTTTGGTGTGGTATTATCATTACATCAAAAGGCTTTGCCTATTATGTGGAGGAATAAAAATGGAGACCAAAGAATTTCGTTCTTTGCCTGACTTTACTGTTATCATAAGAGTAGCTTATAATACTAAAGAAAATAAACTCAGCATCACACGTTATCCTTTTTCTGCTTGCAAAAATTGGGGACATTTCTATCGCACCGCTGTAAACAGGTATGAAAATCATTATGTGTGCTATGCTTATGGCGGGAACCCCACTATTTATTGTACTGAAGACAGATTTGAAATTGCCATGAAAAATTTTAGAGATTTTCTTATTAAAAGCCAAAAGAAGGTTGTTGACGAAGCTAAAAACATTCTTTATGATATTGAAAATTCTTTTAATGATTATAAGGAGGACTAACTATGTACGAACAGTATACTGATAAGCAGATTGTTGAGATGCTTGTGCCTAAACTGATGAAGGCTGTCCCTGAAGTTAGTTGGGACGCTATCAAAGCTAATCCAGATTTTCATAGCGCAACAAATAAAATGATTGCCACTATCTACCGTTCAGCCTACATCCGTGGTCAGCTTGGTCGAAGTTTTATTATTGGCGAGAAGAAAAACAAAGAACCTGTAAACACTTTCAAAGTGGGTGATAAAGTAAAATTCAAAGTAAAATTACTTGGTCTGAACATTGAGGATGTTGCGGCTTTGAGCAACAGACATTTCTATCCTCCTGTGAATACAGTTGGTAAAGTAGCAGAATTAGGCCCTGATTATTGTTTTGTCCAATGGCCCGAAGGCACTACTGCTGATAATGGCGTATGGGCTTGTAAGAACATTTATCTTGAAAAAGTAACTGAACATTGGGTTCCTGTAAATGGCAATAATATCCAGAAGGGTGACTCTGTGCGTTATATTGGTAAGCATGGACACAAAAATAATCCTGAGTATTATCCTGCTAAAGATGTAGTCGGCAAAGTAATCAAAGTCTATTCTAACTGGACTTGTTACATTCAATGGCCTAAAGGGACTACCAGTCAGGGCGATAGGTGGCGTGCCGCTTGGGACAATCTTGAGGTGCTTGTATGCGAGTAAAACCCTTACTATCTAAAATCAGCCCCTCTACGTTTATTGAGGATTATCTACAAGCTCATGGTATCGAGCAAACCGCTCTATATCTAAATCCAGAAGAAGAGTGTTTAGATAATCCACGGTTTTATCCTAACATGGACAAAGGGGCTGAATTGCTGAAGCAAGCGGTTGATGATGATTGGAAGATTGGCCTACTGGTTGATGTTGACGTTGATGGCAACTGTTCAGCAACGTTAATTCGTCAATTCTTAAATAAGCAATACAACACCGACCCAATCATTTATATTCGTAAGGGGAAAGCCCATGGTTTAAGAGCGAATACGGACGAAGATATTGTGCAACAAATTGTCGCAGATAAGATTCAACTGTTGATTGTGCCTGATGCAGGAATGAATGATAAGTCAGAGGCCAAAGATTTACTAAATAATGGCTGTAGAGTCCTTTGCCTAGACCATCACGAACAATCGGTTAACAATCCTTATGCTGTAATTATCAATCATCATTTGTTGGATGAGTGGAAAGGATTAGAAACAGGGAATATTTATCATTGGTTTGATAAAGCGAAAGCGGAAGAACCACTTGAAAACTTAAATCCATTAAATTACAACTTGTCAGGCACAGGCGTAACAGCTAAGTTTATCGAGTATTATTGTCAAAAGTATGGTTTGTTTATTCCTTATATGGATGACCTAGTTGCAATGTCTATTATTTCCGATAGCTGTGACCTAACGGCCTTAGAAAACAGATATTATATTCACAATGGTCTACACAATGTTCAGAATTCCTTAATCCAAGCTATGTTGCCTTCAGCAATTAAGCGTTATGGCTTAACGCCCACTGGTTATAGTTGGGCCATGATTCCTTTAATCAATGCGGTGTGCCGTGAAGAAGAAACGGACAACAAACATAAAATTTTTGACGCTTTTAGCGGACATGGCGATATTGAAGAAGCGTTAAAAATTTGTCGTTCTGCTCATCGTAAGCAAAGTAAAACTATAAAACAAGTAGTTGAAGAAATCGAACCTAGTCTTGATACAAAACATAAGGTGATTATTGGGTTTGCCGATAAGAGACTTTCTAATCAAGTCGGTTTGATTGCTAATAAATTCCAAAGTAAATATCATAAGCCTGTTATCCTGCTTCGTGAAGCTGATTCTACAACATGGTCAGGCAGTCTTAGAAGTCCAGTTAGCCTAAGAGAAGAAATCAATAATTCTAATCTTGCTAACGCACTAGGCCATTCAATGGCGTGCGGCGTTTTAGTTCACAAGTCTAATCTAAACAAACTAATCAATTATCTTGATAATCTTGATATTCCGACTACTCCTGAGATTGAAGTAGCCGGATATATTACCCCTAAACAAATCAATAATAAGCTCTGTAAAGCTTGCGAGGATAATGCTGAATTGTGGGGGCATGGTGTTCCAGAACCCACCTTTTACATCAACACCGAGATTGATGAAACCAACGTACAGGTCTTTGAAAAGCATACTACAACAGTAAAAATTACAGTAAATGGTGTTGATTTTCTGTTGTTTATGGCCACCCCCGAACAAGTAGATAGGTTGACACAAAAGGGCAAAAAAAGCCTGTTTTTGATTGTAACTTTGTCTACAAATGAATGGAATGGCGTGGTTAAACCTCAAGGCAAAATTAAGCAGTTTGAGATTGGTAAATTCGAGGATAAAGATGAAAGTTGGGAGGATGATTTTTAAGTGACGTTGAATGAACTTTATAAACAGGCTGATTACAAAGATAAAGCTGGTATGATGTTTAATACTGATTGTCTTGATATTATGGCTAAGATGAATGATGGTGCTGTTGATTTTACCCTTACTGATATTCCTTATGATGCTGTAAATCGAGATAGTAATGGTCTAAGAAATCTCAACAAAGGTAATGCTGATATTATTACCTTCAACCTTGATGAGTTTCTTAAACAGGTATTAAGAGTTACTTCCAATTCTATTTGCATCTTCTGTGGTAAAGAGCAATTCAGTCAAATCTATAAATTTTTTGCCGATATCGGCAAAGGTACAGTACGTCCTATTATTTGGGAAAAGACAAATCCAAGCCCCATGAACGGTCAATATATTTATTTGAGCGGCGTTGAAATGTGTGTATGGTATAAAAAGCAAGGTGCTAAAACATTTAATGCTCATTGTAAGAATACTGTGTTTCATTATCCGAATGGTCGGAGTAAGTTACATCCTACCGAGAAGAATCATGCTTTGCTTGAAGATTTGATTAAAGATAATACAAACGAAGGTCAAACTGTATTTGACCCTTGTTGTGGTAGCGGTAGCCACTGTTTTGTGGCAAAGAATCTTGGTCGTAAATATATCGGCATTGAACTGGACAAGGATTACTTTGACGTGGCTGTTAAAAGGATGGGAGGATGATTGTTGATGATGTATATACATGACAACATAGTAGAATTTGAAATTACCCCTGACCAAATTAAGGGTGGCGGTAAAAAATCTTCTATTGTTGACCCCAAAACAATAGAATTTGCTAATAAAACCAAACATTGTACACACGAACCCAAGATGTATAGCTGCGAATGTGATACTGGTCTTTTTGGAGACCGAATTTTATATTTCTGCGTGTGCAAAAAATGTGGTATTGGAACAAAAGGATATCACAACCCTATTGAAGCGGTTAGAGGATGGGATAAAGATGACGTTTATATACCTAACCGAGTTCCAGATTATAAAGACTCAAAATTAGTGTATGGATAATTTTTAGAGAGTGATGTCGCTGCTGAAGGGATAGGAGGATGATTTTTGATGGAATTCGAAATTCCTGTTGATTATGATGCAGAAATCACACTTGAATGTTATCCGCAGATTAAAAATTATTCCCCTACAACTAAACCCGATTCACGGCCAATTCGGCGCTTTGGGAAAGAAATTGGTAGAGAGCCGTATAACAAATTATTTGTAGAAATTAACACTCTTGAAGAACTTGTTAATTTTATGACTGAGTTAAATCAAAAAATTATCTTGCGGCGTGAAGATGAAGAAGATATGAGTTTCGGCCATTTGTGTTTGGAAATTTACGACGATTGGAGAGAATAAACGATGAAATACGAATTTCATGTGGGCGATTATGTCGAGACTAAAAATGGAGCCAAAGGTTATATTATCAGAGTCGAAGGCCCGTGGTGGAGATGTACAGAGGGGAAAAACAAATATTGCAAAGATTTTGATTATATCGTTGCTAGTATAGAAGAAGATATTATAGTAAAATTTTATAGCCGCATCGGTCAGTATGATTTTACTAAGAAGGATAAGATTGAACCTTTGAAGAAATCTTGGACACTAACAAATGATGTTGACGGTAAGGGTGAGTATTACTTTGATTCTCGTGAGGTTATTAAAAAAATCAACGAACTTGTCGAGGCCGTAAATCGGTTGGAGGGGAAAGTCAATGGAATGGTATAAAGTTGAGGATTATCCGGTTGGGTCAGATGAGTATGTGTTGGTGTCTAAAATTATTTGCGATGTAAGAAAAGATACTGGATGCTTTGTCGCAATGTTTAAAAATGGCCGCTGGCAAGATGGTTGTGAATATTTTAGGTACGCCGAATCTACAGACCGCTGGTGTCATATTGATTTGCCGGAGGATTGAGTATGACTTACTTAGAATTTCTTGAAAAAGTAGTAGATGAGCTTTCTGAAATTGTAAAAGGCACAGTTAAATTAGAGGTTCCTGTAAATTCTTTTGAACAACCTGATTTAGAAGCCGCATATATCAAAGTCACGTTTAACAAAGCGAATTTTTCTGTGTGTTTTAAGTGTGGCATTGGCAGTGAAGCCTATGTTTATTATCGCCATCTTTGTAATTATGGGGGCACAGAATCTTATATTGGTTACTGTGTGGAATGGTTACGAAATTGCTTAAAATATCAAATTTTGAAACTTTTTGTTGGAGAGGATTAAAATAAAAAGACTTAAATATCATCCACGAACAGGTGAAAATCGTGGTAAAAACAGAATCAAAGAAGAATGGTTAAAAGAACACTTCGGCAAACAATATAAATTGGTTTGGAACGGGCATAGCCATTTTGCTTTAGACGAAAATACTGGCGAATTTTTCTATATCTTCAAAACACTAAAGCAGTTGTACCCGGTGAATGAGTTTTGGCGATATAGTACTAGACCAAGAATATCTAATTAAAAATTGAATGTGGTATTGACAACTCCTTTTGCTTGTATTATAATGTAGATAATCAAGAAAGGAGTTGTTTTTATGAAACAGCACAACGCTAAAGTTTTAACGCAATATTGGCGCAAGACTGTCTTTGGAGAAAAAGTATATGTTATTAAAGTCCATACATATACCAAGCAGCAAGCAAAACAGATTAAAGAAGATTTAAGTAAATTGTATAATTGCGTTGTTGAAGTAGATAATTCGCTCTATATTTATTTTGATAAAAACACAGGCCACGAATATACAGCTGACGGATTGCTTAGTACATTTTCTGTTTTTCTGGCACGAAAAAAGAAACAAACACTTGGATAAAAACAGTTAAAATATTGCCTTGACAATTCTATTAATTTCCAGGAGAAATAATTATGCCCAAGTATAAAATTGTTAATAAGTTATACCCCACCATTGATGAATTCCAATGCCCGAATTATAAATGCAAAGACTGCAAACATTTCAAGTTTGTGTTTTCTGAAAATCCTCATGGATGCACACATAGATTTGACCATGCTATAATGGAATATGCCCACCCTTGGTTTGTTAATGTACCGGAAGAACGTGGGTATCCTTGTTCTGATTTTGAACCTGACGGTTCTTATCCGGCAGCGCTTCCATATTGGCATGGCTTCGAGCATTGGAGAGCCTGGAAAATTAAACAACACCGTGAAGACGACCCAAGACCTCAAGAGTTGATTGACAGATTGAGCGAAGGCTATATTCCTCATATCTCTTTTGAACTCAAAGATGAAGAAGCTAGATATAGAGTGAATCTTGAAGATTATATTTTTGGCACAATGTTTGAAGGTAGTAAGTTGAAGGCGTATGAGAGAATTTGTTATAAAAGAACTCAGAAGGGGTTGGGGTATAAACTGGTAAGAGAAAAGATTGACGGCGTAGATTTGGAAAAATTGAAAAATTCTTGACAACCATAATTAAATATGTTACAATTAAACCGTGGAGAAATCTACGGTTTAATTTTTAGGAGGGGTTGGATGTACCAGCTTTATAATGGCGATTATTGTGAGATATTAAAAGAATTAGAAGATAATTCTATTGATATTGTAATGGCTGATATTCCTTATGGTATTTCATATTCAGAATGGGACACTTTACATAATAATACAAATTCAGCATTAGGTGGTAGTACAGAACACCAAGTTAGAGATACATCATTTAAGCGTAGGGGTAAACCTTTAAATGGTTGGAGTAAACAAGATAGGTTAATTCCTTATGAGTATGAAACTTGGTGTAAAAAATGGGCTGTTGAGTTGTTGAGAGTTACAAAAGAAGGTAGTCCTATTTTAATATTTAGTTCTCGCAGATTTCAACATAGAGTTTGTAATGCTTTAGAAGACTCAGGTTTTATAATTAGAGATATTTTAATTTGGGAAAAGAACCGTTGTAATGCAAAGGCTCAAAGAATAGATAAAGTTTTAAATAAGCGTGGTATATATGATGATAAGTATGCAAATTATCGTATAGGTAATTTAGCACCTATGTATGAACCTATAATTTTTGCAATGAAACCGTATAAAAAGACTTTAACAGATTGTGTTATAGAGAATGATATAGGTGGTTTTGTAGGGTTAGATGGTTCTATTCCTTCTAATATAATATCTATACCTATAAATAAGCAGAATGTATATCATGAAACAGAGAAGCCCGTAGCGTTAATTGAGTATTTAATAAAATTATTTTCTATAAATGAAAATCATGTTATTTTGGATTTTACTATGGGTTCAGGTACAACAGGAGTAGCTTGTAGAAATTTGAATAGAAACTTTATCGGTATTGAATTAGACGAAGGATATTTTAAAATTGCAGAGGAAAGGCTGATGGGGATTGAGTAAATTTCAAGATTTAACAGGTCAGCGTTTTGGTCGGCTTGTTGTTATAGAAAGAGCAGAAGATTATATTTTCCCAAGCGGTCAAAAACAAGCACAATGGTTGTGTGAATGTTCTTGTGAGAATCATAATAAAATTATCACCACTTCAGCAAGATTAAAATCTGGTAATACTAAATCTTGCGGCTGTTTAAAATCAGAAGCAGTAAAAGAAAATAACAAGCTAAAAAACAAACAAAATGAATATAATTTAACCGGTAAATTTGGAATAGGCTATACTTCTAACGGAACAGAATTTTATTTTGATTTAGAAGATTATGATAAAATTAAAGATTATAGCTGGCATACAAATAAAGGATATATAAGAGCTACAAAATACCATGAAGATGGAAGCTACACTATTGTTAGTATGCACAATTTATTATGTCCTCATAAAGAATGTGAAGAGGTTGACCATTTAAATAGAAAGAAAAACGACAATAGAAAAAGTAATTTAAAGCCAAAATCTCACTTAGAGAATATGATAAACGTTGGTTTAAAAAAGAACTCAACTTCTGGAATTATAGGAGTAAATTGGCGAAGTGATAATCTAATTTGGAGAGCTGTAATTCGTTATAATGGTAAAAAATATAATTTGGGTTGCTTTGCTGATAAAAATGATGCCATAAAAGCAAGACTGAGCAAGGAAAAAGAATTATTCGGAAGTGAAGCACCGCAAAGACATTTGTTTAAGGAGTTTGGTATTTAATGATTGATACATACACTTCACTTCATGTTCACTCTGAATATTCTTCTGCATTGCTTGGTTTTACCGACTCCATTATTCATATTAAAGATGCTCTAAGTTGGTGTTATAAACACGGGTTAAGAGGCATGAGTTTAAGCGACCATGAGGGATGTTCTGGATTTGTCGAGATGGAACAGGCCGTCAATGAAATGAGCCTTGAGCGGCCTTTTCAACATATCTTTGCGAACGAAATTTATTTGCTATCAGAACAAGAAAATGAACTAAAGGATGACCCAAACAAACGACCGCACTATTGGCACTTCTTGCTTAATTGCCTTGATGAAGAAGGTGTACATATGTTATATGAGCTTTCTTCGAGGGCGTGGTTAAGAAGTTATGTTTATCGTGGCCTAAGACGCAGGCCTACATTTTATAGCGATATAGAAGAAATCATCGGAAAGAATCAAGGGCACATTGTTGGTTCGTCTGCTTGCCTTGGCGGCTATTTGCCTTATCTTATTCTTAACGGCGACATACAAAAAGCCAAAGAATTTATTGGCTGGGGTGTTAAGACTTTTGGCGAAGGTAATTTCTTTCTTGAATGTCAGCCTTGCCTTGAAAACAACGATGGACAAATAACTGTAAACAAAGTGTTGTGGCAGTTGCACGAAGAATTAAATATACCAATTATTGTAACCACGGACGCTCATTATCTTGAAGCTAAAGACAGGCTGATTCATAAAGCTTACCTTGCAAGCAAAGACGGAGGCGATACGAGAGAAGCTGATTCTTTTTATATGACGGCGCATTTGTTTTCGCCTTCTGAATTAAGAGACGTATTGTATGTTTGTTTCAACGATAGCCAGATTGACGTAATGTTCCAGACAACAAATGAAATTGCTGACAGAGTACAACCGTTTAGCCTTAAAAAGACCACACAAGTCCCTGCATTGCCTTCTTTACCTGAGTTCAAAATTGTTCACAAATATAAAAGTTATTACCCTAAATATGAATTTATCAATTATTTTGCTAATTCTAAAGACCCTTATGAACAATACTATTATTATCAGGTTGAAAAAGGGTTAATCAAATATGAAGCTACGCATGACATTGACTTAAATAAATACCTATGCCAAATCAATACCGAAATGGAACAAGTTAAGGGGCTTGGCGATATTTTCGACCACCAACGTATGTGTGATTATTTTACAGTCGTTCAAAAGGTTATTGATTTAATCTGGTCTAAGGGTGACAGTCTTGTAGGTATTGGCCGTGGTTCGGCTGGTTGCTATGTTACTAATTTTCTGTTGGGCATCACAGGCATTGACCCACAAAGAGAAGAATTGACTGAGTTTTATCCTTGGTGGCGTTTTTGTTCTACGGCACGGTCTGATAGTATTTTTGATATTGATATTGATATAGAGAGCTTTCAGAAAGAAAAAATTATTCAAGCCATTAAAGATTATTTTGGCGAGCGCCGTGTATGCCAAGTTGTAACATGGGGAAAATTATCAGCCAGAACAGCTATTGAACGTGCTTGCCGTGGTATGGGCATTTCAATGGACGTAGCCGGGTATTTACGCTCTTTAGTTCCTGTCAAGCGTGGCGCTATTTATTCTTTAAATGACTGTTTGTATGGCAACGAAAAGAAAGGCCGTTCTAAAGTCCCCGGTTTTGCCAATGAGCTAAATAAATATCCGGGTTTGCTTGATACGGCTTTGGCTTTTGAGGGCTTGATTATTTCGTCTGGTGTTCATGCGGGAGCTTTGGATGTGCTTAAAAGCGATTTTGTTGATACAGGGCCGATGATGATATCAAATAATGGGGCAGTAATTTGTCAATATGACCTCCACCACGGAGAATATTGCGGCCAGCTCAAGCTGGATTTATTATCTATTGACGCTTTGTGCTGCATCCGTAGTTGTCTTAACCTATTATTAGACAATAAAAAGATTGAATGGCAAGGTTCATTAAGAAAAACTTATAACCATTATTTGCGCTATGATGTACTTGAACAAGACGATAAAAAGATGTGGGGTTTATTACCTACGATGGTTAATGCCTTCCAGTATGATACCAGAGCGGGAAAAGAAGCTTTGAGAAAGATAGGCGCACAGAGCCTCACTGAGCTTACTCTTGCAAACGGGCTTATGCGGCTTGCCGTATCTGAAGGCGAACAGCCTATGGATAAATATGTTCGTTACCGCAAGGATATCAATGAATGGTATAAGGATATGACGGATTATGGTATTCCTGAAAATGAACAGGATATACTAAAAGAATTATTAAAATCCTATAGCGGGCTTATGATTGCACAGGCCACTACAATGTCTGTGCTTATGGACAAACGAGTATGTAGGTTTACGCTGAAAGAGGCGGACAAAGCAAGGAAGGCAATAAGTAAGAAAAATGCCGAAGCATTAAAAGAAACAGAAGAACGTTTATACCGTAAGGGTGCGGAGTGCGGTCGTAGCAAGACTTTTCTTGATTATTTGTGGAATGTACAAATAGAAATGTCCAAATCTTACGCCTTCGACTTTAGCCATTCGCATGAATATTCTACCGAGTGTTTACAAGAACTCAATCTATACTATAAGTTCCCAAAAGTCTACTGGAACACCGCTGTAATTACAACCCAAGCACAGATTGAAGATGAACGTGAAGGTAGCGCTGTAGCCATTAACTATGGTAAGATAGCACAGTCCATTTACAAAGCTAAAAGTAATGGTATTATTGTTAAAGCTCCCTCCATCAACAGCTCAGGTCTGGCCTTTACGCCAAGAGAAAAAGATGGGTCTATTCTATTCGGTCTCGGTGCTATCTCAGGCATCAACAATGATGTGACAAGTCAAATCCTCTCCAACCGCCCATACATATCCTTTACTGACTTTTACAACAAAAACGCCTACAAAGGCTCACTTATTACTAAATCCAAGTTCATCCAACTAATCAAGGCCGGATGTTTTGATGAGTTTGAACCTGATAGACGTGTTGTGATGAGACAATATTTTATCCTATCCACGCCTAACGTCATGTCTCTTGCTATGAACAACATAGGCCAAATCAAGGCAGCAAAAGTGCCTATTCCTAAATCTATTATCGGCCCATACAACTTTAGAAAGTATGTATGTAATAAGCAATTTAAGTATGGAAACCACCCTAAATTTAAATCTAAGACTTTATACTGGTTAGACCAAAAAGCCTTAAATTACTTTGAAAATCATTGTAAAAGTTCTATGGTCGAGGGCGTAGATTATTGGTTTGAAGATGACAGGTGGGTTGTTGTAGATAAAAGCCTTGAAAAGTTGCTTACACCATCTATTGAAACGCTAAAAGCCTATATCAATACGCCTGAGTTCTTGGATAAGTTTAACAAGGCCAGAGCCAAACGAAGCATGATTGAAAGTGTGGATGGGTTGGATGTGAATAGGTGGGCGTTTTCTTCTATTAGTTTCTATCCAAACGAGCATGAATTAGCCCATATTGATAGAGAACGCTATAATATTAGCCTGTTTAATGAATTACCAGAAGAGCCTAAGTTTATTACGAAGTCCTATGGCAAACGAGAATGGAAACAATTTGCTTTGGCTCAAATCGCTTGTGTGGTAATCGACAAAAATGACAACCACCATATGTTAACTGTGCTTGACATGGGCAATAATGTCATTCAGTGCAAATTCAACGCCGAGGTTTATAGTTTTTACAAAGCCCAACTGTCTGAAACCGATGGCAGTGGTAATAAAATAGTCATGGATAAGCCTTGGTTTAGGCGTGGGCAGACGCTAATCCTAACTGGTGTAAGAATGGGTGTTGATGACTTTAGAGTAAAATGTTATCGCAATTCTATTTACAAACATAAAGTTTTGCGGATTGATTCTATCAACAATGCAACAGGTGAGATTAAAATTACAACTTACCGTTATAATGAGGAGGAAGAATAATGGCACACATTGTTACGCTAAATAATGGTAAAAAAATTACTATGTCTGTTGCTACGGATGAAAGTCTATGGTCTGATTTATCTTACTATATTCGTAAAGAAATGGGCGAAGAATTTTATAGCTATTTAATTTCGTATACGGAGTCTTTTATGGAAAAGGAGTCGGGTAAAGAATGAAAGAAGGATGGATTTGTCCTCGATGTGGTAAAGTCAACGCACCGTTTGTAGAACAATGCACTTGTAACAATACCGACTATTATTATCATTCAAAGGGATTGTGTGACCATGTATGGGGTTTACAATCTTTGATTCCCGATACAGAGGGTCGATATTGTTACCGTTGCTGTAAATGCGGTAAAACAATCTATTCTGTAAAGAATCCTAATTTCAATGAAACTTTCTAAATAACCCCCTTGACAGACCTTCTTGTTCATGGTATACTTAAACCATCAAACAAGGAGGTTTGTTTTATGTATAAGATTTGTAAATACGGCAAGGTAAATGAATATGTGGTCTCTGTAAACACTAAAAATGGTGTTACTACTGTTGTTCATTGTCCAGCTTTTAAAGATGGCACCAGTTTTGAAAATCACAAAGCTGTTTGTCTTTGTGAAGAGCTGAATGAAATTTATAGCAATTATGGCGTTGTGTTTGGAGGATGTGAATAAAATGAAGATGCAACTGTTGCCTTTTAATAAAGCGTATGAAGCCGCTAAGACATTTGAGCCTAATGTATGCGAAGAGCGTAGTATTTATGGTCTTTCTGATGATACTATTCCCTGGGGTGAAATGATTGATGTCGATTTTAACACCAAAAACGATACTTATACATTCGACAATTTCTTCATTCCCAAGTATTGCTTTGAAGAAAATTCTGAAGAAATTATGAAAAATATTCTGCATTATGGTGATTTCCTTAAAATTGATTTTCATTACGAACTTGACGTGACTAAAATTCGCCCTGTTATCGTTCGATTGATTTCTTATAAAGGCGATATTTTTTATTATAAAATGTTTGACGATACTGGAGAAGTTATAGAGTGTGAAAAAGTAGGTAAAACCGATGAGTCTTAAAGTAAAACTTATTCCTATCAGGGAGATTTTCTTTAATCCGTCTAACGGCTTTAGAGTTCTAGGGTGTGAGCCTGTTAGCAGTGATGAGGTTGTTTTAAACAAATATGGCAACTTTACCTTATCCGGTTCTAACTTGTCTACTTTTAATATCGGAGAAGAGTATAAATTAGAAATTCGAGAAGATAAACGTAGCAAGTATGCTGGTAGTTATATTCTAATTGGATTTTCTGATATTAACATAAATGAGAACGGTATCACAATTAAACCTGAACAAGAACTGACTATTCTAAGTCATATTTGTGAAGGTGAACAACCCAATTATATTCATGATGCTTATCCCAATTTTGTTCAACTTGTCCTCGATGGTAAAGAAGAAGAAATTGATTATAAACAAATCTATAATGTAGGCCCAGTTAGATTTGAAGAGTATGTAAATAAAATCAAAGGCTACTTTAACACGATTCAATTTTTACCTATTACTTCTAATTGGGGCATTGATAAAGATACCGATATTGACAAGTTGATTAAAACTTTTGCTACATCAGCAGAGCTAAATCAAGCTCTTGAGTCCAGCCCTTATCATATCTTTTTTGATTTGCTTAACTATTCTTTTGATAAATCTGATAGATATGTCTTAGACAAGCGGCCTGATTTGATTGATTCTAAGGAACGTTGCGAGTTTGCTTGTTTGGCTATTCTGCAAGAAAATGAGAACGAGGGTGACACAAGAATCTACACAGACTTGTTTGAGGAATTAGCCGAAGAAAAAGTGCCTGAGTGTGCTAAGTATGTAAAGGATGCTGTGCGTAATAGTGAAAGAATCTATTATGATGCAGAGCAAGAATATTCCAGCAACAAGGCCACCTATGAGGCCGAAGTCAACATTGCTGAGAACATCAAAGAACGGCTAAAAGCTCCAAATTTCTTTGAGGATAAAACTCTTCCTGATTTTGAACAATATCGAAATATTGATGGCTTTAATTGTACCGATGAGCAAATGCAAATTTTACACGAAGTGTGGGATAAAAATATTGCTATGCTTACCGGAGGGGCTGGGACGGGAAAAACTAGCTCTATGAAATCTGTTATTAAGATATTTGATGATAACCACATTGATTACCTTTTGTTGGCTCCAACTGGAATCGCCATGAAGAGGCTTAAAGAATCTACAGGCCGTTCAGCCTATACCATCCATATGGCTTTAGCTTGTGGAATCACCAAAGATTTTCAAGGCGTCCTTGTGATTGAAGAAAGTTCGATGGTGAGCGTTCATTTGCTTTCTATGCTTTTAACTGAAGTAGACAAAAAATGTAAAATTTTGTTTATTTGTGACCCGGCACAACTTGCTTCTATTTCTTGCGGCAACGTAGTACAAGATATTATTGATTCTGGTGTTGTTTCCATTAGTCAACTCACAAAAGTATTCCGTTATGGTACTTCTGGTCTTGCTACAATCGCCACAGACACACGAAATGGTGAACTAGGCCCAAGACAAAATAGCACGTTTTCAGATTATCAGTTTGTCCCTATCAACGACAAGCCTATCAAACAAATTCTTGATTCCTATCAAACGCTCCTTGACAAATATAATAAAGATGATATAATGATATTGTCCCCGTTCAACAAAGGCCCTGTTGGCACAGTAGCAATTAACAAAGCTATTCAATTCAGATACAATCCTAATCCTGACACCAAAGCCATTCGCAAATCTTCGTCTGGTGAAGAAATCATGTTTAAAATTGGAGACAAAGTTATCAATACTCATAACGAGTATAATATGCCTTGTTTCCTTACGGATGACGATGGTAGTTTGGTTGAAAGCACAGATAGAACAATTTCTGTAATGAATGGTGATATCGGTTATGTAAGATATATCAAAGAAACCGATAGAGGGATTATTATGGCGGTTGAATTCGACACTGGTATGGCGCAGGTGTATGGGCCTTATATGAATAACTTGTTACTTGGTTATTCTATCTCCACGCATAAGAGCCAAGGTTCGGAAAGTAAAGCGGTAATTGTTATCACCAGCCCTATGCACAAAAGACTTTTATCATCCAATCTTCTCTATGTGGCTGATAGCCGCGCAAAAGAGCAGTTGATTGAAATTGGTGATGTTGAGACAATTAAAGAGGGCCTTAAACGGCATGAAAATAAGGAGCGGAATACTTGGCTCTGCGAACTATTAAAGGAGGAGTAAAATTTGGGATATAAACTGCTTGAATCAGGATTGTATATTGTGCGATTTCATAACAATACAAATGCAGAAAGCGTTGTTCGTATCATTGATAATCTTAATTTGTATGGCGAAAAATATAGAATTAAGTTTATTCCAGAGCAAACAGCATTGTATCAAATCGTAAGGAGCGAAGAATAGTATGGTTGTTCGTATGTGTGACGTTTGTCAAAATAAAATCCCCGATAGGCAAGTAGCATATCAACTAAGTTTATATAACCCAAATACAGTTAGAATACAATTTAATCCTGGTAGATATGATATCACCTATTCAGAAGTATGCGAACATTGTGCGCAACAAATCCATGACTATCTACGTGAGTTGGGGAAGAAGGAGGTGAAATAAGCATGAAACGTTTTTGTGTAAAAGAGACTGTCAATCACTATCATATGGTAGAGATTGATGACGAACTAAGCATTGATGATATTGTGTCGCTTGCAAGACCACATCTAAAAGATAATACTGGCTTTGGAGCAATCAATCAAATTTTGTCAGGTATTGAACATAAGTATGGTTTTAATTATTCTATCAAGCCTAATTATTGTGGCACTACAGCAGAAGCCCTTGAAGTAATGGGGTGTGATGACGATACCCCCGAACTTGATTAAAGTTCATAAAATGTTTACAATTTATTTATATAATTGTAACATTTTTATGATATAATTTTTATCCCATCTGAGAAGGTGGGATAATTTTTAAAGGAGTGATGTTATGCGTGTAACAAAACGTGATGGCAGACAAGTCGATTTTGATAAAAGCAAAATCTTCAACGCTGTCTTTAAGGCGTTTAGTCAACTAAACAAACCAGCTATTGAATCAACTCAAATTGCTGGACAGATTGCAGAAGAAATTGAGTCTGAATACAAAGATGGTGGAAGTGTAGAAGATATACAGGATATGGTAGAGAATAAGCTTATGGGGACATATTATAAGGATGTTGCCAAGGCTTATATTACATATCGGTATCAAAAGAATCAAGATAGAGTTCTACAAGGCAATCTTGAAGCAAGATATGAACGGCTTCAAAAATTAATCACTGGTAAAGACGAAGAAAGTAATAAAGAAAATTCTAATAAAGACACTCGCATCATCCCTACTATGCGTGATTATATTGCTGGGTTTACTTGCCGCGAATTAGCTACAAAGGTTGTTTTGCCTCCTGATATTGCCAAAGCACACGAAGAAGGCATTATCCACTACCATGATACTGACTACAGTCCTGTTATGCCAATGACAAACTGCTGTTTAATTAACCTTGAAGATATGCTACAAAACGGTACTGTGATTAGTGGTGTTAAGATTAACAAGCCTCATTCTTTTAGAACGGCTTGCACTATTACTACACAAATTATTACTCAAGTAGCAAGTTCTCAATATGGGGGCAATACCATTACACTGTCCCATCTTGCCCCATTTGTTGATATCAGCCGTCAGAGTCTAAAGAAAAAACATCCTGAACTAACCAACGAGCAGGTTGAACAATTTATCAAAGAAGAAATCAAAGACGGCGTGCAGACTATCCAGTATCAGCTTATTACTATGAGCACTACCAATGGCCAAGCCCCCTTTACTTCCGTATTCATGTGGATTAACGAAGTCGAGAATGCACAAACCAAGCATGACTTGGCCTTGATTATTGAGGAAGTGCTTAGACAGCGTATTGCTGGTGTGCCTAATGAACAAGACGCACCTATTACGGTCGCTTTCCCAAAGTTGTTGTATTGTCTTGATGATAATAATATCAAAGAGGGCACTGAATATTGGTATTTAACCGAGCTTGCTGCTGAATGTAGCGCCAAACGCCTTGTACCTGACTATATTTCCGCTAAAAAAATGAGAGAATTAAAGGGTGATATATATCCTTGCATGGGTTGCAGAAGTTTCCTAACACCCGACTCAATTAACCACAAATATTACTCCCGTTTTAACCAAGGCGTGGTAACATTAAACCTTGTGGACGTAGCACTAAGCTCTAATAAAGATATGGAAGATTTTTGGCGAATTCTTGACAAACGTCTAAATCTTTGCTATCATGCTCTTATGACCCGTCATAATAGCCTAAAAGGCACACTATCCGATGTAGCCCCTATCTTATGGCAACACGGGGCTTATGCTCGTCTAAAGCCCGGAGAAAAGATTGATAAGTTGCTATTTAACAACTATTCTACTATTTCTCTTGGTTACGCTGGTCTTTATGAGTGCATCCATTATATGACAGGCGGCAGTCAACTTGATGAAGAGGGTAAAGCTTTTGGTCTATCTGTAATGAAACGCCTAAACAACGCTTGTAACAAGTGGCGTGAACTTACTAATATTTCCTTCTCGTTGTACGGTAGTCCAATCGAGTCTACTACTTATAAATTCGCCAAATGTTTAAAAAAGAGATTTGGCGTAGTTCCGGGTATTACTGATAAAGATTATGTAACCAATAGTTATCACATTACACCCGCTCAAAAGATTGATGCTTTTAGCAAATTAAAGATTGAAGGCGAATTTCAAGAGTTTAGTCCAGGAGGAAACATTTGCTATATTGAGACCCCAAATATGACCAAAAACATCCCGGCTTTGCTTGAAATTATCAAATATATTTATGAGACTAATATGTACGCTGAAATCAACACTATGACAAGTTATTGCCATATGTGCGGTTGTACTGATATTTACATGGGCGATGATTTGGAATTTCATTGTCCGCAATGTGGTAATAGTGACTACAATAAAATGAATGTTGCGTTAAGAATTTGTGGATATATTTCTACAAATCCTTTTAACAAAGGACGGGCAAGCGATATTCACGATAGAGTCTATCACATTGGAGACTAAGGAGGATTTTATGAAATCTTTAAAACAAGTACAAGAGTATATGGATGAACTATTTGATAAAGTATGGTACATTCGTTCTCTTACTCATACGCCAGAGATGTTGCGAAGAAATGGCACACCCGAAGATATTATTCAAGGGATGCTAAACGCTCGTAAGAACGTTATTGACAAATATGGTTTAGAATGGTACAGCAATGTAGACGACTGGGAATATGGCTTTCTTTCTGGTGCTCTTGCCACTTTGCGTTGGGTAGCTGATAAGAAAGAGGAAGATAAAAGGTTCTTAGACACATGAATTATGGAAACATAAAATTCTATGACATCGCCAACGGAGAGGGAATCCGTACTTCCCTCTTCGTATCTGGCTGTACCAATCATTGCCAAGGATGTTTTAACAAAGAAGCCCAAAATTTCAACTATGGCCAATTCTATACTTCTGAAACAGAACAAATTATCCTTAAACAAATTTCTAAGCCCTATATCGCTGGCCTAAGTATCCTTGGAGGAGAACCCCTATGCCAAAACAATGCTGGCCTCACTTATCTTATCGAGCTTACCAATGCTGTGCATGGCTTGGGCAAGACAGTATGGCTATGGACAGGGTTTGTGTGGGAAGATTTTGACCATATTAAAATGAGCCTTAATAAGGCCCTAATCAAAGCCCTGTTATACAACTGTGATGTAGTGGTTGATGGGCCGTTTATTGAGGCGCAAAAAGACTTAACTTTAGCTTTTAGAGGTTCATCCAACCAACGAGTGATTGATGTTCAAAAAACATTAGCTCAAGGCAAAATTATCCTATACGAACAATAAAGCACTTGACAAAAGCCCATTGATTTGTTATACTTAATGCATTCAGTGGGCTTTTGCCCTAAAGAAAGGAGAATATATATGACACCTATTCGTGTATACCAAGGCCGATTTAGTGAAGAACATTTCCTATTTGAAATTCCCCCTGAAATGAATTATGCTCCCAGTAAAGGCGATTTTCTTTTTCAACACGGTACATCTTACAAAGTATTATATATCATGCTAGACGTTGACGATGATGAATATATCGTATTTGTTCGTGAAGCTGTGGAGGAAGATTTTTAATGAAGGTAACATTGTTAAATCCCGAGCAAGTTAAAGACCTTTTCAAAAATTGGTCTATTACTTCTTCTGTGTGTTATGGCTCTACAATCAATCCTGGCAACCCTGAAGCAATCGGCAAACACTGTATGAAGTCAGGCCATTTTAGCGGTTCAAGAGGCGATTATATCAAGTTTCGTATAGATGATGTACCTCGTTTTGAAGTTGACCAAGCGACTAGGCATGAAATCGGCGTATTCAAGAATGTGGCTTCCTTTAGATACATTTCTAAGAATGAGTTCAGATACTCTGCGCCAACTGAAATCTTTGACAATCAAGAGCTATTCAACCGTTACAATGAACACATGGACAATACCATGGAACTATATTCCGATATTCAAGAATATGTGTATAAGAAAACCGGTTCACATGAGCGTAGCAACGAATCTGCACGGTATTTGCTTCCCATCTCTACTCATACTAGTTTTGTGATTGGCTATACTATTGAAGCATTTATCCACCTATGCAATTCTCGTCTATGCGTTCGTGCCGAAGATATCATTCGTGAAATGACCACGCTTATGAAACAGGAAGTTCTAAAAATTCTACCGGAACTGGAAAATGAACTTGTCCCCAACTGTGTTAAGCTAATGTACTGCCCCGAAGGGAAGTCAGGTTGTGGTGCTTATCCTACTAAGAAGGAATTAAAGGAAATTATTGCCAAGGGCAAGGAGGTCATGAAGAATGCTTAACATTAAAATCAAGCGGTTGTCTGTTGACGCTTGTGTTCCCACCTATGGCTCTAATAAGGCCGCTGGGCTTGACCTATATGCTAATATTGGCTGTGAATACGCCCGTACTACAGATGGTATGCGTCTTTTCCCAAAGACTATTGATATTGCTCCTCACACCACAGTAAAGGTAGGCACTGGTTGGGCAATTCAGCCCCCGGAAGGCTATTGTGGCCTTATTTTTGCCCGTTCTGGTCTTGCTACTAAACAAGGTCTAAGACCAGCTAACTGCGTAGGTATTTGCGATGAAGATTATACAGGCGAGTATATTGTTGCTCTACACAACGATACAGACGAAATCCAAATCATCCATCATGGAGACCGCATTGCACAGCTTGTGTTTATGCCCTATGAACAGGTGTCCCTTACCGGGGTAGAAGAGCTTGACCCTACTGAACGTGGCGATGGGGGCTTTGGTCATACAGGAAAGTAAAGGAAAATACTATGATTATTTGTGTAGATTTTGATAAGACCTTATCCCTAGGTACTAGATACCCCTACATCGGAAAGCCAAATACAGAGCTATTTTCCTTATTAAATTCATTACAAAAACTAGGCCATACACTTATCTTATGGACTTGTCGTGAAGGCAAGCCACTCGAAGAAGCTGTTGCTTGGTGTAAGGAAAATGGGCTAGAATTTAATTATGTAAACCAAAATGTATCATGGCTAGGTTTTGACTGTCGTAAGGTCGTAGCTGACTGGTATATTGATGATTGCGCCGTTCATGTAAGCGACATTAAAACACTTAAAGCCATCGTAAGGCAAGCTGAACTTGATGATAAATATCATTCATAATTTGTTCATAATTTGAAAAAAATAGGGAACTTAGACAGAGTAAAATCCATCTAAGTTCCCTATAATTATATATTAGCCTTGTTAGCCCTGAGGAATTTCCTCAAGTTCAACAGCTAAAGTCTGGTCTTTATCATTAGTGATAGTCAAGTGCTTGCCAGTATAGCCTTCTTTTTCAACATTAACGCCATATTGGTCGCCAATGCCGCTCAAAAGGAACACATTAGTCTTGCCATCGACAGGCTCAACTTCAACAGAGTCAGCGTCTACAACCTTGATGCTTGCGGTATCAGGGATTGCATTGACAGTCAGTAGAAAACCGTCCTGTAGGCTCACAACGCCCTTATTCAGCTTAAAGAAACGGCCATCTAGTCCAATGCCACAATTACCTTTTGCAAACACAGGCTCGCCAATTTCTTCACCTTCACTGTTATGCAGAGTAATAATCTTGCTGCCACCAACTTTAGTAACAGTAAACAAATCTCCGTCCCAAAGTTGTCCACAAGTGGAGACAGCCTTACTTACGTCAACAGCAGAAGCATTTATATCACAAATAATACCTTTGATAATTTTCAAAGAATTTTTATCTAGGGCGATTCCGCCACAATATTTAGCCATATATATTACCTCCTATTATTTAGTAACCCAAGCTAAAGCACCATTAACAATGCCCAACACCTTACCATTGTCAGCTTCAGTAAATGTGGGTAGAATAGCATCTACATAGCCTTTGGTTGCAGCTTCGCTATCTTCAGTAGGAGTGCCAGTCAACTTTAGCTTGCCTACCATAGTACCACCAGATTTAAGGATAGCACTGGCCTGAATAGCACCTGTTTTACCATCAACATAAGATTTAGTAGCGGCATGATAAGTCTGCGTAGGTTCACCAACGCTAACAGGCACATATTCATTCTGTGTACTAGCCTTTACAAAAGCCGCAGAACCATCGCTAGAAGCAGTTAATCTAGGTGAATTGGTTTCTACAGATTCAATCGTAGGGCCAATATACAAAGGCGCAGGACCATTAGTAGAAATTTTGTGAACATTAACAATAGCGTGTTCATTCATATCAAGTTCACTATCAATCTTCCCATCAGCACCCAAAACAGACCGCTCATCAACATACTTCTTTGTTGCAGCGTCTTGGTCGGCTACAGGGTCAAGCAAATCTGTAATTTTATGGTTATTCAAACTAACCTCAGATTCGATAGCCATACCGCTATCAGTATTACTAATAGACTTCACACCCATAATGGCATTACCTGACATATATAGGTTCCCTTCCATCGGGACAGAGCCATCAGCCTTAAAGTCACCATCTCCACCAGCCCCGCCAACTTGACCAATAACATTTAGCACAGGGCGATTTAATTCATCTTTAGTGTACTTAAATTGGTCACCATTAAACAAATAAGCACCGTCTTTAGCACGAATATTAGCCACAGTATTCCTCCTTTTTAATTTTATTCAAAAAAATAGCTTCACGGGTCATCCCATGAAGCTAAATATTTAACCAAATAGAACAGCACGATAAGTCTCTGTTGCAAGAGTTCCAGTGCCAACAATAGTAATAGTTACGTTATAATTAGTCTGGTCTACGGTCACATCGGCCATAACTTGTGCGCCAGTCGCCACTTCATAAAGTTGAACAATAATAGCATTGCTATCAATCCCGTGTGTAGTCTTAGGGATACTCCAACTAAAAGTGCCGCCACTAGCAGTAATGGCTTTATTAGTGGCTGTATACTTGTGGAAACTTTCAGGCATAGTAGACCATGTAGGAGCACCAGAGCCATTAGAAAGCAAAACTTGCCCCTGAGTCCCAGCATCAATAGGTGCATAAAAACTAGGGTTGGCATTAGCCGTCCCGTTTAGAGTAATGGCGTTTTGAGTAGCACCTTCTGCAATGCCACTTAACTTAACTACCATTGTACTATTCATAGCACCATTGGCGTTTGCAGAAGCCACACTCATCTTAACACCAGAAGCATCAACAGATAAGCCGTTTTCAGCTACGACTTTTACAGAAATAGCATTAGCTTCGCTAATCTCAATGCCATTCCCAGCTGTGTATACGTCTACCAAATCTTGAACATTTAGATAAATATGACTTTCTTTGCCAGTGCCAGAATCAGTATCATAAGTATTAACAACAAAGTCGATATACTTAGTACCTTCAGCAAAGCCAGAAGGGTCGTCCGCAGTTGCGGTCTTTACAGAAGCAGACTTCACAAGATAGTCTTTGGGGATGTTAATGGTAGCCCCAGCGGGAGCGCCATCTTTTTGCAGTTGATAAGAAGCAAGATATCCGTCTGTAGCAGTTTCTAGCTTTACAACAGAATATTCAGCAATAGCGACTTCTTCCACACTAGTCATATGCCCAGCTTCATCAACGGTAACTTTGACGGATTTAGAAGCGTCACCATAAACACCGGCAACAGCACCGCTCAAACTATGCCCGATAGTAACTTCTTTGCCTTCGCCAGCAATATCAACCCATTTGTTCCCAGAAGCAATAGAGAAAATATCAGTTTTAGCATCGGCTCTTAATGTCACATCAGCAGAAGCCCCAACAACAGCAGTAGAAGCTGTAGACTGCTTTTTAACAGCGATATTAGACCATGCGTTTTGGTTGACTTCACCGCCCTCACTTACAGCGTTCTTTACAGCAGTATCGAGTGCAGCAATAGCCTGTTGCATAGTCATATCGGCAATTACATAACCATCCGTAACAGGCTGATATCCAGCCAAAGTTAGCCCTGTGACATTAGTAGTAATTACCTTACCAGTAGCGTCAAGACCAGTGACAACCGCACCCGTAGCAGAGCCTTGACTATAAACAACGCCGATAGGCCCCCAATCAGTGCCATTATACCGATAAATAAACTTATCAGAGCTATTGTAATAAATTTGCCCTTCAACCGGGTTACTGGGGGGGGTGGCGAGGGGCTGAATCACAGCATTTTGAAGCTGATTTTTGTTCAGGTTAAGATTCACAAGTAGATTCATATATTCAATTCACCTCAATTTAAATAAGCCTTTCCGCTAAAGGCACCAGAAAAAGTGAGCCTTACATTGTTTTCATCAATATAAGTCACATCGCCAATCACAATACTATCGGCACTATCAACGACAGTAACACTTGGATATTTGTTTAAATCATGTTTGATTTCCCACACATCAATTGCAATAGCTTGAACAAATAAAAAATGCTTATCCTCTTCAATTCCAAGGTCTTTATTCGTTTTATTCCCGACTAGTGTAACACCATTGATAGAAGGCTTGTTGTTTAGCTCGCTATAGTCGCTACTCACAGCGTTGACTTGTCCCAGTCCAACATTAAAAGTACCGCTAGTAGGGAAAGAAACATTTGCATTAAAACTCACCAGTCAACACCGCCTAACAAAGTAGAACTAACAGGAACATTCATAATAATGCTTGCTAGTTTATAGCCATTCTGCATTGTGGCTAAAACTTGAATATTTACTTGAGTTCCTTTAAAAGACAAGGTTTCTTCTTGTGTCAAAGAGCAAGTCAAAACGCCTTCTTTTACTTCGATATCTTGCCCTTTCTTATCAACCACAGTTGGGCCAGAAGTAAACACAATATGCGTATTCTCAATATCTATGTTTTCAGTTTCAAGGCAAACATTAAAATTAAACGTGGGGGTAGAGCCTTTAAAAATTAGATTTAATTCTTCATTGCAATTAAAATCACAGACTGTTTCCATTATTCCACCTCCAATAAAAAATAAAGAGAGGTAAAAATCTCTCTTTTAAACGCTTAGAATATCCTTTAGCTTTTGAAAAGCATCCTTCACATACTTGCAAGCGGCAGTAACAAAAGCACCGATAATCACAATGCCGTCCATCACTTGCATGGTCTCATCTGCAATATCAATACCTACATAAGTCATGTACTCAGGCAGGATACTAACCACAATAGACATCAAACTGATACCTAGCCCAAGAACAATAAACTTTAGTACGCTTTGGCCAATCATCTTCCAATCAAATTCATAGCCCTCAATCTTAACATTGCGCCAAATTCCAAGGCAAATATTGCTTAGATAAGCCCCCAGAAAAATAGCAACACCAAAACCGACCTTTTCCAAATTAAGTAGAACAAGAGTAATAATGTCCATACAATCACCCCAATAAATTTAATTTATCTAAAATTTCTGCCAATTTTTCTTCTGTTACAACCCGATTAACAGAATCAACCAAACCCATTTTCTTTGCTTTATCAAACGATGTTTCGTTCTCATAAGGTAGTACATTCATGCTAATATAATTCTTCACATCAGCACGAAAGTCATCCATAGTTTTATTATGCTTGCTAAAGAAATGGCCCACATCAATATGATTTGATGCAATACCAAGTTTGTGTCCTTCTGCGTGTGAAACTATAGTATTTTTGTCTACGTTTTTAACGCACAATCGGTTTAAAACATAAGCGCAAGTAAATATAGCCTTACGATAAACATCCTCAAAATAAGCCTGATTTTTCTTTATATTATAAGACATAAAACTGTCTTGTCTTTTTTGTAAAGCATGAAGTGTAGTCAATCCAACAGAACCATCTTGCTTTAAACCGTTGTCTTTTTGGAAAGCAATCACAGCCAATTTAGTTGCTGGACCAAAACTACCATCAACATCAACCTTATAGCCCCATGCGTTCAATTCTTTCTGCAACATAGTCACCGCATATTTAGTATTATTCTTACTACCATAACTTAAAGCAAGCCAATTTGCATCAATAAATCTTGCGTTCTCAGGCTCACAAATTTCACACCCTACATGGGTATTATTAGCACTGCCACCGCAATGCCATGTTTTAATACCAATAGGCATAATTTGGTAAATACCAGTTTCATCAATAATAAATTCAACTTCTGCTTGGGCAGAATTTCTATTCCATTTATTGATTAAATCTTTAGCTTTTACTCCGGGGGCACCTGTGCTATGTTGCATATAGGCTTTTTTATTTCGTTTCGTTTGGTTTTTGTATCTTGGGTTATTTGTCATCAAAGATTGTGTAATATTGTATTCCATACAATCTCCTTATAAATAAAGAGGGCCGAAGCCCTCTTAGTTTTCATCTTCTTTTCTTTTTCTATTCAGCAAACGCTTGGTCAGCAAATGCTGGGCATACCACTCGATTTCCCACGCATGATTCACCATAAACTCCAAATCCGAAGCACTAAGCTCATCGGCTTTGATAAAGTGTTGCAAACAGTCCAAATGTTGCTGAATCGCCTCAACAAACATTTCATCACTCATCTTGACCATAGTCTAATCTCCTTTGATTGATGGTTTAATTATGGCATAAGACAGCTTGATTGTCAAGCGTTTTATCTTCTTCAATGCAAGCCTTTACAACTTCCACAAATTCATCATAGCCCTTGGCAAAAGCCTTAACGAGGTCATTATAATGCTTGCCAATAAACTCACGAATTTCTTTTTCGTTCTGAATGGTCATATGAGCCAGGTCTTTGTAATAAGCCAGCCCTACAAACAAATCAGATAGATTATTAGTTTTAGTAGTCTTAAAAATTTCATACAGAATCTTAGCGTCCATAATATTACCCCCAAGCTATGTATTTTCTTATTCCACCGTCAGGATTTAAACGAAAACTATAATTAATAGTTTTACCAGCCACACGACCACTTTCATCGCCGTTTACTACATCGAATCCGTTCTTGCGTACTGTTAAGAGAGTGTATGTACTAGAAGGAGAATCAAACGTAACTCGGAGAGGAGAACCTTTTACGGCAAGGCCACCATACCAAGTTTGAATTCTATCATCTATCATTACTAAAGGGTCGCTTTCGCGGAAAAACAGGCCATCTACTGTAGTTACAAATACGGCAGTGGGAGTAAAAGGCAAGTCAATCGTTTGAATAGCATTACCATTACCTTTATAAGTTCCATACGCAAAATGTGGAGCATAACTATAAATGTTACTAATAGTAATAGCTGTACTAGCATCTTGTTTAGCATTGATTTTAGTTTGCAAGTCTGTTTGAACTGAAGTAATTCTATTATTAACAGTAGTAATTTGAGCATCCGCTCCAATCACTTGCTGCCAATAAGTTTTAGGATACAAAGGTATGTACACACCATTTACATTCTCTTGCATAGTAAATAATTTGCCCAATTATTTCACCTCATATCGCACCTGTCACTTGAAACCAAATTTCGCCATCATTTTGTGTAGGCTGAGTTTCTTGAACAGGAATATTATCTTGTTTAAATGTATCGTCTTTTGTGTTTTGAATTTGAACCAAATAATCAGTCAAATCATTAAGCAATTTTGCAGTTAAGCCTTTTTTGGCTAATTGCTCATCGGACAATATACCAAGCGTATTGGTAAACTCATCATTTTTCCAAGACTGCTGATATTGACCCCATTTAGTCTTATCGTCTATTTGAATATCTGAAAATCTCATTATACTTCACCCGTGACTTGAAACCAAAAATCGCCATCTTGTTGATTAGTGGGCTGAGTTGTGGATACAATATAACCGGGCGAATATCTGTTGTTAAAATATTTCTGTACAGCTATAATAGTATCGTTAATTGTGTTCAGATAATCGGCTGTAATAATCTTGCTTTGATTATTTGGGATTTGTTCAAGGATATTTTGTGCTAAAGCAAGATTGCCTTCTATCATTGCGTCTTGATATTGCTTGATTAAGGCTCCATCTGAAGCTGTGATTTCAATCATGTTTGGAAAATTTTGTATACTATTTGGGAAATTTGAAGCCACACTATCACTCCTTTACAAAATAGGATAATAAGGATAAAATGTAATCATTGTAATGCTCATTGTTGAGCTTACGCTCCCATAGTCAACAGAATAAGATTTAATAATATACCTATTCGTCACATCACCTTGTTTTGGCGCATGGGACACTACGATGTTTACATCTATCCATGGGATAGGAATAACATTTAATGTAATATTATCATTCAGCCTGCATTTCCAATATCCTTCAATTTCTGCTCTTTGTTGAGCTAAATCGTCAGAAGTAATATTTTCATATTCTCCACCGCACAGAACTTCACGAATGATGCCTACAGAGCCGTTTACATAAAATGGGCTTTCAGGGTTTGTATCTGACCAGGTTGCTTTTGCTTGGAGGCCGCCTAGGAATTCAAATTTTACTGTCCCTAGTCCAGTGGTTGTGCCATTAGGAATTCTTTGTAAAACATAATATTGATTGTTTAACAGAGTTTTATTGGCAATAAGAGCAATACCAATAGCGGTTCCATTTATTGTTACTGTTAAGGCAATACCATTGCTAATATTACCATAGGTGTTAGTGAAGCCTATCAAAGAATAATCTGAGTCTTGATAGGCTGGGATATTTAACGTCATATCATAAGACACAGACCCACGGAATTTAATAGTAGGATTAGCATCATAATATTGTACTTCATGCGTCCTACCATAAACTTCAATATAATTCTTTACAGTAGTAAAATCCGTACTAACCGTTTCACCAGTAACAACACTAGTCCAAATATCATCCGTAATCAATACAGGGTCATCTTCACTATTTGGGATTGGTTCGTAATGGAAAACGCCATCCACATCAAAATACATTTGATACTTAGGCATAATATCTCTTAGCTTAGACAGAATATCAAACACATAACCGCCTTGGTCAATTTGAATGTCATAAGGGACAGGTTGGATAGCGTTATTAACTTTACATTCTTCTACAATGTATTTGGTAAACCCACCCAAAGCAAGCGTAGCAATAATTGCTTGTCTTACATTTTCGCCTTGTTTAATCACAGTGGTCATTCCGGGAAGTTGGCCGTTTCTAGCCCCTGTAAGTTTAGACATCAAATCAAGCCCTGCAAAAGATAGCGTATGCGTAGTTGCATTGTATTCATAGCTAGGAGCATCAATCAGATAAATTCCCTGATTATACCATTGAATTTCTTGAGTGTAAATATTTTTAAGGCCGATGTAAAGTTGAATATATCTGTCTAAGAAAATCCTATTTCCTGCCCCAACTTCATATCCGCTACCTGTCACAACAAAGCTCACATTACAGCTTCGCCTTAAATCGCTGTCTGCATCACATCGAACACTACATGACAGCATATTACCACTTAGCTCATCAATGACATTATAATTAAAATCAAGTAGATTTAATTTAATATATCGTTCTGTGTTTTTTTGCTTGATAATGTTATAATCGTTTTGTGTAATATTTAGCATAGCATCACCGTCTTGTGGGGATTAGGCCATTTTCAAACAAATCGTCCTTATCATTCACATCCCCAACTTCTGTCCATTCAGCGCTGATTTTAACCATACCTTGCCCAAAGCTATTATCATAAGAGAGATTGGGATTGCCCGTGAAATAAGCAAGCCAACTATTGCCATTCATGTCTTTGATGACTTTAGGCTTTTTATTGGTCAAGAAATCAAGCATAACTTCCTTTTCTTTCGCGATACCGATTCTATCAACTTTGTGCGTCTTTTCAAAAGACTCAGGTAGCACCCATCCACCAATAGAGCCTGTTTGATATCGCATGATACTATTGCTTACAACAATAGGATATTTTCGGCCATAAGGTTGAAAAACGCCAATTTGTTGATTAGCTGTGTTGTTATTATACTCTACTCCGGCCCTTAACTTGATGATAGTATCAATGTCGCCAATGAACACGCCTTCAAATTTTGACATAATGGATTCAATAATATAACTACCTTCCGTATCTTGCGTAACAGGTACAAAAGCATATTCATATTCTGTATCATATGCAGCTAAATTATCAGTGATAATAAAGCTCAAATCTTCAACTTTATTAACAGGCAGTTCACGAATTGTAATCCAATCAAATGTGCCTTTGATTCTACGTTTAACACGAACCGATGTTACATCGTAAGCGATTTGTTCTACGTTACCAGCAGAAGCGTTACCATTAAATTTAGCATCCATAATCGTATCAACTTCCCATTCTGTAGGGATGATTGAATTATAATCAAAGGCGACATTATTTGTCACATTAAAATGGTCAAAAATGCCACCTTGCAACTTTGTATTTGTTAAATTCTTGATAGTTGTAGGCGAGGGGTCGAGAGCATTTCCATCGCTACAAAAATTATACCCAATAAATCCTATCACGCCTCGACACCTCGATTCTCTATCTTTAATTCATACAAATTGTCTATTTTTCTTAGCCAACAAAACACTTGTTCATTATCAGCAGGAAGGCTGATATACTGTGATTCAATGGTATATCCCCATGTAAAATTCTTGTTCACACACCGCATTTCAAAGAAGGCTTGTGTCGTAGTCTGCCGATAATAAATACTAACGATATCGCCATCCGTACTAGAAAATCTAACAATTTCTTTATCGGGGGTAAATTGTCTACCCCACATTCTCATTGTCCAATCTCCCGAGATTGTGTAACCATCGGCCCATTCTACATAATACCCATCTTTTCTTAAATCAATTTCTGTATTGTCAATATATGTGGGATTTTGTGGGTTTGTTATACCATCAATACCGACAATATTCGACTCAATCGTGATATACCCACCACTGCAATTATTCGTCAAGAATAAATAGCTGAATGTATTAAACGTGCTATAATTAGTAGTGAACTTAATTCGGCCAGTCGTAATTTGAGTACCACCAGACGTTACACCATTAACTTCGATAAAATAAGTGGATTTATCTTCAAAGCCACTAAACAAATAAGTACCAGTAAACGGCAAAGTTGTACTTGAATTATACAACGTATTACTTGTACTGATTAAAGCACCACCAGCATTATACAGGTTAAATACATAAGCGTTCAGTGTTTCGCCTTGTTCTTGATTATAAGTAATACTAAAAGCAAAACTACTGTTTGTAATAATATTACCTACGGGCATATTACTAATTGTAAAACTAGGTTGAGTATAACAATAAAATTGAATTGGCGCAGAAGCATTAGATTTATTGTTTTGTGCATCTACGGTTTGTAAAGTTGCTTGGTAATAAGTACCATTTGTTAATGTTCCAGCAGGAAGCGTATGCTCAAATTTATATGTATTCTGTTGCTGTGAATACACAGTTTCAAGCGTAGCATTGTTTTTAATTGTTAAAATGTTACCTGTAACCTGATTCCCGCCAACAGAATAAAATGTAAATACTTGAGATTGGCTTGCATCAAATGCTGGAATTGAATATAATATAGGTGTTGTTAAAGACATCGTGTTTCACCTACTTTTATGTTGCGATATAATAAATCTTTGTTGAACTGTCATGAGTAAAATCAGTTACATAATTCATAGACATAAACCAAATTGTTGCCGGAGTATAATTTTGAATATAGCTACACATTACTTTAAAAACGCCTATTGTTGGACTATAAGGAATGGAAATATCCAATAAAATCGCAGGGTTGGGTAAATTATACTGACTTGTAAATTTATAATAATATAACTTCGTTGTAACACTACCTAAATATGTAAAAGTCCCGCCAGTGTCTGAAATAACGCTGACTATTTGACCACCATAGTTGGCGATATTGCCAGCGTGAATGATGTTATAATTTTTCGAGGTATTGCTTACCCTATCTACAAGCTGAATTGCATCATCTAACGTGGCAGCGTTAACTGAATCTTTGATTAAAAGCGTCCTGCTATTAGAGTTATTATCTACAACATTTCTAGCCACTACAGAAGTCGAATGGCCGGATGACTCCATGAAACCTTCGCCAGCGCCGCTAGCAGTAGGTCGAACTATAAGTTTAGGATAACTTACTGTAGAAGCAGTGATATTTCCATTAACAGTAAGACTTCCAGTCATCGTATCTCCGGTTTTCTTAACAAAGTTAGATGAGCTGGGGATAGATTTTTTAACTTCATTAAGTTGGGAAAGATTAACAGCGTCGTTGTCGGAAGTTGCGTCTGCAATGCCAGTTAAAGTTACATTATCGTTAGAATGTCTAAACAAAATTTTATTAGAGCTAGGATAAAAAAAGCATTCTATCGACCCCGTAGAACCACTATCTGAAGCGACAAGGCGGATATTATCGGTTCCATCCGCAGTTAAGCTTATAGCTTCCGTCTGGTCCTCAGAATAAATAGTCATATCATCCAGAATTTGAATCTGCCCATTAACATTAAGCAAGCCACCATCATCAGAAATATATTCAGAAGCGCTAACTTTCCCATTATCATCGGCGACTAAAATTTTATTTTTAGTCAAATTGTTTTTAACAATCGTACTAGCTGCACCAACAATAGTATCTTGTTTTGAACCTAATGCAGTCTTAACACTAGACACATCTGTTTTTAATGTGCTAATGTCTGTTGTTAAGCCTTCAATATCACTTTCAGCCATTGCGATATTATCTTCATTTGTTTTTACTCTTGTTTCAAGAGAATCTATATCTTTTTTACGAGGAACAGATAAATCTTGATTGTATTGCCCTATGTTTTTCATTGTTTCACCTCGATTGAGTTATAAGTTCATTCATGCAGCTTAATATCCATGTTGTTACCTCCTTATAGGTCAGCGGAGATGTCTATGTTAGACGAAGCCCCTCCTCGAACGAAATAAGGTGCGTTTACTTCAAAAGCTCCAGATTTTTTGAAGTCAACGTAGACAGAATTTTGGTTAGTCCAAACGAAAGAAACTGTCACGTCAAAGATGTCGCCAGAAGCCCCAGTCAAGAAGAAGCCTGAACTTGCATTAAGATTTAGGGTTGGCGATGTACGCATCTGCTCCGGTAGGTAAATTATTGCTCTAGCAGTATTTGCGTCAATCCCAAAAGCGATAGCCCCTGCGACATACGCGGGGGGAGAGAATCGCCAGAAATACCTCTGGCACCTCCGCAGCTGCTCCCCATACTCTGGCACCTCATTGAGCGCCCACTTGTCGCCCTCCCGATGCGCCAGGGTTTGGGTGGGGCCCAGCTCCAGCTTTGCGGCGAGGATGGTATCCGACAATGTCCCGATAGTTGCAGGCTGCACTCGCAAGAAATTATTGTTTATGTTTCCAAAATCATTGTTGTTTATGCCGAACTGTATGAGTTTCAATCCATGAGCATTGATGGGCACCGTATACCACTCGGCGCTTTTTAAAACAAAGGAATTCGTGTAAAGTGTCCCGTCAGCAAACAGCAGTGATATAGCAACCGTCTTTCCAAAGAGTTCTTCAAGAACGGCTGACTCGAAATATTGATACAATGTGCCAGCAATTTTGATTCCGCCTGACACAACAGACAGAGAGGCGCTGTCACCGTCCCACGACCGCCAACGGTCAATATAGTAAACGTTGCCCGTATAACTCGTCAATCCCCTTTGATTAACAGGGTTACCAAAGTACCAGTTGTCTAATAAATTAGGATTCACAGTAAATTTAGGTGGGACAACGATAAAACTTCTTGACATATCGTTACTAGGCACAAAAATTCTATATAGTCCATTTACTTCGGGAAGACTCCCATAAAAATATACTGTTCCACTTACGCCATTTGAATCCATTACACAGGTGTTCTTATTTATATTAACAGATGTACAGATTCCTGTCAATACTTTTGTGATATTATCTCCAATTTTTTTATCAGCAAGAATTTCTATTGCGTCAAGAATTTCATTGTTTGTATCCATGCTACACCTCTTTATATAGGAGAGGGCGCATGATTACGCCCTCTGATATGCTCTTTGATATGCCATTTGCCGTAGGCCAGTAATAAAGTTCTGTGCGTTGGTCACACTGGGCAAAGACAAATTATCAATGTTAAATACGTTATTCATGCTTTGTGCAAAAGCACTAGGATTGATTTTGCCCCAATTCCATAGATTCCTAGTGATGTCGGCAGGAATGATACCTTCTCCACCACCTAAGACTCTTAATTCAGGCCCTCGTTCACCAACCAAAGATAAACCAGGTTCAGCGCTTAAAGTACCATTTGCATGGCCTCTTGCAGCAGCGGCATTAGATACCCAATCAGGTGCGCCATTGTCTTCAAGCCAATCAGAATCGACATGGCCATCTCGGTCTTTATCCATGTCTTTACCAGGGCTATCATCCTTATAGTCAACTTTTCCATCGTCTCTTAAAGAACCGCCTGAACCAGTGCCAGGGTCATACCCACTACCACTCCATGCAGTACCGTCACTATTCAAGCCTTGGTCTTTATAATAATCTTCAAGCGTTTTGGGATAACCAGCATCCAACTGAGATAAGATATTATTATACTTGTCAACAAAATCTTGAACATTCGTTAGTCTAGTCTGCCAATTCTTTTGTTCAAGGTCAATGCCTAAGACTTGCTGTGCAATGAGTTTATCTTGCTGTTCTTGATAGTCGGTTGTTACTTTTTCCCATTGTTCACGATACTTATTCCAGCCTTTAATCTGTTCATCAATGGCCTTCAAAGCATTTTCTTTTTGCTTGTTAAGATTCTCTGTTTCTTTTCTTAGGGCTTCTTCACGATTATAAGCGTCAAGTTGAGCTTGCGCTTCAGCAATAGCTTCAGTATCTTGTAAATATTGAAACCTTCCGTCTTTAAAAACATAAAGAGTCTTATCTTGAGCTTTGGCAAGATTTTCTAGTAATTGCTCTTTTTGAATCTGCCTATCAAGTTCATCATTGGTATCTTGTAGAGCTTGAATCTGGTCATCATAGAATTTTTCTGTTTCGTCTCTTTGCTTATTTAGCTTTTCAACTTCTTCATCAATCTTCTTCAGGACAACATTTACAGCAGTTTCATAATCAGATTTTTGCTTTTCTAGCCGTTCTTCCCAGAGCTTCTTTTCTGTTTCGTATAGTTCCTCTGCACGGGCTTTTGCTTTTTCAAGGCGTTCTTTTTCTTCGGCCTCATCTTTCTCGTCTTGCTTTTTCTTTTCATCCGCCATCTTTTTACGAAGGTCAGAGATATCATTAGCATAGTCCCACCAAAGAATACCAAGTTGACGAACTTCTTCGCTTTCATTCCTAAGATTTAAGGCACGGTACTTATCTGCTTGCTCATGAATAGCTTTTTGAATTGCTGTCATCTGGTCAATTTGCTCTTGGTCTGTTGCACCAGATTTTTCTAGTAATTCAAGTTTATCCTTTAGAAGAGAAAGCTGTTCTTTCCACGCTTCTGTGGATAGCTCAACTGCGGTCTTTTCTTTCTTTTGTGATTTCGTTGCTTCGTCAGAGGCTTTTTTGGTAGATTTGGAGGAAGAAGTTTTGGGTGTGTAAGTAGAAGGCGTATATGTTCCTTTTGTAATTTTAGAAGAAAAATCAGTAGAAGAAGTCCATTGACTCCAAACTGACTTTAAATATTCATCATCTGCTAAAGCCTGGGCTTCCTCCAAAGTTTTTCCTTGACTTCTTAGTTTCGCAATAATATGGTTTCGAGCAGTAACATTACCTAATACACTACTCACAGAAGCATTTGCAATATTAGCTGCATTTGCAAGACGAACCATCTCATTTACTTTTTGAGTAACATCAAGATTCATATTATTAAATATTGTCAACGCTGCTATTGCGTTATAAGTTTCTTGAATCTCTTCTGCTGTAGCGCCTGTGACATTTTGCAAAGCCTCAATATTAAGATAATGTTGACCATTAACAACATTGATTGCAGAAGCCAGCTGAGGATATTTGTTGGTTAATTCTGTAATTTGTTCATCGGTCAGTGCTGTTTGACCAACTGCGTTACTTGCGATAATAGTATACGTTTCATAAGTAGCATTTAGTGCTTCTAGTGTATCTTTAGCATTGTTTTGTGTACTGCCAAGATAATCATGCGCATCCGCCAAATCTCCGAGTTTACTAGTTACTTCTTCATAATCTTCTTGTTGTTCAGTGGTTAATTTGTGGTTGTTTTTTAACGCTTCATCAAGTTCTTTGGCACGAGCGATAAGCTCATTTTCATAGCTGTCGCCAACTTTGTAGACTTGTTGCTCGTTTGTTTCAAATACAATACCAAGAGCTTCCAATTCAGCTTTTGTTTTCTTAGAAGCATCAGGAATATACCGGTCAAGATACTTAACAAGTTCTTCATAACTAGAAAAGTTTACATTTGTTGCTCTAACTAAATCTGCTTTGCCAAGACCTGTAGACTCAGAAGAAATGCCATACCTTATTTCAGATATAGTACCGCCAGAAATAGTGTTTTTGGCCTTCTTTTGCTGTAACTTTTCATATTTATCTATCTGCTTTTGAAGTTCTTCGTTTTCTTTCTCAAGAGCATCTTTTTCAGATAGAATTTCAGTGGTTTTTTCGTTCCAAGGTAAGGCGTTAATTTCTTCAAGCCGTTGTTTATTGGTTTCTAGCTTGCTTGTATTCTTTTCAATATCTTCTCCAAGCTCAGAAAAAGATTTGCGAGAATCAGCGGTTGCAGCATCAATAGCTTTAAATGCGGCCACAAGACCAGCACCAATCACTACAACAGCTAGAATTGCAGGAAGTAAGGAACTTTCCAAAACAAGACTTGCGGCGGCGGCGGCATCAGCCATAGAAGTAATACCACCAGCAGCACCGGCAGCTCCTGCTATAGTTCCTAAACTAGTAAACTGGCCAATAATAGTAGGTAACAGTTTAGAAACTTTTAATAATTCTCCTGCTCCCCAAGTCGCCGTAGAAATTAACAAAATTTGAGTAATAACACGCCCAAAATCAGTATTAGCAATCTTTAATAAATCATTAGCGAAATCAAGAACTCGTTTTACAAATTCATCACTAATAACATTATTTGATAAATCTTGGAAAGTTGCTTTTAAAGCCGAGACCTTCGCTGCGATGCTTTCTAGGTATCTATTGTTCTCCTGAACAGCAGAGCCTTGAGATTCTAGTGCTGTTGTAGTAGCATCTGTGGCGTGTTGGAAATTATTCATTAGAGCTAAGAAATTGTTTAACTGATTTGTACCCGCGAGAGTAGTAGCAATATATTTTTGCGTATTACTATCCAAATCAGGCCATTTCTTACTTAGTTCACTTAATAATTCATACCCGCTTTTAAGCTGACCGTTTGTATCAAACATGGTCAACTCAAGGTTTTTATAAATTTCAAGAATCTTTTTACCATTGGGCGAGTTATCATCCAAAACTTGAGCCAAGTTGGCAAATATTGTATTAGTGCCACGAGCCGCCTTACTAGCTGAGCGTGTCTGTTCCGTAATAGCTGTGACCACAGCAAGGGTTTCTTCAAAACTATTCCCCATTGCAGAGGAAGAAGAGGCCACAACACTTAACGCCTGTGCCAAATCACCAGAAGAAACTGAATAGGCATTCGACACAGCGTTTACAGCATCTACGATATGTTCAGCATTCTCAACGGATTGTGGCCCAGTACCATTAAATGCAATAAGTTGAGAAATAAGAAAATCAGCAGCATCACCAGCACTAATTTGTTCGTCTGCTACATTTTGGAACATAGCAGAAATCTTAGCTAATTGCGCTGAATCCTCATCATTAAAACCGTTCTTACGATAGGATGTTGCTGCTTCAACCATTTCTGACGTTTAACTATTACATTTATTTATACTCAATGATTCCCCAATCATTATCATATTTTTCTTGCTTCTTCTGTTGCTTAATCATCTGGTCTCTTTGTGGCTTATTTCTTACTTTATTACCTTCAGTTATGGCAAGCCCAACAAATACGAATACAATCAAGTTAATTAAAAAATAGGCCATCATATCATCAGCCGTTCCAGAAGTCACAAGTGTAATAAATAACGCAATCAAACCTGGAGTAAAAAATATTCCTATTAGCCGCAACATATTCATTTCCCCTTTCTTTGATTGAATCATAACACGCGCCTAAATAAATGTCAATAGTTTTTCCAAAGTTTTTCAGACTTTGCCTGAGTAATTCTTCACCCAATATTCGGAGGGCCGCCCTGTATACTCGATTGACACATCCCTCATCAGGACTTCGCGCCCAATCTGCCCTTTTTTACAGCACTTAGGACTTTCGCCCATATACCATCCTTACAGTTGTAATAGTTTCCCACGTTCATATGGGCATATCTCATCCCATATTGTAGTTGTAAGGCTCTTGAGGCTTTCAAGGGTTTAGGGGCTGTTCTTTATGCACATTTACCATCTGTACATACCGGCTCAGACCGATTTGGTTTACCGGTTCGTGCAACTTCTCCACCCATTACACTTAATTGGTCTACATAATCATTTAAAGAATCTCCCGATAAATCGGAAACCTTCTTAAACTCTGTCAAGGCAGTGTCAAGTTCGTAAACTTGGCCTACCATATCTGTAATAATTTGTGTTGATTTCTGGAATAATTCATTGGCTACATTAAAAGTAAGGTTTAAATCATTACCAGAATCAGATGCTTTTTTGGTAGCACTAGAAATTTCATCCATGGTAGATGCTACTTGCTTCCCATTCGGGACACTAACATCCAACGGAACCTTTTTATCAAGCCCTTTAATAAGCTCATCGAGTGTTTTTTGAACTTCATTCTTTTGAAAATCAACACCAACTATGATGTTGTAATTTGAATTCTTACTAGCCATAACTCACCATCCTTTAATCGTGATTTTGGCTTATAATTTGGCTATATGCTATAAGCAGAGCCTCGGCTTCATCATCTTCTGATTTCTTGCTTTTCGGCCCATACCATTTCAATTCTAAGCCAAAAATTTCATTCGCCATAATAATAGCTTTTTCTTTTAAAACTTCACGCTTCAAACCCTCTCTAGTTCCGTCATACAAACCAACAGCTTTTCGCCATTTTGAAGGTAACAGAAACACGGGCTTAATTTTATATCCTGCGCAAAGACATAAAAGCATCCCGTGTACTGCACCAAGGGTCTCTAGCGTGTGACTTCCGGGCTTTAAAGGCATCGCTTCAGCACAAATCGTATCAGGACTATAATCTTGAATCAATTTCATAAAAAATACAGATTCTTCCATAATCCTGTCACGCCAATCTTTGCTTTTTGGCTTTATACACCCGTGAGCTATCAGCCTTTTATCCTGAAACACACTCCACCCAGAACTAGTTGTAGAAGCATCAATTCCAATAATTATCATGTTTTCACTGACTCCGCGTCAATTATTTTATTAACCTTTAAGCCGTTCTTTTTGCATCCTTGCTGAAACCATTGATTGAATTTAACCTTGCCAACATGATTTACTAATTTGCTAAAGGCATCACGCCTTTTATTCCAATAACCACGCCCGAAAGCAGGGCCAGCGATACCTTCATATATAATTTCTGCCAAATATTGTCTGGAATCTTGACCTTGATAACTTCCAGCTACGCCAATATGTTGCCCGTAATCATGACTTTCAGGGTCAGCAGAACCAATAGACATTTTTTCAGGCGAATAAAAGAATTCGCCATTTACGTCATGCGCCCCGCCAGTAAAAGTTTTCTTATCCCATGCCTTTCCAAACTCTTTAGTCCGATTATAGACAGAAGGCTCACCGGCCTCATACACTACTTTTTCAATAATTTCGGTCTCATTTACTTCAAGAATTTTATCAAGGACGTAATTAACGACTTTTTCCATCACTGGCTTAAACATTCTTACCAGTTCATCATCATTTCTTGCGCTTTGCGCCATCCTTAATCACGCCCTCAATTTGCTTTTGATACTTAGGCCATAGCTTAATCACATCGCCAATGAACTTATTCATAGAAGTTGCGTAACTAATGGCTTCATACAACCGGTCAATATTCTTAATAGAGCACATGACCTCTTCAATCAGGCCGCTGGTAAGCAGGGTACCATGGCCTTTCTCTTGAAGCACCTCCATAGGAATATCAGTAACATACTTCAGTACAAGCATATCAATATTAGTTTGTCTTTCGGCCCAGGAATCTAGTTTTACAACAGAATCGGCAATAGCCTGAATTTCAGCATAAGTCAGATAATCATAAACTCTTATACCAAAATCTTCAATTACATGGTCTTTTCTCTTAATTTCCTTCATTTTCCATTTACTCCTTATTCTAAGAAATCGTTCTTTTCAAGACGTTCCTCATAGTTCTTCTTAATCAATCTTGCAGTGGCCTCGGTCACATTATTAGCAAAATTTTGATGCACTTGACAATATTGTTCATATTTTGTAATGTTCATTAAAGTTTGGTCGAAATGGTCTTTGCTATGTCTGATACCATGCCGAAGTTCGTCTCCAAATCTTGTAAATTGTGTTCGGCAATTTACAATAGCATTTTCTTTGACTTCTGTATTTAAACTATCAATCTTATTTTGAACATTACTTAAATTCTTTTCAATATCTTCAATTTTCTTTAACATTTCGCCATTGATACCCCGGCCAATAGCTTTTAAAATAACAGAATAGGGGTTCCATTTAATTCCTGATTTTTCGACAATACCAAGGACTACAGCTATGATTGCAGCAATCCACCCAAAATCTTTGCTCAAATCAATGCTAAAAGTCTCCAACATTATCTCACCCCACATCATTTATTATTTGCGGATTTTATAGCCTTCTTTCGTCTTTGATACCTTCACATACAAAGGTGCTTCGTCAAAAGGATTCTTGACTTTGATTGTAATATCATTATAATCAATATAAAGATAATTTTTACGCACGTTTACAACCTTATAATACCCTTTTGGGATTTCTGCCTTTTCTTTGATTCTACAATTTAAAGGCATATTTTGAGAAGGCTTGAAAGCCCGAATTTTATCACAATAATAAACGTAAGGGCAGATTGTTTGTGTGACTCGGCACTGATTTTTTTCTACATATTCACACATTTTTATCACCTTAAAAAAAGAGGATAGACAAAATTGCCTATCCTCTTAATATTTAAATTAGGTTACAGTTACATTGACGTATGCAGGGGAAACATTGGAGCCTTTTAGGGCCACTTCAATTACTGCAGCACCAGAAATAGCGCCAGCCTTTACTACACCGTCTGCGTCAACAGTCAGGCCAGTAGCAGTAGCTACAGGAGATTGTTCCTTTGTAAAAGTAAAATTGCTATTATCCTTCCGCTGAGAAGCCATACCCTTACCGAATACAGCACGGACAATTAGAGCTTCAGAAGCACTAGTGGCTAGCTCTAGGTCGGCGTTTTCCACAGCGATGGCCACGACTTCGTTCTGCCACTTAGCACCAAAAATCTCTTGAGTCATAGTGCCATAATAAGGGTCATCCTCACAAGAATTACCATCAAGAACAGCTAAAGCCATACCAGTTAGGTTGATAGTAGCGGCAGAAGTAGCGGTTAGAGATAGATTCTGAGAGCCTTTATGTTCATATAAGTTCGCTACACTTATACCGTTCTTAAAGAACAGCTCATGCTTTCGCATGAGAGCAGACTATATCTTCATCTTAATTATTCATATCAATATATCCAATAGAATGATTATTTAATAAATAATCAACTTCTTCTTTTAATCTTTCCGCACTTGGAATTTCTTCTTTTTTGTTCCCAAGTATTCGGAGAATTTTATATCCTTTACTCATTAACCAATGATTGCGTTTGCGGTCATAATCTTTTGTGTCTTGATGCCAGTACCAACCATCATATTCAACATCAATTTTTTGATTATCAATCGTTAATAAGCAATCTAAATTAACCTTATCAACAGGAAAACCAGAATAACAATTTTCTTGCCCATATAAATTGCACAATATTTGGAAAACTTGTCTTTCTGGCTTAGAAACTGGAACCGTTCCATTTTTAAACATAGAAAATCTTGCCTTCGCCATCATTTCGGGGCAAAAAGATGGATTATCGTAACCATACTTTCTTTGCATAGTCTCCTTGAAACTTTCTTTTCCCTGAGTTGCCTGAAAAGCATATTCGGCTCCATATCTTTCTTTCATCACTTGTTTGGCTTTTTCTTTACAAATTTCAGAAGCACCTGGAGAATTTACTCCAAAATGTTTTATAAAAGTTGACTCTATTTTCTTCTGCTTGCATTCTACACAACAATCTTTTCCACGTTCAATCCCTTTGGTATAACAAGCATAAGAAGTAATATATTCTTTCCCACAGAAATCACAAATTACTTTTACTTTAGAGCTACTTTTGTTTTGCAATTCTTTTGCAAAAACTTTAAAAGTATCGCTTCTTTTAGTAAAGATATAACCTTTTGATTTGAAATGTTTTATGTTATTAGAATTCCATTTTACTTCGACCAGTTGGTTTTCATCAAACATGTATTCACTCCTTTCTTTTGAATTTTTAATAATAGATATTTTAGATAATATGAATAATTAAGAGCTATATTTTTCAGCCCGCTTGGGCTTACTCTCCCACAAGGAGATAGTCGTTGGGGGTCTCCCGTGTATATTATAACATATTTATATAATATGTCAAT
>ERZ826242.212-NODE-212-length-91790-cov-7.410846_pt1 | contig 91790 bp, 105 predicted proteins | sample MGYA00519871_ERZ826242 | MGnify/ENA primary metagenome ERZ826242 (study PRJEB31778, sample SAMEA3449226) | human gut metagenome | biome: human gut; feature: human-associated habitat; material: faeces | place: United Kingdom | collected 2010/2012 ... | reverse complement strand
GGAGTAACAAGGTTAAGTTACATTAGTCTGTGCGATTGCGAAGCAATCTGTACATCTGACGAAGTCACTTTTCTTATTGTATAGGAAAAAATATAGTAATAGATGTATACAAATTTGACATACTAATAAAAAGAAATAAAAGTTAAAATAGTAAAAATTCTAAAATGCTTGAAATAAAAGGGAAAAATAGAAGTTCTAAACGATATGAAAAATAATAATACCAAATAATTCCATATTAATTTTACCAATTCCGCCAAAGCGGATGAATTATATGGTTAAATTAAATAAATTTGTACAATAATACTATGGATTATGGTGGAGATATGCGTATAGAAATATTAGTAAAAGAACTTAGAAAGAATAATAATTTAACATTAGAGCAATTGGCGGAGAGAACAGGAGTATCTAAAAGTCATATTAATGACATTGAAAATGGATTAAAAGAACCTGGACTTTCTGTCTTAGTGAGGTTAGCAAAAGCATTAGATGTACAGGTAACAGAATTATATAGAGTAATATGGAGATAGAATATGGAAGAGTTTTTTGAAAAAAGTATGGAGCAATATAATCAATATGTTATAAAATATGGGAAAAGACCAAAAGAAGTTGTATGGAATCGACTGGCTAAAAAAGAGGATTTATTGTGTAGTTTATCTATGAAATATATTGGTAAAGTAAAATTCAGAAAATAAGAAAAGAGGCTTTGCCAAATGTACAGATTGCTTCGCAATCGCACGAATTAAGGTAACTTAACCTTGTTGCTCCAGAAATTTCTAACGAAATTTCTTATGCAATAAAAAAGAAAAATGATTATTTTGTTTAAATATTAAGTGAAAAACTATGTATTATCTTTTTATTTTATACAGATTTTGTCTTAATAAAAAAATTATTAAAATAAAAAGAATTCTTTTCTAATGTTCATATTTTTGGTAAAATTGAAGTTGGTAAAACAAACTTCAATTTTTTGTTGTAAACGGAACACATAAATGTTAGAAAAATAATGTTTTAGAAAATATTTTATCACATAAAACATAAAATCTGACCGGTCGGACTAATAGAAAAGAGAAGGAATTTAATATATAAATAAAAAGATAAAATGAGGTGACTATGGAAAGTATAGAGATAATTGCAAGTGGTAGTTATATTCCTAAAAATAAAGTAACCAATGCTATTTTAGCAAAACAATTAGGAATAACAGAAGAATATATTTTTAAAAGAACAGGGATTAAACAAAGATTTTTTGCAAGTGAAACAGAATCAATAGAAAATATGGCAACAAATGCAGCAAAGGATGCATTAGAAAAAGCTAAAGTAGAAAAAGAAAAAATAGATATGATTGTAGTAGCAACAACAGCAACGGAATGCTTTATGCCAGGAATTTCTTACCAAGTACAAAGACAGCTTGATATTAAAGAATGTATTTGTTTTGATTTGCTTGCAGGATGTAGTGGGTATATTAATGGAATAGATATTATTCGAAACTATATTGCACTAGGAAGAATTGAAAAAGCAATTTTAATAGGAGTAGAAAATTTATCTGCTCATACCAAAAAAGATGATATTGGAACTGCAATTCTATTATCAGATGGTGCAGGAGCGACTATTATACAAAAAGCGGAGAAAGAAAAGAAATATGAATCATATATAAAAAGTGAAGGACAGCAAGGGGATATTTTAATAAGTAAAGTGAATGAATCCATTTATATGGAAGGAAAAGAAGTTTATAAATATGCGATTACAGAAACAGTAGAAAACATAAAAGAGTTATTAAAAAGATCAGGAGAAAAGTTAGAAAATATAAAATACATTATTCCTCATCAATCCAATGATCGAATTTTACAAGCAATCGCAAATAGACTTAAAATAGATGAAAGTAAAGTATATCGAAATATTGCAACAAAAGGAAATACTTTTTGTGCAAGTATACCAATTGTATTGGAAGAAATACAGGAAAAAGAATTATTAAATCCAGGAGACAAAATAATTTTACTAGGATATGGTGGAGGTCTTAATACAGGAAGTATTTTAATGGAGGTATAAAAATGAAAATAGCATTTATGTTCCCAGGGCAAGGAGCTCAAACGGTAGGAATGGGAAAAGATTTATATGAACATTACGAAGAAGTAAGAAAGGTATATGAAGAGGCTTCTAAAATAGCTGGAAAAGATATTGCAAAATTAACTTTTGAATCTTCTTTAGAAGAATTAAGTAAAACGGAAAATGCTCAACTTGCGATTGCAACAATGAGTATTGGAATTTTAGAACTTTTGAAAAAAGAAAATATAGTAGCTGATATTGCAGTAGGATTAAGTTTAGGAGAATATCCAGCTCTTATGTATGGTGGTTATATCCGTTTTGAAGATGGAATTAATCTTCTAAGACATAGAGGATATTTTATGGGGAATTTAGTACCAAAAGAAAAATATGCAATGGCAGCGATTATTGGATTGGAAAGTAGTAAAATCGAAGAAGTATGTGCAAAGATAAGAGAAGAAGGGGTATTTGTTGTTCCAGCAAATTATAATTATTCTGCTCAAACGGTTATTTCTGGAGAGGAAGAAGGAATTGAGAAAGCAATTGAAATGCTAAAAGAAAGTGGAGCGAAAAAAGCAATCAAATTACAAACAAGTGGACCTTTCCATACAAGTAAATTAGAAGAAGCAAGAAAAGCATATAAAAAGGAGTTAGAAAAAGTAAGTTTTCAAGAGGGAAATATTAAAGTAATCAAGAATTTAGATGGAACAATTTATAAAGCAAGTGATGATATGCAAGAAATTTTAGCGAATCATATTGTAAGTCCCGTAAGATTTGATAAGGCAATTAAGCTTATGGAAGAAGAAGGAATTGATACTTTTGTTGAAATAGGACCAGGAAAAGCGTTATCTGGATTTATCAAAAAAGAAAAGAAAGATGCAAATGTTTTCAATATTGATAATATAGAAAACTTAACAAAAGTAATAGAAGCTTTAAAACAATTGCAATAAAAAAGATGAGAAGGGAGATAGAAAAGATGGAAGAAAGACGAGTTGTTTTAGTAACAGGTGGATCGAGAGGTATTGGAAAGGCAATTGCAAGAAAATTTGCAAAAGAAGGATACAATTTAGTAATTAATTATGTATCAGATAAAACAAATATAGAGGAATTAAAACAAGAATTTGAATCATTTGGAATTCAAACATTATTTGTGAAAACAGATGTAACAAATTCTGAAGATTGTGAAAATATGGTAAAACAAGCAATTGATACTTTTGGTAAAATTGATGTTTTAGTAAATAATGCAGGAATTACAAAAGATAATTTATTAATGAGAATGAAAGAAGAAGATTTTGATCAAGTAATTAATATCAATTTGAAAGGTACTTTTAATGTAACAAAGTCAGTTGTACCAATGATGATGAAGAAAAGATATGGGAAAATTATTAATATATCTTCTGTGGTAGGAGTTTCTGGAAATGCAGGACAAAGCAATTATGCAGCATCAAAGGCAGGAATTATAGGATTTACAAAAAGTGTAGCAAAGGAACTTGCTTCAAGAAATATTTTAGCAAATGCAATTGCACCAGGATTTATTGCAACTGATATGACAGATGTATTAAGCCAAGAAGTAAAAGACCATATTAATGCACAAATACCATTAAAAAGAATGGGAAGTGCAGAAGAAATAGCAAACGCAGTTTATTTCTTAGGAAACGAAGAAAATACATATATTACTGGTCAAGTGTTAAATATTGATGGCGGAATGTTAATGTAAGATAAAAAATGAGGAGGAAAGAAAAGTGGAAAGACGTGTTGTTGTAACAGGAATGGGAGCAATTACTCCAATTGGAAATAATGTAGAAGAATTTTGGAAAGGAATAAAAGAAGGAAAATGTGGAATTGATGAAATTACACAATTCGACACAACTGACTATAAAGTAAAACTAGCAGCAGAAGTAAAGAATTTTTCAGCAGAGGATCATTTCGATAAAAGAACTGCAAAAAGAATGGATCGTTTTTCGCAATTTGCAATTGTAGCTGCAAGAGAAGCAATGAAAGATAGTAATATTACGAAAGAAAATACAGATATGAACCGTGTAGCTGCAGTAATTGGTACTGGAATTGGAGGACTTGCCACAATTGAAAAAGATAATAGAGCATTAGTAGAAAAAGGACCAGATAGAGTATCTCCTATGTATATCCCAATGTCAATTGTAAACATGGCAGCAGGAAATGTTGCAATTGATTTAGGAATAAAAGGAGAATCTGTTTCTATGGTAACTGCTTGTGCTACTGGAACACATAGTATTGGACATGGATATCATATGATTAAACATGGGTATGAAGATGTAGTACTTGCAGGAGGAACAGAAGGTTCTATCACTCCAACTGGTATTGCAGGATTTACAAATATTAAAGCATTAACACAAGAAACAAATAAAAATAGAGCAAGTATTCCATTTGACAAAGAAAGAAGCGGATTTGTAATGGGAGAAGGAGCTGGAATTATTGTATTAGAAGAACTAGAGCATGCAAAAGCAAGAGGAGCTAAAATATATGCAGAAATTGTAGGATATGGAGCAACTTCTGATGCATATCATATTACATCACCATCACCAGATGGAGAAGGTGCAGCAAGAGCAATGCAAAGAGCAATGAATGAAGCAAATATTAAGCCAGAAGAAGTTACCTATATTAATGCACATGGAACTTCTACTCATTTAAATGATGCAGGTGAAACATTAGCAATAAAAAGAGCATTAGGAGAAGCTAGTAAGAATGTTTTAGTAAGTTCAACAAAAGGAAATACAGGACATTTATTAGGAGCAGCAGGAGGAGTGGAAGCAATTGCATGTATTAAGGCAATTGAAAATGATTTTGTACCTCCAACAATTAATTACCAAGTTCCAGATGAAGAATGTGATTTAGACGTTGTTCCAAATCAAGGAAGAAATGTAGAAGTAAAATATGCTATGTCTAACTCTTTAGGTTTTGGAGGACATAATAGCTCTATCTTATTTAAGAAATATGAAAATAAATAAAAGGAAAGAGGAAATTAAATGAATTACGAGGATATCAAAAAAATATTAGATGACATGGGAAATTCTAAAATTGATAGTTTAGATATTGAATTTCCAGATGGTACAAAATTAAGCATGAAAAAAAATCAAACATTAGTAACAGGTGTAGCTCAAGAGGTAAAGCCTTTAGCTCAAGTAAACGTTAATACAAATGCAAAAAATGAAACAAATATAGATACAGAAGCAGAAGAAAATTTAAAAGAAGTAAAATCTCCAATGGTTGGAACTTTTTACACAAGTCCATCTCCAAATGCAGAACCATTCGTAAAAAAAGGAGATCACGTAAAAAAAGGGCAAGTTCTTTGTGTAGTAGAAGCAATGAAATTAATGAATGAAATTGAATCAGAATTTGATGGTGAAATTGTTGAAGTTTGTGTAAAAAATGAAGATATGGTAGAATATGGAACTCCACTTTTCAAAATAAAAGAATAATCCTAAAGTAGAATAAAGGAGGAAAAAGTATGTTAGATATTAATCAAATAATGGAAATTATACCACAAAGACCACCTTTTTTGATGATTGATCGAGTGGAAGAATATGTACCAGGTGAAAGTTGTATTGCTTATAAAAATGTTTGTATTAATGAACCACATTTTCAAGGTCATTTTCCAGGAAATCCAATCATGCCAGGTGTTTTATCGATAGAAGCTTTGGCGCAAACTGGAGCAGTTGCTATTTTATCTTTAGAAGAAAATAAAGGTAAAAATGCACTTTTTGGAGGAATTGATAAATTAAGATTTAAAAGACAAGTTGTTCCAGGAGACGTTCTTAAATTAGAAGTGAAAATTATTAAAAGAAAAGGACCAATTGGTGTGGGAGAAGCAATTGCAAGTGTAAATGGTGAGGTAGCAGTAAAAGGAGAACTTACTTTTGCTATTGTGTAACAATAAAGAAAGGAAGAAAGAAAAATGCTAAAAAAAGTGTTAATAGCAAATCGTGGCGAAATTGCAGTAAGAATCATAAGAGCATGCCGTGAAATGGGAATTCGAACAGTTGCAATCTATTCAGAAGCAGATTCTTGTGCGTTACATAAAGAGCTTGCAGATGAATCTGTATGTATAGGACCTGCACCATCGAATAAAAGTTATTTGAATATTAAAGCAATTATTGAAGCAGCATGTTTAACTGGTTGCGATAGCATTCATCCTGGTTTCGGATTTTTGTCTGAAAATAGTCATTTTGCTAAAATATGTGATGAAATAGGAATAAAATTTATTGGACCATCTGCAAAGTTAATTGATTTAATGGGAAATAAATCAAAAGCAAAAGAAACAATGAAAAAGGCAGGAGTGCCAGTTGTACCAGGTTCTGATGGATTAGTAGGTACAATGCAAGAAGCAATTCAAATTGCAAATCAAATTAAATATCCTGTTATTTTAAAGGCTTCTGCAGGAGGCGGTGGTAAGGGAATTCGAATTGCCTATACAGAAGAAGAACTAATTAAATCTTATGAATTAGTAAAGCAAGAAGCGAAAATCTCTTTTAATGATGATAGTATTTATATTGAAAAGTTCATAGAAAATCCTAGACATGTTGAAATACAAATCTTAGCAGATGAACATGGAAATGCAATTCATTTAGGTGAAAGAGATTGTTCTGTTCAAAGAAGAAACCAAAAAGTGTTAGAAGAAACTCCATCTGCTGCAATTGATGATAAATTAAGAAAAAGAATGGGAGAAGTAGCAGTAAAAGCAGTAAAAGAAATTGGATATTATAATGCAGGTACGATTGAATTTTTAGTAGATAAAAATAAAGATTTTTATTTCATGGAAATGAACACAAGAGTGCAGGTAGAACATCCTGTAACAGAAATGGTAACAGGAATGGATATTATTAAAGAACAAATTAAAATTGCATCAGGAGAGAAACTTGAAATGAAGCAAGCAGATATCCACTTTACAGGACATAGTCTAGAGGCAAGAGTAAATGCAGAAAATCCTAGTAAAAACTTTATGCCATGTCCAGGGACAATTAAAGAAATTCACATTCCTGGTGGAAATGGAATTCGTGTCGATACTGCGGTTTACTCAGGATATAAGGTGCCACAAAACTATGATTCCATGATTGCGAAAGTAATTGTTCATGGAAAAGATAGGAATGAATCCATTGCAAAGATGAAAAGTGCTTTGGCAGAATTTGTGATTGAAGGAATTGATACAAATATAGATTTTTTACTAAAAATTCTAGAAAATGAAAACTTTATAAAAAATAATTATGATACATCATTTATCCATAAAGAATTTGGAATTTAAAATAATAAAAGAACATCTTTCGATTTTGTTGGAAGATGTTCTTTTTATTTAATTATTTAATAGATCAAGACTCGCCTTAGCGAAGACGAGTCTTGAAAATGTAAAAAATACTAATTATTGCAATTAACAAACTAATGGATGTCATAAAAATGGCGAGACGAAAAGGGACAAGCAAAAGTGTAGAAGATAAAATTCCTCCTATATTAGAAATGATATTAAGAATTGCGTCCTTTTGAATGTTCTCTTCCATATAACTATCATTTGCAAGCAGAAAGTATCTTGCTGGGCAAGCTAGCATTCCTTGAAATGAAATTGCACCAAATAAAATGGCTAGCATAAAGATGCTGGAAACATTAAGAATTGATAAGATTAGCACAATGAATAATGATAATACGTAGCCAAATAATATCTTTTTGTATTTGTTTAAAATTTCAATAACAAAAAAAGCTAAAATTGCTATCAAAACAGTGATGCTTTTTGTTATTTTTAAAGTTGAAAATTCCATTCCGGAATCCATAAGGTGATATGAAAATATCATCACCAAATTAATTGTAGAAAATTGAATAAATATGGATGCTACCACAAAAAGTTTAAAATTTTTAGAATATTTCCGTAAATTAAACTTTTGGATAATATTATCATTTTTTACATCAGGTTTAATGTTAACATAACTTATATTTTGCTGTATAAAATATATTACTATAAAAGTAATTGAAGATGCTATACATGCAATTAAAAAACCGAGATTTCCCAATTGCACAAATAAGAAGTTACAAATTAATACAAAAGATCCTTTTACCATAAAAAATCCAATTTTTCTTTTATTTTCTACATGAATTAGCCGGTCATCCTCTGTTGCTACAACTTCATAACCATAGTGCAAAACAGACAGAATTTCGAACACCAAATCAAATACAAAATACATTAGAATGAAGATAAAGATATGATTGAATTGTACGGTAAATCCAATAAGTATTGCCAGCAAAGCACAAATTAAAAGTAAATTTTTAAAACATTTTATAATTTTACTCCTTGGTATGTACATTACAATTATATTTGCAACACTTAACATGCTTGAACAAAAAAAAGTAATCACTGAGCAAATTATTGTGATATTACCTATATGCTTATACCTATCATAAATAAAATCGTTTATTCCATCATTCCAATACATGCTTGCAAAGCAAATACCCATTATTGCTAATGATATAATTCTCCGTTCTTGTTTTTGCATACTCATTCTATTCTCCTTTACATTTAAAATATTCTAGAAAATTCTTCTAGATAAATCAACGAGATACTTAATTTATTATAGTATATTTAACATAATTAGTCAACAATAGAGCATGTGAGTTAATATAATCATCTATTAAAATAATTTCAAAATTCTTTTCCCTTTACATGTTCTATAGAATTTGTTATAATAAATTATGTAAATATCAACAGGTTTTTATGAAAAGGAGGCCTATGTATGGCAGTGTACAGAGCAATCGTACGGAAAAGCACTTTAAAGCACAAGGTGGAGGTGACTTGTAGAATATTGGTTCCGGATTTAAGCGTTGATCCTACACAAGCTCTAGCGTGTGGGGAAGACACCTATGAACGAAATGAGAATTTGGAACGGTTTGCAGAGGAATTTATGGAACCTCAATATTTTGGAGCAATGAGGAGGAATATTGAGGCATATGAAAACTCTTTGCTTCCAACCAGATTACTGTATAAACAACCGGTAGAAATTGGTCCGATTGCAATTAATATTCCGGCTGCATATGGACATGGAGTGATCTTTATGGAGAATGATGCAGTATGTGGGATTGGAAGAAGCACCGGAGAATTTTTATTTGGACACGAGATGGGACATAAGGCAATGGATGTAAAAGAAGAGGAAATGTTGATAAGAGAAATTGCCGGGATTCTTGCTATTGGATATGATTTTAACGAGGAACGACTTAAGGAATTGGCAGCAGACGAGTTTGGAAATATGGTTGATACAAGAAGAGTGATAGATCGATGCATATTCCATTATCCAGTAGATGAAGGCAGAAGAAAAGAAATCCAAAGAAGGATTCTAAAATTCGCATGGAACTAGTACGAGAACTTGTAGCACAAAAGGGAGAAGAGGGGGATTTTGTTTCTCCCTCTTCTTTTGTAAGAAAAATAAAATTTCGGAGATTGTTTTAAAATAAAAAGCTATTTCCTATAGATAAAATCTGACCGGTCGGACTAATAGAAAACAGAATAAAATCATATATAATAGTAAAGATTATGTTACAAAAGAAAAAAAGGGGAAAAAGGAGAAGAATATGAATATTGAAGGATTAAAAATAGGAGAAAAGATTTCGAAATACCCAATTATTCAAGGAGGTATGGGAGTTGGAGTATCTGGATATAGGTTAGCTGGAAATGTAGCAAAAGAAGGAGGTATTGGAATTATTTCAACAGCGGATATAGGATATCGAGAATCTGATTTTGAAACAAATCCAGTAGAAGCAAATTTAAGAGCAATCGATAAAGAGATTGATGAAGCAAGAAAAATTTCACCAGATGGAATTTTAGGAATCAATATTATGTGTGCATTAAATAATTATGCTGAAATGGTAAGAGAAGTGGTGAAAAAAGGAATTGATCTAATTATATCAGGAGCTGGATTACCTAAAGAATTACCTGAATTTGTAAAAGGAACAAAAACAAAAATTGCACCAATTATTTCTTCAGCAAGGGCAGCAAAATTAATTACAAAATTATGGAGAACAAAGCATAATTATGTACCAGATATGATTGTAATAGAAGGTCCAGAAGCTGGTGGACATTTAGGTTTTAAATTAGAAGAATTACAAGAGGAGAAGAAACCAAAATTAGAGGATATTACAAAAGAAGTAATTGAAGAAATGAAAAAAGTAGAAGAAGAAACAGGAAAAAAGATACCAGTTGTTGTTGCTGGAGGAATTTTTGATGGAAAAGATATTGCAAAGTTTTTAAAATTAGGAGCTTCTGGAGTTCAAATGGCAACAAGATTTGTTACAACAAAAGAGTGTGATGCTGCTGAAGAGTTTAAAAAAGCATATATTAATAGTAAAAAAGAAGATATCGAAATCGTAAGCAGCCCAGTAGGAATGCCAGGAAGAGCAATTAGAAATACATTTATTGAAAAGGTAAAACAAGAAAGACCAAAAATCACAAAATGTTTAAAATGTATCCAAACATGTGATGTAAAAACAACGCCTTATTGCATTACAAGAGCTTTAATTAACGCGGTAAAAGGAAACATGGAAAATGCATTAATTTTTTGTGGTAGCAATGCTTATCGATTAAAGGAAATAGTTTCCGTACATGAATTAATGCAAGAATTAGTACAAGAAACAAAACAATGCATGGTTTAGAATAAGGAGGATTTTCAATGGTAATTGATAAAATTAAAAAAATTAATAAACCAGATAATGTAAAGAACACAAAAGCTGCTGATATGTTAATTGGAAAATGGGTTAAATGTGATCAATGCAAAGAAATTTTATATAAAGAAGAAGTACATGAAAACTTAAGTGTATGCCCAAACTGTGGAAAACATTTTCGTATATCATCAAGAAGAAGAATAAAACAAATTATTGATGAAGGAACCTTTGTTGAAACAAACGAAAATATGCATACAGTAGATCCATTACATTTTGAAGGATATTTGAAAAAATTGGAGAGCTTAACAGAAAAAACAAAGATCAAAGAAGGTGTCAAGACTGGATTTGGGGAAATATATGGGCATAAAGTAGTGATTGCAGTTATGGATGGAAATTTCATGATAGGAAGCATGGGAAGTGTTGTTGGTGAAAAAATAACACAAGCGATAGAAGATGCAATCAAACATAAATTACCATTTGTCATCTTTTGTGTTTCTGGAGGGGCTAGAATGCAAGAAGGAATTATTTCTTTAATGCAAATGGCAAAAACATCAAGTGCGCTTGCAAAATTGAATGAAGCAGGGTTATTAAATATTACTGTTTTAACAGATCCAACAACGGGAGGAGTAACAGCAAGTTTTGCAAGTTTAGGAGATATTATTTTAGCAGAGCCAAATGCATTAATTGGATTTGCAGGCCCTAGAGTAATTGAACAAACAATTAAACAAAAGTTACCAGAAGGATTTCAAAGATCAGAATTTTTACTAGAACATGGATTTATTGATAAAATTGTAGAAAGAAAAGATTTAAAAAAGACAATTGCAAAATTAATCGAGTTACATCAGTAGTATTGGATAAAAATGAGGGAGGAATGAAGATGGCAAACAAATTGACTGCTTGGGACAAAGTAATGCTTGCAAGAAAAATGGAAAGACCAAAAGCACTTGATTATATTTGGGATATTTGTGACGAATTTATCGAACTTCACGGAGATCGACTATTTGGTGATGATAAGTCAATTGTTGGAGGAATTGGAAAAATAGATGAATATGTTGTTACTATTATTGGGCAACAAAAGGGAAAAACAACCAAGGAAAATATGGAAAGAAACTTTGGCATGACAAACCCAGAAGGATATCGAAAGGCATTGCGTTTAATGAAACAAGCAGAAAAATTTAAAAGACCAATTATTACTTTTATTGATACACCGGGAGCATATCCTGGAATCGGAGCAGAAGAAAGAGGTCAAGGAGAAGCGATTGCAAGAAATATGTATGAAATGGCAAGATTAAAAGTGCCAATTATATGTATTGTAATTGGAGAAGGATCTAGTGGAGGAGCTTTAGCTTTATGTGTAGGAGATAAAATTGTAATGCTAGAAAATAGTGTGTATTCTATTTTGTCACCAGAAGGGTTTGCAAGTATTTTATATAAAGATGCAAGCAAACATGAAGAAGCAGCTGAAAAGATGAAAATTACAGCAAAAGATCTAAAAGAATTAGGTGTTATTGATGAAATTATAGAAGAACCAGGAGAGGGAGCGCACGAATCACAAAAAGAAGTTTCTGCAAAGATAAAAGCAATGATTTTAAAGAATTTAAAGGAACTTGCGACAATAGATGTGGAGGAATTAATCGAAAAACGTTATGAAAAATTTAGAAATATAGGAGAAGTTCAAAATTAAAAATGATATAATAATATAGATAAAATTATATGATATATGTTATATTAAATTTTAGAATAAATAGAAATAAAATGAGGAGGAAAAGAAATGTTATTAGAAGGAAAAAAAGTATTAATTATGGGAATCAGAAATAAATGGAGTATTGCATGGGGAGCAGCTCAATCTGCTTATGAGAATGGTGCAACTGTAATATTTACACATAATTCAATGGAAAGTGCAGAAAAAGTAGAAGCATTAATTAAGGAGATACCAGGAGCAAAATCTTATCCTTGTGATGCTGGATCGGATGAAAGTATTAGAAATTGTTTAGAAACAATTAAAGCAGAATATGGTAAAATTGACGGAATTTTACATAGTATCGCACATGCAAATACAGAAGATTTAAGAAATGACTTTATTTTAACATCAAGAGACGGATATGCACATGCTTGTGATATTAGTGCATATTCTTTAGTAGCGACAGCAAGAATTGCAAGAGAATTAGATATGTTAAATGAAGGAGCAAGCTTTGTTGCTTTCACTTACTATGGATCTGAAAAAGTAATGGAAGGATATAACGTAATGGGAGTAGCAAAAGCAGCTTTAGAAGCAAGTATTCGCTATTTATCAAAAGATTTAGGAAAAGATGGATACCGTGTTAACGGAATTTCAGCAGGACCAATTAAAACATTATCTGCAAAAGGAATTAAAGATTTTGGAACAATATTAGATGTTGTAGAACAAAGAGCTCCATTACATAAAAATGTTACAACAAAACAAGTAGGAGATGTAACTTCATTCTTATTTAGTGATATGTCATCTGCTGTAACAGGAGAAATTATTCATGCAGATAATGGATTTAATGTAACAGGAATCTAGTAAAAAAATATTCTAAAAAATTTAGATTTAGAAAATAGAAAAATGATAAATTCTATTGACAATGAGAGTAAAAATGTGCTAATATATACATTGTCAATAGACAAATGCGGATGTGGCGGAACTGGCAGACGCGCTGGTCTTAGGAACCAGTGTCAACGACGTGGGGGTTCAAGTCCCTTCATCCGCACCAAACATTAAGAATAGAAGTTCTAACATTTTGTTTAGAACTTCTATTTTGGTATATAAAAATGAAATATAATTTTAATCCAGTTTATATTAATGTATCTCGAAAGAAATTAAAAAGTTAGCAATAGGTATTTATTGGTTTTTTGACTTTTTAAAGAGAACTAATAAAGTAGGATTTTACATTAATAAAATGCTAATATTAGTTAAAAATGGTAAATTTTTATATTTTTAATTTGATAAAAATAATAAATTAAAAAACAATATATCAATATTAAAAAATACAAATATGTTATATTAAAAATATCGAAAAGTAATAAAAAATGAATGGTATTAAATTTACTAAAAAAATGTAATAAAAAAACGAAAAAAGGAGAAAATAAGTGTAATATTGCATAATATTTTCTCTTTTATTTTGTAATAATTAAAAAGAGAGTTACGAAAAATAAATTAATAAAATTTGAAAGGAGTTTATAATAATGAAAAACACAATAAAGATATTGACATTATCTTCTATTATAATGATTGCTTTTTTATTATTACTACCTAATTTTAGTAATGCTGCAACAACGGTAAATGATGAAGAATCTTTAATTAATGCGATAACAAGTGCTGGAAATGGAGAAACGATTACACTACAAAATAATATAACAATAACCAAACCAATTGTAATAACCAAACCACTTACAATTAATGGTGCAGGCTTTACTTTAACAGGTTCTAGCAGTTGGACTTCCACATCAGGAAATCAAACGATGATAACAGCCCAATTATCCGATGCAAAATTGATCTTAAAAAATATTCATTTACAAAATGGACCTAAATATGGAATACAAGCATACAATGGAGGATCTATAACATTAGATAATGTTACTATAACAGGATTTAAATATGGAGGAGTTCTTGTAAATGGTGGTAATATTGAAGTAAAGAATTTACATTTAGGAACAAATGGAACAGGAGCTAATAATGGTATTGAAATTGACAGAGGTTCTGGTGTAGATATTACTCCAACATTAGTGATGAATGGATCATTAACATCGGATTCAACAGAAAATGTTGTACGTGTTGCTGAAAGTGGAAATGTTCCACAATTTACAATTAATAATGTTTCAAATACTGCCAATAAAGTAGTTGTTGCTGGAGATAAAATTGTTTTAACAGATTCTGCAGATAATGTAATTGCTGAAAGTGCAATACCTGGAGGTGTAACGGTTAATTCAAATGAAAAGAAAGTGGTAATAACTTTGATTACAAATGATACAACAAAACAAATTACTGTAAATATAGGAGCAACGATTACGGCAGATTTTCTAAAATCACAAATTGAATTAAAAGATAATTATCAAATCGATGGATTCTACACAGATGCTAATTATAGTACAGAATTCGATTTTACAAGTCCTTTAAATACAGAAACAACAATTTATGTAAAAACTTCTGAAGTTTCTATAAAAGAGGAAAAGGATGAAACTCCAAAAACTGGTATTGAAAACTATACTGCAATTGCAGTAATATTAGTTATTGTTTCAACATTGGGAATTGTTACTTTGATAAAGAAGAAAGGATAAAAGATCAAGGATAGATAAAATAGTCTATCCTTTTTTATCTAATTGGTGTGTTCTATGAGTAAGCATATAAAAACAGAAAAAAACAAAAGATATTATTGGGTATATATTCTTTTTAGTTTGATAATCGTTTTTTCTATCCTGTACATGATCCAGAATTTTTTTATAAAAAAAGAAGCAGTACAAGAAAGAAATTTATTAAATACGATCAAAGTTGTAAGAACGGAAGAAATGATAGAAAATCCAGAGGAAAATATAATAAAAAATGAAACTGAAAATATAATAGAACAGGTAGAAGAGAAAACAAAGGAAGAATTAAAAGATACAGAAAGAACTCTCAAAGTTCAAAGATTACAAGAAGAAAACTCAGATATTGTAGGATGGCTTGAAATACCAAACACTACAATTAATTATCCGGTATTACAAGGAAAAGATAATGAATATTATATGTACCATAATTATAAAAAACAAAAATCGAAAAATGGCTCTATTTTCTTAACTAAGGATTATGATTGGAGTATACCAAGTTCAAATTTATTAATATATGGTCATAATATGCAAAATGGAACAATGTTCCAAGAATTGTTAAGATACAAAAAAGAAGAATTTTATAAACAACATCCAATTATTCGTTTTACCACAGAAAAAGAAGATGCAGAATATGAAATTATTTCTGTTTTTCCGTCAAGAGTATATTATAAATCAGAAAAAAATGTGTTTCGATATTATTATTTTGTAAATGCTAAAAATGAAGCGGAGTATAACGAATTTGTGAAAAACGCAAAGAAAGCCTCTCTATATGATATTGAAGCAACAGCAGAATATGGAGATCCATTACTTACTTTATCTACATGTTCTTATCATACAGAAGATGGTAGATTTGCCGTTGTTGCAAGAAAAAGAAAATAAAAAGTCCTAAGTTTTAGGACTTTTTTATATTTATATGATATAATTTGCTAAACTGAGCTAATAAGAGTTTCTTTATAGCAAAGTATTAAATTACCTTTCTAATACTAAAATAATATTAAAGTAGAAGAAAAAAGAAAATAATATGACGGGAGGAACTTATGAGTACGAGAGTTGCGATCATAGGGATTATACTTGAGAAAAAGGATGAAGTGGAAAAATTAAATTCAATCTTACATGAATATTCTCATAGAATTATAGGAAGAATGGGAATGCCATATAGGGAAAAATCAATTAATATTATTAGTATTATCATTGATGCGCCTCAGGATGAAATTAATGCTTTATCTGGGAAAATAGGGAAACTTTCCGGAATAACAAGTAAGGTAATTTATTCTAATGTATAAAGATCATTTTTTCTTTTAGCTCTATTTCTTAATACAAGAAAGAGGGGTGATAAAATGGAAAAAGAAGGAGTACTTAATAAGACATTAACAGAATTTTCAAAAAAAGCAGATATTTTTCAAACCATACTAATATTTTTAGTATCCTTACTAGTTCCAACATTTTTAGGAGAATTAATTACGAAGGTATTTGGAGCAACAAGTTTTATAGGCTCTAATTCACAAATTATTATAGGGACAATTGTGAATATTGCATTAGTGACCGCGGCGATTAACCTAAAAGGATGGAAAAAAATCATTGGTGTTGTTACTATGCCAAGTATTGCAACAATTCTAGGAGGATATGTTTTTGGAACAGCTTCGGTTTATATGGTATATATGATACCAGCAATATGGTTAGGAAATTTTGCTTTAATTTATGCATATAAGTTAATTATGCTAAACAAAAATAAAAACTATTTTTTTGCTGGAGTGATAGGCGTTATTGTAAAAGTGGCAATTATATATGCATCTTTTAATTTATTAAATTTATTTGGAATTTTCCCAGAAAAATTAGTACAAAATTTACAAACTGCTATGGGAATGACTCAATTAATTACAGCAACATTAGGTGTTTTAATTACATTTGTTATATATAAATTAGAAAAATAGGATTGCAAAACAGAAGAAATTTAGAAAAATAATTTCTTCTGTTTTTATTGTTACGTAGGAAATTTCGTCAGAAATTTCTGGAGTAACAAGGTTAAGTTACATTAGTCTGTGCGATTGCGGAGCAATCTGTACATGTGGCGAAGCCACTTTGCTTATTTTGTGAAACAGAAAAGAAGAGATATATTAGAGATTTTAATGAATTTATTGATATTTCCTTTAGATTATAGTATAAATAAGGGAGAAAATAAGGATGATACATATAAAGGGGATAAATGAAGCAATGAAAATACCAGTAGAGAAAAATAAAGAATATGTAGTAGAAATTGTAGATAATGGAGCAGAAGGAGAAGGAATTGCTAAAATAGATAATTTTACTATTTTTATTCCAGAAGCAATTAAAGGTGAAAAAGTAAAAGTTCTAATTGTAAAAGTGTTATCTTCTCATGCATTTGGCAAGATCGTAGAAATGATAAAAACGTCAAAACATAGAACTAGAATAGACTGTCCAACCTATAAAAGATGTGGTGGGTGCAATCTTAGACATATTGATTACGAAGAAACACTAAACATGAAACGAGAAAAAGTGCAAAATCTTGTACGAAAAAACATGAAAACAGATCTTATTGTAGAACCAACAATTGGAATGGGAATTCCTTATTATTATAGAAATAAAGCGCAATATCCTTTGGGCATAAATAAGAATGGACAAGCAGTCATTGGAGTATATGCCAAAAGAAGTCACGAAATTATACCAATGGATAATTGTGAAATACAACATAAAATATCGGAGCAAATAGCAAAATTTATTTATTATTATATTAAAGATAATTGTATTTCTATTTATGATGAAACAACAGGAAAAGGAATTTTTAGACATATTGTAATTAAATTAGGCGTTCAGACAAATGAAATTATGTGTATCTTAGTTATTAATGGAGAATCCTTTCCAAAAGAAAAGGAATTAGTAAGATTACTAATAAAAGAGTTTCCATCTATAAAAACAATTGTTAAAAATATTAATAAGAAAAATACAAATGTGATCTTAGGAAAGGAAAATATCAACATTTATGGAGATGGATACATTACAGATATTTTAGGAGATTACCAATTTAAAATTTCTCCTAATTCCTTTTACCAAGTAAATCCAACTCAAACGGAAATTTTATATAATACAGCAATAGAAATGTCAGATTTAGATACAGAAGGAGCAAATGTAGCGTTAGATTTGTATTGTGGAATAGGTACAATCGGAATATTTATATCAAAATATGTAAATGAAGTTTACGGAATTGAAATTGTAGAACAAGCAATAGAAGATGCCAAAGAAAATGCGAAAATGAATCATGTAAATAATATTCATTTTATAGCAGGAGATGTAGAGAAAGCTTTAACAGAACTAATAGAAAAACAAAAAGTGAATCCAGATATTGTTTTTGTAGATCCTCCAAGAAAAGGTTTGGATCGTGTAACAATTGCGAATTTATTAAAAATAAAACCAAAAAAGATTGTATATATTAGTTGTAATCCAGCAACTTTAACTCGAGATTTAGCAATTTTAGAAGAAGAATATCAAGTAAATAGAATTCAGCCAGTAGATATGTTCCCTTTTACAAGTCATGTGGAGTGTGTCGCGTTGCTGGAGCTAAAGAATTGCCAATAATACTTGAATTTACTAGATTTCAAGATACAATAATGTTTCACAAAAATGATTTTAAAAAATTTACATAACAGTTGTTATAAGCGAATTGCAGAGATTATATATCTACGGTCAGCATACCATATGATATGGTTGTATGTTGATGAACATATGAATTTGTAATAATAAAATTTAAAAGTTAAAGAGAGTCCTAAGTAAAGTGCCTTGTTAAGATAGGCACTTTATTTTTGACCAAAAATTCAATGTATTCAGTGCGAATTTTAGCGAATTTGTGGAGGAAAATGTGAATCTGTGATATAGTGTAGGCAGAAAGTTAGGAGTGTAAGAATATGGAAAAAGAATATTGTATAATTACAACAGCATGTAATAAAAAAGAAATTGCTGACAAGATAATAGAGACATTATTAGAAAAAAGGTTAGTTTGTTGTTGCCAAGTAATAAATATAAATAGTTCATATTGGTGGAAAGGAAAAATTGAAAGAGAACCAGAGTTTTTTATTCAAATGAAAACAAAAAAGACTTTATTTAAAGAAGTCGAGAAAGAAATATTAAAAATTCATGATTACGAAACTTGTGAGATTATATCTTATGATATTACAAATGGAAATGAAAAGTTTTTGAAATGGATAGAAGAAGAAACAAAATAAATAAACTGGAAAGGAAGTAATAAATTGAATCGACAATTAGATTTGTGGAATAAGTTAAATGAAGGAAACACATTACAAGAAGTACAGCAATATATAAAAGACGTGATAGAAATAAGAGGTTTTGCAAATCAAGAAATAGAAAAAACAATGTTACTACTATTAGAAGAAGTTGGAGAATTAGCAAAATCTATAAGGAAAAATGCTACAGATATGGGAATTGATAACAATAAAGCTAATCATTATGATACAATAGAAAGTGAAGTAGCAGATGTTTTTATTGTATTATGTAGTGTATGTAATAAACTAGATATTGATTTATATAAAGCTTTAAAAGATAAAGAGCAAGAAAATATTATGAGGATTTGGAAAAAAGAAAATAACTAGAAAGGGGCAATATATGATATACCTAAAAACATTTAAATTAAGTGATAGCAGAATAACAAATAATAATATATACCCATTTAATGTACTACAAAATAAAGAGCCCGATATAGTTATATTTGATAATATAACTGTATTATATGGAAATAATGGTTCTGGAAAATCAACCATACTAAATATCATTGCTCATAAATTAAATTTAAAAGGAAAAGAACGAAGTAATCCAAAAGTTGTTGGAACATTAGATTATTTTGAGGATTATGCATCAAAATGTGTATATGAACTGGGAGAAAATGAAAATGGTAGAAAACTAACTAGAATACCAGAAAATAGCAGATATATAAAAAGTGAAGAAATCTTATATGAAATAAGGAAAATACAACAAGATGCAGTTTTACAAGAAAGTATAGAAAGTAATTTGGCAAGAGAAAGAGGATTGCAAAATGCAAAGGATTTTTTGCAGACAAAAGAAGGTGGAAAGCAGTTTGCAAGGTTTGAATTTTCACAAGATAAATATTCTAATGGAGAAACAACAATGCAAATTTTAGAAAATAATATTGAACCAGACAATTTGTATCTATTAGATGAACCAGAGGTTTCATTATCTCCACAAAATCAAGTAAAACTTGCAGAAGAGATAAATAAAATGGCAAGATACTTAGGTATTCAATTTATAATTGCAACTCATTCACCATTTATGTTAGGAATTTTAAATGCTAAAATATATAATTTAGATACAGTAGATTATAAGGTTCAAAAATGGAGTGAACTTGAAAATGTAAGATACTTTTATGAATTTTTTAGAAATAGAAAAAATGAGTTTGAAAAATAGAATTATCGAATTAAATAGGGGTGAAATTTATGATAAAAGCAATATTTGTAGATATTGATGGGACATTAAGAGATAGTAATAGAAATTTGTCAGCAAAAACAATAGAAACAATAAAAATGGTTAGTGAAAAAGGAATATTAGTTATATTATGTTCTGGAAGACCAAGAAAATATACAGAGCAAATAAGTAGAGAATGTTTTGCAAGTAAATATATTATTACATCAAGTGGTGGAAACATATATGATTATGAACAAAACAAAATTTTATATGTTAATAAAATGAATAAAGAAGCTATCATAAAATTATATGAAATTGCCAATCCAGAAGATGTTAGATTTATTATGAATGTTGAAGAAGGAAGAGTAGTAAATAAAGTAAAACATCCAGATCAAGAAAAACAATTAGAAGAAGATATAAGAGAGTTTGTATATAAAAATGATGTTGTTCAATGTACTATTGCAGATAGTAATTTTGATAAAATAAAAAATTTAATACCTAAAATTGAAAAAGTAGAAAATGTAGAAATAAAGAATAGGCATAAAAGTTTATTAGATGCAAAATTTAAAGATGATAAAACTATATTTTGCGATGTCGCAAACATAGATTCTAATAAAGGAAATGCAGTAAAAAAATTATTAGAAATTTTAAATATAAAAAAAGAAGAAACTATTGCAATTGGTGACGATATAAATGATTTATCAATGTTTGAACAAGTAGGATATAAAGTTGCTGTTGATAATGCGATTGATATTGTTAAAGAGAATGCTGATGAAATTACGTTATCAAATGATGAAGATGGTGTTGCAGTATTTTTAGATAGATTACTAAAAGAATTAGATTAAAGATTAATGTAAATGAAATAAAAATTATAGTAATATATATACAATAAAATTGAAGTTTAACAATAATAAAAAAGGGAGGTTTCTGTATGAACAGAAATGTATTGGTGACAGGTGGTACAAGAGGAATAGGAGAGGCTATATCAAAAGAATTTGCTAAAAAAGGTTATAATATAATCATTAACTATGTTAATAGCAGTGAAAAGGCTCAAAATTTAAAGCAAGAATTAGAAAAAGAATATAACATAAAAGTATTACCAATCCAAACTGATATATCAAACGAAATAGAAATTAAAAATATGGTTGATACAGCTATAAATAAGTTTGGAAAGATTGATGTTTTAGTTAATAATGCAGGAATTGTTATTGATAGAGAGTTTGAAGACAGAACAGTTGAAGATTGGAAAAAAACATTAGACATAAATTTGATAGCCCCATTTGTTATAACAAAATTAGTTGGTAAAGAAATGATGAAACAAAAAAGTGGTGCAATAATAAATATTTCAAGCACGAATGGATTAAATACATATTATCCAACAAGTGTAGATTATGATGCATCAAAATCTGCATTGATTAGTTTAACCTACGATTCAGCAGTTCAATTTGCACCTTATGTAAGAGTTAATTGTGTTGCACCTGGATGGGTAAATACAGAAATGAATAAAGAGCTTCCAGAAGATTTTGTAAAAGAAGAAACAGAAAGAATTTTAGTAAAAAGATTTGCAGAACCTGAAGAAATTGCAAAAGTAGTAGTATTTCTAGCAAGTGAAGATGCAAGTTTTGTAAATTCTACTGTAATAAAAGTAGATGGAGGCTGGTATTAAGATGAAATTTATGGAAAAAGTAACAGAGGACATAGTACAGGTACATTATAGTATTGTAAAATAGAAAGGAGAATTTTTATGGATGTTAAAGAAGCTATTCCAAATAGTATAGCAACGATTATGAAAGATACATATGTTTATGTAAAAAATGATATTTTGGAGAAACCAGATATTCATTTTATGGTATCAAAAGATAAAGATGAAATAACTATAGTAACTAAAAAAGAAAATTTAAAAGAATTAAATGTGTTAGAGGTAGTCGGAGATTATAAATTAATTGAATTTAAACCAGCTGTACCATTTCAAACAGTAGGATTTTTAGCAAAAATTGCAGAAACAATTGCAAATGAAGGTATGAATATATTAATTGTTTCTACTTTTTCAAAAGACTATATTATGATAAAAGAAGAATTATGCGAAAAAGGTATTTTAGCCCTAAAAAATGTTGGATTTTCAATAGAATATGAAAAATAATATATGATGAAGATGAAAATGTACTTGAAAGTTATAATTTTTAGGAGGATTTAAGATATGGAAAACTATTTTATAATTCATGGCTCATTTAGTAGTCCATATTCAAATTGGATAGGATGGTTACATGATTTTATAGAAGATGAAGGAAAACAAGTATATGTACCCGACTTTCCTATTGGAGTTGGATATCAAAATTATGAAAATTGGAGTAAATTGCTTAAATATTATTTGGATTTAGGATTAATAAATGAGAATACCACAATTATAGGTCATAGTATTGCACCAGTATTTATATCAAAATTTTTAACTGAAAATAAAGTGAAAGTTAAAAAATTAATATTTGTATGTGGATTTAACAACTATTTAGGAATAAATAAAGAATATGATGCAGTTAATAAATCAATGTATTTTGATGACTTAGAAGATGTAAGACAATATACTAATGAAATAATTTGTTTTTATTCAGATAATGATCCATATGTAAAATATGAAGTAGAAAAAGAATTTGCAGATAAAATTGCAACAGAGCAAGTTTTTATACCGAATGCAGGACATATCAATAGTGAAAGCGGATATGATACATTTGAAGATATAGTAAATTATATTTAAAAGACATCAACCAAAAAAATATTTAAATTTTTATTTTAGAAAAAGGAGAAAAAAATGGATAAAGTAGGAGTTATACATGGTAGATTTCAATTATTACATAATGATCATATGAAATATTTATTAGCTGGAAAACAAAGATGTGAACATTTGATTATAGGAATTTGTAATCCAGAAATTGAGTTGACTCGATACACAGATGCTAACCCACATAGATCAAAGAAAAGTTCAAATCCGCTTACATACTTCGAAAGAATGGAATGTATAAAGTATTCTATGATTGAAGCTGGAGTAAGACAAGAAGAATTTGATATCGTTCCATTTCCTATTAATTTTCCAGAGAGAATATTTAATTATGCTCCTAGAAATGCAAAATATTATATGACAATCTATGATGAATGGGGAGAAGAAAAATTAAAATCATTAAAAGAAGATTTAGGCTTAGAGGTAGATGTATTATGGAGAGTTACGTTAAAGGAAAAAGGCATTAGTGCTTCTGATATAAGAAAATGTATTCAAGAAGGAAAAGAATGGAAACAATTTGTTCCAAATTTTGTCTATAATTATATAATTGAAAACAATTTAGATAAAAGAATAAAGAATCTATTAGATGAAGAATTTAAAAAATGAAAGTCAATTATTTCAAATGTTTTAGACATAATTAAATTGTAAATGATTCAATAATATGAAAGGTAGAATTAAATATATGTTTAAAGGAAAAAAAGTAATAATATTTGATATGGATGGAACATTGATTGACTCTATGGGGATCTGGAATGAAATAGATCGTCAATTAATAAAAAAATTAGGAAATAATGAAAAAATAGAGGAAAATATAATTCAAAAACAAAGGGATTTTGCATTAAGAGAATATAGTAAAGAAAAAAATCCATATGTAAAATATTGTGAATTACTAGGAAAACAATATGAATCCAATTTAAATGGAGAAGAAATTTTAAATTTGAGATATAAGATATCCGAAGATTACCTAAAAAATGTAATTGATTATAAGCCAAATGCTGATACATTTATAAAAAGTCTAAAGAAAAAAGGATATGTATTAGGAATTGCGAGTACAACAAGGAAAAATAATATAGCAGTATATAGAACTTTAAATCAAAACATAATAAGCAAGGCTAATCTAGATGAATACTTTTCGTTTATCTATACAAGAGAAGATGCAAAGGAAATAAAACCAAATCCTGAAATTTATTCAAAGATAATAAATGAGCAAAATGTGATAAAAGATGAATGTTTAATATTTGAAGATTCTTTGATAGGACTAGAAGCGGCTAAAAATGCGGGAATTGAATGTGCTGTAGTGTATGATAAATATTCAGACGAAGATAGAGAAAAAATAAATGCAATAGCAGATTATAAACTTAATAATTTTAATGAAGCAATAAAGAAATTAAATGAAGAAGTAGAATAAAGATTTAAATATACTAGAAAGTACATATATAGTTGTCGAAATGTAACAGATTGTATTTTGGTAGATGGTGAATTTAGAAAAGAAGTAGTTCCTAAAAATCCAGAAATATATAAAGGGATAGCAACCAAAGAAGATTGGAAAGGTTATGGATTTAAGATAGAATATATTGAGGAAATACAGCCAATAGAAATAAATGGAAAGTTAAGTTTATGGGAATATGATTATAAATTGGGATAGAAATAAAAAATAATAGAAAGGGTTATTTTGAATGAAAGTAGTTACATCAGGAAGTAGATATATAGACATTGATGCGTATGCAGGATGTATAGCATATAGTCATTTATTAAAATTAAAAGGAATACAAGCTAAAGCTGTTAGTACAGCTAAATTGAATGAAAGCATTACAAAACGATTGTTAGAATTGGGAGTAAATTTAGACGAATATACTCCAACAGAAAAGGATGAATTTGTTGTTGTTGATGTATCAGATAGAGCTTTTTTTGACAATCTTGTAAAGGAAGATAAAGTAGTAGAAATAATAGATCACCATACTGGATTTGAGGACTATTGGGAGAAAAAACTAGGAAATAATTCAAAAATAGAATTTATAGGAGCTGTTGCAACAATTATATTTGAATTATATGAAAAAGAAAATTTACAAGATAAAATTACAGAAGATATTGCTTATTTGATGATGTCTGCAATTTTAGATAATACATTAAATTTAAAAGCAAAAATAACAACGGATAGAGATAAAGTAGCATATAAAAAGTTAGAAAAAATAGTGAAAGATTCAGAAAACTATGCAAGTCGATATTTTAAAGATTGCCAAAAAACAATTGAAAAGGATTTAAGGGTGGCTTTAGAGAATGATACTAAAATAGGTGTAATTAGTAAAAAATTGCCAAATGTTATTTCTCAGTTAACCGTATGGAATAAAGACAAAATATTAGCTCATAAAGATCTAATATTTAATACATTAAATAAGTTTGAAAGTAAATGGCTATTAAATTTAATATGCTTACAAGAAGGAAAAAGTTATATAGTAACTTCAGATGATTTATTACTAAAAGATGTTCAAAAGTTATTAAAAGGGAATATAAATGAATGCTATTTGGAATGCGAAGACATTTGGCTTAGAAAAGAAATTATTAAACTGGCAGAAGAGTAAAAAATATTTTAGTGGAGTACTAAAAGTAGGAGATGAATTGAATGAATATTTTACAAATTTATGAAAAGTATCACTTACCAGAAAATTTACAAATGCATATGTTAAGAGTAGCAGCATGTAGTAATTTAATAATAGATAATTGGAATGGACCACAGATAGACAAAGAATCAATTATAAGAGTGAGTTTATTGCATGATATGGGAAATATAGTAAAGATACCAGAAGATTTTTCTGATGATGAAAACTTTATAAAAACTAGGAAAAAATATTTCGAAAAATATGGAACAAATGATCATGAAATAAATTTAGAAATCGGAAAGATCGAAGGATTATCAGATAAGGAAATAGAAATACTAGATGGAAAAAGATCAAGAAAAAATGAAGAAACATTAAATTCAAATTCATATGAAAGAAAAATATGTGCTTATTGTGATCAAAGAGTTGCTCCAGATGGAGTAGTTGGAATAAAAGAAAGACTAGAAGATGCAAAAATAAGGTATAAGAATAAACCATTATCGGTATGGTCAAACGAAGAAAAAGCAAATCATTTAATTGAATGTTCTTTAGGCATAGAAAAACAAATTATGGAATATTGTAAAATAAAACCAGAGAATATAAATGATCATAATATTGAAGAATATATTCAAAAATTAAAAAAATATGATATTTAATTTAGGAGAATTATCATGAAGAAAATTACAATTGAAATGGCATGTTCTATTAATGGATTAATAGCAACAGAAGATGGAAATGAAGATTTTTTATCCGATAGAGGCTGGGAGATCATGTTAGAATTCTTAAAAGAATATGATGTGCTTATATGGGGAAGGAAAACTTGGGATAATGTTTTATCTTGGGGAGAAGAGTATATAAGAGATTTAAGAGAGATTAATATAATTATTTTAAGTAATACCAGAGATAAAAAAAGTGAATTTTCAAATGTTACATATTGTAATTCTATAAATGACTGCTTAAAAATATGTAGAGAACTAAAATATGAGAAATTATTTATTTCTGGCGGTGCAGCTATAAATAATGCTTTTATGGAAAAAGGAATAGTAGACAATATTATCCTAAATTATAATCCTTTTGTGTTAAATAAAGGAATTCCTCTATTTGTGGGTAATTATTTTGAAAATAAATTAAAACTCGAAAAAGTTATTAAAGAAAAAGATGGTATCATACAAGTTCATTATAGTGTTATATGATAGAAAATTAAATAAAAAATAAGTCAAGGTTAGAAGAATAAAAAATTACATAACTTGACTTATTTTTTGTATGTTAGAGAAAATAATTTACAATATTACTAAAAAAATGATATAAATGTTATATAATAGTTAAAGAGAGGAGTAAAAATGAAAATGTTAGATCAAATAAAAGCAGACAGATTCTATTTTGATATTGGTTCATCCACAATAAAGTTATATAAATATATAAAAGAATTGGAACAAATAAAAGAAAAATCCATTCCATTTAAAAAGAATTATACAGAAAACGGAGTTAATATAGATCATATTAATGAGTTAATGAAGTTTATGAAACAATTAAAAGAAGAATATCATCTTAATCGAGAAAATACCCAAATATATCCAACAGGAATATGGAGAAATATTCCAGAAAAACAATTAAAAGAAATACAAAATGAATTCTTGAAATTAGATTTGATTTTTTATGTAATTTCACATGAGGAAGAAAATAATTATTTTGAAAAAGCAATGTACGGAAATTATAATAATAAAAGAATTATGATGGTAAATATGGGAGGAAAGACCACTGAATTAGTAATATTTTCAAATAATAAAGTAGAGAAAAAAATAAACTTAGATATTGGTGTTGGGGATGTTAATGAGCATTTTCCACAAATAAATGATATCGATTCTAATTTAAAACAAGAAGAAATAATTAATTATATCATAAATAAATTAAAAGATATTAATATTGATTTTAATTGTGAGATTGCAATACATACAGGAGGAGAATTAAGATTTCAAAAGTTAGTAAAATATAAGTTACAAGAAAATAAATTTTTTAATGATGGAATACATAAATTATATGTAACTTATGAAGATTTTGATAAAAAGAACAAAGAATTGTTATATAATACAAAATTAGAAGAACTACATAATTTATTACCAGAAAATCCAAAATGGATGGATGGGGCAAAAGCGGGAATAATGCTAGGACAAGCAATATTTAAAAAAGCAAATATAAAATATATTATACCATCTGATTTAAATTTAATTCATGGAGTAATAAAGGAAGAATATAAGTGCTAGGAGGATAAAAATGGACTTGAAAAAGCAGTTAGAAGAATATCAGCCATGTAATGAACAGGAAGATAAGGATAAACAAGTTATGTTAAAATACATCAATACGTTTGATGATGTACTTACAAGAAATAATGAATTTGGGCACTTTACGGCATCAGCATGGGTAGTAAATCAAGAAAAAACAAAAGTATTAATGATATATCATAATATTTACCAATCATGGGCATGGCCAGGAGGACATGCGGACGGAGAAGAAAATTTGTTAGAAGTGGCAGTTCGAGAACTAAAAGAAGAGACTCGGAGTAAAGAGTGTAAAAATACTTGACGAAAATATTTATTCTATTGAGGTTGTATGTGTAAATGGACATATAAAAAAAGGAAAATATGTACCTTCTCATGTGCATTTAAATTTAACTTATCTTCTAGAAGTTGACGAAAATGAAACTTTAAGAATAAAAGAAGATGAAAATAAAGGTGTGAAATGGTTTGAATTAGAAAAAGTAAAAGAAGTTTCAAATGAGGAATGGATGATAAAAAATGTTTATAAAAAATTAAACGAAAAATTGGAAAAATATAAAACAAATAAGATCGAATAAATGGAGATAAAATGAATAACAAGGAAATCATAGAAAAAGTAGAAAAATTAGTTGAAATGTATAAAAATGGTGCACTAGGTGGAGAAGTAATGCCAGAAGATAGTAATCCACATCTACCGAAAGAAACGATAGAAAATTATAATTATTATACATTACCAATGGCTCTCAATTATCAAAGAAACTCTTATAAATTATGGGAAAGTGCTAATGACACATGGAATGATCCGGAAACGAATTTTGTGTTTGATACGAAGAAAGTTAGTGTATCTAATTTGGAAGAAGTACAAAAGGCACTTACAAAATATAAAGTTGCCCTACAGAAAAACAAGCAAACTGAAATATGGATAAAATTGTGTAATACAATTAATACATTATTTGATGGAGATATAAGAAAATTATTTGCAATAAATAACTACGATGTAAATAGAATAAGAGATTATATTCAAAAAGAAAATAAAACGAAATTTCCATATTTGTCGGGTAATAAAATATGTAATTATTGGCTCTATGTATTATATCAATATACAGATGTAAAATTTATCAATATTGGGGACTTAACAGTGGCTCCTGATACACATGTAATAAAAGCAAGTTATAGATTAGGGCTGATAAATGATCAAGAATTAGAATCCAATAATGTTCAAATATTAGTAATTCATAGATGGAATCAGTTACTAAAGAAAACAAAATATAATCCAATTGATATACATACACCAATGTGGTTGTGGAGTAGAAATGGTTTTAAAGATTTGCAATAGATCTTTTAGGAGTGAATTTTATAAAATTTAAGGAGAGAAAGGTAAATGGAAAAAATTATTGTAGAAGTGGGATCTACTTGTACCAAAGTAGATAAATATGACGGACATAATATTGAAAAGTTAAATGGGAAAACAATACAATTTAAGAAACATTATAATGAAGATGGAGTTTTAAGAGAAAGTGATGTAAAAGAACTAATTGAAAGTATAAATGGGTTAAAGATGATTTCCAAAGAGATATATGTATGTGGAACAAGTATTTTTCGAGGATTGAAAAAAGAAGAAAAGGAAACGTTCTTAACTAATTTTAGAAAGGAAACTGGCTATGATTTTAATATTATTTCTCAAGAAAGAGAAAATGAATTAACTGTTTTTGGAACAACACGATTTGTAAAGGATAAAGTATGTGTATTTATTGGCGGTGGAGGATCTACTGAAATTGCAATATATGATAAAAACATAAAAGAAAGTGTAAATACGAAGATTGGTGTTATAGATGTAATGCAGAAATTTCCAGATTTAGCAGAAGATTTAGCAACTACAGATCTTGAACAGGTAAAGAGTTATATAAAAGAAAGATTACATTTACCTAAAGAAAAGGCAGATATATTAATATTGGCAGGTGGAGGCCATGAAAAATTTGCAAGATATTCTGGGATAAAATATGAAAAAAATACTTTATATGAAGATAAAGCTTCTCCAATTATGATGGATATCAAAACGAGAATAGAAGAAACAGAAAGATATTACAGAAAAATTTCATTGGACGAAATAAGAAAAAGAGTGAAAGATCCAGATTGGTGGTATGCCACAAGAGCAATGAGTGCTTTTGTTTTAGTAGTTGCAGAAGCAATAGGAGCCAAATATATAGTACCAACAGACATTGCTATGGTATATGGAATTTTAAATAAATAGAAAGGTGAAAATGATGGATGGAGTTATAAAAGTAGGATTAGGAATCATGATTAAAGATGAAAATAAAGTCTTATTGGGCCATAGATGTGAAGACTATGGTGATACAGGTGGAATTTATGAACCAGGAAGTTGGACGTTTCCAGGAGGAAAGCAAGAATATAATGAAACTATTTTCGAAGGGGCAATTAGAGAAACAAAAGAAGAAACAGATTTAGATATAGCAGATTTAGAAGTGTTTAATGTAGTAGATGATATACAACCAAATAAACATTATATTACAATACAAATAATTGCAAATAAGTTTGAAGGAGAATTAAAAAACTTAGAACCAACAAAACATAGTGAATGGAAATGGTTTGAACTAAATAATCTACCTCAAAATTTATATACTCCAACAAAAGAATTTATAGAGAAATATTTAGAAAGGGATCACAAGAAAAAACGCTAAACATTTATTGAAGACGATAGGAGATAACAATGATATTAAGTAGTGAAGAAGCTTTAAAATTATTAGAAGAAGCAGAAAGGTTAAATCCAGGTCGATGGGTAGAACATTCCAAGAAAGTAGGAGAAGCTTCAAGAAGAATAGCTGAAAAATTAAACTTAGACACAGAAAAAGCGAAAACATTAGGATATATACATGATATAGGAAAAAGAAATGGACAGGGAACACATCATGTAATAGGAGGATACAAATTTTTAAGAGAAAAAGGGTATGATGATGAATACGCCAATATCTGTTTAATACATTCCTATTTAAATAATGATATAAACTGTACGGCTGGAGGAGTACCAAATCCAGATAGTGATGGTTATGAGTTTAGAAAAGAATTTGTAAAAAAACATGAATATACAATATATGAAAAAATTATTAATTTATGTGATTTAATGTGTACAAATGAATTTATGACTTTAGAACAAAGACTGATAGAGATTATGACAAGACGAGGAGTAGACAGTAATACAGTGTATCATATTACAGAAGCGATTAAGTTAAAAAAAGAAATAGATGGATTATTAAAATGTAATGTATATTCACTATTTCCTGAAATAATAGAAAATATTATGAAGTAAAAAACAGAAAAGTAAGAAATCAAATGAATACAGATACTGAAAAAGAGATAGCAAAAGAAAGATATCAATATTTGGAAGATTTTTCAAGGAATTTTATGATGAATGGAATGGTGTAAAATGAAAGTATTATTTGCAACAATAAATCCAGCAAAAATAAAAAAATACAAAGAAAAGTTGGAAAGAGCAGGAATTGAATTAATTACAATAAAGGATTTGGGTTTTGAATTAAATGTTGATGAAAATGGAAAAGATGCAATTGAAAATGCATATATTAAAGCAAAAGCATATTATGATGCTACTAAGTTACCTACAATAGGAATGGATAATAATTTATTTATAGAAGAATTGCCAAAAGAAAAACAACCAGGAACTCATGTAAGAAGAATTCATGGAAAAAGATTAAGCGATGATGAAATGATTGCATATTATACTAATCTAGTAAAAGAATATGGCGGAAAATTAACAGCAAAATGGATATATGGAATGGTGATTTGTATTAATAATGAGATAAAAAAATATTCTTGGAGTAAAGATCATTTCTATTTTGTAGACAAGGTATGTGATAAAAGAAATCCTGGCTATCCATTAGACTCTATTAGTATTGTACCTAAATTTAATAAATATTTGGTCGAGATGACAGAAGAGGAAAAACGAAAATTAAACGAGGAAGAAAATAACGGTGATGAGGCAATTCATTTTATTATAAATACTATTCTGAATTGCAAAGGAGGAAAATAAGTGATACTTTCTACATTATGCTATATAGAAAGGGCAAATAAATATTTAATGTTACATAGAACAAAAAAGGAAAATGATATCAGTAAAGATAAATGGCTAGGAATAGGTGGAAAGTTCGAAGAAGGGGAAAGTCCTGAAGAATGTATTGTGCGAGAAGTGAAAGAAGAAACGGGGTTAAAATTAAATTCTTATCAATTAAGATGTATTGTAACATATGTATCAACGACTTGGGAGACAGAATATATGTATGTGTTTACTTCGGATAATTTTAGTGGAACAATGATTGAATGTAATGAAGGAGATCTTGAGTGGATAAATAAAAATGAACTTAACAAGTTAAATACATGGGAAGGCGACAAGATTTTTGTGCAGAAAATACAAAACAATGATCCTTTTTTTACAGTAAAATTTGAATATGATGGAGATAAATTAATTTCATATCATGTAAAAGAATATTAAAAAGAAAGAGGAAAGCATATGAAAATAGCAATTATTTCGGATATACATGGGAATTTAGAAGCACTAAAAGCTACGTTGGAAGATATTAAGAAAAAGCAAGTTGATAAAATAATTTGTTTGGGTGATATTATTGCAAAAGGAGTGCATCCTGCAGAATGTATAAAATTAATTAAAGAGAATTGTGAAGTGGTAATACAAGGAAATTGCGATAAACATTTTTCAATTGAGCACGAAAATATAAATCAATTTCCAGAACAAGAGCAAAAGAGAATAAAATGGAATCAATCCTTAATTAGTAAAGAGGATAGAAATTATTTATTAAGTTTGCCTTTTAGTTATGAATTCTACATAAGTGGAAGCCTAGTTCGATTGTATCATGCGACTAATAGAGTAAATAATAAAGCAATTTTAAATGTTGATAATATAGAAACCAAATACGATATGTTTTTGCCAACAGAAAATACATTATCGGATCAGGTTGCAGATATTGTTATATATGGACATATTCATCATCCATTTATGGATAAAATATATAATAAAACATTAATTAATGTGGGAAGTGTAGGAAATTCATTTGATGTAATTAGGAATGTAACAAAAGACAGTAATGTGCTAGAAACTACAAAGGCATATTATTTCATTATAGAAGGTGAATATGAAAGTAAAGAATATCATTCAGAAATTTCATTTCAATTTGTAAAAGTTCCTTATGATATAGAGAAGGAATTAGAAGAAGAAGAGAAAAATATTGAAAAGGAAAATTATCGATTTGAATTAACAAAAGGAATCTATAGAGATATGACACAAATTAACGAAAATTTTAAAAAGTTAGGAATTGATGTAGATAAAATATAAGGAGAGAGATAAATATGGAAGAAATTTTTGATGTTTTAAATGAAAAAGGAGAATATACAGGAAGAGTAGAAACAAGAGAAAAATGTCATAGAGAAGGCTTGTGGCATAAAGCAGTAGCAATGTTTATCATAAATTCGAAAAACCAAGTATTACTACAAAAAAGAAGTGTTACAAAAAAATTGTGGCCTAATATGTGGGATATTACAGCAGGTGGTCATGTGTTTACAGGAGAATTTGGATTTGAGGCAGTGATTAGAGAACTAAAGGAAGAATTAGGAATAGAAGTAAATAAAAATGATTTGACTTTTATTGGTTCATCTATTTCTAGTAATATAAAAGAATATATTATTAATAATCATTTTAATGAATATTATATTGTACATAAAGATATTGATAAAAGCGATGTGACATTACAAGAAGAGGAAGTTTCAGAAGTTGAGTGGATGAATAAAGAAGAAATTATAAAGAGAGTAAAAGATAATTATAATGGAATAACAGATAAAGAAGGATGTTGGGAATATTTAGTAAAATATTATGAGTGGCTAGAAAAGATTGATAATATAAACTAGCAGAGGAGATTGAATAAATGAAGATAAGTTTTATAGGTACAGGAACTATGGGATCGATAACTAGATGTAATACAAGTATATTAGTAGATGATATATTATTTGATATTGGTATGGGAACGGTAAAACAAATAGAAAGATTGAAAATTTATACAAAATCAATTCATTATTTAGTAATATCCCATTTTCATGCAGATCATTTCTTAGATATACCAAATTTATTAATTGGTAGAGGAATAAGGAAAGAAATAGAAAAGCAACTTATTATAATAGGGCCTGTTGGAGTAAGGAAAAAGACAATAGATTTAATGAATTTTGCTCATGGAGATGGAAATATAAACAAATATGAGCAAATAGAAGAAAAGTATAATATTAAATTTGTAGAATTATCGGATAAAGAAGAGTATAAAACAGAAAAATTTAATATAACAGCTTTAAAGTTAAAACATGGGGAATGTGTGCCTATCAATGGATATATGCTTGAGAAAGAAAATAAAACTTTATCCTATGCATGTGATACAAGTTTTTGCGAAAATTATTATACAATGTGTAATAAATCAGATTATATGTTTTCAGATGTAACGGGATTAAAAACAACAGAAGTTCATATGGGGTTAGAAGACTATAAAGAATTATATAAACAATATCCAAATTGTAAATTTTATGCGATACATAGATCAGATTATGATACAAAAGGAATTGAAAATGTGAAATTTCCTAGCGATGGAGATTGGATTGAAATATGTTAGTTCAAAATAGTAAATAGGAGAGAAAATAAGGATGGAGAAAGAAAAATTCGGAAAAGGAATCCAATATTTAAGAGATATTAATAAGTATGTAATACAAAATGCAACTCAAAAAGATATAGAAGAAGTAATAAGTACAAATGAAAAGATAAAAAGATATACCCACAGGGTGTTGAATTGTAATATCCTTCTGAGTTAATCCTTAATAGGAAGGAAAGCAAAGAGCCATTGAACCTATAGGTTTAATGGCTTTTTGTGAGACTTGCGAACTTTATATAAATATGCTATAATGCTCTTTGTAGCAAAAAAGCAAATATAAAAATCGGAGGATAGCGTATGAGTAAAGAAGAACTTATTTTTTCAGGTAGCACCGTAGAGGAATTGGCTGAAGCTTTCTCTGAATTAGTAAGCCGGAATTATCTAACAGAGTTGAACTTCTGGAGAATGGCTGCGATAAAAGAGGTGGATGATTCCCCTTATTGGGAAAATAGGATCGAGGAAGAGCAAAAAGAGATAAAGGCTAATACATACACTAAGACTTTAAGTATTATGCAGTATCCAGATCGAAATAAGCAGTTTTTCAAAAGGAGAGGCTTTTTAAGAAGGCGACATGTAATTAGCATAACCAGATCTTCTGGTTTTTATGATAACTTGTTGCCAAGGAGAGATGTGAAGCATACGGTCACAGCTAACATAGAGTATCTGATAGACCCGGAGTCTTTCTGCATTAAGAAAAAAACATACTCAGAGTATGTTAGACTGTAAAGTTCTCCAACAAGATATCCTTAATAGGAAAGCAAAGGACCATCAAACAGGATGTTTGATGGTCCTTTGTGAATTTATTAGTTTTTTATAAAAGACTGTCACAAATAAAAAAATTATATTATAATAAGGGAAAGTAAAGAAAAAAATTGAATAGGAAGTATTTATATGGAGTTAAAAGAAAATAGAAACATGAAGTATAGTTTTAGAGATTGCACAATAAAAGATTTTGATTTTCTATTTGAATTAAAAAAACAAAATTTTAAATGGTATGTTGATAAAATTTGGGGATGGAGAGAAGAAGAACAAAAAGAAAGACTAAGACAAGATTTAGAAAAACATTTATCACATAAAAAAATTATCAAAATTGATAATAAACCAATCGGAGTATATGCAGTGCATAGAACAGCAGATGGAGATTTATTTATTAATGAAATAAGCATATTAAAGGAATATCAACAGAAAGGAATTGGAAGAAACATTTTAGAAAATCAGTTAGAAGAAAATCATCAAAAAGGAATTAGAACAATTTTACAAGTATTTAAAGATAATCCTGCCAAAAGATTATATGAACAGCTAGGTTTTAAGGTATATGGAGAAACAGAGACACATTATCAGATGGAAAATGTAAAAGAAGTGATAAAGCAGATAAATAGAGAAGTTAATTTAGATAATATAGAAATAAGAAAATGTACTACAAAAGATGTCCAAGAGATATATGATATTCAAAATAGAATAATCGATCATTTTAAAGAAGAGGAAAAAGGATATTTTCTTCCTTTTAAAAAAGAAAGTTATATAAGAATTGTAAATGATCCTGTTAATGACGGAGAGATATATGGAGCATTTATAAATAATAAAATGATAGCATGGATTTTTTTATCTGTTTCAAATAGAATGGAAGAATTAAAACAAAAAATTCCAAATTTAAAAGGAACTTGTGCTGATATTGATGGAGTGGTAGTGTTACCAGAATATAGAGGAAATGGTCTACAAAAGATATTAGTAAGATATTTAGAAGAGAGAGCAAAAGAAAAAAAGATTGAGAATATTGTAGCAGAAGTAACTTTCGAGAATAAATATAGTTTGAAGAATTTAAAAGAATTAGGATATGAAGAGAAAACATGGTATCAAAAAGATAAGAACATAAAACGATATATTTTGTTAAAAAAATTAGGGGGAAAATAGAAATGAAAGTAAGAAATGCAGTACGTTGTTTTTTAATCGAAAATGATAAAGTTTTAGTAACAAGATATAAAGAAGGAAATAAAAAAGCAGAATATTATGATATTCCAGGAGGGAAGATAGAAGAAAATGAGTATCCTAGGGATACAGCGATAAGAGAATTTGAAGAAGAGACAGGAATGGAGATAAAAGATCTTACGTATAAAGGAGAAATGTCAGTTGAATATCCAGATAGGAAATTTATATTTCAGATATTTAGAACAAATACTTATAGTGGAGAACCACAAGAATTTGAGGAGAACATATCTGAATGGATGACCATAAAAGAATTACTAACAAAACAAAAGAGATTATCAAATATTATTCTTTTAGAACAAAAGTATATTTCATATTTGCTAGACAATAAAAGTAAAATTTATATATATATAAAGGTAGATGAAAATGAAAAAATATTAGATGTTCAATTGGAAATCTTGGATAATGGAGTAAAGCAAGATTTAAAAGATTATATAGAAAAGGAGATTTTTCCTGTATACGATAAAAATGAAAAAGGACATGGAATAGAACATATTTATTCCGTTATTAATAGAAGTTTGAAAATTGCAAAAGAGTATAATGTAGATAAAAATATTGTATATACAGTAGCTGCATATCATGATATAGGACATCATATTAATCCAAAAATACATGAAAAATTATCAGCAGAAATTTTTATGAAGGATAATATAATAAAAAAATGGTTTAGTAAGGAAGAAATAGAAATAATAAAAGAAGCGATAGAGGATCATAGAGCTTCTAGTGATCATGAACCTAAAAGTCTTTATGGAAAAATTATTAGTACAGCGGATAGAACAATTGAGAGTATAGATACATGTATTAAAAGAACTTATTTATACGGAAAGAGAAATTATCCTGAAAAAACAGAAAAAGAACAAATTGATAGAATATATGAACACCTAAATGAAAAGTATGGAAAAAATGGTTATGCAAAAACATATTTATATAATGAAGAGTTCCAAATATATAAAATGGCATTTATAAAAGCTTTAAGCGATAAAGAAACCTTTATGGAGAGAGTAAATAAAGTTGTTTCTGAAATGCAACAAGAGAAGAAGTAAAAAATTAGAAAGGTTATGGGAAATTAGTATGAAAAAATTAAATGTAATATTAGTATATAATAATGTAGAAGATAAGATATTAATGTGTAAAAGAGCGAAAGAACCATATAAAGGAAAATTAAATTTAGTAGGCGGAAAAGTAGAGAAAGATGAAGATGAATTACATGCAGCTTATAGGGAATTACAAGAAGAAACAGGAATTACAAAAGATGATATTACATTAACTCATATGATGAATTTTGAATATCAAATGTCTGATATAGAATTAGAAGTTTTTGCTGGAAAACTAAAAAAAGAGATAAATTTAATAGAGGAAGTAAATAAACTTTATTGGATTGATAAAACAGAAAACTTTTTTGATACTGACAAATTTGCAGGAGAAGGTAATATATGGCATATGGTAAAGCAGACAGAAATTTATAAGGATGAATTATTTTAAAACAGAAATACTTAAAAAATTTAACGGTGGTAGAAAAATGTCTAGTAATTATATAGAAAATTTAAGTGAAAATATACAAAAATATTATAAAATTTTATCAAAAGATTTTCCGGAATTTTTAAACGATTATATATACACGCCAGAAATGCAAAAATTGGAAGGCATTAATCAAATATGTGGCGGGTATTGGAGAAAAGAAAACATATATCAAGATATGTATTCTGTATTACGACATAGTGTAGGAGTAGCGCTCATTATTTGGAATTTTACACATGATAAAAAACAAACATTAGCAGGTTTATTTCATGATATAGCAAGCCCTGCATTTAAACATTGTATCGATTTCCTAAATGGAGATGCTGAAAAGCAAGAATCAACAGAAGAGAAGACTTTAGAGGTAATCAAGAATTCAAAAGAAATAATGAATTTGCTAAAAAGAGATAATATAGAATTAGAAGAAATAAGCGATTACAAAATTTATCCAATCGCAGATAACGAAACACCAAAACTATCAGCAGATCGATTAGAATATACGTTTATGAATGGAATTTATTATAAAAAAGTGTGGGATTTATCCATAATTCGAGAAATATACAAAAATATTCAAGTTATGAAGAACGAAGAAAACACTTTTGAATTAGGATTTATATCAGTAGATATAGCAGAAAAATTTGTGGAAGGTGCAAGTGAATTATGGCCATTATGGATTCGCTCCGAAGATACAATCACAATGTATTTTTTTGCTTATATTATTGAAAATATGTATCATAAAAGAATGCTCACTGAAAAAGATTTATACCAATTATCAGAAGAGCAAATAATTAAAAAAATAAAAAGTTGCAAAGACAAAAGTATTGTAAATATATTTAATGAATTTATGAATTGTAATGAATTTATAGAATGTGAAGAAGAACAAAAGGATAAGTTTTGTGTAGATAGAAAAGTAAAAAGAAGATACATTAATCCAATTACAAGTAAGGGGAGAATATATGCTGTTTCCAATAAAGCAAAGAAAAAAATAGATGAATATATAAATACAAGAATTAGTAAATATGCATATATTAATATAAATATAGTGTAATAATAAAAAGAGAGATTTTTTTGACAATCAAAAAAGAATATGATACAATATAACCCATATTTAAGAGTTTACCTAGAACTTGATGTTCAAGCGGTAAAAAAGTAGTAAAAATAGAAAGCTACTTACACGGATAAGTAAGATAACAAGTCTTGCAAAGGAGTCTTAAATGATTTCTTTGCAAGGCTTTTTTATTACATAAGAAATTTCTTCAGAAATTTCTGGAGTAACAAGGTTAAGTTACCTAAGTCTGTGCGATTGCGAAGCAATCTGTACATGTGGCGAAGCCACTTTTCTTATTTCATAGCTTATTAAAATAAAGGGGGAACGAAATATGAAGAAAAAGAATAAAGCATATGGAAAATTAACATTGGTATTTCCAACAGAAGAATATAAGTCACAGATGGAAGAATATTTACAAGAACATATTGATAATGATGAATATGAATTATCAGGAGATGGAGGTTTAGATAGATTAAAAGATTTTGAACAATGGTTAGAAAAAGTAAGAAAAGATAGAGAAAAAGATAATATAGAAGAAAATAGAGTTCCAGCAACGGTGTTTTTAGGAGTAAGAAAATCCGACAATAAAGTAGTAGGAACCATACAGATTAGACATACTTTAAATGATAATTTATTGAAAAATTGTGGACATATTGGAGATGGGGTAAGACCATCGGAAAGGAGAAAAGGTTATGCAACTGAAATGATTCGATTAGCACTGGAAGAATGCAAAAAATTAGGAATAGAAAGGGTACTAATGGTTTGCTTTCAGGATAATATAGGTTCAAAAAAGAGTATACAAAACAATGGTGGTATATTAGAAAATGAAGTTCCTGCTGAAAATGGAAAAATAGATCAAAGATATTGGATTAGTCTAAAAAAGAAATTTGCCAATAGTGTAAACAAAGAAAATAATGTTTTAGAAATAGATCAAAAAATAAAAGCATTCAACCATAAAGAATTTACAGGAGATATATACTTAAATAATTTTAAAAAAATAGCATTTCCATATTTTTTAGAAAATGGAATTTGCATTCAAGATACAGATTATAAATGGTTAGGATTCTATGATTATAATTCAAAAATTCGATTAACTGCAATCTATAATGAAGAAGATGAAATAGTAGAATGGTATTTTGATATAGCAAGAGAAATAGGAAAAGAAAATGGAATACCATATGAAGATGATTTATATTTAGATGTAGTATTAAGACCAAACGGAAAAATCATTTTATTGGATGAAGATGAACTAAAAGAAGCATTTGAAAGAAAAGAAATGACAAAAGAGGAATTGGAAGAAGCATATAAAATAGCAAATGAATTAATGAAAAAGTTAGAAGGAAAAGAAAGAAAAGTAAAAGAATTTACAGATAAGTATTTAAGAGAAATGATAAAAAATTAAAAAACATTATACTTTTACTATAAAAAAGGAGATGATGATATGCCGAAATTTGTCTTAATTATTGGACCACAGGCTGTTGGAAAGATGACAGTAGGTCAAGAGTTAGCAAAAATAACAGGATATAAATTATTTCATAATCATATGACAATAGAAATGGTAAGATTAATATTTGATTATAGTAAAGAATCATATAGGAGGATGAACCAATTAATTCGATACGAAGTTTTAAAAGAATTTGCAAAAAGTAACGAAAAGGGAATTATAGTTACAGGATGCTTTGACTTTGGAAAAGACTTCGAATTAGAAAAAAAGGAAACAGATAAATGGATGAACTTGTTTGAAGAATCTTATGTAGTGGAATTAGAAGCGGATTTAGAAGAAAGATTAAAAAGAAACACAACTCCAAATCGTTTAGAACATAAAGCGTCTAAAAGAAATTTAGAATGGAGTAAAAAAGATTTATTAAGATCAATGGAGAAACATAGACTGAATTCTAATTTAGGAGAAGGAGAAAAAATATTTAAAAATTATTTAAAAATAAACAATACAAATATTGAAGCAAATGAAACTGCGAGGATGATAAAAGAAAGATTTAATTTATAGGAGGAAGGGAAAATGAAATATTTTAAAAAATTAGTTGGAGAAAAAATATATTTATCGCCTAGAAATATAGAAGATGTAGAATTATTTACAGAATGGTTAAATGATTTTGATACAACGGATTATATTGGAAGAAGTGGAAGTTTAGTAACGATTGCAGGAGAGAAAAAATACTTAGAAGAAAATGCAAATGCAGAGGCAAGTTTTGTTATTGTAACTCTTAAAGAAAACAAAATGATAGGATCTGTTTCTTTAGAAAGTATAAATACAATTGATAGAACAGCAACATTAGGAATTTTTATTGGAGATAAAGAAGAAAGAGAAAAAGGAATTGGAACAGAAGCGATACAGTTAATCTTAGACTATGGATTTTGCTATTTAAATTTAAATAATATAAAATTAGATGTAATGGAATTTAATGAAAGGGCTTTGAATTGCTATAAAAAATGTGGCTTTCAAGAGTATGGAAGAAGGAGAAAATGTAGATATATTAATGGAAAATATTATGATTGTGTTTCTATGGATATTTTAGCGGAAGAGTTTAAGGGAGAATATATAAAAAATAAAAATATATAATAATTCGATGAGGAATATTAAATAGAATTTAATATTCCCTTTAAAAATGCAGATTATTTATTCTATTTTTATGGAAAATAGAGTAGAAATATGATACAGTATGACTAATTAAAAGAGAAAAAAGGAGTAGTGAATAAGTTTATGAAAATAGGAATTGATATTGATGGGGTTATATTAGATTATGAAAGAGTATTAAGAACTTATGGAGATTTATATGATTTCATAGAATTAAAAAAAGATGGGATTGTAAATAGAAATGAGCACTATTTAAGAAATAGATACAATTGGACCGAAGAAGAAAGAATGAACTTTATTAATAAATATTTTTTGGAGCTGTCGAAACAAACTTCATTAATACCAGGAGCAAAAGATGTTATTCATATGTTACAAAAAGAAGGAAATGAATTAATTGTAATATCTGCAAGAGGAGGAACAGTAAAAGAAATGAAAGATGTAGCAATGAAAAAGTTACAAGAAGAAGGAATTTCTTTTGACAAATATTATTGGAAGCAGGACGATAAATTAGAAACAGCTAAAAATGAAAATATAGATATTATGATAGACGATTCCTATGATGTATGCAAAAAACTATCTGAAAATCAAATAAAAATGATTTATTTTAGAGATAAGGATATGAAAGAGATAAAAGAGAATGAGTACGTAAAAGAAGTAAGCAATTGGGGAGAAATTTATCGATACATAAAAAGCATAGAGAATAAATAAAAACGTGAATACAAATAATTATATTGTAAAATAAAGAAAAGGGAGCTTAAAAAGCTTCCTTTTTTAAAAAAAATTATGATAGAATAATAAAAAAAATAGGAAAAGGAAGATATGATATTATGATCGATTTTAAAAAAGCACAAGAAAGTTTTAAGGACTATTTAAAAGCTTATAATTTAGAAGATGGGAATATTAAATTAAAAGTAAAACATACATATGAAGTAGTAAAGAAAAGTGAATATATTTCAAGAGGATTAGGCTTGAATGAAGAAAATATTGAACTCGCAAAAGTAATTGCCTTATTACATGATATTGGTAGATTTGAACAAGTAAAACAAACGAATGACTTTTTGGATAACACAGGTTTTGATCATGCGGACTACGGAGTAAAAATTTTATTTGAAGATAATTTAATAAAAAAATTTGTGGGAGATAGTCAATATGATAATATTATAAAGCAATCCATATATAATCATAATAAATATAAGATAGAAGAAGGGTTAAATAAATTAGAACTATTACATAGTAAAATTATTAGAGATGCGGATAAATTAGATAACTTTAGAGTAAAAGAAACAGAACATTTTAAAAATATATTTCCAAGTAAATACAATTCAGAAACGATAAATTATGAACAAGTTTCTCAACAAGTTTATCAAGACTTTATGAATCATAAATGTATTAAGTTGGAAGATAGAAAAACACAAATTGATTATTGGGTATGTGTAATTGCTTTTATATTTGATCTAAACTTTTCAATATCTTTAAAATATATACAAGATAAAAATTATATTGATATCTTAATAAACAGAATTGAATACAAAAACATGGAAACAAAAGAAAGAATGGAAGAAATTAGAATATGTGCAAAGGACTATCTGAAGGAAGTTACTCTATAAATCGAGAGAAGAAAATATATGGAACAGTTAATAACAGAAGTAAAAGATAGAATGAAAATTTCTTATAATTAGAATAAAGACAAGGGTATACTATAGATAATATAAAAAAATAACATTTGTTTTTTAATAGGACTTTCCTTTTTTGAAAATTTATGATATGATAAAGAAATCTATTATAGAAATATTTTTTAATCTTTAAATTTTAACAATAAGTTTTCACTTGGAATTTTTAAGATATTATGCATTTTACAATAATTACATAATATTAAAATCAATAGAAATTTTATTCTATTATTCTAACAGAGCCAAAGTAAATTATTAAAATAGGAAATTAAAAAATACGATTCTTTTCACAAGAAAGAATGGTATTTTTAAAATGTTCATTTTACCAGATGAACTCTGCCATAGCGTAAGTATAATATTGTTTAAAGATTAAAAAATTAGTAATGAATATTAGATAAAATTAAGAAAAGGAGGAAAAATATGTTTAGAAAATTAGCAAGTTACGTAAAAGAATACAAGAAATCAACAATCTTAACCCCAATATTTGTTATATTAGAAGTAGTAATGGAAGTTATTATTCCTTTATTAATGGCAAAGATTATTGATGTTGGTATTCAAAACGGAGATGTCCATTATATCTTAGAAATAGGAGGTTTATTGATTGTATGTGCTATCCTATCGTTAACATTTGGAATGTTATCAGGTAGATTTGCTGCAAAAGCCTCAGCTGGATATGCAAAAAATTTAAGAAAAGAAATGTTCTATAAAATTCAAGACTATTCTTTTGAAAATATAGATAAATTTTCTACGTCAAGTTTAGTAACTCGTATGACTACTGATGTAACAAATGTACAAATGGCTTTTCAAATGATTATACGTATTTTGGTAAGAGGACCGATTATGATGATTTTTTCACTTCTAATGGTTGCCTCCATTAGTGCAAAATTGTCAGTAATCTTCTTAGTAGCAATACCAGTGTTAGGAGTTATTCTATTTTTTATAGCAACAAAAGCTCACCCTAATTTTGAAAGAGTATTTAAAAAGTATGACAAATTAAATAATGTTGTACAAGAAAATGTTTCAGCAATAAGGGTTGTAAAAGCTTATGTAAAAGAAGGACATGAAAAAGAAAAATTTGAAAAAGTAAATTCAGAAGTATATACGAACTTTAAAAAAGCACAAAAAATAGTGGCTTTTAATGGACCTGTAATGCAATTTACTATTTATACATGTATTTTATTAATTTCATGGATTGGATCTGGACTAATCATTGGAGGACAGATGCAAACAGGAGAATTATCAAGCATTATTACCTATGCATGGCAAATTTTAGCAAGTTTAATGATGATATCTTTTGTTTTCGTTATGGTTATTATGGCACAATCATCAGCAGAAAGAATTATTGAAGTGATTGAAGAAAACCCAACGATAAAAAATAAGGAAAAACCAATCGAAAAAGTAAAAGATGGATCGATTACTTTTGAAAATGTAAGTTTTCGATATAGTGATGAAGAAGATGAAAATAATTTTGCTTTAGAGAATATAAATTTGGAAATAAAAGAAGGAGAAACGATTGGAGTCATAGGAGGAACGGGAAGCTCTAAATCAACATTAGTACAATTAATTCCAAGACTTTATGATGTTACAAAAGGAAGCATTAAAGTTGGAGGAGTTGATGTTAGAGACTATGATATAAAAGCTCTAAGAGAAGAAGTTGCAATGGTATTACAAAAAAACGTACTATTTTCAGGAAGTATTGCTGAGAATTTACGATGGGGTAAGAAAAATGCGGATCAAGAAGAACTAGAAGAAGTATGTAAATTAGCGCAAGCAGATGGATTTATTAAAGAATTTCCAAGTAAATATGATACGATATTAGATCAAGGTGGAACAAATGTATCTGGTGGACAAAAACAAAGAATTTGTATTGCTAGAGCGATTTTAAAACAACCTAAAATTTTAATTTTAGATGATTCAACAAGTGCAGTAGATACTAAGACGGATGCATTAATTCGAAAAGCTTTTCGTGAGAAAATACCAAATACAACTAAAATTATCATAGCACAAAGAATTTCTTCTATTGAGGACGCGGATAAAATTATTGTATTAAATGATGGAAAAATAGATGGAATAGGAACTTCCGAAGAGTTATTAAAAACAAATGCAATATACCAAGAAGTTTACGAATCACAAATGAAAGGAGGAGATGATAATGAAGAAAACTAGTACATTTAAAACAATAAAAAGACTCTTAAAATATGTAACAAGCGAATATAAAGGACAATTAGCGATTGTTTTAGTCAGCATTATAATAAGTGCATTAGTTGGAGTTTTAGGAGTACAATTTATTAAGTATTTAATTGATGACTTTATCACTCCACTTTTAGGAAGTGAATCACCAGACCTTACCTCTTTATTAAATGTTATTCTTATAATGGGTGTAATTTATTTAATTGGGGTTATTTGTACATATATATATAATCGACTAATGATCAATATTTCTCAAGGTGTTTTGAAAAAGATTCGTAGTCAAATGTTTTCTCATATGCAAACATTACCAATCCGATATTTTGATAGTAGATCACATGGTGAAATTATGAGTACTTATACGAATGATGTTGATACTTTAATGCAAATGCTTAGTCAAAGTATTCCGCAAGTATTTTCTGCTACTGTATCCATGGTTGCTGTATTGTGTGCTATGTTTGCAACAAATATTTATTTAACATTAGTAGTTCTTGCAATGGTAGTTTCTATGATCTTTGTATCAAAATATTTAGGTGGAAATAGCTCTAAATTCTTCGTAAAACAACAAGAACATATAGGTCAAGTAAATGGATATATCGAAGAAATGATGGAAGGACAAAAAGTTGTTAAGGTTTTTAACTATGAAGAAGAATCGAAAAAAAGATTTGATGAACTGAATGACCAATTATGCGAAAGTATGACAAAGGCGAATATGTTCGCTAATATCTTAATGCCATGCATTATGAATATTGGTAATATAGGATATGTATTAGTTGCTGTAATTGGAGGAATTTTATCAGTAAATGGAATTTTAACAATAGGAAGTATTGCAGCATTTTTACAATATGTAAAAGCTTTTACAAATCCTTTAGGTCAAGTTTCACAACAAATGAACTTCGTTATTATGGCTTTAGCAGGAGCTGGAAGAATATTTGAATTAATGGATGAGCAATCGGAACAAGACGAAGGATATGTAACATTGGTAAATGCTAAGATTGAAAATGGAAAGGTAGTAGAGACAGAAGAAAGAACAGGAATATGGGCTTGGAAACATCCTCACAAAGATGGTAGAACTACTTATACGAGACTTCGTGGTCAAGTAGAATTTGAAAATGTTCAGTTTGGCTATGAAGAAAACAAAAGGATATTACATGATATTACATTATCTGCCAAAGAAGGTCAGAAGGTATCATTTGTTGGAGCAACAGGAGCAGGAAAAACGACAATTACGAACTTAATTAATCGTTTCTATGATATTCAAGATGGAAAAATTCGTTATGATCGAATTAATATCCGAAAAATTAAAAAAGATGATCTAAGAAGATCATTAGGTATGGTTTTACAAGATACAAGTTTATTTACAGGAACAATTAAAGACAATATTAAATATGGAAAATTAAATGCAACCGATGAAGAAGTATATGAAGCTGCAAAACTTTCAAACGCAGATAGATTCATAAAACATCTTCCACATGGATATGATACTGTAATTACCGGAAATGGAGAGGGGTTATCACAAGGACAAAGACAGTTATTATCGATTGCAAGAGCAGCTTTAAATAATCCACCTGTATTAATTTTGGATGAGGCAACATCAAGCATTGATACGAGAACAGAAAAGATTGTTCAAGAGGGAATGGATAAATTAATGAAAGGTAGAACGGTATTTGTAATTGCACATAGACTTTCTACTATTAAAAACTCTGATGTTATTATGGTGCTAGATCATGGAAGAATTATAGAAAGAGGAAATCATGAAGAATTAATTGCGAAAAAAGGAACTTACTACGGCCTTTATACAGGAGCAATTGAAATTGATTAAAGTGAAATGTTAAAAAATAACAAGAAAGACTTCTTTTTTACGTAAAATAAAGGAGTCTTTTTTTGTTAGAAATGAAATTAGAAATGAAAATTGAAGGGAAGGAAACTCATTATTGAAACAAAAAATATTATAAAAAAAGAAAATAGAATGATTGAAATTATAAATTTGTTATGATAGGATATCATAAGTGTAACTAAGATTGATTTTTAATGGAAGTAAAACTTTATATAAAGGAGTAAAAGGATGAAAATTAATATATTATATGGAGTTGAAGGAGCAAAGAAAGCAGAAGGACTTGCTGTTATTATTGATGTATTTAGAGCTTTTTCTTTAGAATGTTATATGATGGATAGAGGTGCTAAAAAAATTATACCAGTAGCGGATAAAGATTTAGCATATTTATTAAAAGAAAGAAATCCAGAATTTTTATTAGTAGGAGAAAGAAATGGAAAAATGTTAGAAGGATTTGATTATGGAAATTCTCCTACACAAATGGAAAAAGCAGATTTGAAAGATAAAATTATTGTTCATACTACAAGTTCGGGAACACAAGGACTTGCAAATGCAATTCATGCAAAAGAAGTAATTACAGGAAGCTTAGTAAATGCGAAAGCAATTGTAGAATATATAAAACAAAGAGGATATGAAGAAGTTTCCCTAGTTTGTATGGGATGGAATGGTAAAGAGCAAACAGACGAAGATAATTTATGTGCAGAATATATAAAAAGTATGTTAGAAAATAAAGAAATCAATATGGAAGAAAAAATTTCTGAATTAAAAGAAACAAATGGAGCAAAATTTTTTGATAAAGAAAAACAAGAAATTTTTCCAGAAAATGATTTTTATTATTGTACTGCAATCAATAAATTCAATTTTGTGCTCTTATTAAAGAAAGTAACAGACGATATAAAATGGATACAAAAAGTGGAGTTAAAAAAGCAATAGTAGAATGGGATGAATTATTAAGAGTAAGGAGTAAAAACGAATAAAACACAAAGCAAATTTGAATAGGAGAGTTTTTTATCGTGAAGAAAAGGTTAAATGTGCTTTGTATACAGGAGGAAAATTTATGAAACATACAAAAGATAGGAAAAAGATAGTAATTATCCTAGTTAGCATAATCGTTGTTATATTATTAATTGTAGGAATTTCTTATGCATTTTATGAAAACTCACAAAAGCAAATTTTATTAGAAGAAGTTAGTAAAATTCATAATAATAAAGAAATTAATAATACAATAAAAGCAAAAGGGAAATACGGTGAAATGGAAGAGGCAATTAAGAGCTACTTTCTAGAGTATGACCAATACAATGCTGAATATGCTCTAGCATATAAAGAAAGTGGATTATCCAAAGCGCTAGTTGCATCCAATTATGAAGATGATGGGCCAGAATTCACAAAAACAAGAGAAAAGATAGAACAAATGAAACAAATTAATAATAATTATAAAGAAAAACTAACAGAAATAACGAGTCAGGAATATATCGATCAAAGAGCCGATGAAATGAATTTGAATAAAAAAGAAAAAGAGATTTTTCAAAATGCTCTTCCAAATGAAGAAGAAGTTAAAAACTATTTATCCCAATGTGAAGCAATAGAAAGTTATATACAAAAAGTAGAAGAGATATTACAACTTTTAAAAGAATATAAAGGCTTATGGAAAGTAAACGGAAACTCAGTTCAATTTACAACGCAAGATTTAGTAAATAAATATACAGAACTAGTAAAAGAAGCAAAGAACATTATAGAAGAAATAACAACATAAGAAAAGTGACTTTGCCAGATGTACAGATTGCTTCGCAATTGCACAAATTAAGGTAACTTAACCTTGTTACTTCAGAAATTTCTTTCGAAATTTCCTACGTAATAAAAAATGTTCACATAAAATTCACAAAAAGACTACAAAAATTTCGTTGACAAAATGACACTGTGTCACATACAATATATGACACGGTGTCATTTTGAGTGTGTGGATTATTAAAAATTAAAAGAATAACGTCGATAAAGGAAAATAAGTGTAGATAGGAGGGGAGATATGCCAACAGATACTTTTTTGAAATTACCGGAAGAAAAAAAAGAGAAAATCTTACTTGCAGCAAAGCATGAATTTTCTAGAGTTCCATTTGAACGAACTTCGATTAAGAATATCGTAGAAGAAGCAGAAATTGCAAGAGGAAGCTTTTATCAATATTTTGAAAGTAAAGAAGATTTATTAAATTACATTTTATATCTACATATTGGTGGAATGGATCAAAAGTTAGAAAAGCAATTACAAAAAGATAATTATGATATTTTTGAACTATTTTTATTTATATATGATTATATAACGAAAGAATGTATGGATAAGAACAATATTCCATTTTTTAAAAAAATTTTCGAAAATATAAAGACAAGTGAAGATACGATCTTTTTTAAAAAAATTAGAGAAATTAGAACAAAAAATATAAACCAGTATTTTGAAAAAATAGATAAAACAAAATTAAGAATACAAGATCAAGAAGATTTTGAAATTATTTTAAAAATTCTATATGCAGTAACAGGAAAAGCAATTGTAAATCATTTCAGATATAATTCAAAAGAATCTGCTAGGAAAATATTCGAAAAAGAATTAGAATTTTTAAAATATGGAATATTAAAGAAAGAAAGTGAGGAAAAAACATGTTAAAAGTATTAAGACATTTAAAGGAATCAGCAATTTCCGTTATTTTCATTGTAATCCTTTTATGTATTCAAGCAGCAACAGATTTGGCCCTACCAACCTATACTTCTAAAATTGTAAATATAGGAATTCAACAAGGTGGAATTGAAAGTGCTGCTCCAGAAGTTATTGCGAAAGAGCAAATGGATGAATTATTAAAATTTACAAATGAAGATGAAAAAATATTAAACCACTATGAATTAATTTCAAAAGAGGATAAGAAATATGATAAATATGTAAAAGATTATCCTGAAGTAGCAAATCAAGAAGTTTATAAAAGAAAAGACATAAAAGAGGAAGAAGTTCAAGAACTAAGTGCCATTATGGCAAAGCCATTATTAGTACTTACATCATTAGTAGCACCAGATGAAGTTAGCAAAGAAGATATGGAGTTATTACTAAGTTTTACAGAGAATAGAGAAGAAGTATTAAATTCCTATACTTTGTCTGAAGACGGAAACACATATAAATTAAATGACATTAGTAGTGTAGAAAAAGGAAAATTAAGTAATCATTTAACAACTTCTCTATTAATGGAAAAGGTTGTTTCAAAAGAAGATTTGGCAAATAAAATAAAAGAATCAATGGTGGAGAATATGCCAGAAAAGCAAAAAACAATGATGGAACAAATGTCGTTGCCACAAATTCTACAAACAATGCCAAAAGAAAGTATAAATGAATTAGAGAAAAAAATAGAAGAAGAATTGCCAAATATGTTAAATGAATTAACGAATAACTTATCGGAATCAATGATAGAACAAGCGGCAATTCAAGAAGTAAAAACACAATATCAATACTTAGGTGCCAATACGGATGATATTCAAAATAATTATATATGGTTTTCGGGACTTCAAATGATAGGAATTGCTTCTATTACAATGATTAGTGCAGTAACCATTATGCTACTTTCTGCTAGAGTTGCAGCAAAATTGAGTAGAACATTAAGAGAAAAGGTATTTAAAAAAGTATTAAGTTTTTCAACAGAGGAATTTAATGAATTTTCTACTGCATCTTTAATTACACGTACAACAAATGATATACAACAAATTCAGATGCTTTTAACTTTATTGTTTAGAGTAATTGTGTATGCTCCAATTATAGCAATTGGTGGATTTATAAGAGTATTGTTTAATAGTGAAGTTTCAATGGCTTGGATTATTGCATTAGCCGTTGTTTGCATTGTTATTATAGTACTTACATTAATGATTATTGCAATGCCAAGATTTAAGAAATTACAAAAATTAGTGGATAAATTAAACTTGGTATCACGTGAAATTTTAGCTGGAACTCCAGTAATTAGAGCTTTTAATAAAGAAAAACACGAAGAAGAAAGATTTGATGTAGCAAATAAAGATTTAATGAAAACACAAGTTTTTGTTAATAGAGCAATGAGTATTATGATGCCAGGTTTAATGCTTGTTATGAACTGTATTTCAGTACTTATTGTATGGGTTGGAGGACATTACGTAGATGCTGGAACGATGCAAATTGGAGATGTAATGGCATTTATTCAATATACAATGCAAATTGTGATGGCATTTTTAATGATCTCTATGGTATCTATCATGTTACCTCGTGCTACTGTTTCAGCAGGTCGTATTAATGAAGTTTTAGAAAAAGAACCTCGTATTAAAGATAAAAAAGAAACAAAAGCATTTAAAGAAGATAAAAAAGGATACGTTGAATTTAAAAATGTATCATTCCATTATCCAGATGCAGATACAGAAGTAATTTCAGATATTTCATTTACAGCAAAACCGGGAGAAACTACTGCATTAATAGGAAGTACTGGTTCCGGAAAATCAACAATTGTAAATTTAATTCCTAGATTTTATGACGTAACAGGTGGAGAACTATTAATTGATGGAACTAATATTAAAGATGTAAAACAAACAGAACTAAGAAAGAGAATTGGATTTGTGCCACAGAAAGGTATGTTATTCTCTGGAACAATAGAATCGAACATTAAATACGGAAACGAAAATATTTCAGATAAACAAATGATAGAAGCTGCACAAATTGCACAGGCAGAGGAATTTATAGAAGGAAAGACACTTAAATATCAAGAGCCAATTGCACAAGGTGGTGGAAATGTATCTGGTGGTCAAAAACAACGTTTATCCATAGCTAGAGCAATTGCAATTGATCCAGAAATTTTAGTGTTTGATGATAGTTTTTCAGCTCTAGATTTAAAAACAGATAAGATTTTAAGAGAAGAATTAGAAAAGCATACAAAGGATAAAACGGTTATTATTGTAGCACAAAGAATTAGTACAATCATGAATGCAAATCAAATTATAGTTTTGGATGAAGGAAAAATTGTAGGAAAAGGAACACATGAAGAATTAATGAAAATATGTGAAACTTATCAGCAAATAGCTTTATCGCAACTTTCAAAGGAGGAATTGGAAAATGGCAGAGAATAATAATGTAAGACCTCCAATGGGAGGTATGAGAAGGGGAGCTGGCAAAGTAGTAGAAAAACCAAAAGATTTTAAAGGAACAACTAAAAAACTATTAAAAAACTATATAGCTAGATATAAATTACCAGTAATAATTGTAATATTATTTGCTATTGGAAGTACCATTTTTACAATAGTAGGGCCAAAAATTTTGGGGAATGCAACAACTGAAATTTTTAATGGTATCGTAAATAAAATATCAGGTGGAGCAGGAATTGATTTTGAAAAAATAGCAACCATTCTTCTATCATTGTTAGGTTTATATACATTAAGTGCAGCATTTTCTCTAGTACAGGGATTTACAATGACAACAGTTACGCAAAAAATCACTTATAGAATGCGTAATGATTTAGCACATAAAATCAATAAATTGCCAATGAAATACTTTGATGGAAAAACACATGGAGAAGTTTTATCTATTATTACAAATGATATTGACATGTTATCTCAAAACTTAAATCATAGTGTGACACAAATTATTACTGCAGTTTGTACAGTAATAGGAATTTTGGTTATGATGTTTTCTATCAGCTGGATTATGACTTTAGTTTCGCTAATTATATTACCAGTTACAGCACTTTTAGTAGGAAGCATTGTAAAACATTCACAAAAATACTTTAAAGCACAACAAGATTATTTAGGTCATGTAAATGGTCAAGTAGAAGAAGTATATGGTGGTCACAATATTGTTAAGGTATTTAATGGAGAAGAAAAAGTAACAAATACTTTTAAAGAAGCGAACAATGTATTGTATAAATCTGCTTGGAAATCTCAATTTTTATCAGGATTAATGTTCCCTGTAACAAATTTTATTGGAAATGTTGGATATGTTGCAGTAGCAATTTTAGGGGGATATTTAACAATACAAGGAAAGATAGCAGTTGGAGATATCCAAAGTTTTATACAATACAATAGACAATTCGTACAACCAATTACGCAAATTGCACAAATTTCTAATACATTACAATCTATGATTGCTGCAGCAGAAAGAGTATTTGAATTTTTAGAGGAACCAGAAGAAGTAGAAACTACAAAAGGAAATATTGATATAGAAAAATTAAAAGGAAACGTAGAATTTAATCATGTTAACTTTGGATATAATCCAGAAAAGACAATTATTAATGATTTTAGTGCACAAGTAAAAGATGGACAAAAAATTGCTATTGTTGGTCCAACTGGTGCAGGAAAAACAACAATGGTTAAACTTTTAATGAGGTTTTATGATGTTAATAGTGGTTCAATTTCGATCGATGGGCATAATATAAAAGACTTTGATAGAGGAAACTTGAGAAAGATGTTTGGTATGGTTTTACAAGATACCTGGTTATTTAGTGGAACAGTTGAGGATAATATAAAATATGGAAATCCAAATGCTACAGATAGTGAAGTAATTGAAGCAGCACAAGCAGCACATGTTCATCATTTTATAAAAACACTACCAAAAGGATATAAATCAGATCTAAATGAAGAGACAAGTAATGTTTCAGCAGGACAAAAACAATTACTTACAATTGCTAGAGTTATTTTAGCAAACCCTAAAATATTAATTTTGGATGAAGCTACAAGCTCAATTGATACAAGAACAGAACAACAAATTCAAGCTGCAATGGATAACTTGATGAAAGGAAGAACAAGTTTTATTATTGCACATAGATTATCTACAATTAAGAATGCAGATCTAATTTTGGTAATGAACCATGGAGATATTGTAGAACAAGGAACTCATGATGAATTATTAGCAAAAGATGGATTCTATGCAGGATTATATAATAGCCAATTCGACGAGCTTTGATGGATGAAAAAGTAGAATATTTTGTTGCATATGAGAAAGAACATTTTGAGAATATCTCCACGAAACACAAAGGCAAAATGCAAAATATTATAAATAGTAAAAAGTTTAATGTTAAGTGGGCTTTGCCGCTTAAAGATTTTGAAATAGAAGTGAATAAAGAAAATAAAGTATATGATAATTTATAATCATATGCTTTATTTTTATAAAAAAGAAAATTATCCTATTGACAGCAGAACATATGTTTGATAAAATTAGCAAAAGGATGTGATATTATGAAAAATTTCGAAGTCTTAGATACAAGAATAAACTATTATAACGAAGGTAATGAAGATTATATATCTTTAACAGATATGCTAAAATCAAAGGACGGTGAATTCTTTATTTCAGATTGGTTAAGAAATAGAAATACAATTGAATTTTTAGGAATATGGGAAGAATTGCATAATCCTAATTTTAATTATGGCGAATTCGCCATAATTAAAAGTCAAGCAGGTTTAAATAGTTACAAAATAAGTGTTAAAGAGTGGTCAAATAAAACAAATGCAATTGGAATAGTTGCAAAAACAGGAAGATATGGAGGAACTTATGCACATAAGGATATAGCCTTTGAGTTTGGAATGTGGATTAGCCCAAAATTTAAAATATATTTAATTAAAGAATTTGAAAGATTAAAACAAGAAGAACAAAAAGAAGTAGGATGGAATGCAAAGAGAGATTTAGCAAAAGTTAACTATAGAATACACACGGATGCAATAAAAAATAATTTAATACCTAAAGAATTAACTAGCAAGCAAGTAAATTTAGTATACGCAGAAGAAGCTGACGTATTAAATATGGCATTATTTGGAATGACAGCAAAAGAATGGAGAGAAAAGAATCCAAATAAAAAAGGGAATATAAGAGATTATGCAAGTATAAATGAATTAATATGTTTAGCAAATTTAGAAAATACAAATTCAATATTTATAAATGAAGGAATGCAACAATCTGACAGATTATATAAATTAAATCAAATAGCAATTTCACAAATGAAAATATTAACAAAGGATAATGAAACAAAATTATTAAAATAAAATGAAAAAGGAGATAGAAAATGGAGGAAAGTTTAATTGAAGAAATAAAAGTATTAAATAGGGCAAATGATATGTTTGGAACTTATGATAAAGCTACGGCAATTTGTAATTTTTTACAATTAGAAAATAATAAAAAATTATTAGAAAAAAATAATTTAATTGCAATATATGGGTCATGGGGAATAGGTAAAAGTTGTTTAATGAAAACTATAGAAAGTAACTTGCCTGAAAATGAATTTGAAACAGTATGGTTTGATACTTGGAAATATGAAAAAGATGATAACTTACCATATTCATTGTTAAAATTCATGACTAAAAATAAGACAATTAATAAGTTTAAGGAAAATGGAAAAAATATACTAGAAACAGGATATAGTATATTAAAAAGTATGGCAAAAGGAATAGATATTAATTTAGGAATAATAAATATAAAGCCAGGAGAAGCTATGGATGAGGTACAAAAATTAGATGAAGAAAGAGTAAAAAATATAAAAGATAATAAATGCTTGTGGGAAAAAATAAATGAATTCGAAAAAGAATATAGTAAAATGACTTTTAATAACAAAAAATTAGTTGTATTTTTAGATGATTTGGATAGATGTGAATCAGAAAATATTATTAATTTAATATCTTCTATAAAATTACTATTATCTGTAAATAAAAATATTATATTTATAATGTTTGTTTTTTCTATAAATACGATACCTAGTGTGAATATAGTATTTATAAAATTAAATATAAGCATATATAAAAATATTTTCGTTTCCTTATTATCATATCTTTTTTTAGAAAAAAAGTTGATTAGCAAGAAAAACGAAATTAAAAGTGCACATATCGAAACATATAAATTTATATACATATTACCACCTACCATACAACTTGAGTATAGCATTTTATATATCAAAAATCAATAAAAACGCTATTCATTGAATAACGTTTTATTAAATATTTACTTTGTTTTTTTTAATACAAATTGATTATCAACAGATATAGGTTCTAATAATTTCTTTATATATTCTAAATATCTTTTTTCATAAGCAATTTTATCCTGAACTACTTCAAAATGTTTTGATTCATAAATTTGTTCTAGTGCTTCCCATCTTAATGTTGAAAAACATTCTTTCAATAAAAATTCATCATCTATATTAAAATCACTATAAATTGGTTTTCCTACATTAAGAATATTTTTTGTTTTATCTTTAACAATTGATATTGGTATGATTGATGTATTATGATGCTCAGAAATAGTAACTATTCTTTCAATAAATTCACGTAACTTTTCTTTATTTTTAATACTCATAAAATCATCTATAAAGATTGCTACATTTCTCTTATAAAGCAAGCAATTAATTATTTTATAAGTTTTATTTAAGTCTTTGTTGTCATCTAAATCATAATATATATATTTATTAAATTCATATTCATCAGGTGCGATTTGTAAATCATTAAATTCTGGTGTCAATATCACACAATCGTTTTTATATAGTTCATTTATAACATCTTTATCGCAACCATTAACGTCATCAATTATAAAAATTGATGTTTTTTTATCAATTTTATAATTATTCATAACCTGCATTTTTTCGTTATCTATGTTGTTTTTTGCATTATAAACACTATATAACATATAATTTATACCTTTAGTTATTTTTGATTTTGAAATACTATAATTAGCATCTATTATACTTTCTTTTAATTTTTTATATTGCCGAGTCAGCCCGTCTTTATCCATTAATTTTTAACCTCACAAACTAAATTTATATTAACAAAGAAATTGTTATTTGTCAAATTTGGTTCTCACATTATAACTTATATTCAAATTCAAAATCTAATATTCTTACAGTATCTCCTTCTTCAGCCCCTAACTCTCTTAGTTGATCATCTATTCCCATTTTTCTTAGTTTATTAGAAAATCTTAATGCTGCTTCATCAGAAGAAAATTTTGTCATTCTAAGCAATTTTTCTACTTCGTCTCCACGTACTACCCAAGTTCTATTATCCCTTGTAATAGTAAATGGTTTTTCAACTTTAAATTTATATAAAACATGACTTTCAAATTTTTGTTCATCGTATAATGGTTCTTTTTTTATATTATCTAACATATCAGCTAATTTATTTATTATTTTATCTATTCCCTCTCCATTCATAGCTGACATCTCAAATACTTCAACATTAACTTTTTCTTTAAATTTTTTTAAATTTTCTTTTGATGTAGGCATATCCATTTTATTTGCAATTATTATTTGAGGCTTATCTATTATTTTTTTATTAAAATCTTCTAGCTCTTTATTTATGGTTAAATAATCTTCATATGGATCTCTACCTTCAAAAGCACTCATATCTATAATGTGAGCAATTACTCTTGTTCTTTCAATATGTTTTAAGAACTTATCTCCAAGTCCCTCACCAAGTGAAGCACCTTTAATCAATCCTGGAAGATCTGCAACTACAAATGATCTGTTATTGCTTGCTCTTACAACACCCAAATTTGGTTTTAATGTAGTAAAATGGTATGCGGCAATCTTAGGTTTCACTGCTGATATTTTTGAAATAAATGTCGATTTCCCAACGCTTGGTAAACCTACTAAACCAACATCTGCAAGAAGTTTTAATTCAACTTTTACTCTTTTTACTTCGCCTGGTTCTCCATTTTCAGCAAAATTAGGAGCAGGGTTTGATCTTGTAGCAAAAGCAATATTACCTCTTCCACCACGACCACCATGCGCTACTACTGCTTCTTCTCCATTTTTAACTAAATCAGCTATTATTAACCCCGTATCTATATCTGTTATTACAGTACCTTCTGGTACTTTTATAATAACGTTTTCTGCTGCTGCACCATGCATTCCTTTTCCAAGGCCATTTTCACCCTTATCACCACGAATTAATTTTTTATATCTTAAATCAAGTAAAGTATTTAAACCTTCATCAACTTTAAATATTATATCTGCGCCTTTTCCACCATTTCCACCATATGGCCCCCCCATCTCTACGTATTTTTCTCTTCTAAATGCCATACATCCATTTCCACCACTACCAGCTTCTAAATCTATTATGACTTCATCTATAAACATAATATCGCCTCATTTCAATTCGTATTATACATTATTTTTTTATAAATTAAAAGTTAATTAAATTCAAATTCAATTTTGCCATTATTGTTTTTTAAATATGCATCAAAACTTTTCCCGTTTTTAGATGTGAATCCAACTATTTTTGATGTTTTCCCTGTTTTTAATAATAGTTCTGCATTTTTTTTAGAAATTATTCTATTACATATAGTAAAATTTATTTTAAAGTTGCATCCATCTTTATATCCAATGCATCCATATCCATATTTACTTTTTAATACATCTTTACCACAGATTGGACATATGCCTATTTTATCTTTATAAAAGCCTGTATCTATATCATTTTCTATTGCTTCTTTTTTTATACTAAATACTTTGCTTATTTCTTTTTTAGCAATATCTACAGAATCATCAACAGTTATTTTATTATGATATACACTTTTTAATGCTTTTCCAAGTTCTACAGTTTTATATTTATCCATTTCTATTTGCATTTGTTTTAATGAATTAATTAAATATTCTCCATTTGGAAGTATTGTATAAACATCTTTTTTTAATTCTATATATCCGCTTTTTATAGCGTTATCTATTATTCCAGTTCTAGTTGCTTCAGTACCAAGTTCTAATCCTTCAAATATTGCTTTATAGTCATCTGTATCATCATTTTCATCTATGTTTTTTTTATCTTCTTTAAAAGGATTTTTTAAGTAATTATTAAGTGTTTCTATTGTATAGTGTTTAGGAGCTGTTGTCTTTTTTTCAATCGGTTTAAAATTTATATTTATGATGTCCCCTTTTTCCAAATTTGGAAGTATTTTATCTTTTGAATTATAATCATCATATTTTGTCCAACCTTGCTCTAATATAACTGTTCCTTTTAGGGTAAATTCCTCTAAATCACCCAACTTTATTTTTATTTCTGTTTTGCTTATTTTGCATTCTTCTTTACAAAACACTGCTACAAAACGTTTAAATACTGTTTTATAAACAATCTTTTCATCATCACTTAACGTAGATAATTTAGGAATTTTATATGTTGGTGTAAGTGCTGAATGTGATTCTATTTTTGAATCATCAAATATTGTTTTTTTATCTTTAAATTCTATTGGATATTTTAATTCAATTAAATTATTAATTATTTTTTTTATTTTATCTTTTTCATTGGTAGCAAGATATTCAGAATTTGTACGTGGATATGTTAAGTAACCTTCTTCATAAAGTTTTTGAACTATTGATAGTGATTTATCCATAGACATTTTATATTTTTTTCCTAAAACATTTTGAAGTTTAGATAATGAATAAAGTTTTCCTGGATCTAGTTTATCTTTTTTTACTTTTTTTTCTACTACAATAGCTTTTTCTTTATTATATTCATCACATAATTTATTAGCTGAATCAATTTCATTTTTATCGAATTTTTTTTTGCTATTTAATTCTATTTCTTCTCCGTTTGTTATTTCTTTGCTATTTATTCCATAATATATATCTGGCATAAAGTTTCTGATTTGTAAATCTCTATCATATATAGCTTTAACAATTGGAATAATTACTCTTCCAACTCTAAGAAGTGTTCCTGTTTTAAGAGTTGCATATCTAGTTAAGTTAACTCCATATAACCAATCTATATAAGTACGCGCAAATCCTTCATTTGCAAGTGAATCATATTCTTTTTCATCCTTCATATTTTTTAATGCTTCTTTTACAGTTTCTTCTGTTTGATCTGGAAGCCAAAGTCTTACAAATTTTTTATTTGTTTGTAATGCATTTTCAACGCAAAGTCTAACTATTATTTCTCCTTCTCTATCAGCATCTCCTGCATTTACTATTGTATCTACATCGTTTCTGTTAATTAAATTTTTTATTATATTGAATTGTTTTTCTATTCCTTTATCTGTTCCTAAACCTTTAAGTTTAAATTTAAATTTTTCTGGAAAGCAAGGTAAATTTTCTATAGTCCATTTTTTATCTTCTCTCTTTGTATAATCTTCTATATCACATAATCCAAATAAATGTCCAAATGCCCAACTAACTATATATGTTTCATTTTCAAAATATCCGTCATGTCGTTGCATTTTTCCTATACCTGATACTATATTACGAGCAAGTGAAGGTTTTTCTGCAATTATTACTATCATTTTACCACCTAATTAATTGTAACAAATTTTAGAGTTAAAAAAAAGATATAAAATTTTATATCTATTCATATTTACTTGTTATTCCATAATAATCTTCTAATGTAATCCAATCCCCATTGTTATATAGTTTTTCAGCTAGTGATGTTCCAACATATCTATAATGCCATGGTTCAAAACTATATCCCGTTTCTTCTGTTTTTGACTCTGGATATCTAAGAATAAAACCATATTTATATGCATTATTGTTTAACCATATGCCTTCTTTTGTATCTTTAAAACTTGTATATAATGAATTTATATCTGCTGCAAGGCCAAGTTGGTGTTCTGAATGTCCTGGACGAGCTGATATTTTATCTGCTTCTGCCTTTCCATACTTACTTGTCCAATAATTATAAGTAGATACCTGTGTATTATACGATCTATATCCACTTATTATTTTTATATCTATATTATCTTCTTTAGCTGCGACTTGCATTTTATTAAAAGCCTCTGTAAATTCTTTTGTTAATCCATTTCCATATGATTGTGGTATTGAATATGTTTTATTTGTAATTATTATACCATCTATAGAATAAACTCCATCATTTTCTTCTAATATATATCCTTTTTTTGTTAAGCTTTGATTTTCTTTCAATTCAATTTTTTCTTCTTTTTTTTCAGTTTCAGTTTTGTCTGGTTCTTGACTATTTACTTTTTCTTCACTATTTGTTGATGGTTTTAAAACATTTTTATATATTATAAAACTAATAGATAATATTAATAAAAATATAAGTATTATTAATTTATTATTTTTTTTCATTTTATTCCTACCTTTATTTTATGAAGCATTATTTTTATATAAATTAGGAGTTAGAACATATTGTCTTCCACCTAATTTATGGTTTTTTGTTGCATTTTTTCTTTTTAATCTGATGTTTGAAATTATGATTGAAAGCGCTAAAGCTAAATTTATATTCTCAAATTTTCTATTTTTCTTTATTAAATTCTTTTCTGCAATATTTGATATTGTTTCATCATTTAAATTATTATCTAGACCTTCATTTATCATATTTTCAAGTTCTATATCATTTTCAAGTTCTAACATAATTTCATTTGGTATTTCAAAATTATTGGATTCTTCTTTTTTACTACTTTCTACATCAATTTTACTTCCATATGTTTTTTGACTAATTTGTTTAAGCGTTACTTTTCCATTTTCATATACAGGTGATAATAAAATATCTTTTTCTGTTTCATTTCCTTTAACAATATAAAAATTCTCTTCTATTGATGTAATAATTTCTCTTTCTGGAAATTGTTTTTCTAATGATTTAATAACAGAAACTTGATGTAAATTTTTATTTTCTATTTCTGCTTCTTTTTTCATTTTTATTTCTATAAATTTTTTCTCATTTAATTTTTTAAATATTTCACTTGCATTCTTTTTTCCATCACCATAATTTATACTTGATTCATTTAAAATGTTAGTGAATAATTCTTTAGAATCTTCACCTAAATTTCTTACAACGTATATTTGATTATTACTATCTTTAAATTTAAAATAATCTTTATTATCATGATTAAATTCTGTTACATTTGATAAATTAAGTTGTTTTTTTATTTTGTCAGTTAAATTATTTACACTATCTTTTACTTTAACACCTAGATTCGTTAAATAACTAATAGCTGTTTCTTTGTTTCTGACAAGATTTGATAATGTTTCATATATTTTATCACCTGGAATTTTACTAAAAGCTGTTTTGTAGTCAGAATATTTGAAAGAAAGTCCTAGAGCTTTTAATCTAAACGCATATGATTCAATAATGCCTTTTTTTATATTATTTTCCATTTTTCCCATTAAGATCGCCTCTTTATTATATATTAACATTTTTTATATAAAATATATATAATTATATTAATTTTATACTTTTCATTTTACAATAATTAACGTTATTTTTGTATTTAAAAAGAAACAAATTAAAGTTTCTTTTAATCATATTTATTTAATTAGGCTTTCTAAAGTTATTTTTTCTTCTTCTAATTTTTTTCTTTCCTCATCAACTATTTTAGCTGGAGCTTTATTTATGTATCCCTCATTTGAAAGTAATTTTTCGCGTCTTGAAATACTATTTTTTAATGTTTCTATTTGTTTTTGTTTTTCTATTAAATCTGCTTCTGTTTCTTCTTTTTCAAAATATATATCTACATTATATTTTGAGTTTGCGACGTTATATTTATTAATTTTTAAGTTTTCTTTTGATATATTTAGTTTAAGAATTTTTACTATCAATGAATAATCTTCATCATTATTCAATTTTACTACAGCAGTTTTATCTATATTATTTTCTGCTTTAATATTTCTATATTGTCTAATAAAATCTAACATTAATTCTACATTTGAAGTTTCGCATTTAAATTCAAAATCATTATTATATACAGGATATGAACTTAATATAATGTTTTCTTCATGTATTGGTAGCATAGAATATATTTCATCTGTAACAAAAGGCATAAATGGATGTAATAATTTTAATATATTTTCTATAACATAATGAAGTGTTGATAAAGTTGCATTATCATCTAAACTAAATTTAGAAAGTTCTATATAAGAATCACAAAAGTCATTCCAAATAAATGAATAAAGTGAAGAACCAACGTTATTAAATTCATATTTTTCCATACTATTTGTTACTTCTTTAATTGTTGTATTTAGTTTTGATATTATCCATTTATCAATATCTTTTAAATTTTCTAATTTATAATCTTCTTTCGTAAAATTTTCCATATTCATTAAACAAAATCTTGATGCATTCCATAATTTATTGATAAAATTCCATGTTGATTTTACTTTTTCAGTATCATATCTAAGATCCATACCAGGTGCTGTTGAAGTAGCAAGAAAATATCTTAATGAGTCACATCCATAATCGTCAATAACATCCATAGGATCTACTCCATTTCCTAGAGATTTTGACATTTTTCTTCCTTCTTTATCTCTTATTAATCCATGTATTAAGCAATCTTTAAATGGTCTTTTATTTGTAAATTTAAGTCCTTGGAATGTCATTCTATTTACCCAAAAAGGAATAATATCATACCCAGTAACTAAAACATTATTAGGATAGTATCTTTTATAATCTTCTGTTTCATTTGGCCAACCTAATGTAGCAAAAGGCCATAATGCGCTACTAAACCAAGTATCTAACACATCATTATCTTGTACCCAACCTTCTTCAAGTGGTGCATCTTCTCCAACATAAATTTGATCATCTTTATACCAAGCTGGAATTCTATGTCCCCACCAAAGCTGTCTAGATATACACCAATCATAAGTTATTTCCATCCAGTGATTCATTGTTTTTTCATATCTAGGAGGTACAAAGTTAACTTTTGTATCTTTATTTTTTTGATTTTCTAAAACTTTATCTGCAAGTCCACGCATTTTTACAAACCATTGTTTTGACAAGTATGGTTCAACTACTGCATCTGTTCTTTCACTATGTCCAACACTATGAATCATTTTCTCTATTTTAACTATTAAATCTTTTTCTTTTAAATCATTTACTAATTGTTTTCTACATTCTTCACGAGTTAATCCTTTATAAATTCCCGCATTTTCATTCATAGTGGCATCAGGATTCATAACAACTATTCTTTCTAAGTTATGTCTATTTCCTACTTCAAAATCATTAGGATCGTGTGCTGGTGTTATTTTAACTACACCTGTTCCAAATGTTGGATCAGCATGTTCATCAGCTATTATAGGTATTAATTTATTAACAATTGGAAGTATAACATTCTTACCTATTAATTTTTTGTATCTTTCATCTTCAGGATTTACTGCAACAGCAGTATCTCCAAATAATGTTTCTGGTCTTGTTGTAGCTACTTCTAAATAATCATTACTATTTTCAATAAAATATTTTAAATGATAAAATGCACCTTCATCATCTTTATAAATAACTTCTTCATTAGAAAGGGCTGTTTTTGCTACTGGATCCCAGTTTATTATTTTTTCTCCTCTATAAATTAACCCTTCATTATATAAACTTACAAACACATGTTTAACTGCTTTGGTTAGATTTTCATCTAGTGTAAAGGCTTCTTTATTATAATCTAATGATAATCCAAGTTTTGCCCATTGCTTTCTAATGTTTCCAGAAAATTCTTTAGTCCATTTCCAACATTCTTCTAGGAATTTTTCTCTTCCTAGTTCATATTTATTTATGCCATTTGATTTTAATCTTTGTACTACTTTTGCTTCTGTTGCTATTGCGGCATGATCCATACCTGGTAACCATAATGCATCATATCCACACATTTTTTTATAACGAATCATTATATCTTGAATTGTTGTATCCCATGCGTGTCCTAAGTGTAATTTACCTGTTACATTTGGTGGTGGTATAACAATCGCATATGGTTTCTTACTTAAATCACCGCTTGTAAAATATCCTTTTTCAAGCCAGTTTTCATATTTTCCTTCTTCTACTTTTAAATGATCATATTTTTTATCTAACATTTTATCCCTTCTTTCATAAAAATAAAACGAGTAATCATTCCGTAAAGGACGAATTACTCGTGGTACCACCTTAATTTATAGCAAAAGCTACCTTGATACTTTAACGCAGTTATACGTAATTTCCTACTATTATTTCAGAAAAAATGCTCCCAAGCTACCTTCAATTACTAATTTATGCAAATTCTCACCTATCATTTGCTCTCTTTAATAAATTAGTAATTTACTCCTCTTGTTCATCACAGTTATTTATATAATATCAAAAACAAAATATTAATTCAATATCATATTTTAAATTATTTCATCATTTCTTTTATTTCATTTGTTGTTTCTTCTACATCAAGTCTTTGAAATAATGGTATTCCTTTTTCAATAACTTTAGTACTATTACAAGCACCATACATAGCAGATTCTAGTGTTCTATATTGTTCTTCTATTCCTAATTGATCTAATATATTTTTAGATGTGTCTGGTATAAATGGATTTATGTAAATAGCAAATATTCTTAAATTTTCAACTAAATGATACATTACTGATTTTAGTTTTTCATGATTTTCTTCTGATTTAGCTAAAATCCATGGTTCTGTTTGATCAATATATTTATTTGCTTTTGTAATTAAATTAAATAAATTTGATAACGAATTACTTATATATATTTTTTCAAAATCATTTTTAAAATTATTTATTGAATCTTTAACTACATTTTCTATTTCTTCATCGTAATCAGTTTTTTCTTTAAATGAATTATCTATTTCACCATTAAAATATTTATTAATCATTGCTATTGTCCTATTAAGTAAATTACCTAAATCATTGCACAAATCTGAATTATATCTTTCTACAAATGTTTCTGGGGTAAATTCACTATCTGTCCCATAATTCATTAATTTAAGTAAAAAGTATCTAACCGCATCTACACCAAATTTATCAGCAAGTACATCAGGGTAAATCATGTTTCCTTTTGACTTACTCATTTTTCCATCTTTCATTACAATAAATCCATGTGAATATAGTTTTTTAGGTGTATCTATACCTAAAGACATTAGAAATATTGGCCAATATATTGCATGGAATCTTACTATATCTTTTCCTATTATTTGTATATCAGCTGGCCAGAAAGATTTGAATTCGCTATCATTTTCAGTTAAATATCCAAGCGAAGTAATATAGTTTGTAAGTGCATCAAGCCATACATACATAACATGTTTTGGATCATTAGGAAGTTTTATTCCCCAACTAAATGTTGTTCTTGAAATACATAAATCTTCTAAACCGGGTTTAATAAAATTATTCATTATTTCTTCTTTTCTAAATACAGGTTCTAAAAAGTTCGGATTTTTTTCATAGAATTCTTCTATTTTAGATTGATATTTTTTAATATTAAAGAAATAGCACTCTTCTTCAGTTAAATTAACTTCTCTACCACAATCTGGACATTTTCCATCTACCAATTGAGTTTTTGTAAAAAATGTTTCACATGGTACACAATACCAACCGCTATAATGGCCTTTATATATATCGCCATTATTACACATTTTTTCATATATTTTTAAAACAATTTCTTCATGCTTTTGATTTGTAGTTCTTATAAAATCATGTTGACTAATATTTAATTTTTCCCAAAGATTTATAGCATTTTTTGCCATTTCATCCACATATTCTTGTGGTGTTTTCCCTGCTTCAATAGCTTTGGTTTCTATTTTTAATCCATGTTCGTCAAGTCCTGTTGTAAATTTAACATTATATCCTTCCATTCTCTTATAACGAGCTATGACATCTGCAAGTATTGTAGTATATGCAGTTCCTATATGAAATTTACCACTTGGATAATAAATAGGTGTTGTTACATAAAAGTTTTTCATAGTTTTGCCTCCTTTAGTAATTATACAATAAATTCAAAAAAATACCAAGTTGTTATTGGTATTTTACAATAATTACTTTAAATTTAAAATTTCATCTTTTGTTAAGCCAGTTATTTTTATAATGTCTTCAATTTGAAAATTATTTTCAATCATTGTCTTAGCGACTTTCTTAATTCCTTGACCAATGCCCTGTTCGATGCCTCGTTCAATACCTTGTTCAATACCTTCCTTTATACCTTCTTTTACCCCTTGTTTTATTCCTTGTTCTAAACCTGTTTTTTTGCCTTCTTAAATTCCTTCTAATATAGCTTTTTCTTTTTCCTCGGCTAATAAAGCTTTATATATTCCTTCTCTATCATCTTAATCCGTCATATGTTGTATAAATACAGGGTCACTATTCATTACATTCAAATCTTCCATATATCTTTCTACCACCTTATCTTTTTTTGATAGTCCTTTTAATTCATCATGTTCTAAATTAAGCATTATAAAATATTTGTATTTTTCTATCTGTTCTTGTTTTTTATTATACCAAGTTTTCATAAAATATTCCCATATTTATTTCATATATTTCAAAATTATATACAAATCTTTCATCTTCCTCATTTTTAATTTCATATTTATATATTGCCTTTTTCTTATTTAATCCATAACTAAAATTTATTTGAATTATTTTTGTATTTTGATCATACTCTTTTCCTATCAATGTATGATTTTGAGATATATTACATATATATGCTAAATTCCTTGGATGTACATAGTTTTTATTTTCTGCGTTCATTTCCACGTTTATTTTTCCAGCATTTGTTTCTAAATATAAATCTAATCTTTTACCTCTTGTATTTAAGTTCCCATTTATTAACTCTACATTATTTATTTTTATTTGTTTGATTTCTACATTTAATATATATTCTAAATAATATTTTAATAATTCAATATTATCTTTTTTTAACATTATTTCTTTGAAAGCTCTATCATATTTACATGTATAAAATTTTTTCATTTTCTACCTCCATTTATATCTTACCTTGGTAGATTTAAAATTCCTTTTTATAAAAAAAATATATCCATAAATTAATGAATATATTTAAAAATTATTATATTGTTGGATAAACACTAACCTGTTTTCTATCTTTTCCAACACGTTCAAATTTTACATAACCGTCTATTTTAGCATATACTGTATCATCTGATCCTATACCAACATTAGTACCTGGATAAATTTTAGTACCACGTTGACGATATAGAATAGATCCACCTGTTACAAATTCACCATCGCTAGCTTTAGCTCCTAGTCTTTTAGATATTGAATCACGACCATTTTTTGTTGAACCTTGTCCTTTTTTATGTGCGAATAATTGAATATCTAATCTCATTAAATCAAACATCGGTGACACCTCCTTATTTATTTATTTTTATATTGTTTTTATATTGTTTTTCTAAATTTTCTAACAATTCAAGCATATTGTTTATTAATATATCAGTATTCTTAGTATGTTTAATGACATTTATAATAACATTACCAGACTCCTGCTTAAACTTAATTGAATTATCTAGTTTAATAATTGCATTAACTGATGTTATTACTATACTTGATACTGAAGCACAAACAATATCTTTTCCAAACTCATCATATTCTGAATGACCAGAAATATGTATATTTGTTATCTCATTATTTACTTTTTTTACATCAACTTTAATCATAATTATTTAACTGATTTAATTTCAATTTTAGTATATGGTTGACGATGACCTTGAGTTCTGTGGTAATTTTTCTTTTGATTGTATTTAAATACTTTTATTTTTTTTGCTTTACCATGTTTTACAACAGTACCAGTTACAGTAGCACCTTTTACATATGGTTTTCCAACTACTCCGTTTGCCATTAATACCTTGTCAAAAACAACATCTTTTCCAGATTCAACATCTAGTTTTTCTACATATAATATTGTTCCTGGTTCAACATAATATTGTTTTCCACCTGTTTCAATAACTGCTTTCATTTTTTACCTCCTTTATAATCTAAGACTCGCCTTTGTGGTACAAGTTATTACTTGTTTTATTAACCTACTTTCGTGCGGTTGTAGAGGAGCTCTACACAATATAGAATTTTACCATAATTACTAATAGAAGTCAAACTTTTTATTTAAAACTTCTTTTTCTGTATAATATATTTTATTTATATAAAATAAATTTTTATAGTATTTGAAAATTTTATTTAAATTTTCACCCTTTATTATTTTATTTTTTCTACTTTTTAAATTTATTTTTTTTCTTTCTAATAGAAATTTTAAAAACATATATTTTTTATTTTTAATTTCTTTTATTATTCTTATTAATAAAAAAACTATCGTTAAATATAATATTAAATTTTTAAACATTAATAATGAAACTATAAAAATGATTGAAATTACTATTGAAATTAAGTAACTTGTTTTAAATGGAAAAATAAGATTTAAAATAGAATTTAGTATTTTTGAACCATCAAGCGGATTTATTGGCAAAAGATTAAATAAAAATATACTATAATTTAATATATAAAGATTATTTATATTAAATTGTCTTAAGAAAAAATAAAGTATAAATTGAAAAACAAATCCCATTATAGATACAATAAATTCCTCTTTAAAAGGTTTATTTATTGGAGTATCAAATATTGTGAGTGCTCCAAAAGGTAGAATCATTATTTTGTTTATTTCCCATTTATAATACATTCCTGCTATAATATGACCTAATTCATGAAATAATATTATAGCAACAAAAAGAAAGAAATCCTTAAAATGACCTGTAAATATACTTGCAGTTATCATTATGTAAAAAAAAATATGTATTTTTATTTTAGATATAGTTTTTATAATCAACTATGTTTCCTTCTTTTTTAAATACTAAATACATATAATCATCTTTATTTTCACCTATATAACTTCCTTTTTTTACATAGTCATATAATTTTACTGAACTATTTTTCAAGTTTGAATACCAAACGGTAGTTCCGTCCTGTTGTTCTATTATTACTGTATTTCCATAATCCTCTTTTTCACCAACAAACACAACTAATCCTGTTTCTATACATGGAATTAAATAATCATTTCCAACTACTATTTTTACTCCATCTAAATAATTATCAGCTTCTTTATAAATTAATTTTTCATTAAACACTTGTTCATTTTTATTTAAACTTTTAAAAACTTCTTTAAATGGAATTGAACTTCCAAAATATTTTTCATATAGTGAATTTATATAAGCAAAAGAAATATTATCTTCATAAACTTTTTGATAGAAAGTTGGTTTTAATTTTGGATTAGCTTTTAATACTATAAGAGTTATTATAGACATAAATGCAACTACTAAAAATTTACTGAAAAAAAGTGTTATTTTATTAAATCCACAATGCTTGTCTTTATTATTTTGTTTTAATTTTTTCATTATTTCTTCTTTCATATGTTTCACCTATTTAATTATATAGTTTATATTTTTTTTTATTACGTTTTTTTTATTAGTTATTAAGTATATTAATATAATATAAATTATATTTAATATTAAAGAACTATATATACTTTTAAATAATAAACTTATACTAAATGGTATTACATTATTAAATATAATATTATATTTAATAATGTGATTAATAATAAGTTGTATATATTATAATTAAACTTTTTAAAAAAGCATATTATAAATAATGAACAAATATAATAACTTATTATTTCTAATAAAAACATATTGGTAAAAATTAGTCCATATATTAAACCTATTATTAAGGAATAAATAATTAAATTTTTTTTATGTTTATAGATTATTGGTAATAAAGAAAGTGAAAATAGTGGGAAAAATATATTTGAAAAGTTTGAAAATACGCCATCTAAAATTATTGATATTATTATTAAAATTATCATTTTTTCAACACACTTACTAATGATATTAAATCATAATTTAGATCTGATTTTACTTTTAAATTCTTAATTAAATCAAAGTTATCTTTGTTAACTTCACTTACTTTACCTATATATATACCCTCAGGAAATCCATTTCCAAGTCCTGATGTTGTTACAATGGAATCTATTTTTACATCTTCTGTTATTCCCTCTATTATAAAATTACCATTTTCATATTGTGTTAATAATCCATAAGTATATGAATCATTATTTTTTATTTTAACTGATATTTTATTTTCTAATTTTGAAGTTATTAGTTTTACTGTACTTGTTGTATAACTTGTGTTATAAATATAACCTATTAAACCTTTTGTAGTTATTACAGCTTGGTTTTTAATTATTCCATCATTTGATCCTTTATCTATTGTTAAAGTATCATACCAATATCCTAAATTTCTATCTATTACAGTAGCATTAATTTTTTCATATTCACTTAAAATAGTTTTAAGCCCTAGTAAATCTTTTAAATTTTTTATATTTTCTTTTAACTCTTCATTTTCGGCTTTTAATATATTATCTTCTGTATTGTTTTCACATTTTTTTATTCTTAATTTATTTATTGGTTTTATAACAAATGAAAAAATATCTTTTGATGATTTTTCTATAATAGTTAAATTTCTTTTATCGCTTGTAATTATTATAAATATTAAAATACCTAATATACTTGTTATTATTAAAAATTTTTTCTTTTTCATATAATCACCTATATAATACCATTTTCTATAAAACTAAAATAATTATAATTTCCTATAATAATATGATCTACTATTTCTATTCCAAATAGTTTTCCTATTTCTTTTAAATTGTTAGTTATTGATATATCCTCTTTGCTGGGTGTTATATTACCGCTTGGATGATTATGAATAAGTATAATACTTGAAGCACTACATAAATATGCTTCTTTATATATTTCTCTTGGATGAATAAGGCTATGGTTAATAGTCCCAATATAATGTAGTTTTTCACTTATTATTTTTTTATTATTATCTAAATAAAGTGTATAAAAATATTCTTGTTTTTTATCAGATAATTTATCTTTAAAATATTCAAATACTATATCAGGACTAGTTAATTTTAAATTATTTAATGTTTCAATTTTTTTGTTCATTCTTTTTGAAAGTTCTATACACGATATAATTGTTGCTGCTTTTACAACACCTATTCCTTTTATTTTTTTTAATTTATGGATTGTTATATTTTTTAAGTTTTTTACACCGCCTACTTCATTAAGTAGAATTGTAGCTAAATTTTTTGATGAGGAACCTTTATTCCCTGTTTTTAAAAGTATCGCAATTAATTCTTCATTTGTTAAATTTTCTTCTCCATTGTTTATAAGTCTTTCGATTGGTCTATCATTTTTAGGAATATCTTTAATTGTTGTTTTCATTTATTACCAACTCCTCATATTTAATTAGTATTTGACTGCATATACTACTAATTGTTTCATTGTTGCTACTAGTAAGTAATTTATCATACTCTTCCAGTACTTCAATAAAATGTGTATTGGATACACCTATTTTCTCTACACTAGTACTATACCCTAAATTATCATAGTATCCTTTTATTTTATTAGCATTTTCTAAATTTGTACTTATACCTAAATAACTATAATATTTTCCATCTTTTGTAGTATGTATATAATATGGGAATTTCATCATTGCTTTTTCCATTGACTCTTTAGTATCATATTCTCCTTTTCTAACAAAGTATATTTCATTTAGTCCGCTATTAAATACCGGAGTCAATTCTTGTGCATTTTTATATTGTTTTAATAATGTTATTCCTAAATAAAATCCAACTACCATTGATAATATAATAGGAAATATATATTTTTTCATTCTATCACCATATATATAATAAAATACAAAACATAATTTTTTTGTCGAAAAAAAAGGAAACCGTACTCCTACGAGTTTCCATGTATTAATTTTATAATACACTATATTATATTATAAAAAAAAGGAATTATTCATTTGACTTTTAATATTTTTATGTATACAATATATTCTAAATTGGAGATGATCTATGTGCTTAAGAAATATCTTTTGAATTATAGAAAAAAACTTAAAGATGCAGTAAATGATTTAAAGCATTTAAAAACATTTTATAAACAAATTCCAAATATATTAACTTCTACAAGAATTTTATCGCCCTTTATAATTATTCCTTTAGCTATGACAGGAAATATAGTTGGAACTGTTATTGCAGCAAGCCTAATTGCTTCCACTGACTTTTTTGATGGGTTAATAGCTAGAAAACTTAATATTACTTCGGAACTTGGAAGAGAACTTGATGCAGTAAGTGATAAATTTTTTGCTTCTGCATTAATAATTCCACTTATATTGCAAAGTCCAATTTTTTTAGCTAACATTTTTTTTGAAGGTATGATTGCAACAACTAACTTAAAAGCTAAAATTAAAGGTCTTGAACCTAAAACAATATTTATAGGTAAAATCAAAACTTTTTCTCTTTCAATAAGTTTAATTCTTGGATACTTAAATTTATTCATCCCTCTAGATTCATCATTAGTTATAGGTTCGATCATTTCTACCATAACGCTTGAATGCATAACTACGGCATCATATATTATCATTAATTCTAATAAAGTAATTGAAATAAAAGACAAAGAAGAATATAGGCTTATATCTGATGTTTTAAATAATAATTTAGACAAGAATAATAAAACAAAAAGCAAAGATAATGTTATCGATAAAGGAAATGGGTTTTACAATACATTTGAAAATAACAAAGTAAATAAAGCTGAAAATACGTATAAAAAATTAGTTTTAAAAAAAGATATAAAAAAACCAAGAGTTTGATTCTTGGTTTTTTTATTATTTTAAAGCATCGATTAACTCAGCTTTTTTCATTGTAGAATAGCCTTCAACTTTTTTTGATTTAGCTAATTCTCTTAATTCAGCAACTGTTAATTTACTTAAATCTTTATTTTCTTTAGTTGATGCAGTTTTAACTTCTTTAGTTTCAGGCTTTTCTTGTACCTCTACTTTTCCATTTAATGCATCTTTAGCGATTGTAACTAAAGAAGCAAAATTTTCTTTTGAATCGATTGCTATTTCAGATAACATTTTACGATTAATAGTAATTCCAGCTTTGTTTAATCCATCAATAAACTTTGAATAACTGATTTCATTTTCACGACAAGCTGCATTGATTCTTGTAATCCATAATTTTCTGAAATCTCTTTTCTTTTGTTTTCTATCTCTATATGCATACTTTCCTGAATGCATTACTTGTTCTTTAGCAGTTTTATATAATCTATGTTTACTACCAAAATATCCTTTTGCTTCATCTAATACTTTTTTACGACGTGCACGATGAATTGTGCTTCCTTTAACTCTTGGCATATTTTTTTCCTCCTACAATATATCTTTTAATCTATTCATATCACTCTTGCTTAATAGTGATGCACTTCTACCACATCTATTTGATGCAGCATTCTTTTTTCCTGTGTTATGTCTAGTCCCAGGATGACCTATTTTAACTGTACCACCAGGTCTAACGTTACAAACTTTAGCAGTACCTTTATGTGTTTTTTGTGTTTTTTTAGCCATACTATAATTCCTCCTATTTTTCTTTTTTAGGCGCTAATACCATCGTCATAACTCTACCATCTAATGTTGGCTTTTGCTCTATAACTGATATTTCATTTAAAGCATCTGCAAAACGAAGTAAAACATTTTTTCCTAATTCTTGATGAGCCATTTCTCTACCTTTAAAACGTATTGAAACTTTTATTTTATGACCCTTCTCTAAGTATTTACTTGAATTATTTAATCTAGTATTAAAGTCATGAACGTCTATTGTTACTGATAAACGATACTCTTTAATTTCTAGATTATTTTCTCTTTGTTTTTTTAGGTTTTCTTTTTGGCGCTTTTTATTTTCATATTTAAATTTATTGTAATCCATAATTTTACAAACTGGTGGATTACCATTTGGATTTATTAATACTAAATCAAATCCTGCATAACTACTTAGTGTTAATGCATCTTTAATAGGTTTTACTCCTAGTTGTTCACCATTTGGACCTATAACCATTACTTCTTTTGCTCTGATTTGTTCGTTTAGATACAAATCTCTTTCCTTACTAGCGATAATTGACACCTCCATATAAGACCTTGTCTTATAAAATTAAAAAGTGAATACAAAGTATCCACTAAAAATGCATAATAAACATAATGTTTTTTGGCATTTTACCCATAGCTATTTGCTATCAGGTGAGAAGTGGATCTTCTACTTTCCTTCTTGATTTCTAGTACATTATACAAGAAAAATATCTCTATGTCAAGATATTTTCTTTTAATATTATGTAGTTACTAAATTTTTTATACTTTTAATATTAACTGTTTTTTTATTATCTATTATATTATTAATTATTATGTTTTCAATATTATCTTTTATTATTTTATCTATTTTTCTTGCACCAAACTCATTATAATTGCTTTCTATTAATATTTCATTTATTACATTTTTAGATATTGCAATTTTTATTTCATTTTTATATTTGTTTTTTAATTTTGAAATTTTTTTGTTTATTAAATATATTATATTTTCTTTAGTCAAATTATTAAATACTACAATATTATCTATTCTATTTATAAATGGAACACTAAAATTTTCTTTTAGTTTTGTTAATACTTTACTTCTTTCATTGTTTGTAAATCCTATATTTATATCATGAAATCCTACATTAGAAGTCATTACTATTGTAACATAATCAAATCTTATTATATTACCTGCTGAATCTTTTATTTTGCCTTCATCTAATATTTGATATAACAAATTTATAATATTAGGGTGTGCTTTTTCTATTTCATCTAATATTAAAACAGAATATGGTTTTCGTTTTATTTCATCTAATATATTATTTGTATCCATGTAACCAACATATCCTGGAGGAGCTCCTAGGAATTTGCTTACAGTATGTGCTTCACTATATTCACTCATATCTAATTTTATAACATTTTGACCTACTAGATTCTTTGAGAAAATTTTAGCTAAATATGTTTTTCCTACTCCACTTGGACCTGTAAACATTATTGAATAGCATTTTCCCTCTTCTTTAAATCCTATTTTTATTTTTTTTATTATGTTTATTACTTCATTTACTGCTTTGTTTTGACCTATTATTTTATCATTTATATCTTTATTTATTTTATCAACTATTTTTTTATTTTCACTTAAAAGTTCATATATAGGTATTCCTGTTTTTGCATTTATCACTTTTGCTACATCTTCTTTTTTTACTTTTTTCACATTATTTTCATAAAAGTTTAATTCTAAATTATTTATTTTGTGCATGATAGTATTTTCTTTTGTTTTATATTTTGAAGCCTCATTAAAATTATTTGACATAATAGCACTGTTTTTTTCTTTTAAAATATTTTTTAATTCTTTGTTTAGTTCATTGTATTTTTTCATTTGTGTTGTTTCTTTTAAACTTGTTTTACTACATACCTCATCTAATACATCAATACTTTTATCTGGCTCATTTCTATCATATATGTACTTTTTTGTTAAATTCATTATTAAATCAATAATTTCTTCACTTATTTTAACATAGTGATATTTTTCATATATTGATTTTAATTTCATTAATATTTCTTTTACTGTTTTATCATCTGGTATATCAACCATTACACTTTGGAATCTCCTATCTAAAGCTTTTTCTGGTTCTATATATTTTTTATATTCTTCTATCGTTGTTGCACCTATACATTTTATTTTGTTTCTAGCAAGTGCGGGTTTAAAAATATTAGATGCATCTATTGCGCCTTCAGCTCCACCTGCTCCGACTAATGTATGTATCTCATCTATAAATAAAATTATGTCATCATTTTCTTCTATTTCTTTTAATATTTTTCTTACTCTTTCTTCAAATTCACCTCTGTATTTTGTTCCTGCTACTGTACTTGCCATATCTAAGCTTATTATTCTTTTATTTTTTAAGCATCTTGGAACTTCTCCTATGCTTATTAACCTACTTAATTCTTCTACTATAGCAGTTTTTCCAACACCAGCATGACCTATTAATAATGGATTGTTTTTTGTTCTTCTACATAATATTTCCAGTATTCTTTTAATTTCTTTATCTCTACCTATTACTGGGTCTATTTCGTTATTAAGTGCTTTTTTATTTAAATCAACGCCTAATTCTTCTATTAATAATTTTTTATTTTTCTTTTTTTTATTTACTAATTTATATGAAAAAATATTATATAACTCATCTAGGTTTATATTCATCCCTAGCATAACTCTTATTGCTATTCCTTCTCCCTCTTCAAGTAAACTAGAAAATAAATGTTCTACAGTTACTTCTCCATTATTATTCTCTTTACTATTTATTATTGCATTTTCTATTATTCTTTTTAAAAGAGGTGTATATAAAAACCAATTATTTTCTTCTTTTCCTATTCCTATAATATCTATTATTTCGTTTTTAAATGTTTCATACGTTAAACTATATTCTTTCAGTTTTTCTGATATATTTTTACTGTTTTTTAATATTGAAAGAAATAAGTGTTCACTTCCAACATATGGGTGTTTTAATTCATACATTTCTTTTTTAGCATCTTTAATTACTTTTCTTGCATCTTCATTAAAATTTCCAAACATTTTTATCTTCCCTTCTATATATTTTATGATGATATTAAATTTTTATTTTAATCAATAATATATTATCATTGCTGAAAAGCAAAATATTTGTTCTTCTGAAAATATACTAACTGATACTTGATATTTAATATCTACTACTTCTCCATCCAATGTTTTTAAAAAATCATTGACTGATTTTTCTAGGTCTGATTCATGACTTTCATCAAATATTTTTACCTTCATTTAATCACCAAATATAATATACAATTTCGTAATAAAAAATAATGTCACTTTTTAATTATTTTTTTATTTTGTGGTATAATAAATGAAGATAGGTGTGTATGTATGAAGAAGTTAGTTATTATTTTAAGCAGTTTTTTATTTCTTTTACTTTTATGTATTTTAGTTACTTTTAAAACCATATATATATATGATAGTAGTAGCTCTAGTTTTGAAGTTTATAGCGATAAAAACATAATTAACGAAAAAATAAATGTTAAAGCACAATATTGCTCATTATTTAAAATAGGATGTGTAGATATTAATGATGTAGATATTAGTAATAATATTAATTTTGATAAAATTGGTGAATATAATATAGTTTATAAATTTAAATACAAAAATAGGAAAAAAACTTATGTAAAAAAAATAAATATTGTAGATACTACTGCACCTACTATCAAGCTTTCTGAATCTAAATTAATGTGTCCAAATAAATATATTGAACCTGGATATGAGGTTTCTGATAATTATGATACTGATATAAAAAATAAAGTAAAAATTGAAAAAATAAATAATACTTTAATATATACTGTTATTGATTCAAGTGGTAATAAAACAATTGCAAAACGAGATTTAACTTTTGGCGATAAGGAAGCTCCAAAAATAACTTTAAAAGGTAATGAGACTATATATCTTTTAATTGGAGAAGAATATAAAGAACCTGGATATGAGGTCTCTGATAATTGCGATGATAATCTTAAAACAAAAGTTCAAATAGAAAGTAATTTAAATAATAAAGTAACAGGAACTTATACAATAAAATATAGTGTAAGTGATTCAAGTGGTAATAAGGTTAGTCAAACAAGATTTATTAAAGTTTACAATACTCAAAGTAATATTACAATTATTCCAACAAACAAGGTTATTTACTTAACTTTTGATGATGGACCTGGACCATATACTGAATACTTATTGGATATACTTAAAAAATATAATGTTAAAGCAACATTTTTTGTGACAAATCAATTTTCAAAATATCAATATGTTCTTAAACGTATTGATAATGAAGGACATACTATAGCAATTCATTCATATTCACATTCATATAAAAATATTTATTCAAGTGTTGATGCATTTTTTAATGATATAGATAAAATGGACAAGATAATATATTCTCAAACTGAAAAACATTCTAAATTATTGCGTTTTCCTGGTGGAAGTTCTAATACAATAAGTAGATTTAATAAAGGAATAATGACTAGTTTATCTAAAGAAACCGCTATTAGAGGTTATAAATACTTTGATTGGAATGTAGATAGTAATGATACTGGAACGAGTAATTCTAATAAAATTTCAAATAATATTATAAAAGGTATAAAAGCTAATAATTATTCCATTGTGTTGCAACATGATATAAAAAAATATAGTGTTAACGCAGTAGAAGACGTAATAAAATATGGTCTTGCAAATGGTTATACATTTTTACCTTTAGATATAACAAGTCCAACTGCTCATCATGGCATTAATAATTAAAAAATCCCTTAAAATAGGGATTTTTTTACTACATCATATCATCTAATTTGGTGTCAACTTCTTTAGCCACTTTATTGAACTTCTTTTTAACTGTTTTCATAATTGGTTTACTATATTTTTGATAAGCTAATGTAGCTCCTACACCAAGTCCAATAAGCGCCATATTTTTACCTAATTTCATATTTCACCTTCTTAGCTATAATGTAACTTGTATGTAATAACATACAATTATATTTTTTCTTTATTTTTTAAAATTATTCATAAAAATTAATTTTTCTTTTAAAGTTGTTTTTCTTTCATATTCATTATCATTTTTTACACTTGTTTTAAAAACATTAGGATCTCCAACTATTATAAGTTTTCTTTTTGCTCTTGTTACAGCCGTATATATTAGTTTTTTTGAAAGCATTCTTCCATATGAACTGGTTATTGGAAGCACAACAAGTTCAAATTCACTTCCTTGAGATTTATGTATGCTTATTACAAAACCATGTTTAAACTTATTAAAATCTTTAGGTAAATATTTAACTATATTTCCATCATAATCAATATATATTTCATCTTTTCCACTTTTGCTTGTATTTGCATATATTATATATTTTATAGTACCCAAATCTCCATTAAAAACATTTTCATCTGGCATATTAACTAATTGTAATACTTTATCATTTTCTCTATATATAACATCAAAATATTTAATTTCTCTTTTTTCAGGATCTTTTTTATTAAATACATTTTGAAGTTCTTTATTTAATGAATCTATTCCATTTACACCAGCGTACATAGGTGCCATAATTTGTACTTTCTTATAATCATATCCTTTTTTTTCTATTGTTTCAGCTAGTGATATTATCGTATTTTTTAATGAATAATTTGTACATTCTAAAAATGTATAATCATCTCTTGTTTCATAAAAATCAGAACTTAAATTATTATCATTTATTTCTTTTGCTAGTACGGGTATATATGAGTTTTCATTTTGTCTATATAATAGTTTTAATTTTACTACATCAATTATATCACTATTGATGAAGTCTTTTAAAACTTGTCCTGGTCCAACACTTGGAAGTTGATTAAAATCTCCAACTAATATTAATTTTATGTTGTCATTTAGACCTTTAAGTAAATTATCTATTAAAGATATATCTATCATACTTACTTCATCTATTATTATTAATTTACTTTTATCTTTATTATATTCATCTATTTTAAAACTATTTAGTTCTTTATTCCATCCTAAAAATCTATGTATTGTAGTAGCTGGAAAAAGAGTTGCTTCGCTTAATCTTTTACTAGCTCTTCCCGTAGGTGCGAGTAAAGATATTTCGTTTATTAATTCTTCATCATTTAATTTATTTAATAATTTATATAATTGTACTATTGATTTAATAATTGTAGTTTTTCCTGTTCCTGGTCCACCAGTTATTATAAGTAAATTATTTTCTAAAGCTTTTTTTATTGCAGTTAATTGAATTTCATCATATTTTATATTATTTTCTTTTTCTAATAATTCTATATATGTATCTAATTTCTTATATTTGGTTAATGGAATATTTAATAAAGTATTTAATTTATTTGATACCTTATTTTCTGCTTCATAAATATTATTTAAATAATATTTATCATTTTCTATATGTATTTTTTGCTCTATGCTTAATTCATCTAAATAAGTATTAAATTCTTCTTTATTTAGCTCTATTTTTAAATAGTTAATTGCATTTATATATATTTCATTCAAATTTAAATATGTATCTCCATTTTTATATGTAAGACTTTTCATAACATATAATATACAAGATTTAATTCTATTGATATCATTTTCTTTATAATTTAATTTTTTGCTTATTTCATCGATTTTTGTAAATGAAATTTCTTCTATATCATCTATAATTTTAAATATATTACTCTCTATTTGTATTATTGTATTTGATTTATAAAAATTATATATATTTAAAGAATCTTTCATATTAAAACCTAATTCTGTTAAATATACTATTGTTTTATGACTTTCTTCATATTTAGTTAAAGTATTATATATTATATCTATTTTTTTTGAAGATAATTTAGGTACTAAATATAAATTTGATTTTTCTTCTAGTATTTTATCTAATGCGTTTTCTCCTAATGTTTCTACAATTTGTGTAGCTATTTTCTCACCTATTCCATTAAATAAATCACTTGAAAGAAACTCAATTATACCGTCTTTATCGCTAGGTTTTACTCTTTCATATTCATTTACTTTAAATTGTAAACCATATTTTTGATGTTCTACCATTTCACCATAAAAAAAGTATGTATCATCTACATTAAGTTCAACAAATTGTCCTGTAAATGTAATTGTTTTATTTATGAATTCTTTTAAGTTTTCCTCATTTGTTTCTTTTATTTTAAATAACCCTATTACAAAGCCATTGTCTGATGTATATATGCTTCTTTTATAATTACCTTTTATATATGTTTCCATGAAACTCACCGTTATAATTATACCACAAAAAAAAGATAAATTTTATCTCCAAACTGAATGTTTTAGTTGATAATTTCTATCTTCAGCTTTTTCGCTCATTATTAGTTCCATACGTTTTTCATATGATTCTAAATAAAGTTTGATTCCTTCGTTTGTATTTTCATAAAATCCATTTGTAATTAAGTAAGAAACAAATGTAGGATATTTTACTTTTATATAATTTTCTGAACCATAAATGTTTTCTTCATTTGATATCTGATGTGCAACAAACACAGCTTTATTTACATCTTCAATATTTTTTTGTAATTCTAAATATGATTCATAAATTTTTATTTCTAAATCATTTTCATCTTTAGAATTTAATATTTTATATGATTCAAGAGTAATCTTCTCTGTACTTCCATTTTTTAATTCAGGATATTGTTTTTCTGTAACTTGTTCTACTGCATCTATTTTATTTTCATAGTCTTTTTTTATATCACTACCAGTTTTAACTAGTAATATTGTACCAGACACTAGACTTAGCGCAAGAATGGAACAGCAAATAAAATCAGATAACTTAAATTTTTTTAATGATTTTTTATTAATTTTTTTTCTTTTAACTTCTATTTGTTTTTCTAGTCCAACACTATTTTCTATGCATTTATTTTGATATTCGTTTAAATTTCTTATATCTAATATTTTTCTTATATCTTCAAATTTTTTTGATAATTCATCATTATTTTTCATTATATCCCCCACTAACTAATTTAATTAGAAAATTTATTTCTCGAGTATAGATTATATCATTATGAAATAATGTTGTCAAACAAAAAAAAGAATTTAATCTTTTTTTAAATTCTTATTAAATAATAATAAAGCTTTTCTAAATTCTTCTTCATCTTTTAATCCAATTAAAACTTCTTTTTCACTGTTTACAAGTGATTTTCTAATACAAAAATCTTTTGGATCTTCTGTATTAACTAAATATATATACTTATCACTACCATTTTTAATTTCATTAAGTATCAAGTATTCTTTATTATTTTCTAGTATAACACTTTCCATATTAAATTCCCTCTTATCTTGTTTTATTTAAATTATTTTCTATTTCACTTCTTTGTTTTTGTTGTGTCATTTGGTCATATAAATTATATAATGGTTTTCCATTTTCATCTACATAACCTTGTCCTATTAAATATGCATCAAAATTATCATATTTAAAATCGATATTATAGCCTTGTTCAGGAACAAAGTCATATTTTTCTTCATTGTTAGATATTTCATATACTGTTCCAAAAACTTCATCTATGTTATTTTGAGACATTCTATATGCCTTATATATTTCAAAAGTTGCTTGTTCATCACTAGAATTATTTTTAGCGTTTAATATATAGTAAGAGTCTTTTGCAAGTTCTTTTGATACTTCACTTCTTAAATCTGGATACTTACTATCTAATACCTGTTCTATGCCACTTATTTCGTTATTTATTTTAGCTTGTTCGATAGCTTTAGCTACTGGAAATACTGATATCATTCCTGCTACCATTGTACCAAGTGCTACATTAGCTACTATTTTTTTTGTGTCAACCTTACTTCTTTTAACAGAAACTGGAGGTTTTGAAACACTTTGTGCTTTTATTGTTTCATATTCTTTATTTAAAGTAGTAGGCATAGCTGATTCTAAAGGTGTTCCAACACCATAAAGTTTAGGTTGAACTGATTGACTAAAATTCAAATTTTTTCTGTATTCTTCTTCTCTTTTTCTTAATTCTTCTTTTTCTAATTCTTCATTTCTTTTTTTGAACATTTCGCTTAATTCGTTAAAGTTATTTTCCATGTTTGTCACATCCTATCAATACTTTAATTATATCATTGTAAAAAAAAAGTGTCAATTTATATGGCACTTGAAATTATATAAGGATATTGATTTTCCATTAGTTTTACACTTACTTCTTTGTGTAATAATTCTTCACACCCTTTTAATTTGATTAAAAGATAATTACCAGTATGTCCTATTAAATATCCATCTTTATAAACTTCTGGTATAAAGGTAAGTGTTTTACCAATAAATTTATTCATATATTTATTTTCCAATTCTTTTGAAAGTTTTAAAAGTTCCATAACTCTCTGTTTTTTTACTTCTTCTTTTATTTGACCTTCCATTGTTGCTGCTTTTGTACCTTCTCTTTTAGAATATGGAAATACATGTAGTTTAGAAAAATCAACTTTTTTGATTGTTTCTATTGTTTCATTAAAGTTTTTATCTGTTTCATTTGGAAATCCTACTATTACATCTGTTGTAATTGAAATATCTGGTCTTATTTTTCTTATTTTATTTATTTTTTCTATAAAATATTTTGTATCATATTTTCTATTCATCAATTTTAATATTTCATCTGAACCTGATTGTAGTGGTATATGTAAATGATCTACTAATACATTATTATTTTTTATTATTTCTAAAACTCTATCATTTAGTTCGGTTATTTCTATTGAGGAAATTCTAATTCTAGATAATTTTTTGATTTTAACTATTTCATTTAATAAATCAGCAAAATCGTAATTATCGAATTCACTTCCATAATTTCCTGTATGTATACCTGTTAACACTATTTCTTTATGTCCATTTAATGTTAAATGATCAATTTCATTTAATATGTCCTCTCTTGGTTTACTTCTAACAGAACCTCTTGTGTATGGAATAATACAATATGCGCAGAAATTATTACATCCATCTTGTATTTTTATAAATGCTCTTGTTTTATCAAAATTATTAAGTTTCATAGTTTCAAATTCTACGTTACTTATATCATAAATATCGGTTTTTTTATTTTTATTTTTCACATATTCATTTATATATTCTGAAACTTTGGATTTGTTTTTATTTCCAATAACAATATCTACACCTTCTATGTTTACAGTTTCAGGTTTAACTTGTGCAAGACAACCACATACAACAATTATTGCATCTTTATTTTTTTTAATTGCTTGTCTTATAAGTTTTAAAGATTTACTATCTGCAGTATTTGTTACGGAGCATGTATTGATTATATATATATCAGCAGGAATGTTATTATCTTTTTCTTCTACATAACCTGCATTAATTAAATCTTCCGTCATTATTCTACTTTCGTAACTATTTACTTTGCATCCCAATGTATATATATAAAACTTCATTACAACACTTCTTTCTAAAAAAAGACTATAGATTTTGTCTAAAAGCCTTTAATGCATTCAAAAATTCATCATCTTTTAACTCTGAAATAGATTTTTGACTTTTATCTTCACTTGGTATAGTTGGATAATCAAGTTTTGTTTCTATTCTACCATAAATTGGAGAAATAAATTCACTAACTTTAAATTTTTTATCTTTTTTATTCTTTTTGTCAATATCTATATGTTCTAACATTGGTGTACTAGATTCTGAATTTATATTATTTATTTCTTCTACTGGTTTTTGTATATCAAAACTGGATTCGAAGTTATTTTGTTCTTCCATGTCATCATCAATTGTTATAATTGATAAATCGCCAGTTTTGTTTATATCTGATAAATTATAGGATTTTTTTGTTTTATCAACTAGTTCTTCAAAGAAATCATTTAAATCAAATTTTGTTTCATCTTTACTAATTTCTTTACCATTTGCTTTTAATAGTTCTTGATAACTTATAATTGCATTTTCTTCTTGATCTTGTTCAAATTCTAATATTTGTTTTTCATCACGTTTTGTTAAATCTTCTTGCATTTTTGAAAGTATGCTTTCAAAATCAGTATGTGTATTTTCTTCTTTTACAAGATCATTATTTATTTCTATTTGAATTGGTTCAGATTTAATGAATTGATTTTGAATTAAATTTTCACTTTCTCTTTCTTCTATAAGAGGCTCTTCTTTTTGTTTTGCTTTTTCTTCTAATTTAGTTATTTCTTCTTCTAAACTTTCAAATTTAGGTTCTTCATGATGATTATTTAATATAATCTCACTTGTGTTTTTTAGTTTTTTTCTTTCTATATGTTTTTTTATTAAATTTACAATCAAAAAAACAACAAGAAAAACTAAAATACAAGCCCCTAAAATTATACCATAAAATAAAATCGAATTTTCCATTAATTTATCTAACATTTTTACATCACTCCATAAGTTCATAATTAAGAACACTTAATATAAATATTGGAACAGTTTCAACCCTCATTATTCTATTTCCTAATGTAACAGACTTGTATCCAAGACTGTTAAACTTTTGTTCTTCATTACTAGTAAGCCCACCCTCCGGTCCGACTACTATTGTTATTTTATCATATATATTTTGTGATTGCAAAAACATTTTCAAGTTTTCATTTTTTTCACACGTACTACACACTAACTTTACACCATCTAAATTTAAATCTTCTATCCTTTTTACCGTTGTGATTATTGGGATAGTGTTTCTTTTTGATTGTTCGCTGGCTTCTTTACATATTCTTGACCATCTTATTATTTTTTTATCTTCTTTTTCAGATATATCTTTTACTATACTTCTTTGTGCATAATAAGGAATTATTTTACTTATTCCAAGTTCTGTTGCTTTTTGTAAAACAAAATCCATTTTTTGTTCTTTAAGTAAAGGAATTACTAAAGTTATTTCTATTTCATCTTTTAAATCAATATTTAATTCTTTATCTATTTCTATCGTTTTATAATCTTCTGATTTTATAATACATTCATATACTTTTTTTTCAAATACAACTTCTATTTTATCATTTACATTCATTCTCATTACATTTTTTATATGGTGATAATCATCATCATATAATGTAACTTTATTGTTTACTATTTTCTTACAAAAGTACCTTTGCATATTTATTCTCCATAATATGTTATTCCGTCTAAATTGCATTCGTTAGTTGCACAAATTGTATATAATATATCATTATTTTTATTGCTTATAATAACAACCGTGCTATCATTGAATTTATCAGATGTTTGTGGATCTATAGCATTTTCTTCTAAATAACCTAGTTCTTTTAATTTTTTTAAAGTTATCCCTAATTTTTTTCCTTCTGATAAATCCAATTTAAATAGATTTTCAGCAACAAAATTTCTAGAACTGCCTTCTATATTTTTTATTTGAATATCATATAATGTTTTTTTGTTATCTTTTATTACATTTGTAACTATCGGAATTGTAATAAGTGATATTGCACCTAACAATATTAATACTCCTAATACTTCAATTAAAGTAAATCCTTTCATAATTCCTCCTACACAAAAAATCCCATATATATTAAAAAGCCTAAGAAAAGTGATAATAAAACGATACCATTTATCTGTTCAGATTTTTTTGATTTATATTTTATTCCAAGTGACATTGTTATTAGTATTCCGCCTATTAATCCACCTATATGTGCTGCATTATTTATGCCAGACACCATAAATCCAAATATCAGATTAATTAGAATAAGTGGAATTATTTGAGATTTTAGTACAGTTCCTAAATATACTCTATAATTGTATCCAAAATAAAGTAATGAGCCAAGTAATCCAAATATAGCGCCACTTGCACCTGCACTTATACTTATAGGAAATATCATAGACATTAAGCTTCCACAAAGCGCACTAACAAGGTATATTATTAAAAATTTAATTTTTCCTAAAAAACTTTCTAGTTGTCTGCCTATTACATATAATGCATAACAATTAAATAATAAATGAAATATTCCAATATGTAAGAATGCAGATGTAATTAATCTGTAATATTCTCCACCTAAAATTAAGTCTTTTTGAAATGCACCAAACTTTATTAAAGTAAATGCATCTTGACTATCTTTTCCAAGTATATACATAAGTATAAAAACTATTACATTAATTATTATTAACGAAACTGTTATAATTGGTTTTTTTGGTTTAAATATTTCTTCTGCTTTTATTCCTTCTTGTTCATTTTTTTTATTTATTTCGCTTGTTAATTTAAAAAATAATTCCATACCTTTTTCTTTAATTTTGCTTTTTTTGATTATATCTGGAAATACTTCCATAACTGTTTTGTATTGTTTTATATCATCAAATTCTTTTAAATTAACTATATCTATATTCCTATATGTTTCTTTTATATTTACATTTTCTCCTAAATTAATAAATATACTTAATGCATTCATATTAAGTGAAAAGGTTGTTTTTTGTATTTTTTTTACTATTTTTTTTGTTTTGAACAAATCAAAATCAAATTGCTCATTATTATGAATATAATTACTAACAATTCTCACTATTTTATAATCACTATTTAAATTTTCTAGCCAAATTTCATCTTTTGCACCATGAAGAACTATTGGATTATATCCTTTTTCAGTAATAAAATAATGAAGTAATTTCATTACTATTTCGTCACTTTTTGTTATAGCGTCCATTTTATTCCTCCTTAAATTTATTTAATATATTTATAAATTCTTTTGGTAATTCACTAGTAAAACACATATACTTCTTTGTTGTTGGATGTATAAATCCTAATTCTTTTGCGTGCAAACATTGTCCTGTTTCATCTATTAGTTTTCTTTTACCATATACAGAATCGTTTACAACAGGGTGATTTATATAATTCATATGTACTCTTATTTGATGTGTTCTACCTGTTTCTAATTTTAATTCTATTAGTGTTGCATCTTTATATCTTTCGATTACCTTAAAATGTGTTACTGCATTTTTACTGTTTTCACTTGTAACAGCCATCTTTTTTCTATCTTTTTTATCTCTTCCAATTGGTGCATCTATTGTACCTGTATCTTCATTAATTACGCCCCATACAAGTGCGACATAAATTCTATGTGTTGTTTTATTTTCTAACTGACGAGCTAAAAATTCATGGGCATAATCATTTTTCGCAACTACTAATAATCCAGTTGTAAATGCATCTATTCTATGTACTATTCCAGGTCTAAATTCACCATTTACTTTGCTTAAATTTTTTGAATGATACATAAGCCCATTTACTAATGTTCCAGTAGGATTTCCAACAGCTGGATGTACAACCAATCCATTTTGTTTATTTACAACTATTATATCGTCATCTTCATATACTATATCTAAATCTATTTTTTCTGCTTTAGCACTCAAAGGTTGTTCTTCTATTTCATTTATTTCTATATTATCGTTTTGTTTAACAATGTAGCTATTTTTTATAATTTTATTATTAACTTTTACGTTTTCAGTTTTAATTAGATTTTGAATTTTGCTTCTACTTTTATTAAGTATTTTAATTAGGTAGTTATCAATTCTTTCATTTGCATCTTCTGTTACTTTGTATCGCATGATTTTTCCTCCTTAATACTAAATATTAATAAAATAATTGCTGAAACAACTATACATATATCTGCAAAATTGAATACTGGAAAATTATATTTTAATATAGAAAAATCTAAATAATCAATTACAAATCCTCTAAATATCCTATCAATCATATTTCCTACTATACCACCTATCAACATTGAATATGTAATAGTTTGAATTTTATTAAAACTTTTTTTCTTACTTAAATATATATATATTGCTACTAAAACGATTAAAGAAATTAGTGATAGGAAAACTACATTTCCACTTAATATACTAAAAGCTGCACCTATATTTTGTACATATGTTATATTAAAAAAATTTTTAATGATTATTATACTACTATATAATTCCATATTTTGTATTACAACAAACTTAATAATTTGATCTAGTATTATTATAAGTAAACTAAATATTGTAATTTTTTTCATTCAATCACCAAACAATATTATATAACAAATTAAAATAAAAAACTAGGTGCTATTCGCACCCATCATTATTTTCTACAAGTAAATAATCATATCCTGATATATTTTGTGTTATTTTTATATATAAATCTGTATTAAATTTTTTATCTGTTTTTGGATTTATTATTCCTTTTTCTACATACCCTTCATCTTCAAGAGTACCTAATTTAACACAATAAACCTGTTTATTTTCAAGTTTTGTAATATTATCGAAAACCCATGATTCTGTTCCATCATATATTTGGTTTAATTGTACATTATAAAGATTATTTCTACTATCTTTTATTGATTTATCAATTGTTACATAAGCAATTGTAGAAAGTATTCCAACAATTACTATTACAACAAGTAATTCGATTAATGTAAATCCATTTTTCATAAATAACACCTATCTTCTAAATATATTTTAACATTTATTTTTTTTTATGTAAATTATAAAGTAAGTTTTCTTGACTTTTATAGTTAATTTTTATAATATTAAGTAAGATTGGTAAAGGAGATTTTTATGTATATAAATGATAAAATATTGATTGGTAAAAATGATAATTATGAAGCTTATATACTTCCTAGGATGGCTAATAGACATGGTATTATAAGTGGCGCTAGTGGAAGTGGAAAAACAATTTCTCTAAAAGTTTTAGCTGAAAGTTTTTCCTCTGCAGGTGTTCCTGTATTTTTAGTTGACGTAAAAGGTGATTTAGCTGGAATGTGTTTACCAGGTATTGTAAATGATAATATTTCAAGTAGAATTAATAATTTAAATTTAGAAAATTTTGAGTTTAAAAGCTTCCCCACTTCATTTTTTGATGTTTATGGAAAATATGGTATTCCAATACGTACAACTATAAATAGTATTGGCCCTAAATTACTTTCTAGAATGCTTAATTTAACTGAGGCTCAAGAAGGTGTCTTAACGATTGTTTTTAAAATTGCAGAAGATGAAAATTTAGAATTAATTGATTTAAAAGATTTAAGAGCTATTTTAGCTTATGTTGGTGAAAGAAGAAAAAATTATGCATTAAATTATGGTAATATTACCTTACAGAGTATTGGTAGTATTCAACGTAATTTACTTACCTTAGAAGATGAAGGTGGAAATTTCTTTTTTGGTAAACCTGCATTAGACATAAATGATTTTATTAAAACTGATATAAATGGTACTGGTTATATAAATATATTACATGCAGCCACTTTGTTTCAAAAACCAACTTTATATGCTTCATTTTTGTTATGGTTGCTTACTGATTTATATCAAAAATTACCTGAAGTTGGTGATTTAGAAAAGCCAAAAATTGCTTTCTTTTTTGATGAAGCACATTTACTTTTTTCTGAGATGCCTGATTATATAATTAAACAAGTAACGCAGATTGTAAAACTAATACGTTCAAAAGGTATTGGACTATATTTTATTTCACAAAGTCCAAGTGATATTCCTGATGAAATATTATCTCAACTAGGAAATCGTATTCAACATGTTTTAAGGTATTATACAAAGAATGATGAAAAAGCTATTAAAGCAGCAGCTAATTCTTTTAGAGAAAATCCTAACTTTGATACTGAACAAGTTATTAAAACATTAAAAACTGGTGAAGCTTTAGTATCTTTCCAAGATGAATATGGCCAACCTACTGTTGTAGAAAAAGTAACTATACTCCCACCACAAAGTCAAATTGGAACTATTGATGATGTTAAAAGACAAGAAGTCATAAAAAATAATCCTTTATATATAAAATATATAAATAGAACTGAAGAAATTTCAGCTTATGAAAAGATCGAACAAAAAATACAAAATGAAAAAATAACTCAAATGAGTACTGTAAAAAATAAATCCAATTCATCTAAATCAAGTAATAAAAAAAGTGGTTTAGAAAAAGCTGCAAATAAGGTTGCTAACAGTACTCTTAATACTTTAGGAAGAAAAATAGGAAATTCACTATTTAAATCTTTATTTAAATAAAAAGATTCATAGAATTTATAATTTGAACTGAACCCCAAAAGTTGGACAGTTTATAATTAGTTTCTAATTAGAGGATTG
>ERZ826242.208-NODE-208-length-92456-cov-15.749483_pt1 | contig 92456 bp, 113 predicted proteins | sample MGYA00519871_ERZ826242 | MGnify/ENA primary metagenome ERZ826242 (study PRJEB31778, sample SAMEA3449226) | human gut metagenome | biome: human gut; feature: human-associated habitat; material: faeces | place: United Kingdom | collected 2010/2012 ... | reverse complement strand
CATATTTTTCTATATCATCTTCTACTAAATTTAAATGTAAAAAACTATTTATAAAATCAACAGTACTCTTTTTGTCAGATAACATTTCTTTAAAAATTTTATCATGTTTCTGATTTATATAATATTTTTCTGTTTCTTCTCTTATAATGTTTTCATTTTTTCCCTTAAATTTTTTTGACTTTCGCTCTTCTTCTCTCAGAATTTCTTCACACTTCTTCAGCATTTTATCTATCTTTTCTTTATTCTTTAAATAAAATGCTCCTGTGTAGCACATAATATCTTTTCCATCTACTGTTTTTAATCCAGATGGAACATACATTTTTTCTTCTTTCAATTATCTTCCTCCTAATTATACAATTATTTTACTTATTGGTCAATATTTTAAAGTAATATTACTTATTGGTATTGTTTAAGAATTAATTTTTTCGCCATAGTGAAAATTAAAATGAATTTTTAAATAAAAATTTTTTGAAATAATTTATATTTGAAATTTAATAAAATTATATTATGGTTTAGAATAAAAAGCAAGTAGAATCGTTCGACAAATTTCTAGCAATTTACTTCATCCTCTCCTATTAGTTCAGCAAATTTTTATTTAACAGATAATATGCAATCTTAGACCTAGTGCTCTAAAGTACAATTAAATTTTCTTTTTTCTGTATACATAAGTAAATTATGGAAATACTAGGAAAAAGGAAGGAATTTAGTATGAATAAAAAATTTATTATTGCTTTAATACTTATTATAATTGCAAGTATTGTAACTACTTTTGCTATTATAATTTATAATTTAAAATCCGTTCAAAATATTGGTTCTGCAAATGAAACTATTGAAAATTTTCAAACTACATCTCCATATACAACCGTTCCAACAAGCTATGATGAAGTAAAACTTTCTCCAAATGCAATTTTAACTTTTCTTAAACATTATGATGGATGTGGGCACACTCTAAAAGAAAAAGAAAATATAAGTACAGAGATGGCTAATATTACAAGAAATGAATTTTCAAAGCTTTATAGTGATTGGGAAATTAAAAATTTTTCAAATACCGATGTAGAGTTATATAAAGATTTTTCTGGAAATTGTGGTGAACATTTTTTAGTGAAATCAAGTTTGAATGGATTTGTTGAAATTTATAGAATAAAAGATGATGGAACCTATGAATTACATGAAACTACTGAAATTGCGATAAAATATTTATCGGATGACGATAGAAAAGAACTGGAAAATGGTGTAATTCTTTATGGAAAAGAAAATTTAAATTCGTATATAGAAAATTTTGAATAGAAAAATCGTGTTATTTAAAACACGATTTTTACTATTATTTTTCTATAACTTTCTTATCTACAGTGCTCAATTCTTCTTTATTTACATATCCTTTTTGATAGAATTCTTTGAAATACATTATTAAAGCAAATATTGTTAACGCAAGTGCTACATAGTATATGTAGATGTCTATGTGGAATGCTAAATTAAAGTTATTTGTAATTAATGAAGCTACTATTGCGACATAAAACATTACTGTTGCAAGCTTTCCATACCATCTGCTTGATACTACAAGTTTTTTTCCATATAAGAAAGATGCCCCTGCTATCATTATTGTTTCTTTAATAAATACCACTATTAATATCCAATCTGGGATTATTCCTGCAAATAGCAATGCTATAAGTGTTGAAATTTGTGTTGCCTTATCTGCTAGTGGATCTATCAATTTTCCAAAGTTAGTTATTAAATTAAATTTTCTTGCTATAAAACCATCTAGTATATCGGTAATTCCGGAAAGTGTTAAGAATACGAATGCTGCTACATACTGATTATTTACTATTGATCCGAATATGAATGGTATTAATACAAATCTACACATTGTTAGAATATTTGGTACATGTTTAAACACCTTTTTTACCTCCACCTTTTTATTTTTAGATTATTGTATGTTGAATACTAATTTATCTTGCTCCTTATCATATTCAACCAATACTTTTTTACCATTTGTTAGTTCAGATTTTAATATCATATCAGATAGTTCGTCTTCAACGTATCTTTGTATTGCACGTCTTAAAGGTCTTGCACCATATTTTAAATCTGTTCCTTTTGTTAATACATATTTTTTAGCCTCATCTGTAAGTATTAATCCTATGTTTCTGTCATTTAACACTTTTTGAGTATCAGATACCATCAAATCAACTATTTGTAAAAGTTGCTCGTTTGTTAATGAATCGAAGGCTACAATTTCATCTATTCTATTCAAAAATTCTGGTCTGAATAAGTCTTTTAATGCACCAAGCATTCTGTTTTTTGAAGCTTCTGATGTTCCACCAAATCCGATTGAATTTGTGTTTAAGTTTGAACCTGCATTTGATGTCATTATTATTATTGTATTTTCAAAACTTACTGTGTTTCCTTGTGCATCAGTCAATCTGCCATCATCTAGCACTTGCAATAATATATTAAATACATCATTATGCGCCTTTTCAATTTCGTCTAACAATATTATTGAATAAGGATTTCTCTTTACTCTTTCAGTTAGTTGACCTGCATCATCATATCCTACATATCCTGGAGGTGCACCAATCAATTTCGCTGTTGAGTTGCTTTCCATGTATTCAGACATATCGAAACGGATTATAGATTTTTCACTTCCAAACATCTCATATGCTAATGCTTTTGCAAGTTCTGTTTTTCCAACACCTGTTGGTCCAACAAATATGAATGATGGTGGTCTTTTTGTACTCTTTAAGCCTACTCTATTTCTTCTTATTGCTCTTGAAACCGCCTCAACTGCCTCATTTTGACCTATAATTCTCTTATGCAAATTGTCTTCTAGATTCAACAATTTTTTTGTTTCTTCTTCTGTAATTTTGTTTACTGGAATCTTCGTCCAGCTTTCTATTACATTTGCAATGTCTTGTGTTGTTAAATCTTTAGGTTGCATTCTCTTTTTCAAATTATCAATTTGCTCTAGTAATGCGCACTCTTGTGTTTTAAGTTCTGCTGCTTTTTGATAATCTTCTGTAGAATCGGCTTGTGCAGCTTCTTCCTTTTTAGCTTGAACATCTTTTAATTGATTATTCAACACTTCTAAGTCATATAAATCTTTATCATTTAAATTAATCTTTGAGCACGCTTCATCTAATATATCGATTGCCTTGTCTGGTAAAAATCTATCATGAATATATTTCTCAGACATATTTACAATCTGTCTAATTATATCATTCGAAATTCTTACATGGTGATAGTCTTCGTAATACTGCTTAATTCCTTGTAATATTGAAATTGCATCTTCAACAGATGGCTCTTCTACTATTATTGGTTGGAATCTTCTCTCCAAAGCAGTATCTTTTTCAATATATTTTCTGTACTCTTTTAACGTAGTTGTTCCAATCATTTGTAGTTCGCCATTTGCAAGTGATGGTTTCAAAATATTTGCTGCATTCATTGAATGCTCTGCATCTCCGGCTCCTATAATGTTATGAATTTCATCAATTACTAAAATAATATTTCCATCGTTTCTACATTCATCTATTATAGCCTTCATTCTAGCCTCAAATTGGCCTCTAAACTGTGTTCCAGCAATTACAGCTGTCATGTCTAATAGATAAACTTCTTTGTTTAAAAGTTTCGCTGGTACACTTCCGCTTGCAATTCTAAGAGCTAAGCCTTGAGCAATAGCTGTTTTTCCAACACCTGGCTCACCAATTAAACATGGGTTATTTTTAGAACGTCTATTTAAAATTTGTATCATTCTTTCAATTTCTTTATCTCTTCCAATAACTCTATCAATTTGATTATTCTTAGCCTTAACTGTTAGATTGGTTCCATAAGTGTCTAATGCCTTTCTCTTTTTATTTGGCTTAGTCTTCTCCTTAACCTTTTGCGTTCCACCAGACGAATAATTTGATGACTCATCTCCATTTTGCTTTATTCCAAACAATCCAGAAAAAATCGAGCCAAGAGGAACTCCTTGAGCACCCTCTATTTCACTTTCTCCATTAATCATTTCTGAAAGTTCATCTTCATCTATATCAGCCATGTTGTCTGATAAATTCTTAAACATTGTATCTAATTTATTAGATAAATCTTGTATATCTTTATCCGATAGATTAGCTTGTTTTGCCATTGTATCTATTGGATTTATTCCCTTCTTTTTAGCACATTCATAACATAAACCTTCAACTTCGGCTTTTCCATCTGCGCCTTGTTTATTTATAAATATTACTGCTGTGTTTTTCTTACACATTGAACATAACATATATTAAAACTCCTATCTTCAATTTACTATTCAACAAGTATATAATACTATAAAATAGTCAAATAGTCAATAAATTGGAATTTGTTCACAAACAATTCAATTTCTCCATTTTCATCTGTTCTTAATATTTTGCATTTTATTTTGTTAAGTCTTTCTATTGTTCCATCAGATGGATGCCCAAAGCTATTGTCTTTTCCAACTCCAATTAGTGCAATCTCTGGCATTACAGCTCTGATAAAATCTTCTGTTGATGAACTTTTAGAGCCGGTGATGTGCTACCTTCAAAATATTTGCATTTAATATTTTTGCATTATTTTTATATTTGGTTAATATTGCATTTTCTGCAATTTCTTCTATATCTCCAGTCAACATTATTGAAAAACTTTTGTATTCTAACTTGCAAACAAGCGAATTATTGTTTAAAACATTTTCATTAATCTTATTTTTTGAGTCTGGCCATAAAACTTTTAGCTTTATATCTTTTTCTATATTTATCACATCTCCAGCTTCTACAACAATAACTTTAATTTTCTTTTCTTGTGCTAATTTAATAAATTTTTTATAATTATTAGAGTTTTCAAATTGTCTTGCAATTATTGCTTTTTTCACTTTCAACTCTTGCATAACAGTCAATATTCCACCAACATGGTCTTCATCAAAATGTGATATAATTACATAATCCAATGTTTTTATTCTTCTATCTAATAAATATGGCACTAAAATCTTTTCGCCTATATCATAATCTGGATCCTTACTTCCACCGCCATCAATTAAAATATTTTTTCCATTCACAGTTTTTACAAGCATGCTATCTCCTTGTCCTACGTCTATAAAATAGATTTTTAGTTTTCCATCAATATTTATAAAAGCACAAACCTGCATAACAACAAATATTATTAAAGTAACCATAGTTAAGATTTTAGTAATTCCCTTTTTGTTATGTATTAATGCGGCAATTATTGCATAGGTTAAAAACACTACTATGAACCATGGAGTTTTTACAGTATAATTTCCAAATGGAATTTTAGAAATTAATTCTATTATCTTTATTAGAATTTTTAAAATAATTTGCAATGGAAATGCTATTAATTTTGACACAGGAAAACAAACTGTTGAAATAATTACTGTGAACATGCCTAATATTATGCATATTCCAAGCAATGGACCAGCTAACAAATTTGATATTATTGAGTTTATTGGAATTGTGTTAAATTCATAGATTGTAATTGGAAGAATTAAAATGTTTGCACTCAAAGTGAGCATCGCACTCTCATACAAATACTTTTTTACTTTATTATTAAATTGTTTTTGGGTGAATTTAAAATAAAAAATTATTATGCTTAAAGTTGCAAGATATGACAGCTGTAATCCAACATCAAAAATTGCAAATGGATTATTTAATAATGTTAATAACAAAGCAATTGAAATTGTTGTATATGTATCTTGTTTTCTGTAAATTAAAGTTGCAAATATTGCTATAATAGTTGATATTCCAGCTCTTACAACCGATGGGCTCATATTAACAATAACCATAAAAATTAAGATAAATATTATAGATAAAATTTTTCTTCTTCGTATTCCAAATGCCTTTTTGCTTAAAACAGTATTTATTCCTAACACTAGATAAGATAAATGAGTTCCAGATACTGCTAGCATGTGCGATAAATTACATTCTCTAAAATCATCTTTTATATCACTTTCTATATCAGACGTGTCTCCTAATAAAATTCCCTGTTCAAGTTCAGCTTCTTGCTCTGGTAATAATTTCTTCAAATTTTGTTTAAAAATTAGCGATAATTTATTTATTATTGTAAATATTGGATTGATTTTTTTTGTTTTTACCAGCTTTACTTCTCCATCTACCATTAAAGCGCCACATATCTTTTTAGTCTTTAAATATTTCATATAATCATAGCCTTTATAATTTCTTTTCTCTGTTGGCTTCTTATACGTTCCTGTAACAGATATTTTATTGCCGTATTCTAATTTTGAAACATTTTCTTTTTTATCTATATAGACTGTTAATTTTAATTTATTTTCTAGTTTAATATTAACAGAATACTTATAATCAGTCTCCTTTATTTGACTGCACACAGTTCCAGTTATTGCAATGCTTTCATCAGCTAATTTATACATTTTATTGTATTTATTATTTAAATTATTGGTCTGCTGGCAAGAGAATAAACATGGCACAATACATATTGCAATAATTACAATTTTTTTCTTTTTTATTATTTTCCAAAATACAATCCCAATAATTCCTGCAAGCAAAATTAAGAGTATACTTTGCTTAAAGTATACCCCTATAATTATTCCTAATATGTATGATATAGTAACAATTAAAAGTGGTCTTTTCACTAACATTCTCCTTTTAAATTGCCCTATATTATTTATAAAACTCTATATTATTACGTCGTGCTCTTATTAGATTAACCTTCTAGCTGTAGCATATCTCGTGTTATAGCTTCCTGTTAATAAGTTTGATATTTTTACACAATATCCACTTCCAGAAGACGCATGTATAAATTCGCCATTTCCAATATATATTCCACAATGTCCTATGCCATCCATTGTTTCATAATCTAAGAAGAATACTAAGTCTCCAGCTTGTAAATCTCCTTTTGCAACATATGTTCCAACTTTAGATTGCGCTATTGCAGAATGGCTTAATGTATATCCAAATTTCTTATACACATACATTGTAAATCCAGAACAGTCAAAAGATTTATCCCCCGAACCTCCATAAACATATGGACATCCTAAATATTGTTTTGCATATTCTACAATCTCTTGTCCCTTTGAATTTTCTTCTGCAGTACTTTCTGTTGTAGTTTGAGTAGTTACACTTGAAACAGTTGTAGCGCTTTCTCTATTAGCGCTACTTCTATTTGTTTCTTCTGTTTTCTTATCTGATAATAATTCTTTGTAAATATATCCACTGTAATCTTTATAAGTAACCTTGTACCAATCTCCTGATTCTCCAACAACTGTAACATCAGTGTTTCTAATTAAAGTTGTTACAATTCCAGCATTCGTTGAAGGTTCTTTTCTAACATACACTGACGAAGCATTTATGTATTTTGTTGTTTTAGTATAATTTGTATCTGATGAAGTTGTATCATCTTTATTATCCGTATTAATTTTTGTATCAGTTGGTTCTTCATCCTTATCATCACTATTGCTTGTATCTGAATTATTATCTGTGTTTGAGCCAGTATTTTTATCTTCTGAACTCGTGACTTGTCCAACACTTGAATCTTTTACTATCCATCCAGCAATTTCGCTTGTTTCTATAAACATCCAGTTATTTGCTGTTGTAATAACAGTAACTTCATCTCCAGCTTTTGCCGTTCCAAGATTATTCGCATTTATTAATGGTAATATTTTTATCGTAACATCTTTTTCAAGTTTTAAAGTAGAATTTGGTGTTACAGTGTTTGATGTGGTTTGACTTGAAGTCGTTTCATTGTTTTTATTTTCTGTTGAATTTGCACCAGAATTATTTTTGTTATTATCGGTTGGTGTCGTATTGTTTGTTTCTGTTGACGTTTTATCAACTTTTACATAGTCTTTACTAACATAGCCTTCATTTTCTCCAACCTTAACTTTATACCAATTTCCTTCTTCTGATATGATTTCCAACTCATCGTCCATGTTAAGTAACTTTACCACTGACGAATCAGTTGAAGCCTTGCTTCTTAAATTCAAAGTTTCTGTTGTTACTTTTCCTGTAGCTGCTTGTACCTTAGTTGTGAATACTATCATTGATATTGCTATTATTATGCTTGATATTGTTGTTTTTTTCATATTTATTAGCTTTCCTTTCGTAAGTTATAAATCTGATTAGTTCATCCTCTGTTTCTTTAGTATTTACGCTTAAAGTATATACTTAAATCGGTCAAAAGTCAATTTAATTTGGTAATTTTTCATATATATGTTGGTGAATGTTCTTTAATGATAATCCGTTTGTAATAAAATAAAAAACACCCACAGTAAAAAAGATAATAATTTTCTTTTTTTCTGTAGGTATCTATTTAATAAGCTATATATTATTCATATATTATTCAATTATATCAGAAACAACTCCTGATCCAACTGAACAAATTTTATGTTTTTGTATGTTTTTATATATTCTTGTATCACTTTATATTACTGGTTTTTAGCATTATTTGTTTTTTATTTATTCCTATATTATCTTGAACTAAAGTGTTAAAAAAGTGTTAAAGTTAAGAATAGTTATCTATACAATTACAGTCAATATCTTTTATTTTTTTGTTATATTTCATTATTTCTTTAATTTCTTCTGGAGTCCAATAGTCATTTTCTCTTTTCATTTCATATTTAAATTCTTGATATTTTTTCTCATTTATTACAACTATTTTTTCCATATGTTCTTCTCCTTCTTTAGAGAAACGCGTTTCTTTTTTATGATTAAATTATATTATAAAATTCGACAAAGTCATTTTGAGTCACTCAAATACTAATTTGCTCATAAACCAAATATGAGGAAGCTATAATGCTCCCTCAATTATTTTGTCTATGTATTTATCTATTTGCATACTCTGCTCTATTATATCTTCATATCGGCTATTGTTCTTTATCTTTAGTTCAAGCTTTTTTACTTCTTCCATAAGCTTGTCCTCCTTTTTAATATAATAACAAATTTTATGTGAAAAGTCTGTCGAAACTTGTCAAACAGCTAAAAACAGGCAAAAATTCAACATATGAGAATGAGTTTTAAGGCATTTTAATTATTTTAGGATATAGTTTGTTGTCTAAGATTTAACGCATCCTTTCGCTATAGCGAAAATTGGCATAAAAAAAGAGGTAGGATTGCTCCTACCAAAATTTATTTGAATAACTTATTGAATGTATTCTTTCCTACTATTCCATCTACAGATAATCCATTTCTTAATTGAAAGTCTTTCACTGCATTTTTAGTTGCAGGTCCAAATATTCCATCCGCATCTATGTCGAATGAATGACATACTAACATTGCTTGAATTAAATATGTGATATTTCCTTCTGCTCCTATTCGAACATTTATACAAGCATTGTAGGTGTTAGTTCCAAATATTCCATCGACAGCTAACCCTCTATGATATTGTTTATTTAATTCTGTTTGTAGCCCCTTCACCAATGCCTTCTTTGTCTCATTTCCATAAATATTATCTACAGCAATATTTAGCCCGTATCTATCATTTAGAGTTGCTTGTATTCTTGCGATGTTGCCCTCTGAAACATTTTCTTGTGGTTGAGGTATAATTTCATTACTTGGCTCAAAATTTGCAATCTCATCGAATGGAAATTTGTCTCCTGGGCATGAGGTTGCACATACATCTCTATGAGCCTGTACTGTTGTTATATTGTACTTATTCTTTAAATATGCAACTAATTCTTGTCCTGCTTTTATTTGTTCAGCAGGCATATCTTCTTCCATGAAGTTACCTTCAAAGCATATTCCAATAGAATTGCAATTTGAGCCATATGCATGAGCTCCAACTTTATCTTCTGGACGAAGTCTATATACTTTACCATCTTTTCTTACTAAAAAGTGGTATCCAGCACCGCTCCAGCCATTATTTAAGTGCCATCTATGTATATCTTCAGCAGAGCAATTCTTAGCATCTGCATGATGTAGAATTATTCTTTCTGTTGATTTTCTTGTACTCATGTCTTTGAATTGTAAGTTAGTTTCAATTATTTCCATGACTATTTATCCTCCCTATTATCATTTACAACTTTTTGTCCTAATAAATATGTACCAATAACACCTTGAATAACAGCTATTATTTGAACTATTTGTATTGCATATGGTATTGTGATACCATCTACAGCATTAATTCCTGCAACTAATGCACTTATAATTGCTAAAATATTTGTAGCATATTTTGCTATCTTCTTTAACTTTTCCATGACTTTCCCTCCTCTTATTTAATAATTAAAGCTATAACAGCACCAACAATCGCACCTACAATGGATAAGATTATTTTGTCTCTTATAGCTTTTTTAACTTCTTTATAGTCTTTTGCTGGCTCATTCTCTATGTTGCCAACACGTGCGTCTAATTTGTTTACATCTTCTCTCATTAACTTAACTTCCGTTGCAATTTCTTTGATAGAATATGTAAGTTCGTGGATATCTTCGAGTTTGTTATTTATGTCTTTAAATTTGTCATCATGTTCGTCTAATCTTTTTGTATTAGACTTGCTTCTGTCCTCAACCTCTTGAAGCTTGATTATATCTGACTTTTCCATAGATTATTCCTCCGCTTTTTCCTCTGTGCTTGCTGTTGTCTCCTCTACTATGTTGTCAGTTTCTTCTGTATTCTCTATTGCTTCTGCATAAACTTCTTCTACTTTTAGCACTAATGAGCTATATTCTTCATCACTAATCTTATTCATTGCATAGAATATATTTAGCTTGTTCTCAATTTGCTCTTTCTCTGCATAATATTTCTTTTCAATTAATTTTAATAATAAATCTGATATTCTCATAATTACACCTCTTTCTCTAAATCATTTTCTAAATTATCTAGCAATAAAGCACTTGTCTCTGTTGTATTTAGCAAGTTCTCTATATTGCTTAATCTTTCATTGTATTCCTTTGCTTGATTATTAAACATTGTTTCAATATCTTTTTTGTATGTTATATCTAGTGTTGCTAATTCGTCTACACTAATGTTTGTGACATTTTTATATGTATATAGTATTTTATCTATTATAGCTTGTTGCTCTTGTGTATATGGTATTATTTCTTCTTCAGCTAATGGATATGCTACTATTGCATTATTATTTTGTAAAAAAGTTTCTAAAGCTTTAGTGTCTTTGATTCCAGTAGTTAATAATCTCAAATAAGTATAACTTCCATCTTGTCTTAGGGCAATTTGCCACCCCTCTATTGTATCTTTCATAATGTTCCAAGGTACTCCTAAAAATTTATCAGATAAAACACTTATTTTCAAATTATCTGTTTTTAAATTTCTTAAAAGTAATCCTTTTTCAGTGTTTATACTTAACGCAAATTTGTTATCTAATGCCTTATAATAGTTCTCATTTGTACCACCACTACCATTTAAAATTATAATTCCAACATTTTTATGTATGCCATCTTCAGCCAAGTAATCCTTTACCCCATTTAGCAAACTTCTTAGTTTTTGTCCTTCTGCAAGTGGGAATATTATACTTTGCTCTTCATGTGGAATATAGTCTGTTGCAGCTGTATTTTCTTCTATTTGTAGTTCAGTAAATATATTAGTTATTTCGTTTCCTTGTTGCAAATTCCATTGAATTGCAATATATTTAGTATTACTATTCAATGAAACTTTGTTCAGATTAGAATTAACTTGATATATCTTGTTTAATGCTATGAATTTTCTTTTGGCGTCAAACTCTAACAATATCGCTGACGAAAAGCTACTTATCATTTTATCTGAAAAGTATATCTTGGTGTTTGGTATTTTTATAAAATCAGTTCTCCAATACAACTTTGACTGTATCACATAATTAATCGAGCCATCATCATTCCATATACCATTAGTTGTAAAATTGCCATCAAATAAATTCTTATTGTATACTGTCATCTTAACATCGTTTTCTACATTCTCAATTTTACTTGGATATTTTGGGTTTGGAGATGGAGTTCCTCCAGTATAAGGTTCATACAGTTTATCAATGTCTCCTAATACAATTTGAGGATTAATAACTTCATTAAATCCCGCTTCATCTTTATATATAAGAAACCTTGGTTCTCTTAAATTTTTTATTTCGGCATAATCATCATCCTTCAAAGTAAACGTGCTAGTAATTCTTTCGTTTGCTCGCCCACTTATTGCCGCAACAAGACGATGAAACGCATCTATTGGCGAATTAATATATATTGAATTTCCTAACAACTCTACATTGGTTTCTAGTGAGATGGTAATAGTTTTGTTAGTAATATCAGCTGGATTGAAAAACAGCATTAAATTAGAGTCATTATAACTAGAACTTTTACAAAGATTATATCCCCCTGTAATCTCCTGCTTGCTTCCTCCATTTAATCTCCACTCTAATGGCATATTGGAGCTATCTTCAAGATGTATGTTATTACCACTTGCATGTCCTTCTGGTATTTGTGATTTCAGCAAACTATTTTCTTTTTTTATTTTAGTCAACTTTTCATCAACATCTTTTTTATTCTGTGCTATACCCTCTGCATTTTTCTCTATATTTTCATTCTGTGTTGTTTGTTCTTCTTTTATTGCTGTTATAGTTTCACTATTTTGAGCTGTTGTTTCTTTCAATTCTGATATTGCTGTTTTATTGGTCTCGTTATCCGTTTTTAACGCTTCTACATTCTTACTTATTTCAGTGTTTGCTTCTTCGACCTTACCAGCTCTCTCATTAAAACTCGTTATTTGTTTTATTACCTCTGCATCATCATAATTTTTTAAAGTATCTAATTTCTTTTTATACTCATTTGTAAAGTCATTTGTTGATAAATCTTTACCTGCTTTTTTATCTACTTTACCATATAATTTTTCATCTATAATATCGTTGTTCTGATTTGCAACATCTATATTGTAATTTTCATTTTTAGCAGGTTTTTTTAGATTATAATGTGTTGTATATTCAGCCATTATATGCACCTCCTCCAAGTTCCGTTTATATTTTGCCATGTAACAGCACGCTTCCAAACGTCATTTATGTTTATCCAACATTTTGCACGTTTCCAACTTCCGTTTACATTATTTCTTGATGTCTTTTGATTGCCTTTTAATGTAATCGTACATGTTTTCGAGTTTGTATATCCACCACCAGATACAATAAAAGTAACAGTTAATGTACTACTGTTACCATATAATTTATAAATTTTATCTAACTCAGTATCTGAAAAAGAAATTGAGTTCGTTCCTGTTACCACATTTGTCTTAGTCAAAATAGAATTACTGCCTATTTTCATTTCCAAATTTAAAGATAATGAAGCTGGATTTGTAATTTTAATTGATGTACCATCTCCATGTATGAAATTTTTTGCATTGATTATTTTTGCATAATCCTTTGTCTTTATTTTATAAGTTTGATTTTTAGGTAAATATAATTTACTATCATTTCTTTCGAAGTTTATATATACTGTATATTCAGTATTAGGCGATAAATTAGATATAACTTCCGTTCCTCCTGCTGAAACTACATTTTTTTCGTTCATTTTGCTTTCATCAATTCCAAACTTTATATTTCGACAGCTTTCATTAGTTTTCCAAATTATTTTTACAGTATTTAGTTCAGCAATAAGTTGAACATCCCAGCTTGTAATATATCTTGGAATTGTATCTAAGTTCCAGCTTTGTTCTTTGCTAATATTATCTGACCTTGAATATATACCACCATGCATTTTAACAGTAAGACTCGGTGTATCATTCTGATTAATATCTAAATTTCCAGAGGCTAACACATCACCAGTTGTGACCGAATGAGAGTCACTTCCTGAATATACATTCTGTCCATTAATTTCTACTGTTTCGTTGTGATGATAATATATAGAAGAACTTCCACCAACAGCAGTTACTTTATACCAAATGTTTCTTATATTTTTTTCTGCACTTATGCTATTAGTTCCCCATTCGAATCTTAAAACTCTTCCTTGGTATCCTCCAGAATCCACACTTCCACTTGTTGACATCTGCTACACCTCCTAATTAAAATATTGAAGATATATGTCTCCATTACTTCCCCCAGATGGTGTTGACGTTCCTTTTGTTATAGTTTTTTGTTTACCATCTATTAATGCTTTTAGAGCTTTTCCTTGCGCTGCACTTAAAGCATTTGTAGTCGATGTACTTGTTAATACATTTTCTACTGTTGTTTTATTTGCACCTGTTGCAATTCCATCTAACTTACTTTTATATGCATCTGTAAAATTATTTTTCGATGTTCCTCCATTCTTATCTTTAAAAGTTCCTGTAATAGTAACATCTCCATCTTTTCTTACGAGGTTCTCTGTAACTTCATCAATATAATTTTGAAACTTCTGATATAGTTCTGCCCCATCAATACTAATTAAAGAATTTACTATTCCACAAAAATTAGTATCTATTCTTTTATCTGTTATGTCTGCCGTTTCAATATTAGATGAACTTTTTACAATTACTTCTGCTAAGCATATTTCATATATGTTATCATCTCTTTGTAATATTGCTCCAACAGACGCACTTCCTTGTTTAATGTATAATTGTGTTTCTCTAACGGCTAGTGTTTTATCTAATTTAACTACTACTCTATCTATCCTATTGCCAGAAGCTGGTCTTTCTAATGTAAATACTTTTTCTGTTTCGTTTTCAAAGTCTGCACCTTCGATAATTCCAGCACCTGTTGCTACTCTTATATTTAACCCACCATCTGCGGTCACTTTCATGCTGTTTTCGCCATAATTTTTATATTTTCCAAAGTAAACGCCATTACTTAAAAACTTCGCAAAATATTTTCTAAATACTTCTGCTTCATACAGTCTGTCTGGTTCCATCTTACTACTCTCTGAATTTAATACTTCCATTGAGTCGAATGGAAAACTTTTTAATGTTATTTCTCCAGCCATAATCTTTCCTTTCCATAAAAACAAGACCTAGTTAATAGGTCTCGTTACTATTCTTTTTATTTCTTCACCTAGCGTTGGAACTTTGTCTCCAAAGCCCAATTCCACTGTCTTGTTGTTTCTCTCATAAATTTCTTTTGCTTGAATAATACGTTTATCTTCATATATCCCATTACTTTCAAGTGTAACTAAATCGCCTAAGAAAAAATCCTTTTCCCACTCCATATTTGGAATTTGATAAACTTTTCCTTCAATACTTTGTATTGTTTTATATGTATCAAGCTTCTTTTGTCCTTCTGTTTTTAATTCATCTATATCTTCTATATTATTTAAATCAATTAATACTTCTCTTCTATCAAAACCTTTTGCAGTTCCAAGTACAGTTATAAGTCTATCTTCACTTTCACCTTTTCCTGCCACATAGCCAACGTTTTTATAATTTGAATTATCATCTGTCGTCTTGCCTTCAAGTAAATTTTTCTTTTTTTCGCTAAATATGATATATGGATGCTTTATTATTCCTTCTAACTGTTTGTGTGTATATTGTTGTAACTGTTCTTGTGTAAAATCTTTCAAATATTCATGAGTAGTCGGATTCTCTGCTTGATTTACTGTTCTGTCTGTTCCTTCTAAACTATCAAAATATATACACTTTTCTTTTCTATTTAAATAGCCATACCAACCTAATCCAGTATCTTCACTTATATGCTTTTCTTCATCATGTAAATTAGTTAGTCTCGCTTGCCATACTGTTTTTATTCCTCTATTTTGTGTAGGAGCAATCTTAATCCATGAAATATCTCTTTCAGGAGTTCTTATATTGTCATAATAGCTTTCCACTAAGTGTTTTTTTAGGTAATGTTTCTGTACATTCTCTGCGTAGTTTTCTGATATTCTATCATAGCCATTTGTTGCAACAATTCTACGTTTTGTAACACCTTTTATACAAGTTCCTGTTACCTTCATTGTTTTACTATTTTTTTCAGTTGATACAACTACTTTATCAATTAAAAGAATTTTGTCATCTCTTTTGTTTACTATTAACATGTTATCTTTCTTTAATTTGTCTGTATTTATTTTGTTTTTATTAATAGTTAGCTCAAAAGTACCACATTCATAATAATTCCATATGCATATAAGACTCTCAAAATTAGTAATAATACCTAACAGTTCAAATTTAGTGTTTATTATTTCTATACAATTCATACTAAACACCTACATACTTATTCGTATAGTCCCTTATAGCAACTTTATCTTTAGCTCCTTCAATGTCTGAACTATACTTAATCAAGTTCTTTCCTACTATTAATTCAAAGAATGTACTATTTAAATCTATATTGTTATATACATCTTTAGTTTCGTGTGGTGTTATTAAATTTACTGTTTCCTTCCCCTCTTGTGTATCTATTACTAGCTTCTCTTTTTCTCCAATTTCCATATTGACTTGGATATATTCTCCTGTTGTTTCATTTGTTACTCTCGGATTTTTTGCTGGTCCAATATATTCTATTTGAACTGGTGCTTCGACGTCTCCCTCGTTAACAATCTCTTTATAAAATGAAACATTAGAAAAAGTCGTAGGTAAGCTTAGTCCAAATTTTAAACCACCTGTTATAGATTTTATTTCTATATTTTTTCCTTGTTCATCTAACCAATATGGATCTTGACAATAAAAAGAGATAGTTGCAGTATCATGATTATTTTTTCTATCATTAAATTCTGCACTATCTTCAACCTTGCCATATATTCTATATTTTTTATAATCATTCGTATAATAAATTAATAATTCTCCTTTTTTTTCTGTGTCTTTATTATATGTTTTGGGATTTATTATTCTCATTATTCTACGTCTTAATTCATAAAGTTTTGCTCTATTTTTTGTTCTTATAGTAACTTTAGCTTTAATTACTCTCGCATCTAATAGACTATCTTCACTATTGCACCCATCTTGATTTACACCTTGGCTCTTTTGTGATGTAGCTCCGAGGGTGTCCTAGCCCTTCAATATGAGACAATAAAATATCTTCTTCTATATTTCCAACACTATCAAATACAATATTTTCATTTAGTGCCAAATTAATTATTTCTAGTTTCTGCATTTTATCGCCTCCCTATATTCCTGCAAGTTGCTCTGCTAGTTTTTCACTTACATTATTTAGTTTTCTATATGTTTCAGATGGCATTTCTGGATTTTGTTCAATATTATTTGTTTGATATACATTGAATGTTTGAGTTTGAGGTTTATTGCTCCCAGCCTCATATTTATACATTCCAGAAGTCCATTCTTTTATTTTATTCTCTATTCCAGCATTTACTGTATCTTGCACTCTTTGTATCATATTTTCTATTTTACTTGTTATTCCGTCGTTGATTCCTTGAGCTAATTTTTCTCCTAATGTTTGACCAGTTATTTCGTAAGCATCTCCATAACTTTTTAATAAACTTAGAATTTTATCTTGATTTTGTTCTACATTTAACAACATTTTTTTCGCGGTTTCCTGTGCCTTATCGATTTGTTTGCTATAGTAATCCTCTAAATCTTCTAATTGCTTATTATAAAGCTCTTTTTGTCTATCAGCCTCATCTTCAACAGTCTGTGTTTTATCATCTTGCTCTTTTTGCAATAATTCTTTTTGATTATTTAATGCTTCTTTTTTATCTTCTAGAGCTCTGCTATCCAATGTTTTTTGATACTCTGCCACTAACTTATCTAATTCTTTTTGATAATTTGCCTTTGTTGTTGCATCATGTTCAAAAGCAATTAATTCTTCTAATCTTCTCTTCTTTTTATCATATTCCGCATCTTCTTCGTCTCTCGTTTTTTGTTGCTCCGCCTTATCTAATGCTTCAAGTTCTTTTTCTATCGCTTCTATTTTTGCATCATATTCAGCATTAATAGCATTCAATCGTGCTTCTTTTAATTTTTCAACTTCTTCAAGTTGTTTATCAATAAAAGCCTTGTCCTTTTCTTGCATTTCTTCTAATTGTTTTGTAATAGCATTAGTTAGCTGGCTTACTGTATTATCTATTTGCTCTACTCTTAAATCTCTCTTTTTCTGCTCATATTCTCTTATTGTATTTAATTCTTCTCTATAAATATCTTTTCTTTCGTCAAGAGACAGCCTTTCATCTTTCATAATTTGATTTAAGTAATTCTTATGCATTTGGATAATCTTATTATAGTCTGCTGTTTGTTCAACAATATCATAAGCAGAACCTCTTGCATTCTTTACATCTTGTATGTAGTTTTCGTAATCCTCTGTCTGCTGGTCTAGAATATCCTTTTCTTTATTTGCTAGTTCTTTGTTCAAATCATATATTTTTTCTCTTAGTTCCATCTTCTCATCTGAAGTCTTTGCATAATTACGTAGTGCATATTCATACATTTGTATTTCTTCTTTAATGCTAATTTGGTCTAATGCTTTCTTATGCTCTATTTCTTTTTTGTAATTATCTAATTTTTTGTTTGAATACGTGCTTGAACTACTTGTTGTCTTAGGCTTTGATATTGAAACTGGAGTTACATTTGGTACATCAGTAGCTTGATATCCCGCCATTGTTTGCAATAAGCTTAACACACTTTGTAATTTCGGAGTTAATTCTTCATAACTTATTCCAATATTTTGGGCAATTTGTCTCTGAGTGCTTTCACTTTGTAGTGCCGCATTTATTATATCAATATATGATTGTATGGTCTCTTTTGATGTATTCCATGCAGTATCTGCCTTCAATTTTTCGGCGTTAATTAAATTTTGTGCTTGTTCTATTATTATTCCTTCTGCATTTGCAGCCTCTGGATATGCTTGTGCTAATGCTTTAACAGCATTTTGATATTCAGTAGTTGATTCGTTTCCGTTACGAACTATATTTAAATATTCTTGCATTTGGTCTGCATTAATTTTTAGTTGAGCTGCCTCTTGCTGCTGTTTTTTAATAGTCTCCGTATCTAACCCCTTAGAAATCTTCTTTATTGCATTTGCCTCATCTAAATATTTCGAAGTTTCTTCTAATCTTTTATTTAGCTCTTCAAGAGAATTTCCATAATTAGCACTTGATTTTCTTGCTTCATTTAGTTTTTTCTTTTGTTCTTCTATATCCTTATTCGTACCACTAATGTTTTGAGTTAAATTGCCCCAAAGTTTTTGCCAAAATCCTTGGTCGCTATCAGAATTGTTTAATTCATTATAATAAGATTGTTGAGCTTCCGTCAACTTCTTATACAGTTCAATTTGTTCTTCTATATCACTTTTTCTTTTTTCCATATCAGAAATATTTTTGTCTGTATATCCATATGTGCCTTCTTGTAGGTCTTTGTAGGTCTCTGTAACCTCATTTAGTTTTGTTTGTGCTTCTTCATTTTCTTTTATTGCAGAGCATAACATACTAATTCCAGAGATTACAGTTGCAATAGTTGCTGCTATTACAAAAATCGGATTTGATAGTAATGCTGTGGTAAAAGCCTTAGTAGATAATGTTGCAACTCCTGTTGCTTCTGCATATGCTTTTTTTGCCTTTGACAATGCCACCAATGCTACTGTTACAGTTGTTAACGTTATAGCAAAAGTTGTCATACCAGCTGTTAGCGTTGGATTTTGACTTATTAAAGAATTTAATAAGTTTAATGTTTCTGTTCCACCTTCTAGCATTTTGCTCATAACTGGCTCTAATGCTTCTGCATAAGCTACCTGTGTCTCTCGCATTGCTTGACTATACTGTCCTTGCTTTCCAGCCAAAGTATCCATGTAATCAGACATTGCACTTGCAAACGGTTCTGTAGCATACATCGTCCTATTTAAGTATGCTTGATTCTTTTCTGCATCAGTTAATTGACTGGCCGTCTTTCCTATAGATCTTGCATAATTGTCTAACATTACACTTAAATTTTCAGTAACGCCTGCACTATCTGATAAAGTAGATAGTCCTTGTCTATACCCCTCAGACGCAACTCTTACAGCTTCTGATACAGTGTAATTCGCATTCCTGTTTCTTATTGCAGAATTTGTCAAAGCTTCTATCATTTGCTCAGTTTGTTCTGCTGTAAATCCCATTAAAGAAAAGTTTTTTATAGTTGTCGCCAAATCAGCTTTTGTCATGTATGAGCCAAACTTACTCATAATGTTTCCAAAATCTTGCATACTCTGTCCAGTATATTCGGAAACATTTTGCAATGAACTCATTGCTTGGGTATATGAATTGTATTCATCAATACATTCTTTTATTATTCCAACTATTTTTCCTAATGCTAATACAGCTGTAGCAGACATTGCTAAATAACTTGCATCTAGACTTTTATTACTGTTTTCAACTTGTTTATTGTTTTGTTCTATTTCTTGTAACTTTTGCTTTGCAGTTTCTAACCCCTTTTCTAACGCTTCCGTCTTTATCTTTAAATCAATTACTAGTTGTCCTACTTTTGTTTCATTTGCCATTTTTTCACTTCCTTTTTAGCCCCAAAAAACACTCACATTTAGTGAGTGTTTTTTTTATATATTTCATTGCGTATTATTGCAAATTATTTCTCTACTTTCTCATAAATATCTACTATTGTTTCAAACAGAAAATATATAGTAGCTCCAATAAACAATATTGCTATTCCTCCCAATATAGCAAACCAATTTATAGCATCTGCATATGTCCTTTCAACTATGCTAAATTTTGTCCACACGATAATTGCACTTATTATTGATAAAAGTACGTATATACAAGCGACTGTATGTAAATTGTCTGCATTTGTTCTCTTTTCCTTGTTTTCATTATTAGAACTAATATTTTCAGTTAACTCTTCAGATTTTTTTTTCTCATTTTCCATATCTATTCCCCCTTTTTCTTTGTAGTATAGCATAGATTAATGTTAAAGTCTGTCGAAAAATGTCGAAGAAGTTTATTTTTTAAAAATCTTCTGCTCCTACTTCTTGCTCATCTTTATCTTGAACTTTATTTAATTCTGCATATTCTTCCATTATTATAGGGATTTCATCTGGATAATAGTCATTTAAGAACTCTCTTTTACTTATTCCTATCTTAACACATATTGCTATTGTTTTTTGAAGCCAATTAGCATTGTAATTTTGCTCAATATTGGCTTCATTTGGACGAAAAAACTTTCTAATTCATTTATCTTCCAAAATTCTTGTACAACATCTAGTAATTCCTTAGGTGTAAGTTGGTTCTCTATAGTTTCTCTATCTATATCCATTAGTTTTGATAGAAAATTAAATGTAAAATCAGGTAGTATAATTAATAACCTTGTAATTAAATTCATTATATTCTCTACTGTAAACATTTCTGATAATTTAAAATCTTGTCCATTGTCAGAAAGTTCTTTTATAAAATCTTCTGGCAAATTCTTTAAAGTCTGTAGAGCTTCAAAATACTTGCCACAAGGCTTCTTCTCAATCTCTACACCATGTACAGTTTTTATTTTAGGTAAACTTTTATTTTCATTACTTTTTGTCATAATTTTCTCCTCATATATAATTTTTTAGGAGAGTATTTCTACTCTCCTGGTGTTGTTGGTATTGTATCTAACCATGTTAAGTCAGAATTTGTTGTTGTATCCTTTATACTAAATAGTTTGTTATCACACTTTCTAGCCATAAATGTTCCTTCAATTTCAACAGAACTTTTATTTCCATTTCCAAGTGTTTCTAAATCAACTTTTATTTTAGATACTTTTGCTCTGTATTGTCTAAACATACGATATGTTCCATCTGCTAACAATCCCTTATATGTGCAAGCAAACTCTGGTGCATTGTCTGTTGTAGAAAAGTCATATTCTTTAGACTCTGCATCATACTTTCCACCTTCAAGCTTAGCTCTTAATTCATTTGGAAGTTCTTTTAATGTTAATGTAAAGCTCTCTCCATTAACAGTTCTGTCAATGTCATATACTTCATCATCAGCATACATTTTATCCTCATCTGCATCTAAGTCTTTACTTAATTTTTCTGCATATGGAATACTTACCTTCTCCCCAACTATATATTTTTCAAGAGTATTCTCTGTTAATGGGAATATTGCAAATTGGCTAAAACCTTTTAAATATTTTTTTGGCATAATCTACGCCCTCCTTCTATAAAATTTCTTCTTTCTCAAAACGCATTGTTTTGTGATAGATATTTGTTTCTTGTTCAAATAGATCCATAGCCAAAGTTCTTTCAAAGTCTAATTCTACCATCTTGTTATTTACATCAATGGCTAATTTAGAACATTTACTTGGACTTTTAGCCCATATATCTATTTGAATAGCAATATTACTGCTATATTCTTCATCGTCTGCTTTACTAGATATTGAGTTATCCATTTCGTAATAAGAAATAGCAGGCTTTTTTTCTAAATCATTCCACCTTTGTGGATAAAAATAAGAAACCTCAACGTCTGAGATTTCCTTTAATTTTTTTAATATTTGTGGTTTCAAATTTTTCATTATTTGCCACCCAACTTTCTTATTTCTTGTTGTATAGATTTAATTACTTCTTGTTCTACTTCTCCTGTATTCTTTGCACGAAGATATGAAGGAGTTAAATATGGTTGTGCTGTTTGACCTTTCCAGTCTGCCTTATAAGATATTCCGTTTTGGTCTCTCTATATTACTTGCAGAGCCTCTTTGCCCTGTTCCAAATTCAACATATGGTGCATATTCGCAATTAGTAAATACTTCTGCTTCTGCACCTTCTTGTGTTATTTCAGACTTTGTCTTTATTGAATTACGAAGGTTTCCAGTATCAACTGGCGCTGAATATTTAGCATTTTTTTGTATTTTTTTTGCGCCTCTTTCAAGACCTTTTCTACAGCTTTCTTTTATATTCCCACCTAGTCCAGATAGATTTGCAAGTAATTCATCTAGTCCTTCTATACTAGCCATTGTTATTACCCACCAAAAGAGTTATATGGCTATCAGAAGGCACTAAACTTTTTATGATATATTCTTTATTGTCATATACAAGAATATTGCCTATTTCAGCTTTTGTTTCGTTACATGTAACTATTGCATTAGCTTCTATTTCTTTGCCATACTCTTGTTGTATGTATTCTCTTGTAGAAAATTGAAAATTACCTTTGAAACTATCAATTTTTTCTAGCTTTCCATCTCCAATTACACAACCTTCATCATCTTTAATTGTTCCAGATGTCCATATTTCTATATCTTTATCGTAGAATGTATCAGCTATTGCTTGTTTAAATATTTCAGGTATCTGCATAATTACCACCTCATATAGGCATACATAGATATTTCATCTTTGTTTTTTTCTATGTATTTATCCATATTTACATCGTCAGCTGTAACAGCTCCTACATCTTTAAATCCCACTGTCTGTCCGTTGTCTGATACCGATGTAACTACTTGTTTTCCTTCTCCATATCCATTTTTATAGAACACAACACAATTCATAGTATATCTAATAACCAAATATTCTAATTCTTGCGGTAAATCTATCCTATTGCAAATAGATTTTATTTTGTTAGTAATATCATCAATATAACCTTGTATTTTTTTATCTTGATTTTCGTCTTTAATATCAAGCCTTTCTTTTACTACATCTAATAGTTTCATAAAATCACCTACTCTTGTGGTGTTTCTTTTTCTTTAATCATTTCTATTATTTGAGCCTTTGTTATTTCTTCTGCTTTTTCAATTACTATTTCTAATTCTTTTGCTTTAGCTAATAGTTCTTCTTTATTCATTTGCTCAATTTTTTTAGGTTTGTTTTCTTCTATTTTTTTACCTTTTTCGCATCTTGCAATATGTAAAGGCAATACTGGTTCTGAAAACTCTTTTCCACATATTGGGCATTTCATTTTTCATTCCTCCTAATAAATAAACTAAGGCAGATTTCTCTGCCTTTTACTATCCTAATACTACTGCTGCTAATGATGGATATAATGGTGCAAATCCATAAATAGTATCAATAGATAGCATATTTTTCTTTGTTTTCATATCGTATCCATATACAACTCTTAGATTTAATCCTTTATAAGAAATCACATAAGAATCTCTACCATCTACTGGTAATGCTAATGCTCTTGATACGAAAGCAAAAGCTAATTTATTGAATACTAAGTTAGCAACATGGCCACCAGAAGTTTTATCTATAAATGTTACCTCTGTATCTGCTGCAATTTCTTTTACAACTGATGGATATACTTTTACAGTTATTACTCCTGTATCTGCAGTTGCATCTTCTGTAACAACATATTGTTGTCCATCTACTGTTAATAAATCTCCTTTAACTAATGTTTCAGAAGTAGCTCCTCCTTTAAGAACTATTGTGTCACTACCTTTGTTTGCCTTTGCATTTGCTTTTGGATTTGCGACCTTTGTAAATGTTCCTGCTTCATGAACTGCAACTTGTTGAGACATAAAGTTTTCTAGTCCTTGAACTCTACCAATAGAACCTTCTCTTAATGCTTGAGTACTTCCAGATTTTTCAGCATGTAAAATTGCATCTATTGTAGAGAATTTTACATCTGCATCTGGATCCCATACTGCATATCTATTTCCCATTGGAGCTTTAGCTTTATTTAATAGTCCTCTAGCATTTGCCATTACTTCTATTGTTGAAGGTGTTGTTCCTGCTGTTCCTAATGTTTTATAAACATTTTTATACATTTCAAGTCCTTCTTTGTTTATCTTTTCTGCGATAGCTTCCATCATAGGTATTAATATTTTTTCATTAAATGCTACTCTATCTAGAGTTAATTCTTTAGATGTAATTTCTACAGATACATCTGCAATATGATCCATTACAACTGGAACGCTTTTTTGATTGATTTCTTGAATTGTTACTTCATCTTTGAAGTCTTTTGCCTCAAATTGAGCTGGTTTTTCAACTTGGATTGTATCTCCTTCTTTTACAAAATCTTTACTATAATCAGTATAAAATAACTCTGGTACAACTAAATTATTTACCAGCATTGGTAACGCTTCCCTTGCTATTCTTTGACATGTTAATAATTTGTTTGACATAATTAATTCCCTCTTTCTTACTTATTATTTTTTTCTTGAAGTGCAAAAAATTCTTCATCTGATAAATTGTCTAAATCATCATCGTCATAATTTCCGCCATCTTCTTTTCTCTTTTTTAGATTATCATCTTCTAATCCTTTATTTTTACTTTTATCAATCTCAAATAGATATGCATCACTTGTTTTTAATGCTTCTATTTGGTCATCAAATCCTAAAAGTTTATCTCCATCTAATTTTATTTTGTTTAAATCAAGATTTGCTTTTACTGATTTGACATTTCTCGCTTTAGCATTACTAATTGCTAAATCAATTTTGCTTTCTAGTCTTACTTTCTCTATTTCCGCTTTTGAATTATCTTCAATTTCTTTTTTCTTTGCTTCATAATCAGCTTGACTAATCGACCCTTTTTTAAAGTTGTTGTATTCATTTTCAACTTTCTTTTTATCATCCTCTAAGGTCTTTTTTTCTCCTTTAACTACTTTTAATTCCTCATTAATTTCATTAAATTCTTTTGCAGGTTTAAAATATTTTGGTAATTCCTTAGATATTTTTTCTTCTAATTCATCTACATTATCCACTCCTGCATTTTTTAATAATTCTTTTAACCATTCCATAATTGGTCCTACCTTTCTAGCTTTTTTATTCTGGTGCTACCAGTACGAAAAGTTGCTTTTATTTATTCTCACAAGCAAATGAGTAACAAAAATAGACAGTTTAAAGCCATATCTAGGGCATAAAAATAAGAGCTATTACTAGCCCTATAAATTCCATATCTTTACAGTAATAATTTAATTAATTATTTTCGATAAAGAGTTATCCTTGTCATCTTCTATAATCTCCCATTTTCCACACTCAGAACCGTCATCTAATGAAGATGGTCTTGTTGCAGAATAGAGATAATCTTCTCCGCTATCATCTATAACTCTCAACATATTCTCTTCAACAGCAATTACTTCATATTCTTTTCCATCAGTTAATCCTTCAACACCGAAACTTTTACCAACGTACTTTACTTTCATTTTAGTTTTTTTCCTTTCAATTTATAATCATATCTACCATATCCTTCATGCTCTACAAAATGGATATCAAAGATATATTTGGCACTTTCAACTTTTCCAACTTTTTTCATCCAATCTTTTGGATTTCCTCCATACTTTTCAGCATACTTATGGGCACTTCTAAATATTGTACTAGTTTTCCTTCCAGCAATAATATGTACATTATTAATTATAACATTTTCGGGAATAAATTGCAAAATATTGTTTTCGTCGTAAAACCCTAATTGCTTTTCTAAAACGCTATCTTCCGCTGATTTTATTTTAGGCAGTTTATTGGTAATATAATACTTTTCATATTGTTCTGGAGCATATTTTTTCGCCCATTCTTCATAGTTCATATCTTGTGGAATTATAATAGATTTACCATTTTCATCTCTGGCCCTTCTTTGTAAGTTTTCTGTTACGTCATCATTAAATTCTGCTACCGTTGTACATCTATCATTTGGATGTATTGGAGGATAGTTCTTACCGTGGTTGTTTATCTTTTAAATAGAATACTTTATTGTCTAATTCTGCACAATGTTTACATGTAACATTATCTAATGTTGCAATAAATCTATATTTTTCTATGTTTAATTCCTCATAAGATAGCATTTCGGCTTCATTTGCGAAATGATTAGTTTCTGTTCTTAATAATCTAACAGCATTATATTTTCCAATATTCATAGCATCGTCTAATGCGCTAGCCATTCTTTGTATTGACTTTCCAGCAATATTATCTGCAAGGAAATTTGACTTTAAATAATTAGCCAATTTATTGTTATTTTTCCATATTCTTTGTGAAAAATTTTCAGTTTTATACCAGTTTTCATTTAATATTAAATTGATTGTTCTATTATCTAATTGTGAGAAGTTAAATCCTATTCCTATACCCTTTTGCGCATTAAAAATACTTCTGTAATATCCTTCATTAATAATATCAACATAGTGTTTTTTAGATATAACACATTCTTCTTGTACTAGTTTCTTTAGCTCTATGTCTATATTTTCTTGAAGAGCTTGGTATCTGCTTATTCTATATGCATATGTTGGCGCATTGTATTTGGCTAATAATTTTCGTTTAACATCTATATCATCTATTGAATTTATTTGTTCTAATAAATTATTATAGAACTCTTTTGTTTCTCTTGTGTTTAATAATTCTTTTGCTTCCTTAAATGTAAGCTTCCCATCAATAGCATACTTTCCAAATATTTTTTGAATTTCTTTTTGGATATTGTCTTTTGATTTATTATATGCTGTTATTAGTCTTTGAATTGTTCCTTCAGATTGTTTTTCTAATCTTTTCATGAGTTCTGTTTGTCTCTTTTCCCAGTAACCTTGTGGTGTCCTAGCCATTTGCAACACCTCTATTCTTAATTTGCATCATTGTGATTATCTTCAAATCCACCAGCAGTATTAAATATCTCCTGTTGCATTTTCATTTTTTCTTTTTGCTCTTCTTTTATTCTTTGCAATTCTATTTCCACATCATCGCATAGAGGATGCTTTTCAAGTTTTGATCTAGTACTCAATATATTATCGTTATTTAATGTATTTATCTTTTCATTTTCATTAAATATTCTTGATTTATTAAATTCAATTTTAAAATCAAATTCATTTATTTCTTGTGGTATTTTACCTTGCATTTTTAAATCTTGTAATACATACCACAAAACCTCATATATGGCACTCGTAAGTCCTCCTATACTATCGTCTGCTTTCATATCTAAATCTGTATACAAAAATTCTAATGAAACACCACTAGGAGCTTGTCCTATTAAGTCTTTATTAGTTGTATCTACAGCTCTGCCAAATTCATATATGAGCTCTTTTAATCCTTTTAATAATGCTTGTCTCGCCTCATATGGTATTGGCAATAATTTAGCATCTATTTTTCCTGCCGTATCATTTGTTCTTGCCACTCCATTAACCTTTAAGTTTTCTATCAATGCTAGTAAGTCTTCCGCCCCATACCCATTTATTAACCATATAATTTCTTTTAAATCTTCTACTGTATTTACAAAATTACTATTTATTAAATCATATGCATCTATCAACGGTTTTATTGGCTCCAAATCCGTCATTTTTTCTTCATTGTTTTCTATTTCTATAAATGGTACTTTCCCCCAACTATGTCTTTCTATCTTTTTCAAGTTGTTTAATGCACTATCGTATATTTCTCTATACCAATGACATTCTGGTCTTTCTCTAGTCACATCTTCTAAATATACTGTCGTATCACCGACTTTAGTTTCAATAAAATACCTTACTTCATTTTCATCCCAATATTCAACATAAATTCTATCTTCTGCTTTTTCTCCAGTTAAATCCTGTATAGTATAAAAGTGTAAAAAACCTGTTAAATACGTTTGAGTTTCATTATCATAAATTGGTATACATTCTTCTGATGGATACTTTTCAAATACTAATTTTCCATTTCTATAATTAGGATGCAACCATGCTCTTCCCTTATTGCTTGCTTCTTTCAATCTGTTTTTTAGAAGTTTTTCAAAATCGGCACCTAAAATATTCCACACCATATTAGTAAGCTTGTTTTCAGCCTTTTTTACTGTATCACCTTTTTTTATATCAGTTGGACTATTATATGTTATAGTTATCGGCTTTCCACATACATATGCTTTCTTTTGATTTACTTGTTTCCAATAAAAGCCATGAGGTATGTGTTCATTTGACTTGTTTTCATTTTTTATTTTCTTGCTATTTCCAGTCTTTTGGTCAAACACTGTATAACTATTTAAATCTTTCTTTAAAATATCGTTTTTATCTCTAAAATATCTTTCGCCTTCAAGCATCTTTTTCTTTATATCCGACATATTAAATTGAGTTATTAATTCTTTTATTATCCTACTTTCTATTGCCATTAATTGCCTCCTAATTTCTTAAATATAAATCATCACTGCCATAACGGAGTGCGTCTATATAATGATTGTTTTTATCTTCTGGTATATTTAATGGATTGTCTTGCTTGTCTGTTTTCCATTTGTACAGCCCTAATTCATTTATCAATCCTTTACATTTAGGATCAACTATTATTTCAAATCCTTTCAACCACTTAATCCCATGTAATATACTATCTGGACCTTTTTGAGCTGGAATTGCATTTACTCCCAAATTATTTAGCTCAGCTATAGATTTTGGTTCTGCAGCATCAGCTTTTATTAATGCATATGGTTCTATTCTTTTTTTTAATTCACTAGCCAACATTTCATTTGTTAGTTCTGTAGCTCCAAATTCATCAAATATAACAATTCTTTTTGCTTTCAAGTCCACATTAAACTGTAAAAAAGCAGAAGGATCTGAACTATATCCAAAGTCCAAACCTCTTCTAATTAACTCAAATGTATTTTTATATTTTTCTGTATCTTCTATATGCCAATTTCTAAATATTAAGCCTTTACTTACGCCAGGCATTCCTAAACCAGATGTTTTGTAATCTTCATAATCTTCTTTCTTCTTTTTTTCATATCTAGCATAGTCTTTAACATCCAAAAATTCATTTAATTTATAATTTGTTATCATTAATAGTTGGCTTACTTTTTCTTTTACCATTTTACCTTGATATTCAAATTCTTGTTCATCTTCAACTATTAATTCTTGTTTTCCTTTTTCTATTAGTGTTTGTTCATTTGGTGTTAGTTTGCTTGTTAATTCTTTTACAATAAAATGCTGTTCATTCCAAGGGTTGAAACTTGCAACAGTTTGATTAAAATATCCTTCTGGCATTTTACCTCTTATAGACATTTTTACTTTATCATATGTATCTTTTTTATCTATTTCAAAAGCTTCCTCAAACCAACCGCCAACATAAAACTAAATTGGGATCATCTATTGTTATTGATGCTAGCTTCTCCCAGTCATCTAACCCTCTGAAAAATATTTTTTGTCCTGTATATTTATTTACTGCTAATAGTGGATTTGTTGTAAATTTCCATTCGTCATAAACTTTTAGCTTTTTGGATGCCCAAACTAAATCTGCATATACACTATCTTTTATTGTTAATGCAGTATCTCTCATTGCTAGTAAACAAGCTCTTGAATACTGTTTTAATAGTTTCATCCACCTTAAAGCTATCGTTTTTGATTTCTTACTACCTTTTGAACCCATTATTATAGCTTCATCGCCTTTAAAGTTCCAAAATGTTGCATATCCTTTTCCAACTAGCTCTTGCAAACTAATTTTTTCTTTATTCACTAACATCATCTACCAACTCTACTTGTACAGCATTTTTCATATTTACATTTATGTCATTGAACATTCCTAGATGTTTTCCTAATAATTCAAGAGCTTTTGTTTTATCTAAGAGTCTTACTTTTTGTGTATCTCCTATTTTTTCTCTGTCATCTCCATACCCTTCATATTCTTCTAAAGTTTCTAGTGATGATATTGCTCCTGCTGTATCGCTATCTATATCTGCAACGTTTTTTAATTGTCCATTTTCTGCATATAATTTTCTTATATCTAAAAACGCTATTTTGGCTAATTCTTTTATTACCATATCTTGTGTAACTTCTGTTCTTTTTTCTATTTCTTTTTGCTTTTCAGATATGTATTCTTGAACCTTAACATTTCTTAACATTCTGCTTGATGCTGCATTAGCTGTTTCATCTTTTTTACATTTTGGATAAGCAACCTTATATGCTCTTGTAGCATTAAGGTCTATTAAATACTCATCACAAAATCTTTTTTGTGCATCTGTCATATAAGATTACCTCTCTTTCTATTTATTTAAAATACTTATCTACTATTTCGTGAATAATATCATAAGAATTTGATACTATATCTGCTACATCTTCTTCTGAATATTCTTGCTCGCTGTGAGTTATATAACTATCTATATAACAATGTGTTAGTTCATGAATTAAAGTTGATTTTTTTCTTGCTTCTGGTAAATCTTCATCAATATATATTTTTAAAGTATCGCAATATGTAATTCCATAATATCTCATATCTATTGATTTTAAATTTTCTTCTTCATTGGCTTTTCTTATGTTTTGCATATTCTTTATTGCTTGTTGAGATACTTCTGTTATCGTCCATTCTCTGTTGTTTATTTTGAATTTCATATCTTTTTTCTTCCTTCTCACATTGTTTGTTATACCTGCACTGCTCACACTTATATTTCATACAGTTCGTATAATTAATCTTTTCTTTCATAGTACGCACACTTTGTTATGACTACGTCATTTAAAACGGATATTCTTATCTCGCATAGATCTTTATCTTTATTTTTACAGTTCTTACAATTTTCTTTTACATATTTCTCATATCTTTCTTGATTAGTCATAACAACACCTCTTTCGTTATTTTATAAAATACTAGAAAATGATGTAACTGCACATCACTTTATACTATTTTATAGAAAACTAAAGCCTCGTATTAACATAGTAATACAAAGCTTTTCAAAAGATCCTTCTTTTTCCAATGCACATTTCTATTTATATACCTCTAACATGCAAAAAGGTTAAGGCTTAACTAGAATCGCCTTACATTTTATATGAATTACCAAAGGATAAATAAGGATTTTGGAATTATTTATATTAATTTATCTAGTATCCGTTAATAACTCTAATTTTCAACTATTTTCCAATCTTCTGCCAACATATCAGCTTGACTTGCTAACCAACCTAATTGAACTCCTGATGTTCCAACAAATGCTATTGCTTTATTTTCTATTGCATCATGCTCTGCATTTACTATTTCATTGTTAGCATTTTTATAACTTATATTGGTTGCTAATTCTATATATTGATTTTTACCATTCCACCCTTGTCTTTGTACTCTTTGGCCTACTTTTAATAATTGTATTGCTCTACCAAAATCCATTTAATTTTCCTCCTCTAACTTGATGCATTTATTTTCAAATTTCTTATATGCATCAAAGTATAATTCTTTTTTATCTCCGTTATATGTACATTCATAATACATACCATCAAACAATGTTGTACTTAACAACGCTTTATGATTTTGTAATGTTTTACAATACCAAACATCAAATACTTCAAATTCCGGTATATCATCGCTTTTGTCTAAATGCTCTATTGCATACTGTTTTACTATTTCTTTGCATTTCTCAATAAATTCTTTACTTCCCATAATTTCACCTTCTTTCTTGCAAAATAATAGAGCCTATCATTTGATAAGCTCTTTGTTTAGGATATTCTTCCCATAACTCTAAAACCAAGATTAATATTTTCTGTTTTTAAATTTTTTAATCTAAAAACCTTAGAATCAATCTCTGGAATATCTAAAGTTTCATTTGTTTTGTTTGCAATATCTTTAATTTTATACCTTTCTAAAATATATAATGCCGATAATGCATATAAAACATTTTCTAGATTTCCGTTTTTATATTTTGCCACTCTTTCATGTTTAACGTCATTATAACTTTCCCACCATTGGGGCGAATTTTTTTCATCCCATTTATCAAATGGCTTTATATTAATCTTTTTGTAGATGTATATAGTTTCTTCATCCATTATATTTTTAAAAAATGGGTCCTTCATAATCTTCTCATAATACATCGAGATTTTCTTAAAATCTTCTTGATTAAAACCGCATATTTCTTTCATTATTGTATCTATTTCTGCACATATACTTTGTAATAATCCTATATATTCTATAGAAAAAGTTTGATAATTATCTTTATCAACCTCAACATACTGCGTGGTATTTATAAACCTATTTTCTAAATTAAGATAATAATTCCAAAATGAATCTATAAATTCTTTTCTTTCCATATAACTTCCTCCTTTCTATGAGGAAAGTATATCACAAAATAATTGCAAATGTTGTCAAAATACGTCGAAAGAGCCAACTTTTTGTTAGCTCTTTTCCGTTTATATAGTCTTACCTATCTATCCACGATACAATTATAACACGTTTTTTTGACAAAAAAGTCTCATTTTTGTCTCACTTTTGGCTCACTTTTTTTATTTCTTTATGTACTGCATATACAAGCTCGCTATGTCTACGCTTATATGTTCCTTCTGACATACCTTCATTTATGATGTCCCACTTATCTTGTCCTAGTTGATATTGATGTTTAAATATGTATTTTGCATTCTTGCTGATTAGTTCTATTGCTTGATTCACAATCTTTATTTCTTTTGATGCTTCCTTAATATTTGAATCTTCTTGTAGCTTAATAACACTGTCTAATACTCTATCTGATGTTGAGTATGGAGCTTTTGGCATTCCATCTACATCTACAGCACATAAACTCATTATATCATCTCTTATATTCATCAACTTAATTTGATTGTAATTATATCTCTTTAAGCAACCTTTTGCTTCTTTGTATTCTTCTTTACTAAGCTTCATTTGTACCTCCTACAATTATATCTTTACATTCTCTGGATGCACGCTCTTCTTATCCGGACTAACTTCCTCTTTAATAACTCCCAATTGATACAATGTAAATGTTTCTTTGAATCCATATTTCTTATTTTTATATAGAAACGTTGTTGCATTGTTTCTTTTTACAAATTCATATTCTTGTTTATTCTTTATTACTGTTTTAGGTATTTTCATATGTTTTCCTCCAATTTTCTTTGTTACCATATCATATTATTTATTCTTAAATCCTTACCTTCTGTAATCAATGATATAGCATTCTCCTCAACTACAATAGCTTTAATTTCCACTTCTGCATTTATCCATAATTCCATATCTTTCAATTCTTCGTCTGGAATCGCATTTAACATTCTTTTTAACTTTAATAACATTTCTGGCATAATTAAGTCTCACCTTCTTTTAATAGAGCATTCAAAATGGCTTGACCACCAACTACTCTTTGAAAGTCCGTTAATGCTTTTAATGGGTCCTTGTATACCTTATCTACTAATTCATTGTATTTTTTATCAAGTTTTTCTTTTTCGTCTTTTACTTTTTGAATTGGAATATAATTCTTATCTACATAGTCTAAATCTAATTGTTTTGAGTATTCTTCTTTCTCTTTTTGTAATTTTTCTATTAGATTTAATAATATTTTTACTTTTTGAACTGGAATAACATTGCTAAATTCTTTTGTTAATCTCTCATTTTGTTGTAAATGATATCTATATTTTTCAAAATAATCTTGTTTTTCTATTGCTAACATCATACACTTTTTGTTTTCTTGATTTAACTCTTTTTGCAATTCTACTATTTTAGCATTTGCAATATCTAAATCATTTTGCAATTTATGTGTATCGTTATCCCATCTTTTTTCTAATTCTTGATTTTTTCTTATTATCTCAAATTGTTTGTCTTTTTCTTCTTGATATGTTTTTTGCCATTCTTCATTCTCTTTTAATACTCTTTTATAATCTGATAAAATATGTTCTATTGCGTATTGATATTTGTTTCTTTCCTCATCGTTGACTAAGCCAGTACTATACACATCGTCAAGTAAATAATCTAACTTTTCTAACATTTTTATATCTTCTTCTATACTATTTTCCACTACTCGTCCTCCATTTCTAATGTGTTTAGTAGCATTTGTTTTAAATCATTTAAAACTGGTTTAATATTTTTACGTAACTCATCATTATAATACTTAAATTCTTCACTTTCTATCATATTTGAAAAGCTTGTACCAATATTTAAGATTGGCTCTTTCTCATCATTTATTGTAATATAACATTCTATTTTTAATATATTAATTCTATCTTTTATACTATTTTCTTTCACTTAAAACACCTCTCTGTTTTGAACATATATTCAATAACGCTTCTTGATATTCTTCTATTTTCTGTTTTAACTTATAATTTTCTTTTTGCAATTTGTAATATTCTTCTTTATAGTCTAAATCAACAACCTTGTTTTTATCTATTAATTCTCTTATTTGTGTTTGTTGCTTATCTATCGTTTCTTTCATATATTCAAAATCACATTCTTTTTGTAATTTATCTATATCCCCTGGTGTCATCATTATATCCACCCCAACTCTTGGCATTTTTTATTTATTGCTTGTAATTCTTGCATATTAATAGCTTTCCAATACGCAAAATCAAAATTTTTAATAAAATCTTTAGTTTCCTTATCTATGACAATATAATCATTATCATGTGGCTTTCTATATTTTATAAATCTTTCATCGTCTCTAACTTTTTCATATCCTAACTCTTCAAAAAGTTCGTCTGCTGTTTTCTCCTTTTTCTCTTTTAAGTCTGCTATCTTAGAACGTAATCTCCAAATATCATGGCTCATTTTTTCTGCTTCTTCTGATAAATAATCGCCTTTGCCTGAAATATATCTTTCATCAAAGTTTTTTTTCTTTCTCACTTAACTCTTGTTCTAATTTTTTAAGTTCTGTCACATGTATCACTCCTTTTTCCAATTTTCATCTAGCCATTTATCGAAAATTCTATCTACTGTTCCAATTAGCATTCCACTTATAATTAAAAGAACGCTATTATCTGTTAAAAGTACAGTTAAAGTTCCTATTACTAATATTAGAAAAACGAATAAAACCGCTTTTATTATTTCTTTTTTCCAATCTTCTTTCATATCTTATTTACTCCTTTACTACTAAATTTGCTTTGATTAGATCTTGTATCCATCTTTCGTCTAATTCAACTTCATTATAACCAAATATTAATACAAAATCTCCTTGTCTTATTTTTCTATCATCTTCATAGATAAATAATTTATGTTGATTATCTGGCAAATACTTGCACCAATATTTTTCTCCATCTTCTTCTTCGTATTCAAATCCAAACTTTTCAAGTTCTTTTAATTTTACATCATCACGAATTTTAAGCATATCTATTCTCCTCCTTGATCATTCTTCTGTACAAGTTCTAATATTATTTTCAAGTCTATATTAGGAATTATTGTATGTATACGATCAGCCTTGTACTTTTGCTTTAATTCCTTAACAATTTTCTTTGCTTCTTCTTTTTCAACCTTTTTTATTTGGAATCTGTCTTTTCTTGCATCATTACCAATACAATTAAACAAACACTTATTAGCTCCTTTTTCTGTTGTTTCACAAATTCTAGGAAATTGAAATTCCTTTTTTAAGTCATTCCATATCATATATCTATATTCCATTTCTGCCTCCTAATAATTAACTCTAATTATGTAACTATTATATTCTGGCTGATAATCAATACTTAATTTTAATCCCTGCATTTTATCTATTCCATACCTTTTTATTTGCATTCCACCTCTTAAATTTCCTATATGATTAGTTAATGCAAATTTAAGTATGTTCTCTAATTGCTCCATATATTGTTTATCTGCTTTTTGTTCTTCTAATTCTATCTTTAGCCTATCACTTTTATTTCTCATTCTTTTATTAGATAATCTTTCTGTGTCTAGTTCATCTCGTAATTTTATAATTTCTTTATTTAATCTTTTTACTTTTCCTTTAACGCTCATCTTTTTTCTCCTACTGCTGTAGAGCATCTATAAGCTCTATCTGTTGTTCTACTTTATTTTGTAATTCATTAACCTTTTTCTGTTTATTCTCAGAATCTATCTTATCTGCCACAATAAAATATATAATTATACTTAATACGATTAGTGTCATACATATGTATTCTGCTATTGTTGTAATTGCTTTATTAAAATCCATTGTTTAACTCCTCCAATTCTACTATTACCTTACTACTATTCGAATACTCAAAGCTGTCAGTAAAGTTAGTTACTATTTTTCTATTATCGTCTTGTAGTACTCCTGCTTGTACTAACGCATCTAATATAAACTTTTTAGCAAAGCAAATATTGTCTAAGTCTCTTCTTTTATTCTCTTCTATCCATGTAAAATGACCAATTACGGGCTTGTTTATTTTGATATTCCCTAATTGCTGTTTTATGCAATTAATTATGTATTGCTGTTCTTTCTTTTTTGCTTCAGCTCCTGCATACTTGTTCGTTCTGTTATATTTTGTATATTCGTTTAGTCCCATAAGCCTTTTATTAACTTCAAATTTATATCTCATCTTTTGCCTCCTAAATTATTGCATCAAATGTAATTTGCCCATCTTCCATAATTCCATTTAAAATATCTTCACTTATCATTTTTTTCTTTTGCTAATCTATAAAAATCCTTTTTTATCTCAAATCCATATGCGTTTCTTCCAAGTTCAGCACAAGCTCTTAAAGTACTGCCACTTCCTGCTACTGGGTCTATTACTACATCTCCCTCATCTGTGAATATCTCTATTAGTCTTTTAAGTAGTCCTACTGGTTTTTGAGTTGGATGTATTTTCGGATATTCTTTTGATGCATCTCTTTTCCACTCAAACCAATTAAATATCATTTTTCCTTTTTGTTCTGCTGTTTTTCCGTTGTTGAATTTAGGCAATTTATCTCTATAAAGTACTACCGCATATTCTGTTGCTCCAACAATTCGCATATTAGCTTTTAACACTGATGCTGAATAATTCTTTATAAATACAAGCGGATAACTTTTCATTAAACCGTGTTTTTTGCCTTCTTCTATAACCATTTGCATTTGTTCAAAAGCACAGAAAACAATCATAGCTGGTGCTTGTCCTTTTTCTTTTGGCTCCTTTTTTAAATATCTCGTGCAAAAATCAAAGAAGTTATTTATTTTAAAATCTTTATCTGTATCAAAAAATGCTTTATTTGCTTTATCGCTTTCTCCGTTTTTATTGTCTCCATCTACATACCAACTCGGATTACTTGCATATGCATTGTTCCCAAGATTATAAGGTATGTCTGCTATAATTAACTGTGCATGTGGTATTCCATAATGTTTAGCATTTTCAAAATGATCGTTATATAGTTCTATTTTTACTTTTCTTTTCATCTTTTTGCATTTTCCTTTCCTAGATCTAATTTAATCTGCTTTCCTTCGACATCTGTAACATACTTGCACTTCTTAACTCCACTGAAATATGGATTTTCTAATTGTTGACATCCTAAGCATAAACCATATTTTATTGCTTTGGCACAGATGCCTTGTAATTCTGAATATTCCATGCCCTATTCCTCTACATCAAAGCCATAAGCTCTATACCATTGTTTTTGTCTTTCCTCTTGCAATTGCAAATCTTCTGTATATCTTTTTGCGCTGTCCTTCCATTCTTTAAAGCATTCAGGGCAATAGGCTCTTCCTAATACAAAAATCAAATACACATCATCTTGCATTATTTTACTGCAATCATCACATATTGCTAATCCTCCCCAGTCTAGACAATCTTCTATTGTGCATTTAATGTATGAATATCCTTGTTTTGTATAATTTAATTTTACTTTTTTCATTCACTCCTCCTAATAAATTCTTGAAATATGATTCATGTTCAAGGCTTCAAATCCCTTTAGCGTTCTTTCGTAAACTGCTACTGTTTTACCCGTATATTCGCATTTCTTTTTATTTATCGCTTTAACCATTCCCATATCTTCCAATTCTGACAAACGTGGAGCGGTATAATTTCTTTCTGTGCTTGGAATAAACCCTAAGTCAAATAACTCCACAGCCAACTCTTTAGCCGTTTTAGGCTTGTCCAATCTATTCAAAATTTGTATGTATCTTATTTTTGTTTTATCTTGTATATCATCAAAACTCATTTGCCTTGTAGTTTGTGTTATTGTACTCATTTGTTTCACTCCTTCCGTTACAAACCTAATTCTTTTAAGGTGTATTTCTTGTTTGTTTCCATTCCTTTATACATGCTGTTATCTGTTATGTATGGAAAAACTAGTTTATCATTGTCCTCACAAACTATTCTTATATAGGGATTTATTTCTTTTATTTCTTTTTTCTTTTGTATAAATTGTATTCTTTTTCTGAATGGTCTAATTACATCTGTTAAATATTTCTTTTCTGTCTCGTCTAGTATTTCTTCTTTTCTCTCAAAGACTTCCTCGTATTGTGTTGGTCTTTCTACTTTAACTATGTCGTACTCTTCCTCTCTATCTACATCTTTCAAATCCTCTGTGTAATATGTTAATGATACAAAGTGATTGCTTCCATATAGTTTATTTTCAAACACCATCTTCTTTAGTCCATTTCTTTGTGTAACTATATCTCCATCTTTTAAGTCTGATTTTGTGAATTTCCATTCTACAAATTCATCTTCTCCCATCCACCATAATTCGTTTTTTTTAAGTGAACTACATTTATAGTCTCTATCACTAACTTCCTCTATTTTTACAATTTCTCCAATAGCAAACTCATGTCCATGTTTTTTTGCTATTACTTTCACTTTATCTCCAACTTTAAATTTCATTTATTTTTCCTCCTAAATTTCACTCATTAATTTCATTTGCTCTTCTTTGTTAAGTGAATCCCAATATTCATCTTCTCTTAGAGCTTTTGTCCTTTTCATGTACTCTGAAAAATTCCTTCGGTCCTCAACCCTATATTTATTTAATAAATATAAATATATATTATTATCATTATTGTTAGTGTTCACTGGTTGTTCATTCGTTGTTCGCTCGCTGTTCACTTGTTGTTCTACTTGCTGTTCATTTTGTTGATATTCATTCCAATTAGTTATTGATATAAGCCTATTTTGTGAACATGTTTGTTGTTCAATTTGTTGTTCGATTTCGAAGGTTTTTAAAATTCTTTGTACTTTGCTTTCAGAAATGTCAAATTTTTCCGCTATAGTTTTTCTTCCTGTTATTAATTGTCCTTTTTTTAAAATTATCTTCTTTTTGTTAAATATTGCTGGACTTTCTTTGTGCGTTGCATTTAATAGCAAATACATCCAAACTGCAAAGTAATCACTATCTTTGCATACAATAGGATTTTCTAATATCTTTCTATATGTACTAATCCAGCCTTCCATTGTTTTCTCCTTTCGTTAAATTAAAAAGAACATAGAAGCCTTATAAGATTTTTATAAGATTATTTCTATGTCCTCCCTTCTTTTAATATTTCTTGTAGATTAATTTTTCTTTGTTCCAATTTAAGCCATATTTCGACTTTAAATAATCTTCTATCCTTTGTTCATATAATTTAGTGTCTTGACCAAAATCTTCTTTATAATGACATTCTCGGCACAATGTGACTATATTTTCTTCTATGCCTAGACCACCGTTGTGACCTTTTTATAAAATGAGCATTTGCATAACTCTTGTCCACATATTTTCCACAAATAATGCAACTACGATTATCTCTATTCCATACCTTTTCTTTGACTTTTTGAGGTATCTCACACGCTTTACTTCTTTTGCTCATCTTTCCCACCTCGCTAATAAACTTTTTAACTCCTCTGGTGTCATTGTTTCTATTTGTTGTTCTTTACAATCTTGTATTACACTGTCTATAAGCCTTGTCATTTGCTTAGTGTTATATGAGGAACTTCCGTTGTATGCTAGTAATACCACTTGACCATATTCATCTATTGCTTTTTCACAGAACCAACCTAAGCCATTCTTTTGCCATATTCTTTCAAATTCAGTCATTACCTCTTCTTCCATTTGTAAGACTGTATATGTGCCAGCCTCTTTTATATGTTTTTTATATACTTCTATATTGCTTATATTGAGTTTTTCAGCTAATTTTCCAATAAGAACCCATAAGTATGCATTAGCATTTAAAGAACGCTTTTTGTACCATCTTGTTGCTTCCACATTAAGTTTCTTGTCTTTTAATTCTTCTGCTTCCTGTAAAATATACTTATCGTCAAATAGAAATGTTATTTTAGCTTTTCCAGTTCTTAAATCTATTCCTATGTCATCTATAACTGCTGTATTCTGCATACTGTTACCTTTCTACATGTTCGTGCATAAACACATATTTTGAATTTTCTCCCATATTATTCAATAAAAACTCACTTGCTTGTTGTTTACTTAAATGACTATCTTTTGCTCTAAATTCATAAACATATTTGCAGTCTTGTTGTTTTTCTTTTATTCTTTCTTCTATTTCATCTTCGTCATAATTTCCCTCGATAAGATATAAATCATAATTCTTAGCACTTATTCCTTCTACTGTTCTTGTATCTGTCATATAAATCACTTTATAATCATCAAATAATACTCTGTAACCGCATTGAGGCACATCATGGTATAATTTAATTGGTACAATTTTAAATAGCTTATAGTCGTATCTCGTGCCAATTTGAAGTATATCTATGTTCTTTCTTTCAACTCCACAGTCCAAAAGCGGTTTCAATAGCCATTCACAACAAGCAAATCTTAATGTTGGTCTTTCTTGTGCCAATTTTCTAATTGTTTCTTTTTTGAAGTGATCTGAATGTATGTGGGTGAGAAGTACTATTTTCAATTTTTTATAATATTTCTCTAACTTTCTAAAAGTTACGCCACAATCTATTAAAATTATGTCTCTTATTATTGTCGCATTTCCTGTACTGCAACTAGATATAATTTTATAGTTCATTCATTGATACCTCTCTTGTATTCTCTGTTTGTTCTATAACATCAGCTTGTACTTCAATTGGTTCTTGTTGTGGAATCTCTTGTTGCATTTCCTCTGCTTCATACATTCCTGCTAAATCTTCAACAAATGTCTCTCTTAAAGCTCTTACTTTTGCAACTTTTTCAAGCATTGTTGCACTTTTGGTACTCCAATTTGAATTTAATTGTCCATCATTTTTTCTTTGTGCAACCTCATTAAAACTTACACTTGAATATGTAGGGTGTGACCAATCTTTTCTAAAAACTCTAGCCCAACCACCAACAAGCTGTTCATTTCCTAGTCTGAATGTTCCTTGTCTTTCTTCTATAGTTCCATCTTCTTTTTGAACTATAATTCCACATTCCATTCCATCATAATTTGGATTTAAAACAGCCCTTTTCAATATTGCATCTTTTCCAACAACTAATTGAGCTGGTGTTCCTGCTTTATACTTGATCAAATATGCTTCTCTTAAGAATGGATTTAATTTTCTAACCTTGCAAAGTTCTGTAAACAACTTAAACTCTTGATTTGTAATGGGAACATCAGTTCCAACTATATATTCTTGTACTATTTTTTTACTTAATTTTATTTCTTGTCCTTCCACTTCAAATTTAACTACTAAATCTTGTGTCTTATCTTGAACTTCATTACTCATATTCATATCCTCCATTTACTAAAAATTCTTTTAATGCTTTTAATTTTGTTCTAGTTCCTTTTACTGTAAACTTTAATGTTAATATTTCCTCTTGTTTTTCCTCTACTGTTGGTGCTTGTAGAACTTTTTGTTCTGTTACTCTAAAATTATCTAGTGCTTGTTTGGTTGCTTCGGTTTGTATTTTTATATTCTCATCTGCAATCCTTTGAGCTTCTTCTAATTGTTTCTGTTTTAGCTCTTCTTGTTTTCTCTTAGTCTCTTCTACAGCTTTTATTCTGTTTATAACCGTACTTATTGCTGTACTTAAAACATGACCATTTTGCTTATACTCAACTAGTATTTCTTCTTTATGTTCTTGTAACATTATTGTTGCTAAATCTGTATTAACTCTGTCTATAAAATTCTTGGCTTGTTTCTTCAATGATGTTTTACTATCTGATAGCCCAATTTTAATTTTTGCATCCTCAAATTTTATAAAATCAATAAGCAAACTTTGTTTGTATTCTTCAAAGTAATCTCTTATTTCTTGTTCTTTTCTTGCTCTTAATTCGTCTTCTGTTGTATCTACCTTATTTTTTAATTCGCTATCTGCTTCCTTATATTTATCTGATATGTATGTCTTATAAACACCCTCAAATTGCATATATGGTTCTAATATCTTTTCTTTTACTGTTTTTCTTTGTTGTTCTACCTCTTTAAATTCTTTATTTAAGTCTGCTCTTATTTGCTTAATTGCTTTCACATTTTCTTCTGTGCATACTAAGTTCTTCGCATTTGCTACCTTTTTATCAATTTCTATTGATAACTCTTTTAAATGTTCCTCTATTTGTGGTAGTTGCTTAATTGTTATTAGTTCTTGCATTATTCTTCCTCCATAATTTCATCAAAAACTCTATCTTCGTAATCTCTGTCTGCTTCTTCAAGCTCATGTTCGTATCTTGCTTGTCTATCTTCTGAATCCGTTGTTTCTATTATGTAACCATTTACTATTCGTATCATATCTGTTCCTTTCCACAATGTGGACAATATTTATAAGTTTCTTCTAGTGTTTTTCCACAGTTGTAACAAACTCTGATGTCCTTTCTTTTAGAAATTTCAATTTTGTCCCCTACTTGTAATATCTCAAGAGGTTCTCTAATCTCTATGTTTAAATTTTTTCGTATTTCCATTGGAATAACAATTCTTCCTAATTCATCTAGCCTTCTTGTAATTCCTACCGCTTTTCCCATTTGACTTTCCTTTCTATCTTGTGCTATAATTAGTACAAGAGTTCATATTTATGTAATTCAATTGAGTTAGTTTTTTGATTGGTAGTCGCAAACTGACTCATTTTTTTCGTCTATCAATAGCTCATATATTGTATTTGTAGCCATTTCAGATATTCTCTTCTTTATAACTTCTCTATCTAAATTGCTTTCATTTAGATTTCTTATTTCTTGCAATACTCCTGCAAGGCTTGTTTTTACATCTTGAATTTCTATTTCTTTTCTATCAATTACTCTTGTTAGCTCTCGTATTGTTTGAGCCTCATCTATATTCTTTTCTGCCATACTATTTCACTCCTTTCTTTAATTCTTTTAATCTTAATTTTAGCTTTGCCATTGTTACCACATGCCACACGTAACATTTGTCTAGCTTGTCCATACTCTTCCTCCTTCGTTTTAGTTTAATAATTTACTTGCTTTTTTCATTGCAAATTTATATATACTAAATCCGCTTAGTCTATATACCGCTATTTGAACTGCTAATAATATCGCAATAAACTTTGTTATTTTTGTTGCAAAATATAATATAAAAAATGCTATTTCAAATAAGTTATACATATTTATCATCTCCTTTCTACCAACATTTTTGTTATTAAATTTAATGTTGTTTCTGCTTCAATGCGCTTTTTTCGTTCTTCCTCATACAGTTCTTTTGAAACTGTATTTCCTCCAACCTTAATTTTGTATTGTCCTCCTGGAGTCTTTCGATATTCAACTTCTCCATTATTTATCATTTTAAGAACAACCTCATATCCTAGCTTAAAACGTTTCATATACTGTCTTAGACTTATCCATTCTTCCATTTTCTCACGCCCTTTACTGTTCTATCATAGGAACAATCCCATTTTTCTTTAACAAATCATAAAGAAATAGTCTACCTTTTTGAGTCCATTTTGTATTCATTGTTACGTCTTTCCTTCCATCCTGATGAGTGTATTCAACTGTTTCACTATGCGTATATCCACAATTATGATAATTACTATATAAAAACCATTGATGTCCCTGTTTAAATTGTACCTTTAGTTCATGTAATTTTTGATTTAATGCTTTTGCAGACATTCCATAATCTTTTGCAATCGCTGTTATAGTTACTAATGCTTTGCTTTGTAATATTTGGTCTAAATAATCCGCTTTGGGTTTTAATTCTCCTATTAATTGTTTCTGCTGTGTATTTTCTAGTTGTAGCACGTTTAGTCTGCTCTCTGCTATTTTTAATGCTCTTGCCATTATTTTCTCTGGACTATTAAAGTCTTTTTCTACTTGTATAAAATATTGCCTTACTTTTTTGCCATTTTCATTTCTTTGTATCATTGCAATTTCTTTTGCCATATCTAACTTAATTGCATGGTCACTATATGTTGTTTCATTTCCTTGAGCTGTTACTCTTTTTTGAGTAATAGTACAATAATCTTGATTTTCTACAAATCCATAATCTTTCATTCTATTAAACCAATCATTGTATCTCGTGCTCACTCCTAATACTTCGTATAATTCTCTGCCATTTACTATTGGCTCTTGATTTTCATTTACTTCAATTTTTATTAATTCTTTCATCTTTCTCCTCTTTGAACAGTTCTACTGAACTTTAAAATTAAAAAAATTTTCTGGTTTGCTCCCTAATATCTTAGATATTCTATTTATATGCGAAATTTTAGGCTCCGTTATTCCTATTTCAATATTATAATATGTAACTTTGCTCTTAAATCCTAGGAATCTAGCCATGTCATCTATAGAATACCCTCTTTGTTTTCTCTCTTTTTTTAATTCATCTGTATATACATATTTTGTTTTATTTTTCATTTTCACACCTCCTTGTTTTGTTTTGCTGTACTTATTATATCAGTTTTTCTGAACTTGTCAAGTCCTATTTTTAAAAAAGTTCAGTTATTCTGTCTCTAGCTTAGAGAGAGTAAGGAAAAAAAAATTATTGTTTACTTTTACTGAACCGTATGTTATAATAATTAAGAAAGAAAGGTGTATACTATGGCTAATATAAAAGATAGAATAAAAGAATTAAGAAAAGAAAAATGTTTAACTCAAGAAGAGTTGGCTAAAATGTTAGGTCTAAGTGCAAAATCTAATATAGCTAATTACGAAAGTGGTGCAAATGCCCCTAGTGATGAAATAAAATTAAAAATGTGTGAAATTTTTAATTGCACGATGGATTATTTAATGGGTAAAAGTAATTTTAAAACCAATGAAGAAGAATTATCTAATTATTTAAATATCGAAATAAAAGATGACTTAATAAAAAAATTAAAGGCCCTAGAGCTTGATGAAGTAGATTTAAAAAAAGCAATAACTGCTTTTATAGAAAATTACATATATGTTACTGATGAATTTAGTGTAAAAATATATGATATGGAGGATTCTTTAGTTTACTTTGCCTATGAATTAATTACAAAATATTATTTTAAGCTAATACATAAAGAGTTAGAAATTTTAACAAATGCTTCTAATTCTTTAGTTAATAATCAAATCTATTTGGAAAAAGCAGAAAAATATGCTTGGAGCGAAATGAAAGATATCTTAGAAAGCATAGATAATAATCTAATAATATCTGATCTAACAGCAGAACAAAAAGCTCATAAGTTTATCTCAAATTTAGAAATAACCTCTAAAGTATATATGTGCCCTGTCTATGGTCAAATAAGTGCAGGACAACCAAACTGGGCAGAGGAATGCATTGAAGGAAGATTACCTATTGATCCAAATCTTATGAATATAGTGGATCCAGAAGAATGTTATTTTTTGCGTGTGAATGGTGAAAGTATGAATAAAGTCGTAAAAAATGGTGCTTATGCTCTTATCCGTAAGACTGATTGGGTTGATGATGGAGAAATTGCAGTGGTATTAGTTAATGGATATGATGCTACATTAAAGAAATTTAGCAAACAAGGAGATTTTGTTGTTTTAGAGCCAATGAGCAATGACCCAAGTTTTAAAACGCAAATTTATACAAAAGATACTCCAATAAAAATAATTGGTAAATACATCGGAAAGTTTGAAATAAAAAACTAAAGATAAGTTGTAACAGACTTATCTTATTTTATAGGAGGAATCATGGCAAAGAAAACTAATTTTAAATCAAATGGCAATGAGTATTTTAGAGTATCTAGGACTATAGGTCATAGAGCTGACGGCACACCTATAAGAAAACAATTTTACGGTGCAGGAATAAAAGAAGCAAACCAAAAAGCTGATGAGTATATGAATAATCTAAAAATGGGACTTACTAATAATAATCAAATATATACTATCAATACATTGTTGCCTAAATGGCTATTTTCGGTAAAAAAAGTTGAAATTAAGCCAACTTCTTTTGAAAGTTATGAGAGTACATACAGAAATTACATAAAACCCTATTTAATTGCTGATTTGCCTATAAAGGATTTAAAAAGCTTAAAAGTACAAGAATATTATAATAAACTATTAGCAGATAATATTTCTGCAAGTAATATCAAAAAATCTCATAAATTATTAAGACAATTCTTCGATTACTCAGAAAGAGAAGGTTATATATTAAAAAATCCTTGTTCAAATGTTGCCTTACCAAAAAATAATAAAAGTACTGAAAAAATTATTAATGAGAGAAAAACCAAATTTCAATATTTTAATGAAGATGAAATAGAAGAATTGTTAAAAATATTTAAAGATACTAGATACTATAACATTATACTATTTGCACTTGGTACAGGAATGAGAAAAGGAGAAATTTTAGGATTACAATGGTCTGATATAGATTTTGAGAATAAAGAAATACATGTACTACATAATTTAAGTCATGTTGCTGAAATTTCTGAAAATGGACAAAAAAATTATTCTACAGTATTACAAACACCTAAAAGCAACAATTCTATAAGAGTTATACCTATGTCAAATAAAATATTTAATTTATTAAGTTCTTTGCCTTGCAAATCAAATTACGTTTTTTGTAATGAAAAAGGTTCTCATTTTGATATAAAATGGACTGAAAAGTTTTGGCACAATAAATTAAAAAATACTAATATGAAAGATAAAAGATTTCACGATTTAAGACATACATTTGCAACTATGCTTTTATTGAATGGTGCTAATCTAATTCAGATTAAAGAATTATTAGGACATTCATCAGTCAAAATAACAGAAATGTATCTTGATGCTTTACCAAAATCTAAAGCAGAAATTATTAATAAGATAGATTATTTATTAAACTAAAGTGTTAAAATAGTGTTAATTACAAAAATAGCAAGGTGTTACAAATTCATGTAATCCTTGCTATTACTGTATTTATTATTCAATTATATCAGAAACAACTCCTGATCCAACTGTTCTTCCACCTTCACGAATAGCGAAGTTTAATCCGTTTTCGATAGCGATTGGAGTAATAAGTTCGATTGTCATGTTTACGTGATCTCCTGGCATAACCATTTCTGTTCCAGCTTCTAGTTCGATAACACCTGTAACGTCTGTTGTTCTAAAGTAGAATTGTGGTCTGTATCCATTGAAGAATGCAGTATGACGTCCACCTTCGTCTTTAGTTAAAACGTATACTTGTGCTTTGAATTTTGTATGTGGATGTATAGATCCTGGTTTTGCAAGAACTTGTCCTCTTTCAACATCTGTTCTTTGAACACCTCTTAATAATGCTCCGATGTTGTCTCCAGCTTCAGCTTGGTCAAGTGTTTTCTTGAACATTTCAACACCTGTAACGATAGTTTTTGTAGAAGGTTTGATTCCAACGATTTCAACTTCGTCTTGAATCTTAACTTGTCCTCTTTCAACTCTACCAGTAACAACTGTTCCACGACCTGTTATTGTCATAACATCTTCGATAGGCATTAAGAATGGCTTATCTACTGGTCTTGCTGGTGTTGGGATATAAGTATCAACTGCGTCCATTAATTCTTTAATGCATTGATATTCTGGTGCATTTGGATCTGTTGATGTACTTTCTAGTACTTTTAATGAAGATCCTTTTATAACTGGAATTTCGTCTCCTGGGAAACCATATTCTGATAATAGGTCTCTAACTTCCATTTCAACTAATTCTAATAATTCTGGATCATCAACCATATCACATTTGTTTAGGTAAACAACGATGTATTTAACACCAACTTGTCTAGCTAGTAATATATGCTCTCTTGTTTGAGGCATTGGTCCATCAGCTGCAGAAACAACTAATATAGCACCATCCATTTGAGCAGCACCAGTGATCATGTTCTTTACGTAGTCTGCGTGTCCTGGGCAGTCAACGTGAGCATAGTGTCTTTTTGCTGTTTCATATTCAACGTGAGCAGTATTAATTGTAATACCTCTTGCTCTTTCTTCTGGAGCACCATCGATTTGATCGTATGCTTCGTATTTAGCTTGTCCTAATAAGCTTAAGTATTTTGTAATAGCTGCTGTTGTAGTAGTTTTACCGTGGTCAACGTGACCAATTGTACCAATGTTTACGTGTGGCTTTGTTCTTACAAATTTTTCCTTTGCCATTTAATTTTCCTCCTTTTTAGTTAGTCTTGAGTTTTGCTCATGACTATTTATATTTAAAATTAATATCTTATTTCACACCTGCATTTTACTATATTTTCAAGTAAAATGCAAGTGTTATTTTTGTTTTCACAATATATACATATTTGTATATTATTCTGCTTTCTTAGATCTAGAAGCAACTATTTGCTCTAATACAGACTTTGGAACTTCTTCGTAATGGCTTGGTTCCATTGAATATGTTCCTCTACCTTGTGTCTTAGAACGTAAGTCTGTTGCATAACCAAACATTTCTGAAAGTGGAATAAATCCTCTTATTATTTGGTTACCGTTTCTAGCTTCCATTCCTTCCATTCTACCACGTCTAGAGTTAATGTCTCCAATAACATCTCCCATGTATTCTTCAGGAACAGTTACTTCAACCTTCATTATAGGCTCTAATATAACAGATTTTGCTTGCTTACATCCTTCTTTGAAAGCCATAGATGCAGCAATCTTGAATGCCATTTCAGATGAGTCAACTTCATGGTAAGAACCATCAACTAATGTTGCTTTGAAGTCTATAACTGGGTATCCAGCTAATATACCACTCATAGCAGATTCTCTTAATCCATCTTCGATTGGTTTGATGTATTCCTTTGGAACAGCACCACCAACAATTTTGCTCTCGAATTGAACTCCAGAACCTGGCTCTAATGGTTCCATTTCGAACCATACATCACCATATTGTCCGTGTCCACCAGATTGACGAACAAACTTACCTTGAACTTTAACCTTATTTCTGATTGTTTCCTTGTAAGAAACTTGTGGCTTACCAACTGTACATTCAACTTTGAACTCTCTCTTTAATCTGTCTACGATGATATCTAGGTGAAGCTCACCCATACCAGCGATGATTGTTTGTCCAGATTCTTGGTCTGTCCATGTTTTGAATGTTGGATCTTCTTCAGCAAGTTTTGCTAAAGCTATTCCCATTTTTTCTCCATTAGCCTTATCTTTTGGCTCGATAGCTATATCGATAACTGGCTCTGGGAATTCCATTGATTCAAGTATAATTGGGTGATCTGGATCACATAATGTATCACCTGTTGATACATCTTTTAGTCCAACTGCTGCTGCAATATCTCCTGCATAAACTTTTTCAATATCTTGTCTATGATTTGCATGCATTAATAGGATTCTTCCTATTCTGTCTTTCTTATCCTTTGTAGCATTTAAAATAGTAGTTCCTGTTGTACATGTTCCAGAGTAAACTCTGAAGAAGCATAGTTTTCCAACATATGGATCTGTCATTATTTTGAATGCTAATGCTGCAAATGGAGCATTGTCATCAGTCTTACTTTCAACTTCGTTTCCATCTTCGTCAACACCTTTGATGTTTGGAATATCAAGTGGTGATGGTAAGTAGTCAACGATTGCATTTAATAATTCTTGAACACCCTTGTTCTTGTATGATGAACCACATGTCATAAGAATTAGAGCGTTTGATATAGTTCCTTTTCTTAATCCTGATTTGATTTCAGCTTCAGATAGTTCTTCACCATCTAAATATTTCATCATTAATTCATCATCTTGTTCTGCTGCTGCTTCAATCATTTCTTGTCTATATTTTTCAGCATCTGCTTTCATATCTTCAGGAATATCACATTCTTCAATGTCTTTTCCTAAATCATCTTTATGAATAAATGCTTTCATTTTTATTAAGTCAACAATTCCTTTGAAATTGTCTTCTGCACCTATAGGCAATTGGATTGGAACTGGATGAGCTCCTAATCTTTCTTTTATTTGGTTTATACAACCATAGAAATCAGCACCAGTAATATCCATTTTGTTTACATATACCATTCTTGGTACCATGTATTTATCAGCTTGTCTCCAAACTGTTTCAGATTGTGGTTGAACTCCACCTTTTGCAGCAAGTACTAGAACAGCACCGTCAAGAACTCTTAAAGATCTCTCAACCTCAACTGTAAAGTCAACGTGTCCTGGGGTATCGATAATGTTTATTCTATTACCTAACCAGTGGCAAGTTGTAGCAGCAGATGTAATTGTAATACCTCTTTCTTGCTCTTGGGCCATCCAGTCCATAGTAGCAGCACCATCATGAACCTCACCTATTTTGTGTGTTCTTCCTGTGTAGAAAAGTATTCTCTCTGTTGTTGTTGTCTTTCCTGCATCAATGTGAGCCATTATTCCTATATTTCTTGTTTTCTCTAAAGGAAATTCTCTTCCGTCTCCGGCCATATTTTTTCTTCCTTTCTAAATAATTTTTTCTTTTAATATACATGTAAAATTTCAACTAGAAGCAAGTATAACAAGGCAACCGAATCAAAAATAACGGAGGCGTACGTGGTGTACGTCGAGTATATTTTTAGATGAAGGTTAACGAAGTTAGACGACGCTTATAGTTTAAATTTTTAAAATTTGTAGTGAGCAAAAGCTTTATTAGCTTCAGCCATCTTATGCATATCTTCTTTCTTCTTGAAAGCTCCACCGTTTCCAGCTACAGCATCCATTATTTCTCCAGCTAATTTTTCAGACATTGTTTTTTCATGTCTCTTTCTAGCATATGAAACTAACCATCTAAGTCCTAATGTTTGTCTTCTTTCTGGTCTAATCTCTAATGGTACTTGGTATGTAGCACCACCAATTCTTCTAGCTTTAACTTCTAGAACTGGCATTACGTTGTTTAGTGCTGCTTCAAATACTTCTAGTGGATCTTTTTGCTCTTTTTCTTTTATGATATCGAATGCATCATAAACGATAGTTTGAGCAACTGTCTTTTTACCATCTAACATAACATTGTTTATTAACTTTGTAACAACTTTGCTATTATATATTGGATCTGGTAAAACATCTCTTTTTGCTATAAATCCTTTTCTTGGCACTTTTCTTCCCTCCTTATAAAATTGATACTAATTTATTACCTAGTATCTTTGGTACTCTAAAAAGTTTAATACTAAGCCTTCGGCTTTTCTTCTTAAAACATTTCTAGTTTAGTGCTATATATCTATGCTAAATTTAAGAACCTTAAATTAGTAAGTTATATGCACCTTCTAAGTATTTTGAATTTTTATTTTTTAGGGCGTTTAGCTCCATACTTAGATCTTCCTTGCATTCTGTCTTTAACACCTGCTGTATCTAAAGTTCCTCTTATAATGTGGTATCTAACACCTGGAAGGTCTTTTACTCTTCCTCCTCTTATAAGAACAACACTGTGTTCTTGTAAATTGTGTCCGATTCCTGGAATATAAGATGTTACTTCGTATCCGTTTGAAAGCTTAACTCTGGCAACTTTTCTTAAAGCTGAGTTTGGTTTCTTAGGTGTAACAGTTTTTACTACAGTACATACACCTCTTTTTTGTGGAGATCTTCTATCTGTTGTTTTCTTTTTCATAGAATTGTATCCATGTTGTAAAGCTGGTGATGTTGATTTTGTTGTAGTAGTTTTTCTTCCTTTTCTTACTAATTGATTAATTGTTGGCACTTAAATTTCACCTCCTAATTTTAATTTGCTAGCACAATAAAATAAAGCTATTTATACTAGCTTTATTATTTTACCATATCATGCCACTAAAGTCAATGAATTATTATGAAATTTTTCCAGTTTCCGTAAGGGTAAATCGTATATTTTTTTAAAATTCAGAATAAAATATTAATGTATATTTATTACTAAAATTTACTTGACAAAGTTCATGAAAAAATTATATAATAAATATATAAAAATCGTGGTGTTTCACTACCATTAAACGAGAAAGTTATAAGTCGGGTGTTTCACAGCCTTAAAAATGAGAAAGTTATAAATCGGGTGTTTCACTACCATTAAATGCGAAAGTTAAAATCAAGAGAAGACATCGGCAAGATTCTTCTCTTATTTTTTAGGAGGTAAGTATGAAATTAAATTTATACAGTGTTAGTGATAAATACATAAAATATTTAAGACAATTTGATGAAAGAATCTACGACAATAAAGAAGATATAAGAACTCAAACCAGAAAATATTTAGGAATTGTATTGACAGTAAACGATTTTAATTATTATATTCCAATGTCATCTCCTAAAAAGTCAGATTACATTGATTATGAAAAAAAGATTATTAGAAAAGACACAAAAACAATAATTAGAATTTATAATAGTGATAGACTTTATGGAACTTTAAGAATAAGTAATATGATACCTGTTCCAATTACAGAATTAGAACCATATGTAATTAGCAATGAACGTAATAAAAAATACAAAGAAGTAATTTTAGGTGAATTAAGATATATAAACAACAATTCAGAGAAAATCATGAAAAATGCTGAGATTGTATATAAACAAAAACTAAAAAACGAAGAAATCGGTTACATAAAAAATACAGTAAACTTCAAATTGCTAGAAGAAAAATTGAAGAAATGGAATAAGAGCCTATAAATAATAAAAGCTGCACGCATGTAGCAACTATGATTATATTATTATGTAGATATAATAATATAATCATAGATACTTTCTAATTTTCTCATAGAGATATTATATTTGCTGATTTATTAGCATTTCTCCCATATCTTCAAATCTATTTAGCACAATTTTAAAGTAATCTTTCCAATCTCGTTTTTGTACTTCATTTACATTCACTATATCTATGTTTTCTAATATTTTTCCATTTAGTTTTACCGTTAGTGTTCCCATTACATTCCATTGTTCTACCGGAGCCTTTGCTTCTGTTAATGCATTAATTGAGTATTCAATTTTATCATTATCGCAGATTGGTATTATTGCTTTTTCTATTGCACCTAATGCTAATTTAGGATTGCTTTGTTTTCCCTTTATAATTAAAATTCGTTTTTCGTTTATATTTTTCCATTTATTAAATTCTTCTATTATTTGTTCTTCCAAATTGTACATTTTGTATTTTGAAAAGGTATATTCTATTAAATTCACACTATCTTTTGTTCTGTCTTTTTTGGTATCTGCTCCCAAAACTATTGTAATTATATCCATATTATTTCTTTTGGTTTCTGTTACTAGGCATCGTCCCGCATTGTTTGTAAAGCCTGTTTTTACACCTACCACACCATTTAGTACACCTAATAACTCGTTAGTGTTGTTTATTTGTCTTGGCTGATTATTTATATATATTGTTGTTGATTTTGTTCCGACTATTTTTGCAAAAGTCTCATTATCCATTGCATAATCTGTAAGTTTTGCAAGCTCTAATGCAGTAGTATAATGGTTTGCATCATCTAGTCCATGAGGTGTTACAAAATGTGTATTTGTAAGTCCAAGTTCAATGGCCTTCTCATTCATTAATTCTGCAAATTCTTTTACACTTCCACCAACATGTTCTGCTAATGCTACGGCAGCATCGTTTCCAGACCTTAGCATAAGTCCGTATAGCAAATCTTTTACACTAGCCTTGTCTCCTCTTTTTAGTCCTAATCTTGAGCCACCTGTTCCACCAGCTTTTGCACTTACAGTTACTGTCTCGTCTAAGTCTGATTTTTCTAATATAACTATTGTAGTCATTATTTTTGTTGTCGAGGCCATAGCAGACTTAACATCCTCATTTTTACCTATTATCATACTCTTAGAAATTCTATCATAAACAATGTATCTCCTAGAATTAGTTTTCGGAAGTGCAGTCACACTTGATGCAGTAACTTCCACGGTATTTTCAAACTCACCCTCATTATCCACATCATCTGCACAAACAGTGGAAAAGTTAAGTAAAATTAGCAAAAAAATAAGTATACTGTAAAATATTTTTTTCATTTATTTCACCTCATTATTAATAAATATAATAAATTGAAAAATTTATTACTTAAATTTTTACAATAAAAAAGATAAGGACTTTTCCTTATCTCATATTTATTTTTTTCATATAATTTTATACAATTTATTTTGTAGCTTTCGCTATAGTGAAAATTTAGTCTATTATGCCTCTTTTTTTCATTCTTTCCCACGCATCATTTTCTAAAGACCTTTCTGCTCTTTCTTCATGTTCTTCAGCACGCTCTGCAGATTGTTCCTCTGCCTGTTCTTCTCTAATTAATTCTACTTTGTCAGCATAACAATCAGCTTCTCTTTCTGCAAATTGTTTTTTGTATTCATCTGGTGCAATATTTAACGCTTCTGCTTCTTTTGCAAGAGTTGTGATCGTTCCGTCATGTAAAGTTATTTCTTGGTCCATATCAATTTCAACATCATTATTGGGGTTATCATCAACATTTCTTAACTTAGTTTCAGATGTTTCTCCAAGTTGATGTTCTGTTTTATCTATTGTTTCTTTTAATTCAGCATCAGTTGTTCTGCTATCATTCATAAATTCTTGAACTTCTCTTGTAGTTGGTTTTTGTGTTGATGAATTCACAGTACTTCCTATATATTTATTTTCGTTTGGACTACGTCTTACATATGTTGTTTCTATAATTCCGTATTGTCCAATTGTAACAGAAAATCCTTCTCTTTGATTAGGCATTGTAAACAATGCTGATGTTTGTTGTTCTTTTACTTGTGAGCCGTCTCTATTTATAGAATATATCGATTTTCCAGTATTTACTCCTTGTCTTTCTTCCAAAGCTTGAACTGGTTCCATCTTTCCATCTTGTGTCATTCCCCAGAACGAATAAAGCGAATTTCCGCGTGTTTGACTATTTGCAGATACTACAAATATCTTTGAATATTTTCCTGTAACGTTTGCTATATCTTCAAAACTTTTCTGGTCTGTAATTCTTTCGTGCGGATTAATTTCAGAACAAGATTTAATATCATCTTTAGTAATTCCTGACTGCTTTGCAATTTGTTCCATGCTTTCTTCTTCATTTTCAGGTTCTTGTTCATTCTCTGCCTCTTGCGAATTCTCTTTTTTTGTCATTCCTTGCCCAGCTACTTCATTTTGTTTTGCATTTTCAAGTTCTTCTTTGCTTAATTTAAAATCTTCAACTTCTTGTTTTAAGTTTATATTGGGGAGTTTTTCACTTACCTCTTGTATTTGTGGCAATTCATAATGTTTACCATTCATAGAATGCAAAAGTGCATATATTGAAGGGTTCAAAGACTTCATTTGCGCTAAGTATTCGTTAGAAAATTTTATATTTGAATTTTCATCTATCATCGCAATAGGAGTTCCATTTTGATATAACAAAATTCTATTTCCATAAAATTTTTCTGGCTCTTTTATTTTTACAGGATACACATCTTGCAATCCATACATTATTGGGCTTTTTTCACTTTGCAGCACAATCTGTTTATAATATGATATTTCATCAACAGTATTTTTCTCTCCATCTTGATATGCTTTATATAAAATTAGCATGTTTTCTTTTATAATCTCTTTTTCTGATTTATTTGGTGTTTTATTTTCTTCCATAGAAATTCATCTCCTCTTTTATGTACTTTAATGTAGGAGCCTTACATATTAATTCAAAGCTCCATTCACAGATTTATTATATATCAAATTTCCAGTTATGTCATTACTTTAAGAATATTTTTCAAATAAAAAAAAGCAATCAACTTATTATAAGAGAACTACCTTGATGAATTTTTGTTCTAACAATTTCAGTTCATCTCATTCATAAAATTGATTGCTTTTTATTAAAAATTATTTATCTTTTAAGTAAGCTATATTTGTCATTGTTTCTACAGCCTCATTTCTAGCTCTTTGTCTATATAGTTTTGCAGTTTTTTCATCAATCGTTCCATTTGTTTTTTCTGCCATATTCTTTTCTAATTCACGAGCCAGACTCATTGTTTTTTTGGTCTTTTTATCTTCATCTTCTATAATAGAATCACTATATTTATTGGCTAATTGCATAGTTGCTACAGTTTTATCATAGTTAGCTCCATGCCTTTCTGCATTTCCAACGCCTCTAGGATTTTTTGCATCAAGTTGTTTTTGTAACTTAACCGCCCTATCCAACATTTTAGCATCTGTAACACCTGAGTCATAAGACAATTCTGCTCTTTGTCTTAATTGTGCATCAAGTTCAGATTTCTTAATAGAAGGATTCTTTTCAATAAGTCTATTTCTATTTTCTTGGTTTGACATGTATGATCTTATATAATCGTTTCTTTTTCTTTCAGGGCCAGTTCCTCTAATTGCATCATCAAGGAATCTTCCCGCAGCATTGTTTCCAGCAATTGTATTTCCAACAGCACTGTTTAATCTACCACCTGTTGCATAACCAGCTGTTAATCCTGCACCTAAACCTTTAAGTGTATCACTCATGTCTCCTCCAACAATACCAACTCCAAGTCCTAACGCACCCATTGTTGTCATCATAGCTGCTCTACCTGCAAGTTTAGCTCCAGTTTTACCAACACCCTTTGCAATACCAGACCAACCACCAGCACTTTGGACTCTGCTATTTATAGCTGAACCTAAGTTTCCTTTAGCACTATTTGCTTTTGCTCTAATTGCTGCAAATGGATCTTCTTCCGAATTATTGTTGTCTGCATTTTGATTTTGTTGTCCATTTTCAGGCATAGCAGGGTTTTCTCCAGACTGCATTTCTGGATTTTCCAGTTCATTGCCTTGTTGTTCATTGTCTGGTACTTCTCTAAATTGTACTCCATCAATTACACCATCATCACTCACATGTACGCCATTGCTATCTGTTTCTTCATTGTTTTCATTTTCCGTTGCATTAGCAGAAGCAGCTCCTGCTGCAGCTCCAATACCAGCTGCTGTAGCCGTTTGTGCAGCATTTTCTACTCCATTTTCCATAGCATCTTCAGCTAGTTTATCCATAGCATTTGGCTTATTAGGATTACTAAGTCTTATGCCTTTTTCTCCTTTAGGGCCATCTCCTCCGCCTTTCTTAGGTTGTGGCGGACCTTTTCTAAGCATATTAAACGCTTGTGAAGCAAGTGCTCCACCTGCAAACCCACCAAGTGTAGATTCTGTGTTTCCTTTTATTCCAAACATCTGCTTTACTATCTTTTCTGCAGGTACTATAAAAGCTAGCGCAACTATTGCATATAACAAATTGTTTGCCGCAACAGATAATGCAGATGATACAAATACTGTGTACAAAAGCATATGCATTGGCTGTAATAAAGCATAAAACATGTATTCTTTAAACCAGTAATTAAATGCTTGTGCTTTTCCATCTCTTATCTTATCTAATGGGTATGTTAGAGCAACTAATGGTGCAATCATTGTAAAAAATGCAAGCATTAGCAACCTTTTCAAATATACAAATGCAAAATATACTGTGTAAACAGTTAAAGCAATATATAAGATTGAATATCCAATTTTTAAAGTACCACCTTGGTAATCCGCCTTCATTCTTGCCACGCCAGTAAAATTGCTAGAGAAGCATACCTCAGTTCCCGAATCTTTAAATGTAGTTGTACCGTCTGTTTCGGTTAAACGAATATTAACCTCCTTTATCCTTCCCTGATTTGTTCTATCTCCGGCTAGTACATCCGTTACGGTTTCACTCATAGTCATTGTAAATGCCATAATATAATGTAAGAAGAATATTAAACATAATGCAACTACCCAGTCTACAAAAAATTGTTTATATTTTGCCTTATCTCCTGCGCTAGAACTTATAACAATTCTAATACCAATATATAATAACGCTGATAAAAGCCCTACTATAGCTATATTTCTCAAAGCCACATACCATGTTGCAACAGTATCTCTCAATTGTTCCACAATTGATTTTTCACTTCCACCAAGTTCCTGATTATGGTCTCCTTCAGTTTTAAAAAAGTTAGCATCAAGAGCCGATACATTCCCAGCAAAAATTTCCGCAGGTGTAAGTTTTATATTCGGGATTCCATATTTTCCTGTTGCAGTTTCAATATATTCTTCTGCAATATCAACTTGTGGTACTCCAGATACCGGCTTGTTTTCATTCAATACCTCTATCATTTTTGAATGTTCGAATACGCCTGAATTTAAGAAAACATCCGATTTATCTCCTATTATATTACGTTGCAATAGATAATTTACCCCATCTCCTATTCCTTGAATAAGAGCAGCAATTGGGCTTAACAGAAGTCCTCCAATTCCATCCTTAGTTGAACCTTCCAAGTCCGAATTAACCCCATAATTATATGATGTATCTACACTCGCATACCCATCATCATCTACTTGTATGTTATATTCTGTTTTTTCTTTTTCAGTAGGTTTAATCTTAACGTCACTTATTGTATAAGCTGTGTTATCATACGTTTCTTTATTTACATATAAAGTTTTCTCATCGTTTGCATGATTTTTCAACATTTCAATAGCTTGCTCAGCAGTTATATTCCATGCACTGCATAATTTCTTTACTGCTGGACTAGTATCCTTATTATATAAATCTTGCTTTGTATCAGTTCCACCAATTGATAAATCCTGATACTCCTTAATCGACATCCAGCTCTCAACTGCCCATGCTTTTGTACTCATAATAAAGTTGCACATTATCATTATTATAATAATTGCCGTAATCTTTTGTATTGACTTTTTGTTTATTATCTTATGCATTACTTCCTCCCTCTATTATGATTTTCTTTGATTATTTTCCATCATCTTGTTTAGGTTTGTTTCAACAAACTCAAACTCTTTTGCCGTTGGTGTTATTTGCAATATTGCAGTGTCTCCACCAACTTTCAATAATCCTTCTCCTTTGTTGCATGTTACTAGAAATCCTGCTTCACCTTCGCTAAGTTTGAATACTTCTTTTAGGTATTGAATTTCAGATTTATCTTGTGCTAGTAATAGCTTTGTGTCTGATGATGTTAAAACTGCTTGTACTTCTGGTTTCTCGTAGAAGTCTTGGAATCTCTGAGAAATTATTGCAAGCGATACGTTTCTTTTTCTTGCACGTCTAGCCATTGTGTTTAAGAAGTCTACAGCTTCTGGGTATGGCAATAACATCCATGCCTCATCAACTAGAACTCTCTTCTTAGCAGCTTTTCTTCTATCCTCACTGTTTTTCTTAACGTATTTTTCCCATATCCAAGAAAGTAATATTTGTTGTGCAAGTGGTCTTGCAAATCTTTCTTCTAGTTGTGATATATCTAAGTTTATAAATAATGTGCCATCTAATAAGTCAAATGTTGATTGTCCGTCAAAGTATGCCATTTGACCATCATATTCTCTTATGTATTGTTTCATAACTTTTAACAAATAACTGTAGTGAAATCTGTAATCTTGGTTTGTATTGCTTTCTGCATTTCTTTGTAAACGCTTATACCATGACCCAATTGTTGGCATTTTCTTTCTTGCTCTTCCTAATATGTCTCCGTTGCCTCTTCCAGCTGCTTCATATAAGCTCATTGGGTCACTTGTTATTCCATATGCTGCATACTCCTGTGCAACAGATTCTGCAATAATTTGCTTTGTTACCTCATTAATATCTTGGCTTCTTGTACTACCTCTTGCCATTGTAAGTAATGCTTGTGTAACGTCCTCTACTTTGTTTTCTACGTTTAATACAGCTCTTTCTCTTCCTGTTATTTCGTCTTTTACGACTTCGGTTTCTATATCAAAAACATTTATAACTGTTTTTGAGTTAGGGCTTAGTACAACGTTTATTCCGCCTAAACTTTCCGCAACTATGCTATACTCGCCTTCGGCATCTAGTGCTAAGCTTTGTATTCCCATAAGTACTGCAGACCTTGAAATTAAAGTCTTCATTGTTACAGATTTTCCAGCACCAGACTTAGCAAATATAACCATGTTATAGTTTGTAAGTGAGCTATGGAAATTATCAAATAATATTGGTACGCCAGTTTGTTTATTAAATCCAAGTGGAATACCTGTTGAGTGACCAACTTCTGATGTAGTAAATGGGAATACTGTTCCCATAGATCTACGGTCAAATGTATGCGTTTTCCTTATTTTATCTTCCGCCAAAGGTAAATTGCTTTGGAAAGCCTCTTCTTGCATTGCCCATGCACTTTTTATTCCAACCAAAGATTTCGACATTTCTGTTGCTAATAGTTTAGTAAGCTTGTCTAAATCTTCCAAACTATACGCAAACAGTGTAGACACTACAGATGCTTCATAAAGTTTATTAAATCCTGCTGCAATCTCATCTCTTAAGCTTTCTGCCTCATATCTTTTTTGAGCTAAGTTGCTCTCTCTATTGATATTTCCTCTATCTGCTGCAACAATTCTTTCTGTTTCTAGCTCATTTATCGTTCTATTCAACTCGTTTTGAGACCTAGATTCTTGAATTGGTGTTATATATATTGATGTATTTATATCTCCAAACATATACATATCTCTAAATAATTCTGGGAATGTACACATTCTTGGTAATGCAGAAACGAAGAAGCTTCTAGCATATCTTTTTACATTTGATATAATCTCTAAGTGGTCAATATTACTTGCGTCTATTCCAGAAGGTGCAATTAATTCTTTTATTGTTTTCTTGTGCAATATTGGAATTTGCTCATCACTCGTATAATCATTTCTTTGAAATTGAAAATCATTATTAGTAGCTTTACGTTTTTTATTGAACATTAGCTTTCTTCTCCTTCCTTACTTTTTCTTTTGCTTTCTCTGCAACGTCTTTTCCAAGCATTGCTTCGTTTTCTTGAATTATGAGTTGTGCTAAGTTATTTATTATGTCATCTTCTGTTTCAACTTTTCTTTGATATTCTTTCTCTTTTTCTGTTTGAACTTGTGCAATTTTATCACTTGCCAAATTAACTGCGGCATCTTCTATTTGCTTGTCTAACATTTCTATTTTCTTATCCATGTAATCTGGTGCTGTTGAATATAACTCGTTGTATCCAGCTTTAATTGCCTTATCAACACCATAAACTTCGGCATCTTCTCTGTTATATGCAAAATATAGTAAATCTGCAAGTTCTGTTGATGAAAGTACTCTTCCCATAACACCTGATACTGACAAAGTTCTTATTATAGCCTGTGCTCTTGTGTATAATTCCGAGAAAGCCATCTCTCTAACTTCATCTTTGTCAAAATCATTTTGTCCAAGTTCTTCTGAATAATATGGAATTACTATATAATATTTTTTGTTTAATATATTTCTATTTAAACTCATCTTTTCTGTGTTGTATATAATGTCTTTACCATATTCATATAAGTTTTTGTCTTTTGTAAACTCATATAAAGCTTGTTTTTTCTGTTCTGCTGTGGCATTTGGTGATGCCATTATATTTTGATATCTCATCTTTTGTCTGCTATATTCTTGTTCTATTTTATCAACTTCTGCTTTATAAGTTTGGATGCTACTCTCCAAGTTAATTTTTCTTGTTTGTGTATATATTTGAACTGGGTGTGATAAGGTGTTTAAAAATTGTATAAATCCTTCTTCAACTCCAACTTTTTCTGCTTGTGACATTAAGTCGTAGTTAATACCTTGGCATTCAACAACCATTACATATCTAGCACCTTTTTTCTGTATAATCATGTTATCTTCAATTTTATCGAATTCCATGAAGTCGAAAACTGAACCAACATTAAAAGTTTTTGATGAAGATTTTTTTACTGGTTTAGACTCTGCTACTGCACTGTCTTCTTTCTCTTTTTGTTTTTCTTTAACTTTCATGTTTAAATATATAAAAATAAGTGCTACTGCCAAAGCAAACATTATCGCTAGCATTACATATAATATAATCGTTAAAAATGATGTATTATCTGTCATTTGTATTTTCCTCCTTATCATCATAGATGTAAATTTTGTTTCTCTTTTGTTTAAATTTTATTGCTCTTTTTATTACATCGTCTACGTTTTCGCCACCCACAACTTTAGTTGCCTTTAATATACCTATGTTTGGCACTTTTAACATTCCTATTGAATACCCAATTAATGCACATAATACAACCATAGCAATTCCAACAACGGTTAGGCTCATTAGCTTAAATATTAAATAAAATATTAATCCAACGCCAACTCCTACTGCACTATATATTAAGCTTTTTGTTGTAAAAATGAATAGAATCCTACCTTCTCCTTTTACATTTCTAGGCACATTATATGTTCCCATAGACTTCCTCCGTTTTAACATAATATTATATATTAAATTATAGCACATATTGTAACAAAATGTAACCTAAAAACAAAAAAAAGTGCATTTACATGCACTTTTAATTTTATTGTAATACTTATGTAACACTTATGAAATATTATTTTGTTGATACTGAAGTTGATAATGAGTAAATAACTCTTACTAATGATGTACCAGCAAAAATAAGAACTGCACCAACTATATATGGTATCATTGTTTTCTTGTATTCTGCTTTTTCTGAAGCACTACCCATCATATATTTAATACCAATAACTAATAATACAATTACTGCTATAACAATACCAACAACTTGAATTATTGTAACAATGTTATTACCAACTTTAGTTAAGTCATTAGTTTGAACATTACCATTTCCATTTAATCCATTTAGAACTGTATTTGGATCAACTGCTAGTACAGTTCCTGCTATAGATGTAACTAACATTATTGCTAATAATAGTGTTGATATTACCTTTATAGATTTTTTCATGTTTATTCCTCCTTATTTTTCTATTTTATTAAAGCTTACTTTCGTAAGAATATTAATAACTATTTTATTATTCAAGTGGTTCTAATAATTGAAGCAGCAATTTCCAAATTCCAAATGCTCCAAATATTATAACGCATCCAACTAGATAAACTATTAGATTTTTCTTTACATCTGCCTTTTCGCCTAGGCTTCCTGTTATAAATTGTATTCCTAATACAATTCCCCATATGAATGCTACTGCAATTCCTATTACTAATAAAACATTATATAATGTATTTGATCCTTCTTTGAGAGCGTCATTGTTTATAACATTTCCTCCGTTTTCGCCATTGTTTACAAAGCCTTCTGCTCTATTCATAATATCTTGTAATGGTCCTGCATATGCATTAGGTATGAATAAATTAAATAATATAATAAATATTACCATAATATTTATTAATAGCTTTTTATATTTCTTCATATTTTAACTCCTATATTACCTATTATACTACATGTTTAGCAGTTTTTCAACTGTTTTTTATTATTCACCTATTGCTTGCGATGTTAAATCGTTTACTATACGTATAATAGTTCCTACAGCTACAATAAGTACTGTTCCAATCAAGAATGGAATCATAGATTTTTTGTAGTCTGCTTTTTCTTCGACACTTCCAGTCATATATTTAATTCCAAGCAATCCAATTACAATTATTGATAATATAACTCCTATAGTTTGTATTGTTGTTGCAATTATTCCCACCATATTTGTAAACTTTTCTGGCACTTCTTCATTCCTATTATTAGGATTATAGTCATTCGGATTAATCAAATCTGCATATGATATCGTCGCCATAAATGATGACAGTGTAATTATAATTAACATTATTATACTAAAAATTTTTACTTTTCTCTTCATTTTCTTCCCTTTTTTCTGGATTTTCTTATTCAATTATATAGAATAAAAATATTTTAGTCAACTATTTTTTGTTAATATTTCATAATATTGTGCAATTAATTCATCTAATTCAATACTCAACTGATAAATTATGCTATAATCTTCACCATTTATTATACTTTCATTAAGTTTCTCTCTTAATTTACAAATTTTATCATTTAGCATTTGATTTTCTCCTTTTTCTCCACACATTTTTCCTTTATTTCAAAATACCACATATATAGTCTAGAGTCAAGGATTTTCAATGGTTTACGCCGTTTTTCGTGTTGCATTTTTCCACTTATTTTTTTAATATTTTTCCTTTTATAATGTTATTTTTTATATTCTATTATTATACATCAGAAAGCAATAAAATTTGACAAATAAATTCGACTTCATATTTTATAATATAACAGCTAATTATTCTAAAAAAGGGCAAACATCTTCTTTTCAAAATATCAATATGTTGTTCTTGGTTTGAGCTCCTAACGGACTCCTCAAAGTCGAACTTCCAATTGAATTTTGAAAAGAAGATGTTTGGGTCATTTTAATATATGTCGAAAATTATTTTTTACCTTTTATCACAGACATAATCATTTTGTCTTCTGTGAATATTTCTTTTAATACTTGTTTTGCATATTCTGCGTCTATTTCTTCGAATTTATCCATGTATTCGAAGCTGTTTATTCCTTTTATATAATCTGATGTGAACATTCTGCCGATGTCTGCTACATTGTTGTATTCTACAGCATAGTCTCCATATATTTTCTTTTTTATTCTTTCGAATTCTCGCACATTAATATCGTTGTTTTTCATTTCTTGTATTTTTTCTGCAATTTTTTCATACACTTTTTGTGGATTTTTTGACTGGCCTCCGATTAGTACATGTGAATATTCATTTCCAAATTCATATTCTAAATCTGGCTGAGATAATAAATAGCCTTCTTTATATAGCTCATTGTATAAATTAGAGCTTTTTCCTATTAACATGTTTAAAATTATTTCTATTGCAATGTGTCTTTTTACAACTTCATTATATTTATCTTTAATATTGTCTTTGAAACCTATCATGAATAATGGCAAGCTTACTTCCATTTCTTTTTCTGCATATTTTTTATTTATTTCTAGCTTTTCTTCTGGATATATTCTTGTTATTTCTCCACGTGCTTCGTTGTCTTTTAAACGTTTCTTTATCTCTGCAAGAATTGCTTCTGGTTCAAAATCTCCAACAACGGTCAATACCATGTTACTTGGATGATAGAAGGTGTTATAACATTTATACAACATCTCCGGATTTATTCCAGATATAGTCTCAACAGTTCCTGCTGTATCTACTTTGATTGGATTTTTCTCATATAAACAATCCATAGCATTTATATATAACTGCCAGCCTGGATCATCATCATACATTCCTATTTCTTGTCCAATTATGCCTTTTTCCTTTTCGACATTTTGGTCTGTGAAATATGGATTTTGCACATAATCCATTAGCTCGTCTAAGCCCTCATAAAAATGGTCTGTACACTCAAATAGATATGCTGTGTGGTCATTTGTTGTATATGCGTTTGCATCTAATCCCAGAGCCATTAATACATATAAACTATCTACACCATTTTTTTGTTCGAACATTTTGTGCTCTAAGAAATGAGCAACTCCATCTGGAATTACAACTTTTTCTCCTGTTGTGCTATCTATAAATGTATTGTCTATTGAACCAAATTTTGTGGCCCAAATAATATATTTTTTCTGGATTTCTTTTTTAGGAATTATTATAACTTGCAAGCCATTTTCTAGCTTTTCCATATAGCACTTTTCTTTAATATTTTTGTTTTCTATTTCTCTCATAAACTTTTCCTTCCTGTTTTTTCTATTTACTCAAAAAATATATAGTGTTAATAGTAACATTTTGTGCAACTTTAACTATCTGCTCTTTTGTAACGTTTTCTATTTGGCTGATATATGTTGCAATGTCGGCATTTTCTTGCTCCATTTCTTTTCCGAAATAATAAGAAATTGTCGAATCTTGTTCATCTTCCATAGATCTGAAACTTGCAACTATAAGCTGTTTTGCATTCTTCATATCGGTCTCATCGAAATTACCTTGTTTCATGTCATCTATTTGTTTCTCGATTATTTCAAGAGCTTTTTCATAGTTTTTCTGTTCTATTCCACTTCTTATTACTATGCTGTTTTTGTTTTTAATATATAATGAACCTGCACTATATGCTAAGCTTGCTTTTTCTCTTACATTTTGAAATAATTTTGAGTTTGCTCCACCGCCTAAAATGGCATTATAAACAGATGCTACCGCTTTATCTTCTGGCTCAAGTTTTGTAACATCTAGTCCTATTACAAGTTTTCCTTGAGAAACGTCCATTGTTTCTCTTACAACCTTTTCTGCCACTGGTTCTTTTACTTCATTTTCTACATATACATCAATATTTCTTGGCTGAACATTTTTCTCATTTATTTGTTTCTTGATTATTTCGTCCACATTGTTTTTTCCTTCTGAGAAATTTCCAGACACAAAAATATCTATTTTACTGTTTTTTAACATTTCTAAATATGCATTGTATAATTCTTTATTTCTAATCTTGTCCAAATCTTCCTCATAACCATACGTAAACAAACCATATGGCTCATCTTTATACATTTCTTCTATACACCTAGAATATGCATATGCACCTTTATTATCTTTTCTACTTCTGATTATTTGTCTTAGATTCTCTTTTTCACTATTAAAATATTCTTCATTAAACATTCCATTTTCAGTAAGCGGACTAAATACTATATCAAATAGCATTTGAGTACTTTGTTCTAAAACATTTTCTTTTTCATACAAAAATTCATCATTTAAAGATTCCATATAAAATTTGAATACACTATCATTGCATAGTTTATCTATTCCACAGTTAAAATCTGCACCATATAACTCTTCTAATTTTATATTTATATCTTCTTGTGTCTTTAATTTGTTTGTCCCTCTTCTAAGAATAGCAAGCATTAGTGCATTCTCTGTAACATGCATTCTATCAAGTTTTGAAGTAAGATATATTGCCAATAAATTTGTTTTATATTTTTTTGTATCTATTTTATGAAGCTTTACGCCTTCCATTAATTCTGTGGTAGTAATCGACATATTATAAATTCCTTTCCATATTCATTTTACTAAAAGTCTATGCTAACAAACTTTTTACTACTTCGTTTATTCTTTTTCCATCAGCTTGAGCACCTATTGTAGCCTTTGCTTCTTTCATTACAGGTCCCATGTCTTTCATAGATGTTGCGTTTAATTTCTCTATTACCTTCTTAACTTCTGTAACTAATTCTTCGTCAGTTAATTGTTTTGGTAAATATTCTTCTAGAGCTTTTATTTCTTCGTTTGCCTTTTCTATTAAATCTTCTCTATTTGCTTGCTCATATTCTGCAATTGCATCTTTTCTTGTTTTTACTTCTTTAGCAACAATTCCTAATATTTGCTCGTCACTAACTTCTATTCCCTTGTCTTTTTCAATTTGTAATATTGCTGTTCTAACCATTTGAACTGCGTTCTTCTTGTTTACATTTTTTGTTTTCATAGCATCTTTTAAATCTTCTAATAATTTTTCTTTTAACATTTTATCCAACTCCTTTATATTTTATTTAATTTTAAATACAAAAGCGCTTCCAAAATATTACATATATTTTGAAAACGCCTCTTTTCTCTTATTAATAATTAAAATTTTCTTTTTCTAGCTGCCTCTGACTTTTTCTTTCTCTTTACACTAGGTTTTTCATAATGTTCTCTTTTGCGTACCTCTTGTAATACTCCATTTCTGGCACATTGTCTCTTAAATCTTTTTAAGGCATCTTCTATATTTCCATTATTTACTTTAACTTCTGACATTGATATTCCCCTCCTTCCGGTGCGCTGTAGCATTCGTATGGGATTTTATATGTTCTAATTTTCTTAGCACATAAATCTTTACATGCCTATTATTATAAACTACTTGCTTCATTTTTGTCAATAGGAGTTGGCGTTTTTTATAAAAAAAGTATAGTCATAAAAAATTACTTTTGTCTTGTAAATATATATGGACTTTTTTTAATTAAATATGTTATACTCTTTTTAAAATTATAAAATGAAAGAAGGAATATTATGAGAGCACCATATCAAACATTAACCATTCTATATAAAAAAGAAAATAAACAAATCAAATTCGCAATATTTTATAGAAATTCTCATCCCATTTGGCAATTTGTGTCTGGTGGAGGTGAAGATAATGAAACACCAATCGAAACAGTGGTAAGGGAAATAAAGGAAGAAACGTCTCTAATTATTGATAAAAACGAAATTAGACAATTAGATTCAAGGACAACCATTCCTGTTTTAAATATAACCGGAAAATATACCTGGGGAGATAGTGTATTCGTTGTTCCAGAATACACATTTGCAGTAGAGTTAAAAAACTATGATATAAAACTCTCAAATGAGCATAAAGAATACAAATGGGTAGAATATAATGAAGCAATGGAAAAGCTAAGATATGATAGTAATAAAACTGCTTTATGGGAATTAAATGAAAGGCTCACTAAAAAGTAAAACTAAAATTATTTCTTAATTTAATTAAATAATTGAAAGGATAATAATACTATGAAAAGATACTTTATTGTAAATGAATATTTTGGTTCAAGAGTATACGACTCCAAGAACAAAACAGAAGAATATTATAATTCCGAGGATACAGAAAAAATAAGAAATAAATTGCATGGAAATTTTATTGAGATAGATCACAAAAGAACTAATCAATTAAGCTCACCATTAAAAATTTCAATGAATATAACAAAAAAGTGTAATCTCAGATGTAAGCAATGCTTTACAGAATCTGGTATCTGTCTGGAAAACGAATTAAACACAAAAGAAATATATAGCCTCTTTGATCAAATGAGAGAGTTTGGAACATTTTTCATATGTTTAGGTGGTGGAGAGCCTCTAACTAGACCCGATTTATTGGATATATTAGAATATGGAAAAAATAAACAACTTGCAGTGTCTGTCGTGTCCAATGGTTTATTATTAACAAAAGAATATATTGAACAATTAAATAAACAAAATTTAGATACTTTTTGGATCAGTTTAGATGGCTTAGAAAAAAATCATGAAGCTCTAAGAGGAATTGGAACATATTCTAAAGCACTGAACGCATTAAAACTATTGCGAGATAATTTTAATGGTAAAAAGGCCATAAGAGTTACATTAAACAAAAATAATTTTAACGAATACCGTGAATTAATTAAATTAGCTGAACAACATAAATTTGATTTAATTAGAATAACTCCATTAATCCCTTATGGACGTGCCAAAAATGAAAATTTAGAAATAACTCAAGATGAATACATAGATTTCCTAAAAGAGATACGTCAAATAAAGGCAAATATAGAAATCATTTATCCAGAAAAAATAACAAAAATCAAGCCTTGGATTGGAACAAATGGTTTTGGCTGTCATTGTGGTAAAGAAGCAATGTGGGTAGATGCAACCGGAAATTGCTCGCCTTGTTACTTTTGGGGAGAAGAATACAATATCGGAAATATCAAAAATCAAAAATTTATAAATATTTGGAACAAATCTTTAGAAAAATCTATTATAAAAGGAAATGATACTTGTAAAAACTGCAAGCATTACTCAATATGTAGAAGTGGATGTAGGGCTCGTTCACTATATTTATTTGGAAATTTAGATGATATAGATCCTTTATGTCCATTGAAAAAAAACAAATAGATTTAAGCCTCCATTCCAAGTAGGAATGGAGGCTATATAATTAAAGTTTCTTTTTACTTTTTATTACTTCAAAAAAAAGCTTGTGCGCTTCCGGGTAAGACAAGAGTTGAGGCTCATTATCGAAAAAGCCTATTTCTGCCATTTCATAGTTTGGCAAATCTGTTAACTCAATAACTTCGGCAAAACATAATAATGCATATTTCGATATTTTATAAACACAAATCGGTTCAATGTTAGCTTTTACGACACCTGCCTCCTCATATAATTCTCTCTCTGCTGCAGTCCTCCAGTTTTCTCCATGTTCAATATGTCCTCCTGGAATTTCCCATGTATTCTTTCCTTTCATTCGACTATAAATCCACTTCTTTTTATATCTTGTAACACATACTATACGAGTATATTCCTTTTCACTTATGCTATCTAGCTCTAATATCTCTATTTTAGCCATTCTGTTTTCTCCTTGCATTTGCAAATTATCTTATTAATGCATTCTGTACAGTTTCTGCCAAATGTTCTATATTTCTCTCATTATACTCGCATACATAACATGGTAAAGAGGATAAATATTCAACACCATTTTGGAGTTGATAGAATCCCAAATCATCTACAGCAATATCTGTCAAAAAAGCTGTAGTATCATGAACAAGTGGTAAACTCTGAGAAATAAAAAATTGAGCATAAGTCTTAGAAGCTTGCAATGAAAATCTAATACTATTCAATCTAGGATTATATTGTGGAATAATCACAATTTTAATTTTTACAGACGGGATAAATTTGCAATGATTCAGCTCTGCCAGTTCTAGTGGTGTAAGAATAATACGATTTTCCTCTAGCGATACTCTATCAGAGTATTGAACACCTTGTCGTTCTGCAATCTCCAAATATTTTTGATTTTGAATTTGAGTAGCAAAGCTCTTATTCATTCTAATAAAAACATTTTTGATGATTCCAAGTGCTTCAATTTGATGTTCGCTTTCTATATACTTAATAGCTGCAGTATCATTATTCACAAAATTGAAACCATTATTTAACAAATCCAGCATGCATGTTGTTTTTCCAGCCAACCGTGAGCCCACAAACATTACTCCATCACCATCTTTTTCCACACAGGAAGAATGAATACCAACATACCCATTCATTACAAGTAATCTATTAAAAAGATTACTTGTAAAATACTGAATAGTTAAATTTCTATTTGCTATACAATCAGCTTTAAAATTAGATATATAACAAATTCTTTTACTATTATCAATCCAGCAATCTAGTGTTGAATAATTAAACCATTTATCCACCATCTTATGATAAATACCATCAATCGTTCTTATTTGAGCAGTTACGCATAAAGTATAAGTGGGTGATTTTGAATTTTCAAAAATAAGCTTTGTACTCTTACAAAAATGTTCCTTAATTACATTCTCAAACTCATCATCACAAATAACATTCAAACAAACATTCCGATGAACTAATGCAAAAGTTTTCATACTTAGTCTCTCCTTTAATTATAATAATGTGGAAAAAAAATTTTTCCTCCCTATCATCTAATTGTCATACAATTTGCATTATATACTCTAATATATTGGTTGTCAATTCTTTATTTTTGGTAGTTATCTTGGTATAAACGGCTCCTATAAGTAATTAAATCTTTCTTAGCCAATCTTCCAACTATAAAACTCATTGGAATTTTTTCTGTTTGAGATATTTTTTCTAATTTATTTTTCTCTATCTTTCCATTAATAATTTCGTTCCAAACATTTTCCGGAATCATTACTTCTAATGCAAATTTATCTGCTTTCTCTTCTTTTTTCTCATTTCCGTCTATAATAATTTTGTTTTTTCCTTCATTATAATCTGATTTACAATGTCCTAATTCATGGAATAGTTCGAAGAAAAATGAATCCTTGCCCGCATAATTATCCGTAACATACACCGCTGGTTGTTTTCCTTTAACTTTAAAGCACCCTCTTATTTTTGTTCCTGGGAGAGCCTTTTCACACACAAAATATATTCCATATTTATTTAATACTTCTTTTATTTTTTCTAATTCAAATCCTTCTTTATATGCTAATTCTTTTAAATCTTTTATTAAAAACATTAGATTATAGCTGTTGTATTCATTTACATCTTGCTCTTTTATTATTTCATCACAACGGGCAATCCATAATGCAATCTTATTAAAATCATTTCCTGATTTTTTAAATAATACTTGTTCTTCCAATTTTGGTACTACTTCAAAATCTTTTATCTTTAAAAAATCTAATAAGTCTATACATATTTGTAATTCGTCTGTCTCGTCCTTAAATTTTATCCATTTTCTTTTTTTCAGTTCATTAATATAATATTTTTTTATTATTTCTTCTTTAATATGTTGTAAGTTGCCATATTCTTTTAGAATACTTTCTTTAAGTATACGCGAATTTTCCACACTTATAATGAAACTTGATTTTATTCCAGTCAATCTCTCTATGTTTGCAGCCATTTCTAAAGTTATATTTGTTTTTCCATTTAATATTTCGTTCATATGTTTTTGTGTAATTCCCATTCTCATTGCAAATTCTGTTTGTGATATATTGCTATATTCTAAGTAGTCTTTTAAATATTTTCCAAAATAAATCATCTTAACTTCACCTAACCTTTACAATAATGGTTTGATGTATTATAACATATTAGGTAATAACATTCAATGCAAAATAAAAATATGTGCATTTCTACACATATCATTTTGTTTATATTCCTTTGCTTTTTTCTCTTTCTTCTATGAAGTCTTCTATTATTAATTTTATTACTGTTGCTACTGGTACTGCTAAGAACATACCAATTACTCCAAAGTAGGCTCCACCTAGTGTTACTGCAAATATTACAAGTAACTGGCTAATTTCTAGTGAGTCTCCTACTATTTTAGGATTTATTATGTTTGCATCTATTTGCTGTAGTATTACTACAACTACTGTCATTAATAAGGCTTTTCCAATTCCGCCTGTTAATACTGTAATTAGTATTGCAATTACAACTGCTACTATCGCTCCAAAGTATGGTATTAGGTTAAATAGTCCTATCATAAAGCCTAATAGTACTGCATATTTTACTTGTAGTATTGATAATGCAACCGATACTAATACTCCTACTAATATTGCATCTAGTACCTGGCTTGTTAAGAATTTAAAAAATACACTGTTTGATTTCATGAAATATTTTTTTATTTTTTCATATGCATTTTTTGAAGCAACTGCTTTTGTAAATTTAGATAAGAATCTTATTATTGCGTTTCTCTGTGCCAATATGTATACAGAAACTATTACTGCTATGAATGCATCTAGTATTGTCTCCATAGCACTTATAAAGCTTTTAATATATTGCTGAATTCTTTCCATATTGAATAATGCTGTAAAATCAATATTTTTTATGTTATTTATTATTTCAGTGGCTTTTTCACTTCTTAGTATGTTATCTTCTGGAAGTTCATTTATTTTTTCTGTAACGCTGTTGTAATAGCCCGGTAGGTTTGTAAATAAGTCTGACAAACTTTGTACTACAATTGGAATTATTACGTTTAAAATTATTACAATTACTATAAGTGCAATTATGTATGTTGTTAATATACTTAATCCTCTTGCATGTTTGTTTACGAAGCTTTTTTTCTTCGATTTTTTAAATAATGTTTCTATGCTTCTACATGGCATGTATAATATATATGCTATTAATAATCCTATACAAAATGGCATTATTGCTCCAAGTATGCTTCCTATTATTTGAGCCACTCCTGCTAAATTTCCTAATATGTTATAGGCTGCTATTATCGCTACTGCAAGCGAAAACCAGAATAACCATAGCTTTATATCGTTCTTTTCTTTTTTCATATTGATGTACCCTTTCTTAACTTTATTATAGTTCTATATCTAGCTCAACCGGACAATGGTCGCTTCCAAATACTTCTGTATGTATTTTGCTGTCTTGTATTTTTTCTTTTATTGAAGCTGATGTGATAAAATAGTCTATTCTCCAGCCTGCATTGTTTTCTCTGGCATGGAACATGTATGACCACCATGAATAAACTCCTGCTTTGTCTGGATACAAATATCTAAATGAATCCACAAAACCTGCATTTAAAAGATTTGTCATCTGCCCTCTTTCTTCATCTGTAAATCCTGCATTATGTCTATTGGACGTTGGATTTTTTAAATCTATTTCGTTATGTGCAACATTCAAATCCCCACATAGAATTACTGGTTTTTTTGTGTTTAATTTCTTTAAATATTCTCTGAAATCGTTTTCCCACTTCATTCTATATTCTAGTCTTGTGAGTTCTCTTTGTGAATTTGGAGTATAACAATTTACAAGATAAAATTTTTCAAATTCTAATGTTATCACACGTCCTTCTTGGTCATGTTCTTCTATATTAATTCCGTAAGTTACTTTTTTAGGCTCTATTTTAGAGAATACTGCTGTACCAGAATAGCCTTTTTTCACAGCACTATTCCAATATACGAAATATCCATCTGGCTTATAATCAATTTGACCTTCTTGTAATTTTGTTTCTTGAATACAAAATATATCCGCACCTATGCTTTCAAAAAAGTCGTTAAACCCTTTATTTATAACTGCTCTTAATCCATTTACGTTCCAAGATATTAACTTCATGTTCTATCCTCCTCAAAACTCAAAGTTGGAAAAAAATTAAATTTTGACGAGGAAAACGAAATCTAAAAGGCAAGGACGTATACTTTGTATATGTAACCACGTTTTAGACAAGATTTAACGTAGACAAAATTCTAATTATTTTTCAACTAGCTACATTTTACTATATGTAACTCCAAATAGCAAGCCGAATACAATAATTGCGCTTAAAATAAGTTTTCTTATCCTAAGCGCAATTGATTATTTTGCATTGAAATATACGTTTCCGCCAATGTACTCACCTGAAGCATATCCTGCTGATCTAAATGATAAGTAATTGTGGTTTCTTTTTCCTTTTAATGCGTCTGTAACTGCTTGTGCAACTACAGATGAATAGTTACCGTTTAATCTCCTTTTCCAATAACTATCTATTGAATAACAGAACTGTCCCGGAGCCTTGTATTGGCTTAATGGATCTGAACCATTTTTTGCCCATCTTGAGCTCTCTGCTCTGTTACATGCTGTTGTTATAACAGCTAAAGCACCCTGGTAGCTTGAGCTACATTCTTGTGCTGTTATGGCACATAATAAATCGAATTCCTCACTTGAATATGTCCATACACCATTACTATAAGAAACTGATGAGCTTCTTGTGCTTCTGTTTGTTATAGTTTTTCTAATTTCTATAATTTTGTCAACTGGTTCTTCTATTATGTTAGAAGAAATTTCTGTTCTTTCAATTTCAACATCATTTTGATATTTTACTTTGTAAGTTACTTCTTTTAACCCGTCTTTACCTTTTTGTACAACGGTTTCTCTTTTATTTGAGTCATTGTTTGAAACATCTTTTGTAATTGTTTCGTATGGAATTGTTACTTGTACTGTTTCTAATTTTTCTACGATTGAATCGTAAGTTTTTAATAAAGTTTCTACTGTAACATTCTCTGATGTTTCTGCATTTTCAGCAACTTCAACTGTTTGTTGTTCATCTTTAGATATTTTTATTGTTTTATTGTCTGATAATTCGCTATCTTCATTTGGTATAACGCTTTCCTCTGGTAATAATATTATGTGGTTTTCATCTAATATTTCTGATACCTTTGTTTTAGATGTTGTTACATTCATTATATAACCATTTGAAAGAATTATTTTAACGTTGTAAAGTTTAGCATTTGACGCCATAACTCCAACGCCCATTACGAATAGTAGTATTAAGCAAATACCAATTATTTTTCGTATTGGATTTTCTGCTTTTTTTGCTTTCTTCATATATTTTTAGTTCCTCCTTTTGAAACAACGTCTTTATTATACCATTTTTTTCTTAACATGTCAAATTTGGCACTGTCCGAGCTGTTCTTACAGGCTCAACCGTTGGAAATTTTGTCCAATTTTACCAGATTGTCCTATTATATAATATGACTGACTTTGAAAAAATATTACTACTTTTTTGATATTTTTTTGTTGTAAACATATTTTATATATGATATAGTATAATCAAATTTATTATAGGAGGTAATCACTATGGTAGCACTAATTATAATTGTTGTTTTGGTTGCTATTGTTATTGCATTAATTGTTATGCGCAACAATTTGGTAGTAGCAAGACAAAGAGTAAAAAATGCTTGGAGCCAGATTGATGTACAACTTCAAAGAAGATTTGATTTAATCCCAAATCTTGTTGAAACAGTAAAAGGCTACATGGCACATGAATCTGATGTTTTAGAAAAAGTTACAAGCTTACGTTCTTCGTGGACAAATGCTAAAACAGTTGAAGATAAAGCAAGTATTGATAGTTCTCTTTCAAGTACATTAAAAACAATTATGGCTCTTTCTGAAAATTATCCAGATTTGAAAGCCAATACAAATTTCATGAATTTGCAAGATGAATTATCTAAAACAGAAGATAAACTTTCTTATTCAAGACAATTTTACAATGATACTGTTACAAAATATAACACACAATTAGAAGTTTTCCCTTCAAATATTGCTGCTGGCTTATTTGGATTTAAACCTGAAGCTTTATTCGAAGTAGACAATGCAGAAGCTCGTAAAAATGTAAAAGTAGATTTTGGAAAATAATACTAATATAAAAACACCTTATTGAATTTATTTATCAATAAGGTATTTTTATTGTATTATTCTTCAATGTTATATAATTTTTCTGCATTTCTATATGTTACTTTTGCAACTTCTTCTAGTGTAAGTCCTTTTAATTCTGCAATTTTTTGTGCTGTATATTTTACATTTCTCGAATCATTTCTAGTTCCTCTTACAGGTTCTGGCGCTAAATATGGGCTATCTGTTTCTATTAACATTCTGTCAATCGGTATCATGTCTATTATTTCTGGTGCATTTTTTGAATTTTTAAATGTTACAGGTCCGGCTATTGATATATAAAAACCCAGTTTTAAGGCTTCTTTTACTAGTTCTCTATTAAATGGGCAACAATGGAATACACCTTTTTTATTTACTGGATTTTGTTTTAGTATTTCTAGTGTATCCATTACAGCTTCTCTAGTATGAATTGCTATTGGCAAATTCATCTCATTTGCAAGTTTTATTTGCTCTATAAATGCATATTTTTGAATTTCTTTGTTCTCTTTATTCCAGTAATAATCTAGACCAATTTCACCAATTCCAACTAGCTTATCTTTTTCTTTCTTTCCTCTCTTATACTCTATTATTAATTTTCTTAATTCATCTATTTCTTTTTGCGTTTCTTCGATACTTTCTTTAACATCATTTGGAGAAATTCCAGATGTTGTATAAATATAATCGTATTTTTCAGCAAGTTCTATCCCATTTTTAGAAGATTCTAGACTATACCCTGCACTAATAAATTTTGTAATGTCTGCATTATAAATTTTTTCGATTATTTCTTCTCTATCTTCATTAAATTTCTCATCATCATAATGAGCATGTGAATCAAAAAACTCCACTTTTAATCTTCCTTCCACTCAAAACTTGCTAAAATAATTAAATTCTATCATAATAGGCATTATTTACAAAGCATGGACACAAATTTTTTATATTTTTCAACATTGTAGACACACCTAACTCTAGACAAATTTATAATTATTTTTCAGCATTCTCATTAAAACAGAATATTTACAGTTGCAACCGCATATTTTTCTAAATGTGATATGCTCACATCTATACTTTCTATTTTTGCAAGTTCTTTTTCAACCTCTTTTGTTAGTGAAATAAATTTCACACTTGGTCTTCCATTTTCGTCATTTGTAGTCTCTATGTTTTTCCATGATATAGAATATTTATCTTTTATAAATGTTGATATTGCCTTAAAGGCAGCCTCTTTTACGGCAAACCTTGCAGCATAACTTTGATATTTGTTTTTTTTCTTGCTTTCACAGTATTGTATTTCGTTTTCTGTATAAACCCTATCCAGAAAATTATCTCCAATTTCGTCTATAGAACTTTTTATTCTTTCAACTTCAATTATATCTATTCCAGATTTTATCTGCATGTTTATTTTTCTCCTTTTCATAGAGTGCTATTTTACTTGAAAAAAGTTAAACATTGTCAAGTAAATTTAGTGGACTTTCATATATATTATATAATCATTATGAATGAAATTTAAAATAGCCACAATTGTGATTTTTCATTTTTAAAATATTTTAAAAATACTAATTATATTCATAATTAGCAATATTGCAAGTATTGCTACAATTATTTTATTTGTGCTAGCTGTTTTCTCTATGTTTAAGTTTTTATATAATAAATCGTATTTGTTTTTTACTTGCTTAAAAATTGCATCCATTTTTAGTGTTTTTGTCCATTCATTTTGTAACAAACTGCCCAAATTGTCGTTTGTAATTTCTTCTATCCATGTTGTTTGTGCAAATTTTATGAATTCTTCTTTTGCACTTTTCGATTTTTTCTCAAAATCATAGTTTAATTTTTTCAAGCTTATTTTTTTGTACAAATTATATATATACTGATATAAATATTGTCTTTCGAATTCACTTTGTCTTTTAGTACAATTTTCTAGATTTATGTCTGATGTTAGTAAAACTGTTCCAACATTACTACAGCCATAGATTTCGTTTTTAGATTTTTCTACAATTCCAACTTTATTAGTAAGGCTTTCATTACAGCTATCAACTATATAGTCTGCCTTTTCGACATTTACAAATTTATAAAATTCCTTTTGTAATAATTCTATATTTGTATTATCATTCCAGTCTTCTTGCCCTATACAAGCATATGAATATGTAATAAATCTGTTTGTATCTATATTCATTTTTGCAGCTTCTTTATTTTCGCCTGTAATTTCTGTAATTAAATCTGTAATTTCTTTTATAGTGTTAAATCTGTCTGTTTGAATTTTTATATTTTCATACCCTCTATAATCATAAGCTTCCGATTTTATGTCTCTAAATTTATAATTGAAATTACATATGTTGGCAAGGCTGTTTTCACCTTCTAGCATTGTTTTCATAAGCATAAAGCATATGCCAGTATTAAGACAAACTAGTGTTATATTTGTTATATCAAAAAATATTCCATCTCTTTTTCCAGCTTTGCCTTGTATATCTTCATTTAACGAATATTCAAACATCGTACATGGGTATTCTGTTAAGAGTGTGGCTTGAGTTGCTACGTCTAAATCATAGAACTTTGTAAGTTTACTTCTGTTCAACCCCATAGTCCAAAACATTGTATTTCTAACCTTTGGCAAGAAATATGAATATAAATCTTCGTCTTTTTCCTTGTCGAAAGTTTTCATCTCAAAGCTTGGATTTTTTAACAAGCTTAGAAAGTACCTGTTTAAATTTTTTTGTTTTATTATATATGGGTATATAAAATATGTGTATTGATACTTAGTCTTTAGTTCCATTTGTATTTCTCCTTTTTAAGTTCTTCTAACTGAAAACGCTAAATTTTGGCAGTGTAAATACATTTAAAAGGCAACTTTACATGTTTTGTAATTGCATTTTAAATAAACTTGACATTGCCAAAATTTTAATTTTTCAACTTTTTATTTCGTATAATAATTTGCATTAGCATCTTCTGCCAAGTGCCATGTTCCAATAAAGTCTATTACTGGATTATTTTCTAGTGTAAGTGTTGGGGCTACCGTTGTTTCGCCTTTTGAATTAATTGCTCCCCATTTTCCATCTTTTTTTACTGCCACATATCCAGAATTATTTTGCTCTGTTGCATCATCGTAAATATAGTTTACAACTACAACATTATTTTTGTCTACATAACCGTATTTTCCATCTTTCTTTGCCAAGAATAATGTATTATTTGTTAAAATTTCTGTATTTTTCTTTTCTTCAAATTTAAAATTATAATATTTATAATCTGAATTTATTCTGACTTTCATGTAGCCTTGATCTGTGTTAATTTCAGATACTATTCCAGATAATTTCAAGTTAAAATTTTTATCATATAAATCTGTTTCAACTTTTTCAGATTCAGCTTCTATGATATTTGCTGTTTTTACATATGTTATAGATTTGTAATTATAATCAATTTTTACGTTATTATCAGAATCTATCACACCTTGTTTTCCGTCTTTTTGAGCAATGTAATAATTTTGATAAATGTTTTTCAAAGAATCAAATTGTGGTGTAACTTTTTCTTCTCCTGCTAATGTTGCAATTCCGTATTTTCCACCTTTTACAACTACCATGTTGCTACTATCCATTGATTTCACATCATCATAGTTTAAGTCGGTTGATGTATTGTCTTTTACATTTACAATCTTCCAAGAACCACTTTGTTTTGCTATATAAGTGCTTTCGGCATATACATTCTTAATTTCATCATATTCGATTGGAAGTAATATTTTTTTACTTGTTCCAATTACTCCAAGTTTTCCTTCAGAATTTTTTACAATATATCCATTTTCATATTCGTTTGTTAATGATTTGATATCTGCATATTCGTTATCTATTATTACAGAACCTGTCGAGCTTACCAGCCCTTTCTTGCCATCTTTTGTTGTAATTAAACTATTGCTAATTCCTATAAGTGGCTCTATGCTCTCGTAATTACAGTCTAGAAGTACTTTCCCTGAAAGGTCAATCAATCCATATTTATTATCTTTTTTTACTCTTAAACAACTTTTTTCATACCAGATATTATTTTGCTGATCATAATTTTGAATTGCTTCAACCTGGTCGTATGTGCTAAATAGTTGCTCGTTTTTTTCATTTACTGCCTTTGTTTTGTATGTTCCATTTGTATAATCTACATCATATGTTACTATAAATACAGCCTTGTCCTTGTTTGGAACAACAACCATTTCATCATAACTTGGTGTAATTACTGTGTTTCCAGATGAATCAATTATGCCCCATTTATTGTTTGTAAATGCAGAATAGTATGCCATTGCGACTTTCTTTTCAGTTGTTTCTGCCTTTGGCTGCATTAATTTTATAAAAACTGCTACAAACATTATTATTACTAAAAATGCTATTATAACAGCAATAACTTTTTTTATATTTAGCTTATGTTCAGATCCGTTATATCTTTTTCCTCTACTCATAAATGTCCTCTCTAATTTATATAATTTTTGCAAGTATAATATATCACAAAATATGGTGGAATTACAATATAAAAGAGGAGATTTTAAATCTTTTATCAAATTATTTGACTGGCCCACTGATTTTTTATAGCATATTCAGTGTATGAATTATCTTTTGATATGGCTATTGACTAATGTTTCGACTAATTTTTAGTAATTATATGTTTTCAAAAAAGATTCACACTTTGTATTAAAGCATGAATCTTTTATTTTATATATTCTTTTTATGTATTTTATAAACCATTACAGTCATGTCATCTTTTTCTTTTCCGAAGTCATTGTCTATGGCTTCTTTTAATATTAAATCTGCCATTCTCTGTGCATCATCTGTCTCAATTTCTTCCAATATTTCTTGCATCCATAAGTCCTTGCTTATGTATTCTTTGTTGGATTCTAGTATTCCATCACTGCACATTACAACTATATCTCCGTCTTGAAGGTCGTAGTTATATTCTACTAAATCTATATTGTTTAGTATTCCTGTTGGTAACGAAACTGATTTTAGTGTTTCTACATTTCCTCCTCTTTTTACAAATGTTGGGCAAGCTCCATTTTTTATAAATTTCATATTGCCTTTATACAAGTCTAATATGCTTACATCCAGTGTTGCATACATGTCCTCATCTGTATTTGCAGATATTGTTGTGTTTACTAATTTTAGAGCTGTATCATTGTTAAAGCCAGATTTTAGCAGTCTTTCTAGTGTTTTTATTGCAATTTTACTGCTCTTTCTCGCATCTGGTCCAGAGCCCATTCCATCGCTTATTGCAAGCAAATATTTGCCATCTTCTAGCCTTGTTTGCAAGGTTGTGTCACCAGATATTATAGAGTCAAACTTCTTTGCTTTTGCAAGTCCTACTTGCATTGTAAATTCATCTTCTGATGTAAATGTGTACATACAAGTATTGTCGTTTGCTCTTAGCCCACATTTCTGTTTTTGTAAAACCATTTTTTCGTTAAATACTTTTGCTAAAATTCGCGCAATTTTTTTAACTCCACACTCTTTTCCATCCACAGAATCGCACACACCTGTGTATAACGTTATTATGTATCTACCGCTATCTTCTTGTTTCACAGTAATGTCTTTTAATTCTATTTCTTTTTCCTCTAGCAATTTTTTTACTTGCTCTTTTTGAGTTTTGTATACATCATCTTCATCTTTTGTAATTTGATTTGCCAAGTTTGATAATGCTTCAGAAACTCCATTTAATTGGCTTGACATTGTTTTTTTGTTCTCGTCTAGTTTCTTTTTCCATATAAAGTTTAACTTGCTAACTCTATATGCAGAATTTATAGCTCTTACAATCTCATCAATATCGTTTTGAGCAACATAGTCATCTTCCTTAGAATCAGCACTAAATCCCATTATGTAATTGTTATGGCTTGCGAATATTTTTACTATATCTTTTCTTGTAATAACTTCTCTTGCCATAAGTTGCTCAAAAATTTCATCTAAAATATTTTCGTTATTATTATAGATGTCTTCATATAATAGATTTTCTTCTTTGCCTTCCAAATTGTTATATAATTCATCTTCAAATAGTTCTTGGTTAGCCTTTTCTTGCTTTTCTAGCTCTTCGTCTGTAACAATTGTAGCAGCAGCATTTTCATACTCTCTTGCCATTGCTGAAATTGTGTTAGACATATTTGTAAGCTTATTTATAGTTTCTTTATTTTCTTCCAAAGTTCTTGTAGTTGTTTCTGGAAGCATCTTAGTATTTCCAACTAAATCACTTATTTCGATTTTATATGATTTTGGAATTGCAAGAAGTCCAAGAGCGGCAATTAATATCTCTTGAAATTTTATTACCTCTACTGTGTTTCCATTTGCAACATATGATAATACTACATTTCCTATTATGAATCCAACTATAACCCCGACTCTGCCAAGTCTATTTAATAGCCCTGCAATCATTCCAGATATCGCATATGCAGCTAACATTACAGGTTGTTGACCTGATAATATTCCGACTACCGTTCCTATTGTTATTCCAGTAGTTCCGCCCACTAGTACTCCATTCTTCCAACCCATTACTAGTACTATTAGAATACACAATATATTTCTAATTGAGAAACCAAATATACTAAAGTTTCCTAAACAATTTACGGCTAATGCAAGCATTAAACTTGCTCCCATTACCTCTTCTATTGAAAATACTTTTTTTATTTTTATCTCTTTGAATACAATTAATGAATTTACAAAAACTTTATATAAAATTGCTGTAGTTATTGTTATCATTAATGTATACAATAAATCATAAACTAGGAAGCCTTTAAATAAAAGTTTAATCATTTGAACAATGAATACTGCAACAGTCATTTGCATTCCAACTTTTAATTTTTCATTGCTTTCTTCTTGCTCAATTGGTCTTTTTATTAACACTAACGCTACAAATATTAGCAGTGTTAATATGTAAAATAAAAGACCACTTCCGCCAAACTTTATTGCTGTTCCAACTAATGTTACTAAGCATACAATTAGTGCAGGAACGCCTGCTCCAAAGCTAGCTGCCGTAATGGCATAACCAAATGGTGCAGCACTTGTAAATACTGGGCTATTCTGTCCTCCTAGCAAAGACATCATAAATGCTAGAGCATAAATAATGATGTTTGGAACACTAAAATTTTGCTTTAATATTCCAATTATCTTTTCATTTTTGCTTTGCGTAGCAAAATCAACCTCGTCATCAAAAACTTCTTCTGTATTTTTTGATATATTTTGAAACATCTTTACCACCTCTTACCTTTTTAACTTTTGTACCTTTAACTGTATGCTAGTATTTTAGTACAAGCCTTGTAATTTGTTTGTCGTTTTTAGGCAAAAATTTAAAAAAGTGTTTTACATCTTGTGATATATTTTTATTATATTTTTTTAATTCTTCTATTATTTTTATTTATATTAAAAAATATCAAAGTTATTTTATATTATTTTGGCGGAAAATACAAGAGTTTGGGGATAAATTCTAATTGTTATACTGGTATTTTGCCCAATAGGAACGTCCCTATTGGGCGAAAAATTTATTTTATTACTTTTTCTGCATATGTGTTGTTTACTATTTTGTTGTATGGTGCTTTTTGTGTTAGTTCTCCTGCTTCTGTCATTATTAATTGTAGTTTATCGAAACTTTCTTCTTTTAGTACAGGTGTTTCGTTCCATGCGTCTATGTCTTTGTAGCTTTGTACTGATTTTTCTATTGATTCTACACTTGTGCTTGGGAAGAAGCTTTGTATTGCTTCTGCTATTTCTCTTGATGTGTGTGATTTTACCCATTTTTGTCCTTTATATATTGCACGTGTGAATTTTTCTATTGTTTCGCTATTTTTTTCTATATAGCTTTTCTTTGCACAATATGCTGTGTATGGAACTTCTCCTGACGCCTCTCCAACTGATGCAACTACATAACCTTTTCCTTCTGCTTCTGTCATTGATGCTGTAGGCTCGAATAGTGTTACATATTCAGCATTTCCACCTGCAAAGGCTCCTGCCATTAAATCGAATTTTATACTATCGTCTAATACTAAATCTGTTTCTGGGTTTAGTCCATTTTGTTTTAAAACATATTCAAATGTCATGTATGGCACTCCACCTTTTCTTCCTGGTATTACTGTTTTTCCTTTTAAGTCCTGCCATGAGAAATTATCTGTTTTATTTTTGCTTACCAAGAATGAACCATCTCTCTTTGTTAATTGAGCAAATACTTCTACGTAATCTTCTTTTCCTTCGTTATATACATAAATTGAAGCCTCTGGACCACAGAAACCTATGTCACACTGTCCTGCCAATACTGCTGTCATTACATTGTCTGCACCTTGACCTGTTGTTAATTCTATTTTTAAGCCTTCTTCCTCGAAGAATCCATTAGCAATTGCCACATATTGTGGTGCATAAAATACTGATCTCGTAACCTCATTTACTTTTAGTGTTTTTATTGCAGTATCATTTTTTTGTGGTCTTGTTGCTATAAATCCAACCGCTATTACAACAGCCACAAGCAATATGCACACTATTATTGTTATAATCTTTTTCATTTTTTTAATTTTCCTTTCTTTATTTTTGAGGCTTTATAAACAGATAAAAAGCAAATTTTATTGTTTTTCTATCGACACATTATTGCCTCTTTCATATTTACCATTACACTTTTATTATAAATTTAGCTTATTTTCATTTCCTTTTATAATGATCTTGTACATTCTATCTCTGTTTCATCACAATTTTTTCTAATATTTCTATGCTTTCGTACATTACGGCTGCGACTATCGCAAGAATAATTACACTTGTCATTACCAAATCTAGCTTAAATACTTGCCCTCCATACACAATTAGATATCCAAGTCCTCCTTTTGATACTAAGAACTCTCCAGATATTACTCCGACTAGTGATAATCCTATATTTACTTTTAGAGTGTTGAATAATGTTGAGATATTTGCTGGTATTACTATTTTTGTAAGTATTTGAAACTTGCTTGCATTAAAAGTTTCAGCCATTTTTATTTTTTCTTTATCTGTGTTTATAAGTCCATTTAAAATATTTAATATTGTTACAATAAGCGAAATTGCAAGTGCCATAACTATTATAGCTGGCATTCCGGCACCAACCCATATTATTATTACTGGTCCTAGTGCTACTTTTGGTAGTGCATTTAGTATTACCAAGAATGGTTCAGACACTTTAGAAATGAACGACGACCACCATAAAATTATTGCTATTATTACTCCCATTATGGTTCCTAAAGAGAATCCCACCAATGTTTCTATACATGTAATTCTTAGATGTCTTCCTAAATCATTCGATGACAAATTTAGAAATGTTTTTACTATTCTAGATGGTTGGCTAGTAATAAAGCTATCTATTTTTCCAAGCCTTGCAAGAAGTTCCCATATTCCTATAAAAGCAACTACTATTAAAATTTGTGTTGCGAGTATCTCAATTTTTCTAAACTTCTTTTTTCTTAAATATCTTTTTCTATCTTCAGACATTAGTTTCTTTTCCAGCTTCTTTGTCATACTCTTCAAGCTCCTTCCACATTATGTTAAAATACTTACTAAATTTAGGCTTTTCTCTACAATTTAATGGCGTCCTGTTCTCCATCTCGAAGTCAATTGTGTATATGTTTTTTACTGTTGCGGGTCTCTGGCTTAAAACCACCACTCTATCTGACATACTTATAGCCTCCGAAATATCGTGTGTAACCATTAGTACCGTTATATTCTCGGCCTTTAAAATTTTGTATATATCTTCTGTTACCATAAGCCTTGTTTGGTAGTCAAGTGCAGAAAAAGCCTCATCTAATAGCAATACCTTCGGACGAATTGCCAGCGTCCTTATTAGTGCAACTCTTTGTCTCATGCCTCCAGACAATTGCGTTGGATATTTATTTCTAAATTCATATAAACCATATTTTTTTAGAAGTTCAATTGCATATTTTTTATTTTCCTCTGTTAATGCCTTTTGAATTTCCAGTCCTAGCAAAACATTTTTATAAATAGTTCTCCATTCTAAAAGATTGTCTTTTTGCAACATATATCCAACTTTTCCATCTATGTACACTTCTCCGTTTGTTTTACTTTCTAGTCCGGAAATTATTGATAATAGTGTAGATTTACCACATCCACTTGGTCCAATTATGCTTATAAACTCTCCTTCTTTTACATCAAAATTTATTCCTTTTAGTGCTTCTACTTCTCCATTTTCAGCCTGATACGTCTTTGAAATATTTTGTATTCGTACGATGCTTTTTTTCTCCATTTTTTCACAGTCCTTTCTTACATTTTATTTGATTGAAAAAAATTAAATTTTTCAATCACCCTCCAAAGTCAATCATCTTACTAATAGTTTATGTCTACTTTTAAAAAGTGCTACAAATATTTAAATAAGCTAAAAACTGGTTATTTTTACCATGTATTATCACTCGTTTTGTTTCACGTGTGTAAACATATTGTCGTAGCTTTGATTATATAATTACTTAAATTATACAAATTTTATACGAAGGAGTTTTTCAATGAATAATTTTGGCAAATATGAGGATAATTTAAATCTAATTGGACCTATACTAAAAGATAAAAGAATTGAAAAAGGACTTTCACTAGAAAAATTTTCTTCTAAACTTCTTTTACTTGGTGTAAACATCCCGGTTACTAGCCTTTACAGAATAGAAAACAACCAAAGAACAGTACGAGACTATGAAATTTGTGCAATATCCGTAGTACTTGGTGTAGATGTAAACGAATTGTTAGGTCCTATTACTGAAAGATTTAAAGTATCGTAAAATTTTAAAAGAGGTAGCTTTTGCTACCTCAAAACCATTTAATATAGATATTTTAAGTTTTATAAATAAAATAGGGTCTTTACTTATTTTATGGCATAATAATTCCATTATGATATGTACATCTGTCTTATAATATCACCTCCGAGCATATATTCTTATAGATTTCTATTTCTTTTTCCTGGAGCTTGGCTTATATAGAAAATTAAATTATCTTTAGTTAAAAATCTCTTACACTTTAAAAGTTTTTTCTAAGTTTATATCAAAATAATTCTATTTACCTTTAGTTATGGGGGATCAAACTTAATAGTAAATTCATTAGTTTTTCTTCATTTTTTCTTATGGGATATTTTTAGACACAAAATAATAGCTTTGTATTAGATTAGAGAACCTCTAATAAAATTTTAAATATCGATATTTTTTGAAGCTTGTCTGCTTCGAGTAAAAATTAATGTTTTATAAAACTAAATATATAATAGCATGAAAACGCTTGTATATCAAGCGTTTTCGTAGTTCTTTTTATGATATAATTTTACATATTTAAATGATATATTAGCACAATTTACAAGTTTCGACTGAATAATTTAAAACCCGCAATCTTAAAATTAGAATCTTTTTGATTTATGTAATAACTGAATGAGAGTTAAGACGCTCTCCACTGGAGAGCGTCTCTTTTTTATTTTACTATTTTTTGTACATCTTCAATACACATTTCTGTAATTTCAGATATTTTTTCAATTGGTATATTTAAAGAATATAATTTTTTTATAATTTTTGTTTTTTCTTCTTTCCTTCCCTGTTCTTTACCAATTTTCAAGCCACGTGCTTCGCCTTCTTTTTCTCCAAGCTCTCTATTGGTTTTCATCTCGACATCGTACCTCATAATGCTCCACTCACGTTCTTCATATTTTGCGACTTCGTCTGGATCTTTGCTTAATTTGTTTAGTTCTTCTACTGTCTTATTTACTTCTTCATTTTCTTTTGCCGACATTTTTACTTTCTCCTCCTTACTTCCATCTATCAACCATAGCCATTGCTCTAGTTTTGTATTGCAATCTGGGTTTTTCTGTTTAAATTTTGGTAATTCTATAAAATGCATTTCAAACGTATTTGTTGCTTCTTCCTTTTCTTTCTTATAACCCATATCAACAAATTCTATAGGATTCGTATCTTCATACTTCATTCTTGCTATTGAATGATATGAATTTCTTTCTAAATAATTATATTTCAATATGTTTATTGTTATTATCTTTTTTAACTCTTTATAATTTTGTTTAGCTTTTAATTGTTCTGCTGCAAGTTTTGATAAATATGTACTAGACCTTTCTTTTATATTATGTTCATTTGAGACCTGCATTTCTACATCTACTACTCTTTCATTATCTATATCCAATTTTAAATCTAATATTCCAAGTTTTTCATCTGCCATATTCGGCGTTAGCTCTGGATTTTTTACTTCTACTTTATTTATATGTATATTCAATATTGCCTCTAAGAAATCCTTTAACATTGAATTATTTTCTTCTCTTGCAAATATTCTTTTAAAAACATAATCTGATGTTAGTGGTAACCTTGTTAACTTCATTGCTTCTGTTCCACTATTATTCTTTTTTAAATCGCCCATTTACTTCCTTTCCATTTTACCATTTCATTTATTATTTTTCAACTGATAAGTAAAATTTTCGCGTATTATCTCTCATATTTTTCTCGGACGTTTATAAAATATTTTTTCTTCTGTATGCTAGCTGTTTTTTCAATTTCATTTTGGATTTACCTTTCGCTATAGCGAATATATGAATTAAATTTTTAGATTTAATAATAATTTGATAAAATAATTTTAGAATTCTAATAATAATTAACGTTAATACTTCTATAGTTTTTACTCTATAAAGTATAGTAATTATATACCTTACGGCAATTAAAAACAAGCAAAAACGTGTATCAAATTATTACACGTTTGACTATTTTTCAACATTTTTTTCTAATTAATATACTTTCGTAAGGCTTGAAATTTCCCGCTTTTTAGATTATAATATTATAAAATTTAAGGAGAAAAATTATGGATAGAATTGCAATTATTTCAGATGTTCACGCAAATATTACCGCACTAAACGCTGTTTTAGACGATATACATTCTAGAGGAATTTCTAGAATTTTTTGTCTTGGAGATAGTGTTACTAAGTGTTGTAATCCAGATTTAGTTATAGACAAGCTTAGAGAAAACTGTGAAGTTGTTCTAAGAGGTAATTGCGATGAGTCCATTTCCTCGCCTAATGCTAAGCTTAAAAGTTTTTGGTCTAGAGTGAAAATTGGAGAAGAGCGTGCAAATTATTTGCATAATTTACCTGTTATGGCAGAGTTCTATATGAGTGGTAGATTGGTGCGTTTGTTTCATGCTTCACCTTTTAGTACTTCTCATATTTATAACCCAATGTATTCTAATCAAAATACTCTAAGAGAAGTTATTGAGCTAGGTTCTCCTATGCAATTGTTTGAGAATACAGAATTTTTAGGCAAAACCCCAAACGATCCTATTCCAGATGTTATAGGCTATGGTCACATTCATACTCCTAATGTTTTTAGATATAAAAACAAAACTATTTTTAACACTGGAAGCGTTGGTATGCCAATAGAAATGGCGAATGACAACAATTTACAAAATGCAGACAATCGCTTTTCTACTCTTGCTTCATATATTATACTAGAAGGTATATATGGCTCTAAAGAATTATCAACTTTTTCTATTAATTTAGTTCGTGTGCCTTTTGATATAGAAAAAGAGATTGAGTATTTAGAAAATTCGGATATGCCTGGAAAAGATAAAATTATTAAAAGTTTACGAACTGCAAGTTCTAATTAAAATTTAATAAATGAGGTGTTTTATGGATACAGAACCGCATGATATTATGCAAATTTTGAAAGAATTTAATCAAGAGTATGTTCTTAGTTTTTGGAATGATTTAACTGATGAAGAAAAAAACATTCTAGCAAACCAAGTGCGTTCTATTGACTTTGCAAAAATGAATATGTTGTATTACAACTCAACTTTAGATGATTCTATTTCATATGATAGAATTTCGCCAATTCCATACATTGATAGGCTTAATTTAACTAAAGATGAATTAAAACATTATTCTGATATTGGTAATTTGGTTATTAATAGTGGAAAACTCGCTATAATTACATTGGCTGGAGGACAAGGAACAAGGCTTGGTTACAAAGGACCTAAAGGCTCATACGAAATTGATGTTCCACCAAAGAAATCTTTATTCGAATTTGCCTGTGATAATTTAAAGAAATTATTGAATGAAACTGGAACAGCCTTAAATTGGTACATAATGACTAGCCCAGCTAATGATGTTGCTACAAAAGAATATTTTGAAGCTAAAAATTATTTTGGCTACCCAAAAGAGAAAGTTAAGTTCTTTATGCAAAGTACACTTCCTCTTATAGATGTAAAAACAAAGGTCATTTTAGAAACACCTTATTCAATAACTACTGGCTCTAATGGCAACGGAGATGTATTTAAATCTCTTGCTAATGCTGGATTTATAGAAAAAATGGAAGCAGAAAATATTGAATGGATATTCGTTGGTGGAATAGATAACATCTTATTAAAGATAATTGACCCACCATTTTTAGGACTAACTATTGCAAATAGTTGTGAAATTGCAAGTAAATCAATTAGAAAAACGGATTTATCTTCTAAAGAATGGGTATTTGCAAATGTTGACTCACACCCTAGCATAATAGACCCAAAAAATATTCCAGAAGAAGAACAATCAAAATATACCCAGAAAAATATCTTGGCACATTTGTTTTCGATGAATGCTCTAAAGAAACTATCAACTGCAGACTTGCCTTACCATAGGGCATTTAAGAAATGCGACTTTATCAACTCTGAAGGCATGAAGGAAGTTCCACTAAAACCTAACGCATTCAAATTTGAAAAATTTATATTTGATGCATTTGCTTTATTTGATAAAATATTGCTATTGGAAGTAAATCCGAGTGAAGAATTTGCCCCAATTAAATCATTTACGGGAAACGAAACTCCAGAGACTGCATTAGAATTATATAAAAAATATAATCACATGTAACAAAATTTATAATACAGAATATTATATAATACCATTTAAACAATGGTATTATATTTTTGTCTTGGAATATAATTTACTTAGAAGCTAAGCCTCTAAGTAAAACAGGAAAGGATGAATTTAATATGTCTGAAATGAATTTTAATGATATGATGAATATGATATCTAATATGGATAAGAAAGAGCTTGAAGAGAAAATGAATCAAGTTTCTAAAATGCTTGGAAATAAGAGCCCTGAGGAAATACTGAAACAAATGAATAACAAAAATAATTAATTTTATTGGAAGGACTGAATTTTTATGGCAGATATGGCTGATATGTTAAAAAGTTTTTCTTCTATGATGGAAGGGAAACAAATTCCAGATAATATAAAAGAAATGCTTAATTCATTACAGAATAACTCTGCTCAAAATGGTGCTAATACTGGAAATAATACCACTGCAAATACAACTGATTCTAATATGAATTCATATGTAAATCAAGCTAATTCTTCTGAAGCTACTAATTCTGAGCAATCAATGCCAAACATAGATATTAACACTATGATGAAAATGCAGAAAATAATTAGTGCCATGAACAGTCCTTCTAACAATTCTGGTGTAAATTTACTTCGTTCGTTAAAACCATATTTGAAGCCTAGCAGACAGGCAAAAGTTGATGAATACATTCAATTATTTAACATGGAAAAAGTTTTCGAATTAATGAGGCAATCTGGTGGTGATAAGAATGGTAGCTAATTATCCCTACTTCGGACTTCCAAATTACATGCGTTATATGAATCCAAGTGCTTATAAAAATATACAACAGCAAAAGCAAGAATACATACGAAATAATAGTAGAGCTCAGCCACAAAATAGAAATCCATATTATTCCACCCCATATACTCAAAATAATAGACAAAATTCACAAGCACCAATGAATTCTCGTAATAACCTAAATTATCGACCTTCATCATACAAAAGCAATATTACTAAACCCAAAAAAGAAAAAGCTAAACAACAAGAGTCGCCTCCATTATTCAGCTTTTTCGGAATTAATTTATATTATGATGATGTACTTATTTTATGTATTTTGTTCTTTTTATATAATGAAAAAGTAAATGATCCATATCTATTCTTCACATTGGTGTTGTTACTTTTGACTTAACAAATAAGTTATGTCCACCTTTCGCTATAGCGAAAGGGAGTATATAGAAAAAATTGTGTAAAGTTTAAAAATAAGCCTTCTTATGATAAAAT
>ERZ826242.203-NODE-203-length-93961-cov-12.373554_pt1 | contig 93961 bp, 91 predicted proteins | sample MGYA00519871_ERZ826242 | MGnify/ENA primary metagenome ERZ826242 (study PRJEB31778, sample SAMEA3449226) | human gut metagenome | biome: human gut; feature: human-associated habitat; material: faeces | place: United Kingdom | collected 2010/2012 ... | reverse complement strand
CCTATGACCCCCTGCTTGTAAGGCAGGTGCTCTAACCAACTGAGCTAATCGCCCGATTACCTCTGGACGTAATTAAATATAACATTTAAACAATTATTTGTCAATACTCTTTTCTTCTTTTTTAATACTTTTTAATTTTTCAGCTGTCCAGATAGGCAGTTTTAAAGCTAAAGTCTTAAATCCAGACTTAGTTTCCACGACCTTTCTACGACGTGGTGCTCCGTTAACTTTATACTGAATGTTTTTAATACTAAGTTTCAAATGAAATTTCTCTTCGTCAACTTCTAACACTTCAGCATAAATATGGTCACCTACACTTAGAAAATCACCAATACTTCTGACAAAACCGCGTGATACCTCAGAAATATGAATAAGTCCAGTATAAGTTTCGTCAAAAGATACAAAAGCCCCATAAGGCTCAATACAAGTGACTGTGCCTCTTACAATTTTTCCTTTCTCGTATTTTGCCATATAAACACCTCTAAATCTAAACCTATTAGTAATTATATCACAAAAATATCAAAAGAAAAACCTTTACTTTCCACCCTATCCTATTATATAATGAACTTGGTGATATAATGACAAAAATTACAACTGAAGATCAAGAAAAAGAAAAAATCATTGAAATAATAGATAAATTGCGTCCATTTTTAGTTAGCGATGGGGGAAATATTGAATTCATAAAATATGAAAACAATATCGTCTATATAAAAATGTTAGGGGCTTGCGCAGGCTGCGAACTTATCGATATTACCCTAAAAGAAGGCGTAGAATCAGCGCTAAAAGAAGAAGTCCCAAACGTTAAAGAAGTAATTAATATAACAAACATCGACTTTGAATAATTTATAACTATTCTAACCACTCAATTGGCGAAATCTGCAACATAGACTTATAATATCTATATAAATTTTTAAGAAGTTTTTCATAATCATCGGTTAACTCGATGATTTTTTGTATTTCTTCATCTTTTTTGTTCCCACTTATAATATCTTCATATAAATCAAAATAATACGTCGGATATAACATTCTCGCCAAAAAAAGTAAATATTCGGTCCCGTTTAAACTAGAATACATCAAAAAATAATTAAGTTCATCCGTAATATCTTTTCCGTTAAAAAAACTATTTTTAAAATATTCAGCAGCATCACGTACTTCGCTATCAATAATTAGATTCAAAGGATTATATAAGTCAAAAAGTGTATCATCATCTCTAATCCTTTTATGAGCAACAACTTTGGTAACATTTTCCATAGATAAAGAGTTAACCAATTGAATACTCGTTTCCCCCAAGCCAATGAAGTAACTAAAGCTATCTCGTATTAGCGGATGTTTTTGGCCTAATTGACTAATTTGATATTCTAAATGATCATTCTTATTAGACCAAAGTGTACCCCAATCAATTCGCTCTAAAATCGAACTACTAACTGATCTCTTACCACCTTTAGTTCTACCACGAGAATTATTATTTGACACTACATTATAACCAATTCGTCCTGAACCGTAGCCTTTTATATCTATAATTTCAAGATTATCCAATACACCAATGCCAGAAAACGCTATCATTTTATTAAAATCGATTGCCCCTTCATAATATGTTATTTGCATCAAAACATAAGGAACACCATTAATAAGTGTAACAATTTGTTTATCTTTGTTTAAAATAATTTGATGAACATATATACCATTTCTAAGTAAATTTAGATGTAAATTATAAATTTCCTGTAAAGCATTAACATCACCAGAATACGTAACAAGTGCATAACGAACTCCACCATAATCAAAATAATACATCTTGCCATTTTGATGAATATCATCAATAATTAAGTTGTAATAATAATTAATCGCATTTTTCATGATATTCACCCCATTTAATTTTATGATAATAGATAAATTGAAATGTCAAAAAGAATTAATAAATAAAACTTAATATTATTTTCTTCAACAACTGGGTATTTACTTTACACCCTTTTGCACATTTAGAATATGTTATATTGAGAATAAATGAAGGGGTGGATTATATGTGTAACAATAATAACAATTCAAACGAATGCAGATGTATTTCTGAAATTCTAACAGTTATCAACATATTACAAGACAACGCTGAATGCGCTGAATCATGTTTAGATACCTGCGACCGTGGTTTCCTAGGTTGTTCAGTATCAACAGTAGGTTGTAACACTAGACCAATAATGTTATATACCTGCTGTGGTAATGGAACACCATGGGCTATGCCTACAACTAAAGAAAATGTTACTTGTGGAACCGCAGGTGTTACATGCTCAAGTGTATTTAGAGTTGAAAAAGTAGATGGATGCTGCGCTACTTTCCGTGTTCTAGCTGCTAACCCAGATACAACTGAAGCAGATACAATACCTTATGTAGCTACTAACAGTTTCTTTACAATGAACTTAAACTGCGTGTGCTCATTAAGATGTTTACAAGACACATTCGTTGAATGCGTATAAAAATAAGGCCTTAAAAAGCCTTTTTTTATTTGTAATAAATTACTTACGTTTTATATCGATAACATCAGAAATTGGAATTAGCTCGTTTTCAATCGTAATCAAATGTGTTGAATTTCTACCAACAATACGTTTAACTACAGTGCCACTTTTCAGTGTAAGTTCAACATCAGCTTTATAAATATAGTTTGAAGAATTAAATACCTCATTTATTTTTTGATTAATATTTTTATTAACCACTTTACCAGAGCCTAAGTCAGATAGCCCTGAAGTCCTACCATTGCTAGCTACATTAGACATTCTATCGTCAGTATTAAGCAACCCCATATCTTCTTTACTCGAATCAAAAACCGATTTATTATTTCCAACTTTTCTTGGAACCTTGTTTGCAAATACACCTGGTATTTTCTTTTCCATCTTATCACCTCTATATAATATTATGCGTTTATTCTAATCACTTGCTAATAAATCATTTATTTTAATCGTAATTTTATAGCCCAAAAACAAACCAGCAATGCCAAGTAAAAATAGTAAAATAGTGAATCCATTGGCAGCTCCACTAAATACCCCTGTAAAAGATTCCTTAAACATTATAATCAAAGATGCCGCCATAAAACCAAAAATAGCAAAATACGTCTCCACCTTATAATGCTTAAGTAAAAATGTAATTAACTTAGCTAAAATAATAACTCCCACCAAAATACCAATAGCAAAGGCAATACCAAATTTAAAATATACCGGATTAAAAACATTGCTAAAAAAATCTAAAAGCATGTCATAACACCCTAAAGACATATAAATAGCCGTTCCACTTATACCCGGTACTATAGAAGAAAAAGCCTCGAGTAAGCCAAGTCCAAAATAAATAAAAATGTTGCCAGAATCAAGGGTGTCAAGTGTTCCCAAAGATCCCAAACTGTAAGAAAATGTCAATGCCAAACAGAAAATTATTATTCTTCTAAAGCCAAACCTCTCGCCCCGTATTTCTCGCCATATTTCGGGAAGACCGCCAATTATTAAGCCAATAAAAAGTAACATAGTCGGAAAATAAAATTCATCCAAAAGCCACTTTACACCTCTGCTGAACAGACTTACCCCAACTAAGGCGCCAAGCGCTAGCCATAAAATAAAGCAAAATTTACGCCAAGTAATATTCCGAAAATCAGCAATAATTCCAAGCACCCGCTCATAAACACCTAATGATATCGCAAGTAAACTTCCACTAACCCCAGGAATAATTTTGGCAATTCCAATAATAAAACCTTTTAAAATATTTTTCTTCATATTAAAATATACCCAAATAGCCAAAAAAAATGATTAATATTAAGTACTAATCATTTTCAAAATAATCAATTTTTATAGCATGTTTTACCTGTTTCATAACCTGAATAGATTTCTCACGGGCTTCTTTTGTCCCTTTGATAAGAATTTCATCAACCACATCTGGATGGGCTTCATAGTAGGCTCTTTTTTCATGAATTGGTTTTAAAAATTCTAACATATTAGCTACCAATTGTTTCTTACAACCAACACATCCTCGCTTACCACTCTTACATTCCTTACATATATTTTCTAAATTATCACTTCCAATTAATTTGTGATAATAATAAACCATACAAACATCTGGATTGGCCGGATCATCCTTATGAATTTTATCAGGATCAGTTACTGCGCCCATAATTTTCTTCTTAATAGTTTCCTCATCATCAGCAAGAAAAATACCATTGCCTAGACTCTTTCCCATCTTTTCCCCGCCATCAAGGCCTTTAATACGTGGAGTCTCTGATAATAAAGGCTCTGGCTCACGTAACGTATCTCCATAGATAGAATTAAATTTGCGAACTATTTCGCGGCATTGTTCAATTAAAGGCAATTGATCCTCACCAACTGGAATAAGCTGGCCATCAAAGGCCGTAATATCAGCAGCTTGTGAAACAGGGTAACCTACAAAACCGTAGGTTACGCTTTCACCATCATGCCCAAATAAAGCCTTTTTCTGAGCAATTTCTGTCTTCACAGTAGGATTACGATATAATCTTGCCATTGTTACCAAATTTGAATAAAGTACTGTTAATTCAGCAATTTCTGGTATCTTTGATTGAATAAACAAATGAACCTTTTCTGGATCGATGCCAATAGAAAGCATATCAATCGTTATTTCACGAACATTAATTCTCACTTTTTCTGGATTATCAAAATTATCAGTTAAAGCCTGAATATCCGCTATTTCCAAATAAAAATCATAATTTGAATTATCTTGAAGTTTTAGCCAGTTTTGACAAGCCCCAAAATAATGTCCAAAATGTAAATTACCTGTTGGCCTAATGCCCGTTAAAACTGTCTTTTTCATTCATATCACCTTCTAAAATTATAACACACATAGCAAATAAATAACAAGAAAAATACCTAAAAACACTATATTACATATGTTTTAGGCATTCACCCTATAAAAGTTCAAAACCAAATTAATAAGAATTACGCCTTCCTTTAATTACATAAATATATAAAGCAATTAAAAATTCATCAGAAAATATTGGTAAAAACTTAAAAGTTCCCTCTAAACTATTATTAACAATCGCATCATAAAAGAATCTTACGATTTGTCTAGTATCAATAATTTTCTTAAATTCATTCTTCTTAATTTTTGACACTATAACTTCGCGGCTTATCGGTAACATTTCAGAAAGTTCATTAAACAATCCTTTATTATAAGTTTTGATATTATAAACAACATCTTCTTGAAAGCCAAAACAAGCTCCAGCTTTTTCAACTAACTTATTAAAATTACGATAAGATAACTTGTTCTCCACGATAGTTTGAAAAATTGTAGATTGAGCTATTTTCCCAAGCATACCGCCCTCTAAATTTGAAATAATTTTATGCACTTCATTTTCAAAAGTCTCCGCATATTTATTGTAATTACGAACCAAGTTCCCTTTTTTAAAAGTAAATCTATCACCATCAAGCTTACCATAAGTCTTCATAGTATCATTATAACCAAAACGTAATGCCTCACGCGATTTCATCTTATCAAAAACTAAAAAGGAAACAATCTTATTACGCGGTGCAATAACCGTTATTGGAATATCCTTTTTTGGTTCACGTTTAAAACCAACAGCCTTTAAATCGACTGCAACAACCTCTTCAGCGCCTAAATCAATTGCTAAATTAATTGGTAAGTTATCATAATAGCCGCCATCAATATAAATTTCATCGCCAATTTTATATGGTTTAAATGCTGGATAACAAGAAGCAGAAGCCACCACATAGTCTTTAACGGTTTCTGGTTTTAAATCCTTTTTGGTCATCATTACAGGCTTATTCTGAGAGTAATTATATGTAACTAATCCATAATCAATTGGTGAATCAAAGAAATTGCGCGGCTCATATAATTGATCAAATATTGCCATCAACTTAGTAACATCCATTCCGCCTTCTGAAATAAAGGATTTAACATATTGGCTATATATTTCTGCTATATCAGGATTTTCACATACATGAAAAGATTCTTCGTCATAAACAGTCGAAAAAGACATATTCTTCCAAAGCTTAGCTGCCTTGTATAAATCGCCTTGAACTATTAGCAACCCATTAACCGCTCCAATTGATGTTCCTGTTACTATTTCTGGCCTTTTTCCAAGTTTCCTAAGTGCCCTATAAACCCCGATTTGATAAGCCCCTTTAGACCCACCACCAGATAAAACTAATCCAAGCTTTGTCATTATGCCCCTCCTTTATTTTATATAAGCGCCAAAGGAAATATCCGTATTAAATTCAAGCTCTGAATTTTCAATTACCTTGCGCACCCCATTTGAACTATAATAGTACAATGTCATACCATTTTTAAAATAAATATAATCATTTAAATATATAACACTTTGTAAATCAGTAGTTGTAAATAAATATGTTTTCATTTTTGGATTTTGAATATCTGCACGATAAACTAAATATTTATCGCCCTCTTTTTTATAAAGATAATAATATCCCTCGTCCTTACCAATTTTATTAACTCTATCATAACCGTCAATATCTGAACTATAATAATTATCAAATAATTTGCCATCCAGCGCCTCATTTAAAGTCATCGTCGTCCATTTGCCATTATAATATTTTATGCCATCTTTACTCGCAACTTTCTGAACATTTTCATACTTTAAACTAATTTTGTACTGGGTTTCAGCATCTTTGTCGAAAATATAAACGTCGTCACCAACAACACCCTCTATTACTGAATCAAAAGAAATTTCATTATAACTGCGAATTTCCTTAACATTCCCATTAATTAAATTAACTACGAAAAATTTCTTAAATGTATATTCTTCATTATAGTCTGCAACAATATAATATTTATCGGTAAAAATACTCACTGGCTTCTTATAAACGTCATTGTCAAATAATTTCACCGTTTTAACAGAACTATTCACCAAAGTAAGACCTCTATAAGATTCCATAGCCAAATAATGATTATCAATTAAGTTTTTCTCGTAAAGTGTCTGCGTATTTGATAATCTTTTAGCTGTGGTTTTATCCTTATAGTCATCTTTATTATATCCATCTTTCTTTAAAGACGAAGCAAACTTATCTACCTTATCATTGTCTAGGTCATGATAATAAGTAATATTCCCATCCTTAACGCACATTATATCAGTTAAAATGTCACCACCTTTAAAAATAGGTAAAATACATTTATACTCGCCAGCATCATAATACCTGATCTTACTAATTACCTTTTCGCTTTTATTATAATCTTTAAATATTTGAAAATTCATCTTAAATTTTTCGTGACTAATTTTAAAATAATAGTTATCAGTCTTGTTTAAACTATCTACTTTTAAAGTTTCATCAATACTAAAATTTCCGATTGAATAATCAGCATGATGGCCTTTATCAAAAATATGAATCACTAATTTTAAGGAGAATAATAAGACTAGTAATATTAACAAAGTCTTAAGTAAATACTTCATACTACTACCTCCTATATAAATTATATATAATTATAGGTCTTATTTCAAGAAAAAAAGGTGAAATAGTCAAGACTATTTTTCACCTTCCTTAGACATCTTCTCAAGTTCACTATGTAATTGGGCTCTTTCCTCTTCAGATACTTCAGTTTCATAATCGCGTTTTTTCTGCATCATGTACTTAGAAAGCACTGTCTCGATTTCCTGTAAAGCACTACGAGATAAATTAGAAAGAACAACGATTTCTTTAACTGTATCTATAATAGCTCTTCCCCAAACAAGTCCCATTTTAATTGTGAAATCATTAAACATATCTGGTGTAATACTATAATAGAAATAACCAAAAATTAACCTCTTTTGCGCTACTACTAAACGTTTATTAGTTACAACAACAACGTGTGTACTAATCATATCCCAAGCACTAGCACCCTTTTGAGCTGCAAATGCATATAATACTTCTTCATCGTTATTAATATGCTTTTGAGCCACCTTACAATGAGCCCCAAGCCTCCAAGCAATTGTCCCTGGATTACGACTGATAAAGTCCTTAGCTTTAGTATAAACAATACTATTCTGTGTCATAAGTTACCTACTTCCCACAGCAATGTTTATATTTTTTACCACTGCCACAAGGGCATGGATCATTGCGTCCTATCTTACTAGTTCTTTTTGGCTGCTGTTTTTTCACCTTATTTGGATCCTCAACCGCTTTACCTTTTATTACCTGTTCTCTTTCTGTGTTTTGTCTTACCTCTGCATGTAATAAGAAACGAGTAATATCAATATCTATTGTATCAAGTAAACTATCAAACATTTCATAACCTTCAGCCGTATAAGCACGAAGTGGATTTTCTTGCGCATATCCTCTTAAATGAATACCTTCACGAAGCAAACTCATTTCATTAATATGATCCATCCAATGAGTATCAATTACCTTAAGTGAAACAGCTTTTTCAAATTCATCTCTAATTTCCTCAGGAATTTCTTTTATCTTCTCTTCATATTCTTTAACAACTTCTTCATGAATTGTTTGTGTTAAACTATCAGCATCAAGTTCATCTAGCTCTCTAATTTCAAGCGGATCATGTAATAAATTTTGATTAACTGATTCTAAAATTTCACTAACATCTAACCCTGTTAATGTTCCATCTTCGTTAACATGGTCTTTTACAAATGCTTCGATATGATTATAGAAAGTTTGTAAAACATCCGGGTGAATTGATTCGCTATCTAGTATATGATTACGCTTATCATAAATAATTCCTCTTTGATTATTTAATACATCGTCATATTCTAATAAAGTTTTACGAGTATCAAAGTTATTACCCTCAACCCTCTTTTGCGCTGACTCAATTGATTTTGATAAAGATTTACTTCTAATATTCATCTCACCATCAAAGCCAACTTTTTGAAGCATTAATTTTGCTCGGTCAGTTCCAAAACGAACCATTAATTCATCTTCAAATGAAACGCAGAATTGTGTCATTCCTGGATCACCTTGACGACCAGAACGTCCTCTAAGTTGGTTATCAATACGCCTAGACTCATGTCTCTCAGTACCTAAAACACATAACCCACCAAGTTCTTTAACACCTTCGCCTAATTTGATGTCAGTACCACGTCCAGCCATATTAGTGGCGATTGTAACAGCACCTTTTTCGCCAGCTTTAGCAATAATTTCAGCCTCACGAGCATTGTTTTTAGCGTTTAATACCTCATGTGGAATACGTTCTTTTTTAAGCATTGAACTTAAAAGTTCACTATTTTCAACCGCAATTGTACCAACTAATACTGGTTGTCCTTTAGCATGTCTTTCTTTAATTTCTTTAACAATAGCTGAAAACTTACCTTCGGCTGTTGCAAAAATTAAATCACCGTAATCTTCACGAATAACTGGCTTATTAGTTGGGATTTGAATAACATACATGTTATAAATATCTCTAAATTCTTCTTCTTCAGTTTTTGCTGTACCAGTCATACCAGCAAGTTTTTTATACATTCTAAATAAATTTTGGAATGTAATAGTTGCTAAAGTTTTAGTCTCCTCATTGATTTCTACACCTTCTTTGGCTTCAATTGCTTGGTGTAATCCTTCAGAGAAACTTCTTCCTGGCATTAAACGTCCAGTGAATTGGTCAACGATAATAATCTTACCATCTTGAACGACATAATCAAAATCTCTTTTCATACTATAATTGGCACGTAATGATTGATTAATAAAATGCACTAAAGTAGTATGTTCAATATCATATAAATTTTTTAAATTGAAATAACTTTCAGCCTTTTTAATTCCTTCAGCATCTAAAGAAACCGCTTTAGTTTTTTCATCATATATATATCCTTCATTCTCTGTTAAACCTTTAACAAATTTATCAGCTTGAATATATAAATTAGCAGATTTCATTCTACCGCCAGAAATAATTAACGGTGTTCTTGCTTCATCAATTAATACAGAATCCACCTCGTCGATAATTACAAAATTAAGTGGTCGTTGAACACGTTCTTCTGCTTTAACAACCATGTTGTCTCTTAAATAATCGAATCCAATTTCGTTATTAGTCGAATACATGATATCACAATTATAAGCATCTCTTTTTTCACTCTGCGAATAATCACGATAATTGATACCAACAGTCAATCCCAAAAATTCGTAGATTTGTCCCATCCAACTAGCATCACGACCGGCTAAGTATTCATTAACTGTGATAATATGTACTCCATCACCAGTTAGCGCATTAGCATAAGCTGGTAGTACTGAAGTTAAAGTTTTTCCTTCACCGGTTTTCATTTCAGCAATATTACCGTAATGAATAGCCAAGCCACCAATTAATTGAACATAATAAGGTTTTTCACCGATAACACGATAAGCTGCTTCTCTTGCTACTGCAAAAGCTTCAACTAAAACATCCTCAACGGTTTCCCCTTCAGCTATACGATCCTGAAACTCTTTGGTTTTTGCCTTAAGTTTCTTATCAGAAAGCTCACTCATTTCACTATCTAATTCTTCAATCTTATCAGCTATATTTTTAAAACGTTCTAATTCTTTATATTCATGATCAAATATTTTCTTTAAAAATTGCATATTAGTCATCCTTTCAATGTCTATATAGTATTTTATCAAAAATTCCTTAAAAATAACAGTACTTAAAAGAAAAAAAGACCAAAAGTCTTATTTTTCTTTAATTAAACCATAGTTGCCATCTTTACGTTTATAAACAACTTCGATTTCACCGTTCTTTGCATTTCTAAAGACAAAGAAATCATGGTCGATTAAATTCATTTGTAAAATAGCTTCTTCATCACTCATTGGTTTTAATTCTATATCCTTGCGTTTAACAATTTTTGTCGTATCTTTTTCTTCCTTTTCGATATCAAAATCAATTGCTAAACCAACGATTTTATCCTTATTGGCTTTTTTACTCATACGAGTTTTATTTTTTCTAATCTGTCTTTCTAGTTTATCTAAAACTAAATCAATAGCTGCAAAAGGATCTTTATTAGCTTCCTCAGCACGTAAGATCATTCTTTTAGCCGGGATGGTTACTTCAACTACTTGCATTGGACCATCAGGTCTAATGACTACAGTGGCCACAAATTGTTCTGGAGTCTCAAAATACTTATCAAGCTTTCCAAGTTTAGTTTCCACATAGTTTTTAATATCCTCTGTGATTTTAAATTTCTTTCCACGAATTTTGTATTCCATAATATCATCCTCCACTTATATTATATCACATTTAATAATAAATTAATATAGTAAAACTATGTGATATCATGGGAAAAAATGCATAAAAAAACTACACAAGGGCAGTTTTAATCTCGACAACATTCTTTGCTTGAAGTCCTTTGTCAGTTCTAACTAATTCAAACTCAACATATTGGCCTTCCACTAGTGTTTTGTAGCCTTCTGTAAGAATTGCTGAATAATGAACAAAAATATCTTCTTGATCATTGTATTCGATAAAACCGAAGCCTTTTTCATTGTTAAACCATTTGACTTTACCTCTCACTCTTACATCTCCCTTCTAGTAAATTCTTTACAATATCAATATACCGCGTCCAGCCTTGTTTTTCAACAAAAACGAACCTACAAATATCGACATTGTTCGCTGTCACTTATGTGTGGTGACAGTTTGTATTCTACTAGAAATTTAACCCGAATAACCATTTTCTGCATAAATGGTCAAAAATAATGTTTAAATGACAAATTGTGTTATCAATTGTTATATTACCTTGTCTATTGAAACATATTTTCCGATTAGTCAGGACATTTTCAAACTTAACCACCTATATAAGTGATAATATGAAAACGTCAAATAGAAAGCAGTTGGTTTTATGAAAGAATTAGTTATAGGTAGTTCACTATGCTTAATAAAAAAATACTGTCCCGAATATGATGAAATCAAGTTAGAAGAAATCAAATACGGACTATCTAGCTTATATCTTACAATTACAAAAACCATTGTTATTTGTGCGATTGCATTTATACTGGGTTATATTAAAGAACTGTTAATTTTTACAGTAATTTATAATGTAATTAGAATGCCATCATTTGGGCTACACGCTACTACAAGTCTTAGCTGTTTGATTAGCTCAACCATTCTGTTTATAGGAATTCCATATTTATGCACTTTAATAAGTATACCAATTTGGATGAAATTAGTTCTCGGTACAATAGGGGTGTTATTAATATATAAAAATAGCCCTGCTGATACCGAAAAAAGGCCTATAGTTAGTCCTAAAAGAAGGAAAACATATAAGCTATTATCCACAATAGTTGCAATTATATTTGTAACGTTATCAATCACAATTCAAAATGATTTTATTTCAAATTGCTTTACCATGGCACTAATACTACAATGCTTTATTGTATCCCCAACTATTTATAAACTATTTGGCTTACCGTATGACAACTATAAGAACTACAATCATACGGTTCTAAATTAAGGTTTAACTTAGTTTAAACATAGACGGAGAGAAAGGGGACACATGAATATGAATTTATTTGCAGAAGCATTAGCATCAATTGGTTCATTCTTCGCAAGTATAGGAAGCACAGCTTGTTTCGTAGTTTTTCTTGATGAAGAAAAAACGCCACAAAGTCTAATCAAATAATCAATAAAAAAATAAAATAGACAAGCCAAAAGCTTGTCTATTTTATTTAAATATATCTTAAAATTATATCTACATCTTAATTTTTAACATTTGAGCAAAATAGTTTTTATTTATAGATTTTTCATTTATTAAAGCCTTATCACACTTTAAAATATCATTAACTAAAGACAAACCATATCCATGCCCATCTCCTTTTGTCGTATAACGAGTAGCTTCAATTTCATTAATATCTAAACTACCATCATAATTATTCGAAATATCGATGCATAAACAACTATCCATAACAAATAATTCTACAACAATCTCTTTCTTATCAAGTTTCTCTACTGCCTCTATTGCATTATCCAAAAATACACCAATAATTTTACAAACATCAAGTATTATATTTTCTCCTAAATTAATTAAATCTACAGTTCTTACATCGTTCGCTATATCTAATGTATAATTTATACCTAATTCATCCATTTTACATACCTTGGAATAAATTGTTGCTCTTAATCCTCCTTCAGGAATTTTTGACGTTTTATAAAAAATATTCTCATTATCTTTTATTTTATTATCTATAAGATTATCAATATAGTTAGGAACCGTTTTATCGTCTGTTTTAACCATATTCCTTATAGTCAAAAGTTGATTCTTATTCTCATGATTTGCTATTCTATATTTGTCCATTATATCTTCATATTCCTTTAAACTAGAAATGCTAGTTTCATATTTACTATTAATTTTTCTATAATTTTCTTGAATATTTGCTAATTTTAAAATAATAATTACATAGAAAAACCCTAGAACTGTATTAGATATTAATACTACCATTTTAGGTAAGTCCATATATGTCATAAGAAAAAAGACACTTATTAAAATTAATGTAGCTATAAAATAAATAATTAAATTACTTTGTTTCATATTGTTAAACGTTTTATACAAATAATCATATAATCTAAATGGTATTTTCGTCTTAAAAAAAGCAAAAAGCGAAATTGGAACTCCAAGACTAATTAATAAAGTACCATTGAAACTATTTAATATGTTTTCTGCATTATTACCAATAAATAAAAATGCTACTATTGCAACTAACAACTCAGAAAATATAGCCATAAACTCTGTTACTATTACTATAAGTAATGACTTTGATGAGTTCTTGCAAAAAAAGAAATAATTAATTATAAACATCAGCAATACCATTAAAATTAATTTTAATGCAAAAGGCAAATAAAAATTAATAACGCAGCCACAAACAGTGCCTATAATTAATGACAAATAAACTTTATAGTCTTTCAAATTTACATTTTTCCCCATAAGCAAATGCCAAGCATAAATTATGACTATAAAAAGAAAAAATCCTCCCACTGCATAAACACCCATTATTTTTAAATCCATTTTATATCAGTTCCCCTTCAAATCTTGTTGACACTAAGTCTATCTTCTCTCCTGTGTCAAACATTATTACTCTTTTCTTATTTACTAAACATGCTCTATGCGTTTGTATGAAATCATCATTAAGCATTTCTTTTATTTCACCTAAAGTTTTATTAAGTCTAAATTCTGAATAATCAGTTTTAATTATACTTTTTCGTTCAACACTATCTTTAGTAACATATAAAATGTCCTCTAACGAAATTGTATAAATTATTCCACAATCCTTAAATCTAATAGTTTGTTTCGCTTTTAGTACCTTTAATGATTTATCAATAGACCCCATCAACCTATTTTCACAGTCATCAAATTTATTAATAAAAGATAAAAACAAAAACTCATTTTTAATTACAATCTGGCTTAATTCTTGATGTCCAGTTAAAAAGATAATAACACTGTCAACATCCTTATTTCTAATAATTCTTGCTACATCTAATCCTGATCTAGTAGGCGTTTCAATATCTAAAATATAGATCTTAAATGGAAGTTTAGTTCCAATAATATCCATAAACTCCCTATCGTAGTCATTAAACATATGAATTTGATATTCATGTTGATTTTTCATCATATATTTATTGATTACACCCTCAGCAAAATCTCTGTACTTCTTTTCATCGTCACAAACTATAAAATTTAACATAAATATTTCCTTTCCTATTTAATTACAATACATTTGTCACTGCTTTAACCACATAAATTAATTGTTATAATTAATCACTATATTAATCTTTATAACAAAAAATTTATGCGATTTTATTACAAACAACAAGCAAAAAATCTAGCATAAATATTACCTTTCTATATTCAATTGCAATATGTTTACCGCTATTTCAATATACCACATTTAAAAACATTTTTCCACTATTTTTGACAAAAAATACCAATTTTTTCTAAAAACTTTAAAATAAAAATATGGACAAAATTAATTTTGTCCATATTTTTTAACCTTTTCTTCCCTTACAGCATCAGGATAATGAGACAACCAAGCACCAAAGCTAACCAATTTCTCATCTAGCCATTCTGGAGCTTTTCCTAATTTATCAGACACTACCCTACCAATATCAGGAATAATTTCACTTGCATAAGCCTCAGTTTTAATATAATAACCACCAATCTTAACTTTATCATAGAATTTTAATTCAGAAAAATAACGCTCATTAATCTGTTGATTATCAAAAATAAAGCCACTCATCTCAGTTGTGATATCAATAACAGGCTGATCGTCAGTTTTATATTCCTCTGTGTCGATATAATCCTTTACAAAATCAGCCTGTTCTTTTACGTAGTCAACGATTGCTGTTCTCTCCACTTTTGTAATATCACTAGCCGTTTCCTCTGCAAAATTATCTTTTGAATCAGCTTGTGGTTCCTCAATCGGAGTCTCTATCATTGTATCTACTTCAGGTTCCTCTGAAGTACTTTTTGTATTACCACAGCCAACTAACGTAGTTACCAAAGCAAATGATGTTAAAACTGCTCCTGCCTTTTGAGTTAAACTAAAATTCTTAATAGTCATATAACCACCTCATTTATGCCATTTATTATAACAGAAATTGAAGAAAATGCAAATTCAGACACCACCAATTTCTCCCCGTTTTCGTAAAATTAATTTTCTAACCCAGTCTATTGGAATTACTAATGATGCCAGTAATACCATCACTTCAAATTCAAACATCGTAAGCCCGTATGTTCTAAACATATCACCACCATAATAAATTAAATATATTTGAACAATTAATATAAATAATATTACCACCAAGAATACTTTGTTTTTTGAAATATGAGCAAGTAAATTAAGCCTATGCGTTCTAGCATTGAAACTATTAAAGATACTAATAAATATAAATAGTCCAAAGAAAGCCGTCATCAAATCAGCTGTACTTCCGTCACCAAATATACTGTGGATAAATGGACTCTTTAAGAAAAATATACATAATAATGCTGAAAATGTTCCCGTAATAAATATTTCTTGTTTCATATAGTCATTAATAATCATCTCGTCTTTACGCTTTGGCTTTTCGTTCATATATTCTTTAAGCGCCGGCTCAAATGAGAAAGCTATTCCAGCTAAAGTATCCATAACCATATTAATCCAAAGCATTTGAATAACCGTAACTGGTGTATCAACTCCAATAAACGGACCAATAATAGATATACTTACCGCACATAGATTAACTGTAAGCTGAAAAACAATAAATTTTCTAATACTTTTAAAAATCGTTCTACCATATAATACAGCATTAGAAATTGATAATAGATTATCATCCAAAATTACAATGTCGCTAGCCTCTTTTGCCACCTCAGTACCAGATCCCATTGCAAAGCCTACGTCTGCTTTTTTAAGCGCTGGCGCATCATTAACCCCATCACCTGTCATCCCAACCACTAACTCAGCTTCCTGAGCCAATTTAACCAAACGACTTTTATCTTGCGGCAATGAACGCGCAATAATTTTTAATCGTGGTAATAACGCCTTAACTTCCTCATCCGATTTTCTATGTAATTCACTACTAGTCAAAACTACGTCATCTTTGCTTATTAATAAGCCGACCTCCCTACCAATTGATGTTGCCGTCTTAATATTATCTCCCGTAATCATAACTGTATTAATATGAGCTTTTCTAATTAAATCAAGCCCTTCAATTGCCTCTGGTCTTACCTCATCTTTAATATATACAAGACCAATTAATGTCATTCGGCTAAGTCTATCTTTAACATCCATTGTCGCAAATGCTAAAACCCTTATTCCTCTAGACGTCGCCTCTTCAATTTGTTTATAGATTCTTTCTTGATGAAATAGTCCAACCTTTTTGCCGTTATCATAGTAATGAGTACATTTATCTAAAATAACCTCTGGTGCTCCCTTAATTAAATTAAGTCTTCGCTCATGATACTTAATCGTGGTTACCGCATACTTCTTCTCACTCGAAAAAGGTATTGTATCAACTTTTGTAAAATTTGGACTTTTGCTGTGGAAAAAACTTAATAATGCTCTATCTGTAATGTTCCCACCAATTGCTCCGCCATTAGCATCATAATTACTCGCATTGTTAGCCACTAAAGATATTTTCGTCTGTTGATAAAATTCCATATTCTCTTTTAATTCTTCTTCATCGTGATAAATTTTTCCCTTAGGATCACTAATACCAATCACTTCTAATTTACCTTTAGTGATTGTTCCCGTTTTATCGGTAAATAAAATATTAATATTTCCAGCAGTTTCTATCCCCATTAATTTTCTAACTAAAACATTACTCTTTAGCATTCTCTTCATATTAGATGAAAGAACTAGTGTAATCATCATTGGCAGTCCTTCTGGAACCGCTACGACAATAATTGTTACACTTAAAGTTAATGCATGTAATAAATAACCAAACATCAATGGAAAATTCGTTACCGTTTCCTTAATTAATGCCATATCAAAATCATTATCTAAAACTAAAACAGAAAATAAATATGAAATTGTTACTAAAGCAGCTCCGATGTATCCCATCTTACTAATCTGCTTAGCTAAGTGAGTAAGTCTCATTTTAAGTGGACTAATAGGCTTCTTTTCATTTACCTCTTTAGCTAAAGCTCCATAAAAAGTGTCATCTCCAACCTTTTCCACAAGCATTAACCCTTCACCAGAGTAAACAACAGTCGAACGATATACAGCGCTTCCACCCTTCTTCTCAATTTCCTTCATTTCACCATTTAAATTAGATTCATTCACTTGCAAATGTCCACTTATTAACTTTCCATCCGCTGGAATTTGATCACCGGATTCTAAACTTACAATATCACCAACAACTATATCATTGATATCAACTTCTGCTATTTGATTATTACGCTTAACACGGCTTTTTATCTTAGACGCGTCTTCTTGTAATTTATCAAATGCCTTTTCACTGCCATATTCTGAAATCGTTGAAATAAACGATGCCAGAAAAATTGCAATAACAATTCCTACAGTCTCATACCAATCAAAATCCTGAAATAAAAATAAAGTTTTGACTGCTAATGCAATAAGCAATATTTTAATAATTGGGTCCCCAAGCGTCGATAATAAATGACGCAGAAAACTCTCCCTTTTTCCCATCGCAATTTCATTTGTTCCATGTGTCTTACGTGCAATTATAACTTCTTCATCTGTTAATCCTGTTTTCATAGGCACCTCCTATGAATAACTTACTAACTATAAGGGCCATATAGAACATTAATAGTTCGACAAAAAAAACAACCATTATTGGTTGCTTTGCCTCAAGTCTTCATATTGTTTCATTGTATTAATTAAATATTTTTGTCAAATCAAAAAAACAGCTAAATTAAGCCATTTTCTTTCAACAAATTATAAATACAAGAATAACTACGACGATTGTAAAAATTACAAAATCTTCTGATACTAACATTACTCTTTTTATAAAGTGAAATGATATATTGTTTTTCCTCTTCACTCATTACGTTAACTGGTACTCTATTTTTATTTCCGTGCACCAAACTAACTGTTCCATCTAATACTTCTTTTTTTAATTTTAAAATATATTTGGGATGATAACCCGTTATTTCTGCTATTTCTTTGTACGTTAAAAACGTTTTGTCTTCTAGTTTGTCCTGAATTAGCTTTACAGCCATTTCTTTCTTGTCCACAATACCACCCACACAATCAGTCCTATTATACCATCTAGATACCCATTTATGTCAATGATTTCAGAAAAAAAGAGAATTTTTTTACTTATTCTCTTTTTTATTTTTTGAATTTTCACTAGCCTTTTTAACGGTTTTATCGTTATTAATCGTTATTTCATTATCTTGCAATTTCTTTTCTTTTTTGCTCTTTAAAATACTAGTAATTAAAGTAAGAGCATTAAATACAACTAAAATACCAATTAAAATACTAATATCTTTTATCAAGAAATTACTATTTATACTAACAAATGACTCTCTTAATAAATCAACTGAATAAGTCATCGGCATAAATGGATAAACTGCTTGATATATTCCTGGCTCAGTTTGAACTGGGAATGTACCACCACAAGAAGCAAGTTGTAAAACTAAGAATACTAAAGCTAAGAATTTACCAACATCTTGGAAATTAAAGAATAAAAACATAATAATTGCCAAGAATGCTTCTGATATTAAAATACATGATCCATAATAAACAAATAAATTTGTCACTTCAAATCCTAATAACAATTGTAGTACAAACGATAATAAAATAGCTTGAACAATACCAATTACATTATATAATACTAAACGCATTCCACGATTTTCACTGCGGCGGCCTAAAACTTTAAATCTCTTATCAGGATCATAATATAATCCCATTAGAATTAAAATACCACCGATCCATAAAGATAAAGACATAAAGTATGGAGAAAAGAACGTTCCATAAGTCTTAACATCACCATAATCTTCTTCATTAATCTTAATTGGTTTACTAGCATATTCAGCTAAACCATCAAGCTCATCAGTTGAATCCTTGGTTTCCGTAATTTTATTATCAACCGTTTCTTTAGCTGTATTTACGCCATTATTTAAAGTTGTCGTGCCACTAGCTAAAGTTGTAGCTCCACTATCAGCGCTACCTAATCCACTATTAATTTTAGCCGAATTAGTATTCAAACTTGATAAGCCATTATTAAGCTCATCAATTCCACTATAAACGGAACTTGAACCATTTTTCAATTTTAATAATCCAGCCTCTAAATTATCAATGCCACCTTTTAATTCTGTTAAACTTGAAGCCTGCGTAGCCATTAAATTAATTCCACCATTAACTAACCCATTGCCACTTACAAGTCCGGCTGTTCCAGCTTTAATTTGCGCTAAACCACTATACCCAGTTGCATCCGCAGTTGTGTAACCTTTTGCAATTTGATAAGCAGTCATAAGTGAAACATCACTTTGAACTTCAGGATGACTTTCAACATAATTAATAATTTGATTATAAGCTAAATTAGCCTTATCAATCATATCATCTGACTTAGTTTTGTATGTACCAAGCTTAGCTGTAAAATCGTCGCTACCTGTTTTCAAATCAGAAACCTTACTAACTAAAGTAGGTAAAGATTCTGTCTTATCTTTTAATTCCTTAGCCCCGCTATAAGCATTCTGTAATCCACCATTTAATTCACCATAAGAACTATATAGTTTTTGAGCTCCTGTAGCTAATTTTTCCACACCATTATTAAAATCTTTATAACTAGTGGATAAAGTGTTTAATCCGCCTTTCAATTCATATGCCCCAGAATTTAATTCATTCGTTCCTGAATGAATAGTTCCTAAAGCATCACTTATCTGCTTAGTTTGCGAAGGTACGTTTTGTAAATTATCAGTTAAAGTTCCAACTATTTCTTTCGTAACCTCGGCATGTAATTCTGTTTCTACTTCCTTAACTGCCGTTCCAATAATCTGTGACGCTAAATAACTAGTTTTGGTATTTGGCATATAAGTAATAGTTGTTTGTTGTCTATCTTTACTAGCAGCTTTTTCAAGTGAACTAGTAAAGTCTTTTGGTATTTTAATTACTGCATAATAATCCTTATCAACTAAACCTTTATCAGCTTTTTCCTCATCGACAACCTTAAAATCAAAAACATCTTTTTCTTTTAAGGTCTTAATTAATTCATCACCTTTACAATTTTCACTACACTCATCTAAGTTAACTAATGCCACTGGCACATTATTTAAAGAATTATATGGATCCCAGAATCCTTTTAAATAAAATAAACTATATACTAGTGGTAAAATAACAATTCCTAAAATTACTAGTAATTTCATTTTTTTACTATCACGTTTTGGTTTTTGCATTCTCTATTCCCCCTATTTAAATAACCAAGCCCTTAAAATACTCATAATATTTTCAGTAGCCTCTTTTTTATCAATTGGCTTATCTAATTCAAACATCAAAGCCACATATATTTTATAAATTAAAAACGATACAATTTCTGTGTCACATTCTTTGATATACCCATCAATAATTGCCTTTTCTAACTTTATCTTAAGCTCATCTTGAACCATCGTATTTAAAGTCTGTGCGCATTCATCGGCAATTTCAAAATTGCCACCTGATTCTTTAGAAAAAGCCATTAACAGTTTTGAATTATTTCGATATTCCATAAGTTGAATGATAAGTTCGTAAATCTTACTATCGAATGATATATCCTTTTTATCAATAGCATTAGATAGTTCCTTCATTTTTCTGAGTTCATCATATAAAAAATATTTAATTAAATCGTTCTTATCTTTGAAGTAAGTATAAATCGTTCTTTTAGTAACTCCCGATTTTTTAGCAATTTCATCCATGCTAACTTTGCGATATCCATAATGACTAAATAATTCTCTAGCCGCTTCGATTACTTGCTCTTTTTTACTTTTCACTAGCGCACCTCCTAAAGTATACTGATATACTAAAAAAGTATACTAGTGTAGTATATGACAAATTATATCAAATGTCAACAAAAAAACACTAAATTTTTAGTGTTTATAATTAAAAAACAACAAACTCATAATATTAAGCATTAAAAGGTAACAAAAAAGAAAGATAATAAAGCCCATGTAAACCAACATTTGTGTAAAACATTGCCAAAACAGCAAATGAAAAGAACATTTTTTAATCAACATTTCTTGTATACTTACACTTAGGATAATTTTCACAACCATAAAACATTCCATATTTAGAAGTTCTAATTATTAATTTTCCACCGCATAAAGGACAAGTAAAATCATTGTTCATAATTTTAATATTCTTATTATCTTTTAGTAACTCTAAAACAAATACTGAAGGATGCTTGCGATTTACTAATAAATAATTAGAGTTTTTAGTTCTCGTAAGTGCCACATAAAAAAGTCGGCGCTCTTCTTCATAAGGATAACTTTCATTTAAGTCTATAACATATTTAAGTACATCATCATTAATTATTTTATTAGGAAAACCAGTAAGCCGATCCTCAAGACCTACGATAATTACATTTCCTGCCTCCAAGCCTTTTGATTTATGAACTGTCATATATCTAAATGCTTTGTTTTTAAATTGCAATTCTTTCAAATCTTTATTATTCCTTCCAATTATTAAAATATCATCATCGGATATTTTTTCCACAACATTCTTAAATGCCCTATTAATATCATTATCATAATAATAAATATAAATGGGATTATCATTATTTTTATCTGAATATAACTTTTTATAAATCTGTTTCTTATTCTTCAAAATAAACTTACTAGTAATATCCAAAAGCTCCCTGGAATTACGATATGTTTTTTCAAGCATAAAAACTTTTGAAAAAGGAAAATGATCATTAAAATTTGTAAACACATTTAAATCAGTTCCCGTAAAACGATAAATGCTTTGAAAATCATCACCAACAGCTAATAATTTAGCACCAGTAACTTTTTTTATTTCTTTTAGAAGTTCACACTTGGAAAGTGATGTATCCTGAAATTCATCAATAATCATATGTCTATAGTTATATAACCCTTTATTTTTCACCACTTCTATGCTTTTATTAATCATGTCATGATAATCAATTTTGTTGTTTTTTTCAAGCAAATAAACATAATCCAAATATATTCTTTTAGCTAAAACAAGAAAGGCTTTGTGTTTATCTTTTTTATAACCCTCCTCCTTATTACTCAATTTTAAAAAAGTATCAAAATCCAAAACCTGAAAATTACCCCCTTTAAAAAGATTAATAAACGTTATGAGCAATCGTTCTAAGGACTTAACTTCATCGCTATTTAAAATAATCACTCTTTTTAAATCTAAAAGCTCATCATCTCCAAGCGTTATAAAGTTCATCTCAGGAAGTAAAATATCTAATGATTGACAATTTTCTATGTGTTTAATCACCGTGTTTTTTAAAAGAGAATCATCAACTAAGTTAACACTGTATCCATTTTCCTTGAGAATCCTTCGTCCCAACTTATGAAACGTCATAATTTCCATTTTAATCCCACATTTAAGTAAACTTTTTTTTAAATTATTACTAGCTTCATTAGTAAATGAAATAACTAAAATATCTCGTGGCAACACCCCATTTTTAATTAAATATAAAATCCTCCCTACAATCGTTAAACTTTTACCACTCCCTGCTCCAGCAATAACTAATGTACTATCTTCCTCTGACACTATAATTTCTCTTTGAACTGAATCTAAACTATAACCATTGATATTATCCAAAAATTTTTTATTTTCAGCCAAAGTTGTTTTAATATATGCCCGATTATTCACAGCAGCCCACTTTTCCACAGCAAAACTTTTTCTAAAAAGCATTTTCCACAAACTTTTTTTAGCTTGTTCAGTTTTTATTAGATTCATTTCTAATTTTGAAACATACAAAAAAACCACCTCTAGAGTAAATATACCCTATCGATGGTTAAAATCCTTTTAAATTAAAAATTAATTGTAACTTTTCCTAAATTCATAAAAATATAAATTGCTGTTGTAATTACCCCTAAACCAAAACCGACGATTAATGACATAATCAATTTATTAGCAAATCCGCCTTGCGTCCAATTATTATTTGCCGCATTAGCCCCAGGTTCATTCCCAATAATAGAATGTCCGTTCCCCAAGGTAAGCGTCTTGTTAGAAGCCCCTTGATTCATGCCTTGACCATTTGACTGAGCGGTTTCGGTCTGATATGGCATGGGCTGCACTGGTGGATAATATCCTTGAGGCATATTTCCCACTGGATTTTGATAATAGCCTTGAGAATTAGCCTGACCTTGCTGATAGTTAGGGACATTTGGTACATAATCGGGTGGATAATTTTGTGGCATTGGTTGGCCATATTGATTTACTTGATTATTTGCGGTTTGTTCCTGCATTCTATCTAGAACTTGTGATGTACCAAAAAAGATGCCCAATTGAAAAGCCGTAATTGCTTCTTTTGACGCTGTTCTAAGATCTATACTACCATATGGTTTATTATCTTTAACAACCCTGTAAGAAACACCATCTTCAGTTATATCATAAGTACTACCATTCATTACTACTCGATATTTATTTTCTGGCATCTAAAACCACCTTCTATCTAGAATAATCCAATTATATTATACCAAAGTATTTATAATTTTAGTCGATTTTATCAAAAATAGTAGAAAAAAGTGTAAAGAAAAAGAAGGAAAACCTTCTTATTTGACATGTTTTGCTACTTCTTCATAATCACTTAAATGGAATTTATCTTTGCCTATAATTTGATAATCTTCGTGTCCCTTACCTAAAACTAGCAAGATATCTTTATCTTGAAGACTATTAACCGCTTTTTTAATAGCTTCCTTACGATCTTCAATTACTTCATAATTGTCTTTTTCTAGGCCCTGAATAATGTCATTTAAAATTTCGTTAGGATCTTCTGTACGTGGATTATCACTAGTAAAGAAAACATAATCACTATTATCCGTTGCAATTTTGCCCATCAAAGGCCTTTTCGTCTTATCCCTATCGCCACCACAACCAACTAAAGTAACAACTCTTCCTTCAGCATATTCTTTAACACTTTTCACAATGTTTTCTACAGCATCAGGCGTATGAGCATAATCAATGATTACTGAAATTTTATCATTTTTAACAATCTGATAGCGTCCAGTTGGTGCGGTTAAATTAAGTGTCTCTGAAATAACATCATCCATGTCTAAGCCTAATTTATCACATAAAATATAAGCATTCATATAGTTATAAATATTATACGTTCCAGGAATTGGAAGTACTACTTCTCTAACCTCATCATCATGTGATACCTTAAAAGTACTATGATTGTTTGTAAGTACAATATCACTTATTTTATAATCAGCTTTACCTTGCCCTAACAAAATATTTTTATTAGCATCTAATACGAAATCTTTTCCGTATTTATCATCCATATTAATAATGGCATATCCCGATTTCTTAACATTTTTAAATAATTCTAATTTTGCAGCTTCATATTCCTGCATTGTCTTATGATAATCTAAATGTTCTCTTGTCAAGTTAGTAAAAGAAACCATATCAAACTTAATACCTTCCAAACGACGCATATCTAAAGCTTGGCTAGAAACTTCCATAGCTATTACTTCACACTCATCGTTTGCCGCTTCCACAAGCATATCATATAAATCATATAAATCTGGAGTTGTATTAGCTAAAGGTCGGTTACTTTCAGGTAAATAGAAACCAATCGTTCCCATATAAGCAGCCTTTACACCTAAACGATTTAACAATTGATAAATCAAATAGCAACTAGTTGTTTTACCATTAGTTCCAGTAATTCCCACTATTTTTAATTTACTTAGTTTATCTGCATATAACTCTTTTAAATAATTAGATAAATAAGTTCTAGTATCTGGAACAATCATAGTTTTAACACTATATTCCCCATGTTCTGCAATAATACAAGCTGCTCCATGATCTATCGCATCTTCAATATAATCGTGTCCATCACGCGAAGCTGCCTTTATCGCGATAAAAGTGTCCCCTTGTTCAATCTTCTTTGAATTAACTTTAAGCATTTAATCATCTCTCCTTACTCTAGTCTATGATTTTACTTATTTTTTGTTTTTCTTGTTCTTTTTTATTTTCTTTATTAATAGTTCAATTGGCTTATCAATAAACGCAGATAATAAAATTATAAAATACGCAATATACCCAAGTAAAATAACCGCAATATAATAAAATTTACTATGATCAAAAAGCAGATAACCACTTTGTAAATATTGATAATCCAAACAAAATAGACCTAAAATTAAAGCATAAATGATTATCGAAATAATCGAAATTCTTACATTCGGCGCTTTAAATTTAAATTTTCCTTCTTGCTTTCTAAGGGTAAACAAATACATAAATGTATAAAAGATAACCATTGATACTCCCATAACCTTTGCATCAAAATTAAAAGCAATGATAATTAGGATGATCGCTAATAACTCTAAAGTTAAAAAGTTCTCCTTACCATTTTTAATAATCCACTTAGAATATTTTTTTAAATCATATTTTTCGTTTTCTAAAGCCATTAATCCTTGACGATATTTCAAAATTAAATAGCAAAAATATGTTGATAAAGAAATGAAAAAGAATATCATTCTGCACCTCCAAAGTAAATATCATACCAAAGTAAGAATATATAGATTGTCCATACCTTACGGCTGTTATCCTTCTTACCATTTCGATGATCATCTAGTAATTTAATGATCTTTTTTACATTGAAAAATTCAGAAGCCTTTTCAAAACGAACTTTAATTGTATTATAAACATCATCGTCTTTCATCCATACTCTAATTGGTACAGGAAAGCCAAGTTTCTTTTTATCAGATACTTTAGATTCAAGTGTTTCATGTGCAATATCTCTAAATAGTTTTTTAGTTTTATATTTATCAACTTTATACTTAGTTGGTAAATGACGTGCATAATCAATTAAAGGTCTATCTAGATAAGGAACGCGTACTTCTAATGAATTAGCCATACTCATCTTATCAGCCTTTAATAAAATATCTCCTATTAACCAAAAATTAAAATCAATGTATTGCATTTTAGTAACATCGTCTTTATCAGAAACCTTTTGATAATATGGTTCTGTTAATTCTCTAAAGCCTTTAGTTTCTGGTTTAAACGCTAACATTTTCTTTATTTCTTTATTGTCAAAAATAAAAGCATTACCAACAAAACGGTCTTCTAATTTTTTACCACGACGAACTAAAAAGTTAAGCCCTCGATGCGCTGGTAAAACCCCGGCGATGGCTCCCACTACTTTACGAACTCCATATGGAATTTTATAATACCATGGCCAAACAAATGACTCTTGATAAATATTGTAACCTCCAAATATCTCGTCAGCACCTTCACCTGATAGTGAAACTTTAACGTTTTCACTAGCTACCTTTGTTACAAAATACAAAGCAACAGCAGAAGGGTCAGCTAGTGGCTCATCCATAAAGTACATAATGTTTGATAAATTCTTAAAATATTCTTCCTTCGTTATCACTTTACTAATATTTTGGGTATTGATTTTTTCAGATAAATCTTTAGCATAACTAATCTCACTGTATTTCTCATCGTTAAATCCAACTGTAAATGTTTTATCCACATCACTACTAGCAGCTATAAATGATGAATCAACACCAGAGGATAAAAATGAACCAACTTCAACGTCACTAATTTTATGAGCTCTTATTGAGTCTTTAAGACGTTCATCAACGCCTTCCTTCCACTCTTCATAAGTCTTACTATCATCCTCTTCAAATTCTAAAGCATAGTATTGTTTTACTTCAAGTTCGCCATCTTTATATTTTAAATAATGTCCTGGCATTAATTTATAAACATCTTTAAAGAAAGTCTCCTCACCGACACTATATTGAAAAGTTAAATAATATTCAAGCATATTACGATTCAGTTCCTTTTTAAAATCAGGATGAATCAAAAAGCTTTTAATCTCTGAACCGAATAAAAAGGTATCTCCCATCACTGCATAGTAAAATGGTTTAATTCCATAAAAGTCACGGGCCGCAAAAGTTTCTTTAGTATTAACATCATAAATTACAAACGCAAACATTCCTCTTAATTTATCTAAAATACCTTCAGCATATTCCTCATAACCATGCAATAAAACTTCAGTATCCGTATTAGTAGAAAAATTATGACCTTTCTGAATTAAATCTTCTCTTAATCCTTGATAATTATAAATTTCACCATTAAAAATAATAACCTTCGTCTTATCTTCATTATAAATAGGCTGTGAGCCATTATTCAAATCAATGATTGATAGACGTCTAAAACCCATCGCAATTGTCTCATCAGTATAATATCCTTCAGAGTCTGGTCCGCGGTGGGCAATTAAATCAGCCATTTTTTTTATATTTTCCTGTTTATCAGGTTCCTTATTTACATATCCTACAAAGCCACACATATAATGCCTCCTTTAGCCTTTATCTGTTTATATTTTATCACATCTTAAGGGTTTATACAATATTTTACCCATTATTACAAATGGAAGTTTTAACTACAAAGTAAACAAAAAAAGAAAATTAATTTTCTTTTCTCTCTATCTTAAAAGTTCTAGTTTTAACTTCTGACTCTAAATTTTGATCTGCCATCTCAGAAAATCCCCCGATTTGCGTAATCCCATCTAAAGCATTAAAAACAATATTATAAGTCTGAACATCAAAAGCAGCTTTTCTTTCAATATCCCTAGCCTGGGATATCCTAACCCCCGATGTAATCTTTCTTTGATATTCAGACAAGCTTTTTGAAATAACTATTTCATAAAATTCCCTCAAAGTGTCTGTCGTTAGGTCACTACGTTTATCAAAACTAGAAATTCTACTAAGCAATTTAGAAGCAAGCGTCATTTGAAATTCTAACTCGCTGTCATCAAATATTTGAATTTCTGAATTTAGCAGTTCAAAAACATTATCGGCAAAAAGCTCATCAATATATTTTATGTCACAGACAGATAAAGTTCCGGTCTCTATCTGTTTAATCGTATTTGCTACAGATGCGCGTGAATAATCTATACTTCTAGCTATTTCCGTTTGAGTCTTATTTTCTCCCTCGTTATAACAAGATTTAAGTAACATTTTACGTCTACTAGTTATTTCTCCAATCTTCATATGACGCTTTACCAAAGGAAACATAATTATTCCAAATTTTCTTTCTAAATATTCCCTATCCTGTTTGGAAAAATTATTATTTCCCATCTGCCACATTACCCTACTAACACTAGCTCTCTTATAACCCGTTGCTTCCATTATTTCTTTTATTGATATTGCTTCGCCAAATAACATTCTAGCCCCACACATATCTAACATAAGTTTTCTTCTTTCTGATAGCCTGCCCATATCCCAAACCTCCGAATTACACATTATTATAACCTTTTAAATATAAAAAGCAAGAACTATTTTATAGCCCTTGCCCACTAATAACAAAAGGTAACATTTAAGAAAAATAATCAAATAAATGTCAATGTCTATTAATAACAATCGTCTTAGTCATAACATCTTTCAATGTTTGCCTACGTGGCATTACAAAAGATACTATTTTACTAAGGGGAATTAACGTTTCAATCATCATAGCAATCACTCTAACAAATGACTTCCAAAAACTAATAGTCTCGCCTTCAAGATTAACTACCTTAATATCTAAAATCTTTTTACCAAACGTTGCCCCACCACGACTTTCCATATGTGGAAAATAAATAATGATGTAAATTAACAATAAAACACCTAAAATAAAAATTATTATTGGCGCAAACCACTGCGTTGAAGGATCATGTAATATTGGTAAACTTGATAACCATTTAAATCCCCAAGTTAATAAATATAAATAAGCCATATCAATAAAGAAAGCCAAAGCTCTAACCAATGGATTAGCATAGCGAAATTCACTATAATTTTCACGCGTGATTTTATTTGTCACATAAGTATGAGAAATCATATCACTTAAAGCTTGCTTTTTAGGCGTAACAATAACTATCAAAAAACCAATTCCCAAAGTTAAAACATTTAATATTCTAGCAACGTTTCGTCCAAAAGCCTTTCCAAAGCCAATTGGGCTATCATACTCATCTACAACTTCAAGTCCTAATAGTTTTTCTCCGATTGTTCCCATATTCTTTGAACTTTGTCTAAACGAACAATAAAACAAATAAATAATTGGGAATAAAAGCGAAATAAAATACATTTTAAACCAAATTGCTAAATCAATACTTGCTGGATTAGTCCAAAACTTAAATAAATAACTAAAATAATCTGGAACCATAAAATATAAATAAGCAAAATTAATGACTGCGAAAATAATCCCCAAAATTAAAAGATCAACCCCTGTAGCTACAACTCTTTTAATAAAACCGCCATATTTGGGAATCTCAATTTCTTTTAATTTTTCTTCTTCATATTTTGTAAACATTTTATTCAATTGCCCAAAATCATAATTACAATAAGGACATACTTTATTCTCAGCATTAATCATGCGTCCACAATTTGGACATCCCTTTTCCATTCTTCCACATCCTTTATTAAATTATATCATAGCCAGAAAAAAAGTAAATAATCATTTATTTACCTTTTAACTATTTTTTATTTGATTTATATAATTATTTATTTTTGCTGCCCACGATGGACTAGCTGCATATTTTTTGTTCATAAGTTCAGGTGTATTTAAACCTTTATCATAATAGTTTTCCTTTAAATTCACAATAAACGCCTTAATTCCTGCCTCTAAAGAATCAAAATGAATTAATGATCCTCCAGATCTCATTCCACCAACATTGTTGTGGTTCTTTACAGCTGAGCTACAACTCCATTTGCAACCAGTTTCGTGCAAAGTAATAGCCACTGCCAAATAAGGATCCACGCCATTTTGTAAAGCATAATTAGCATATAAATTCCCAGTACCTGCTAAATTAGAACGCAAAGATTTATTAAGCTTATTAACTAATTGCTCCATTGTAAGTCCATCATAAACAATTGGATTTGTATTTTGAACTTGTGGAGCAGAGACTTGTTGTACAGGTTTAGCTGCGGGAGCTTCCGGAGCCTTTTCTTTAACTGATGGTGTAGCAATAGCCACATCCATATTAGAAGCACTATTCGCAATCTTTGCTGTACTATTAACAGTTTCGTTAGTACTTGCTAACTCCTCTTTATTAGTTGTTTCATATGTAACATCATTTTCATATGCCATTGCTGTTAAGTGTGGAACAGTAATTGCCGTAATTAATCCAAAGACTAAAATGGCATATACCATATGAGCTTGTTTCATTCTCATCTCTCCTATGCTATTTACCATTTTACCATATGAAAAATCTTGAGTCAAATCGACAAAAATCGACTTTTTCCTTATTTTTCAAAAGAAAAGTAAAACTGTTAAAAAATAATTTTATTTGACCGCCGTTTTCAACTTTTTAATCGAAACAGATTGTTTTTCATTTTCTTTTTTAATTTTTTTTAGTTCTTTTTTTAAATCTAATATCATTTTTTGAACTTCTTTAGTTTTCATGATATCCCCCCTAAAATTGTCGTTTATTATAGCAGTAATTTAAAAAAAGTCAAATCAAAAAAGGCCTATGCAGCCTTTATTGAATTTATGTAAGCATTAACCTGCGAAGCCCATGTCGTACTAGCAGCGTACTTTGGCCCCATCGCTTCAGCGGTTGTTAAACCTTGCGATATATAATTTTTATACAAGTTGTTCATATAAGCGCGGATCCCCTCTTCTAAAGATGGGAAACTAGCATATGAACCCCCATTACATTTACCAGTTCCACCAGATTTCATACCCCCAACATTATTACACTGTTTAAGTAATGAACTACATTCCCATTTACATCCAGTTTCATGCATGACAATGGCAACAGCTAAATATGGGTCTATTCCTAGTTCGATGGCATATGAAGCAAATGTATTACCTTGACCTGAAATAGTCGAATTAAGGCTTCTATCTAATTTAGCCGCCAATTCTTCTAAAGTCATTCCTTCGTATACAACTTCATTTTTTCTTGCTTCTTCAGCTTCACGCTCTTTATCCTCTTGTGATTGCCCTTCGGCAACTTGAACATTTTCTACTCCTTCAGTTTTACTATCAATAGCTAAATTCCCTGGTGTTACTTTAGCTATTGCTACTGCAGGTCTTATATTTAACTCACTTTCTTGAAGTACAGTCCTATTTTCACTTACATATTCTCTCTCACCATTCAAGGCAAGGATTGTTGAACCAAATGTTGTTCCAACTAAACACAAAGTAGTTACGGCCATTATTACGGCCTTAACCGATTGGCTTGTTTTCATCTTTCACCCTCTCCTGCTTCATAGAAAACAGGTTATATTTTAGCATATCCCCGTTTTTCTGTCAAATTTAGACAAAATCCGAGTACTTACACATATTCTATAGGTGTTTTGGTTTATGCACTATGTACATTTATATTATATGCACAGAACATATAAAATTATACATAATTGCCCTAAAAAGTTTAATTTGGAGTTTTGATCCGATAAGGTTCTGCCTTAGTCCCTTTCCCATATACTAATAAATCAGAACGTAAAAATAAAACTGGATATACCGCATAATTATTTCTAGGAAAAGAAGTATTTATTTTTCCCCTATACAAATCTCGAATGATTAAAGAATTATTAAGAAGGATATTTAACGTCCAGCACGTATTTTCTCCATTAAGAACATCACTAAATATATAATTATTATTTAAACAGTCCGTTTCAAGATTACAATAATTAGAAGAAAGTGATGCTTTTTGATAATCTGACAAATTAATAAGTCCAACATTACCATTCCATATTTTGGACTTTTCTTGAGTGCTTAAACCAGGTTGAATATAAATGTTTCCTCCACCATAATAAAAATTGTGTTTTTGAATAGATCTTTGAACCTTAGAATCTAAACTATTATAATAATCATTGTTTAAATATGTATTTAAAGAAGCATCTTTAGTTAAAGTTCCAGAAATACTCCCATTAACAAAACTACCATTTTCACTAACCCACGCATTACATCCATACCTAGAATCTATATTTTGTCCATATGAGCCACTAGAAGAAATTGGACAATATGTACTATCCGATCTTACGTATGGTTCATCAAAAGGTATTAGCCCAATACTTCCTTGCCTTATAACTTTAGCAGTACCATCAGCTTCAATTGCTAAAATTCTCCACATTTCTCCGTTAAATTCAATATAATTTTCTGGTGCCTCACCTCTATAAACATATCTACCACTTTCAACAGGATCCATATAGAGTCCATCACCTGTTGTTACTTCTTTATCTATTAAATTTCTAAAAGTAAAAGTTCCTATAATATTTCCTTTTGCATTTAAAGATAAACTGGTACTAAAAGCCGCATAACCAGCAGTCATAATTAATAATAAGCAAACAATCAACCATACTACTATTCTAATTTGGTTTTTGGTTCTTCTTTTTCTCATACACTTCACCAATTATAGTATACCCCCCCCTATTGTCAACCATTTCAATCTAAATTCACAAAAAAAGTAAGTTATAAAACTTACTGTAATTCAGCCACGTATATTGTTTGCTTTGTATCATCATCTTTTGTACAAGTAATCATTGTCAAAGTTGTTTTATTTTTGTTTCTATAAATCGTTACATCTCCATCTTTAACATCGTTATAAATATTAACAATTTTATAAACATAAGTTTTACCTTTGTAAGAGATAGTTGCTAAATCGCCAACTCCAAGCTGCCATAGATTTTTAAAATATCCTAAATAACTGCTTCCTGAATGAGCAACTAAAATAGTATTACCGTTTTTTTGATCCGGATAGCTTGAAGGGCCAAGCAAAGTCACATTTTTACTGACATTATTCATCGCATTATCTTTATCATAAAAACCTTGTTCCAAATTAATTTTATCAATTTTAAGAACGCCTAAATAATTGCCTTGTTTTGTTTCCTCTTTAACGGCAATATCTGCAGCTGCAATGTTCTGCGGTGTATTATCAACCACTTCACCATTCTGCTCAGAAAATAAAGAAACACTAACCTTTTCATAAGCCTTATCTTTTTTACCAGTAAAATAATCATTCGTCACTAAAAACAAGCCTATTGCCATAATTACAAAACCAATTATTACAATTGTTCTATTACTTAGCTTCTTTTCCATTATTTTCGCCTCACTACCAAAAGTATAGCAAAAAAAAAACTCCCTGTCTATTAGCTTATCTCATTAAGCTTGATTTCTAACGCCAGCTTTACCATGCTTATTCACCTTTTTTAGCACTCGCTATTGACAAGTGCTAAAAAGTAGCATATAATGTATATTAGGTCGTGAAAAACCTAATATAATAAAGGAGGGATAAATATGAATGGACAAAACGGATATGAAGAAAATCTTCAAAATCCACTTGAAAAATATGGCCGTGATATCACGCAAAGCGTTAAAGACGGAAAAGTAGATCCAGTTATTGGCCGTGATGAAGAAATCCGTAGTATTAGCCGCATCCTTTCACGAAAAACAAAAAACAACCCTGTATTAATCGGTGAGCCAGGAGTTGGTAAAACTGCTATTGTTGAAGGTTTAGCCGCTCGTATTGTTAAAGGCGATGTCCCAAATAGCCTAAAAGATAAAAAGCTATGGGAACTCGACATGGGTGCTTTAATTGCTGGTGCTAAATATCGCGGCGAATTTGAAGAACGTTTAAAAGCTGTTCTTAAAGAAGTTAAAGAATCAAATGGTGAAATTATAATGTTCATCGATGAAATTCATATGATTGTTGGAGCTGGAGCCTTAGAAGGCGCAATGGATGCCGGAAATATGTTGAAGCCTATGCTTGCAAGAGGTGAAATTCATTGTATCGGTGCTACAACACTAAATGAATATCGTAAATATATTGAAAAAGATGGAGCTTTAGAAAGACGTTTTCAAAAAGTTTTAGTTAGTGAACCCAACGTAACTGATACCATTACAATTTTAAGAGGTCTTAAAAATCGCTTTGAGGTATACCATGGAGTTACAATTAAAGATAACGCCTTAGTAGCCGCAGCTACTTTATCTGACCGATATATCACTGATAGATTTTTACCAGATAAAGCTATTGACTTAGTTGATGAAGCCTGCGCTACCATCAAAGTTCAAATGGAATCAGTTCCTACTGAACTAGATACCTTAACAAGAAACATCATGCAATTAGAAATTGAAAAAGAAGCAATCAAAAAAGAAAAAGATGAAATTTCTAAAAATAGAGTCAATGAAATTGATAAAAAGCTTGAAACATTAAAATCCAAAGAAAATAAACTTCGTAGTGATTGGGAAGCTGAAAAAATTATAAATACTAAAATTAATAAGAAAAAAGAAGAAATCGAAAAGGCTAACCATGAACTCGAACAAGCTGAAGCTACATATAACTTAGAAACTGCAGCTAGATTGCGACATGGAACAATTCCCGCTCTTCAAAAGGAACTAGAATTGCTTCAAAAAACTGATAAAAATAAGGTTCTAAGTGATACTGTAACTGATGAATCAATTGCTACAATTGTTTCTAAATGGACCAATATCCCAGTTAATAAATTAGTTGGTGGCGAACGAGAAAAACTACTTCATCTAGAGGAAAACTTAAAAAAACGTGTTAAAGGTCAAGATGAAGCAATCCATTTAGTAAGCGATGCCATTATAAGAGCGCGAGCTGGTATCAAAGATCCAAATAGACCAATCGGATCATTCATCTTCCTCGGCCCAACAGGAGTTGGTAAAACTGAGGTTGCTCGTAGTCTAGCCTACGAACTATTCGATGATGAACGTCATATGATTAGGATTGACATGAGCGAATATATGGAAAGCCACTCAGTCGCTAGATTAATTGGCTCACCTCCAGGATACGTTGGTTATGATGAAGGCGGTCAGTTAACTGAAGCTGTAAGACGCAATCCTTATAGCATCGTTTTATTCGATGAAATTGAAAAAGCTCATAAGGACGTTTTCAACATTTTGCTTCAAATCCTCGATGATGGTCGTATCACTGACTCTCAAGGACGCACAGTCGATTTCAAAAACACAATTATTATTATGACATCTAATTTAGGTAGTGAATATATTCTTGAAAACGATGTTAATAGTACTAATCTAGTTATGAGTGAACTTCATCATACGTTCAAACCTGAGTTTATTAATCGTATTGATGAAATAATAATCTTTAATTCACTATCTAAAGAAGTTGTTTACAAAATTTTAGAAAAGATAATTAAAGAAATTGAAACGCGTTTAAACGATAAAAAAATAACTATTACTTTAACTGATAACGCCAAAAATTATATTGTTGAAAATTCATACGATGAAAGATACGGAGCTAGACCAATTAAAAGATATGTTAGCCGTAATATTGAAACGCTTATTGCCGAAAGCATCATAAAAGATAAAATAAAATTCAATTCAACTATTACTATTGATATAGATCAAGATAAATTCATTATAAAAGAAGATATTTAAAAATATCTTCTTTTTTACGCCTGGACATAATTTAAAGTAACGGTTGAAGTACCCATGTTATTAGCTAAAGTACCATTAAAATTACTATCATATTCAACTTTAATTTTAACCTGAGCTGTTTCCCCCGCTTCTAAAATGCTATCTTTAGCTACTCCCGTTGTCGTGAATTTAATTGCCGAATTATCACTAACTGAAGTTGTAATACTTCCTAATTTAGCTCGAATATTACCATTGTTTTTCACTAAAACCAAATATTCTACTGCATCACCTTTTTCATATAAATTAGCTGTCATGGTTGCTGTTGTCGCTGAAAAAGATGGAGTTCCCGAATTTTCACCATTACCAACTACTCCACTAACACTTATTCCCGTTATTTTCACATCCCATTTACCAGAAATCGCTGTCGTTCCTTTAATTGAAAGTGAAGTCGCGAAAGCCGCATATCCAACACTCATTAAACTAAAAAACACCAGCAAGGTAAAAATAACAAATACCTGCCTTTTACTATCTCTTCTCATATACCATACCTCAACCACATTATACCCCACCCCCTCCCCATCTCGTCAATACTTTTTAATAACTATTTACCAATAATTGACAAAAAAAGGCCTAATGGCCTTTTTCTATTATATCTTTATATATATCTAACAATTTACTTTGATTTTTCAAAATAAGTTCCAACTTATGATGCAAATCCTCCAAAATCAGTTCGCTTTTTAAATCCACAATATAATCATTTTGGTTACGTAAACTATCCTTTTTTGCTTCTCGGTGTTGACTCATCATAATAATTGGCGCTTGAATAGCCGCAATACAAGAAAGTAATAAATTAAGTAAAATAAAGGGATATGGATCAACTTTTTCCTTTAAAAAATAAGTATTCAAAATTATCCAAAAAACTAAAAACAAAACAAATAAAATTATGAATGTCCAACTACCTGCAATTTCTGAAATTTTATCAGCAAGTTTATCACCAATAGTCAAATCCTTTTCCTCTTGCTTATCGATATCCACAGCAATCGGATTATCCACTAGCATTTCAATTAACTCTTCGCGCTCTTGCATACTTAAACCTTGACTAACTAATTTTTTTACAATTTCTTTCTTATCCATATATTCCCTCCACACAATAATGCTTACACGCTTTTATTATGTGGAATTTCCACAGTTTTATTAGTTTCTTCTGAAACTTCTTCTTTTTCTAGAGGATATTCAATAGTACTTATATTTTTTGTATGACTAACTTTTTCATACCATAATTCTCTTCCTTTAAACAAATGGACAATTATTATAAAATAATAAAGAAAAACAAATATTACTGAAACAATTAAACCAAGCGAATACACAAGTGTTAAAAAACCATCTGGAATAAGATTTCCAACTAATGCCAAAATAAATATCAAATAAAACGGAAGCTCAAACACTACAAAGAATAAAAGAAAATATCTAAACAAATAATGATATATATTTGGTGTTCTATCCTTATAGACAATTTTCATTCTTAAAAATTTCTTTCCTAATGTTTGACCTTTAAATATCCATGGAATTAATACATAATATATAATTAACACTATTAAAGAAAGCATTTTAAAATCTATAAAATCATGCAGAATAGCATAAAACCCATTGGCAAAAACCATATAAATAAATATATCTAATATAAAATTTACAATACGGCGAGCGCCAGAAATTTGTGTTCCCTTCTTATAAGCATAATTGTCTAGCTCATCACGATTTGGTAAAATCTTTAAAACAATTCCTGCTGTTACAAAGCCGACAATTCCTCCTAAAGTATTAATCATCAAATCATCAACATCAAAAAGCCGATAACTTCTTTCGTAAAAACCGTATAATCCGCTTAATTGCGTAAGTTCAAAAAATAAACTTAATAAAAGTGAAAGAACTAAAGTTTTAAGAAAACTACACTTAAAGTAATAACGCAAATAAAGTCCAAACGGTACGAATAATAAAACATTATAAACTACCTGATAAAACCACGGCTCCGATAAAGCTTTTAAATACGTACTTGGCTCAGTAATAACTAATGAAGTATTATTTAAAAAATCACTTATAAACATAAACGGCTGAAGTTGCATCGTAGGTGTAGTTAAAGCTGCTACAGTTTCCCTTGAAGGTAATGGTAAAATTACCAGAAAATATGCACAAATCAAATATAAAATAAAAGAATAAACAATAAGCACTCTTAAAAAAGGAATAGATCCATATTTACGATATTGAATTAATACATACGGAATTGTAAATAACGCTGCAATAAATGGAAAAAGCAAAACTCCCAATTTTATCGGTTCAATATAATCACCCATTTTATCACTTCCATTTCTTCCTTATTTTACCATATTTTCAAATCCAAAAAAAGGCAATAAAAGCCTTTACACATTAACGACGCCGATTTTTAATTTTACTTCTGAATAATTTGTAAAATAACCATACCGTACAAACACCACCAAGAATTAAATATATATAGAAAATGAAAGGTAAATCGTGTTTGTTATTAATCACAATTAAGCTTGTCCCAATAATATAAGCAACGTCTAAAATCGTTATAATTACTAAGTGAACTAACTGCTCGATATTTCTAATCTGATGCTTAGAGTCATTGATTTCAATATTAAATCTAAGTTCTCCACTATTAACTCCTTGCAAAAACGTTAACAGCTCATTAGGAATGTAAACTAAATCAGTTCCACTTTGAATTCCTTTACTTAAAAAGCTATCAATCTTCTCTTTTGTCATCACTTTCCCCGGTTTTACATGAGTTTTTAAAATTTGCATCAAATTTATCGAAGGACTCATTTCTTTAAGTACGCCTTCAATTACAACTATTCCCCGAATAAGCATTGTAATATCTTTCGGTAAGGTAACATTATTAGAAGATAACATTGCAAACATATCATTTGTAAACTCTTTGATGTCAATATTAGCAACGTCCTGAGTTTTATTTTTATTTAATACCTTCTTTATATCATTACATAGCTGCATATGATCAACTTGTCCATGAACCTCACCCAAAATTAATAAAGTATGTTCCACTGCCCGAATATCATTTTTAACAATTGCTAAAATACAATCACTTAGTAATTCACGATCACGCTTATTAAGCGTTCCCATCATCCCAAAATCCAAATATATAATTTTGCCATTATCAACCTTTAAATTATCTGGATGTGGATCAGCATGAAAATAGCCATCATCAATTGCTTGTTTAACATAGTTGGCCGCTAATTTGCGAGCTATTTCTTCCATGTCATAGCCTAAAGCTGTTAGCCCTTGTACATCTGTAATTCTTCTGCCCTCAATATATTCCATAACTAAAGAATAAGACGTTGTATACTCTAAATAAACCTTTGGAACTTTAATATAAACAATTTCCTCATTTAATTGACGAAACTTTTCCATATGTGATGCTTCAATTTTAAATTCCATTTCTTCTTTAGCAGTTTCAAACATTTCATCTAAAACATCGGCAAAATCAAAAACTGAATTAAAAATTCGTTCGATTTGTAAAACTGAAATTGCCTTTTTTAAAAGTCTAACATCGGTTTCCATCATATCATAAATATTCTCACGCTGAACTTTAACCACAACTTCTTCGCCAGTAGTTAAAATAGCTTTGTGCACCTGGGCAATTGAAGCCGAACCAATTGGTATTTCTTCGATCGTTTTAAATATCTCAAAAGTCTTTCCGTCATATTGCTTATCCAAAATCTCAAGCACTTTATTAAATGGCATTGGTTTTACATTGCTACGCAAATGTTTCAATTCCCCGCAATATTCTTTTGGAATTATATCGTCTCTTGATGACATAATTTGGCCCATCTTAATAAACGTAGGCCCTAACTTTTCAATTGCAAAACGCAGTTTGAGCGGATTTAAATCTTTTAAAAGGTGACTATCGCGAATAACCGCGATAATCTCCTGTAAACGCTCTTTATCACTACTCATTTTTCTTTTCTTTTTTGTCCTTTAATAATTTTAATAATTCTTTTTTGTCCTCTTCACTCATATCTTGAACTGCTTTAAATACATCATCTTTTGATACATCTTTTTGAACTACAACTGTTACATTTTCTTTAATTTTTTGCTCGATATTGTGTTTTAATTCCTCGTTTAATTCTTTACCACTATTATAAGCTGCTTCTCCCTTTTTTAACAAATCTTCTTTAAGTTCTTTTGCTTTCTCTGTTGTTAGAGACATTGCCCCTAAACCCATCAAAAATATATTTTGTAAGTCTTCTTTCATCTTCCATTCCTCCTTTTTAAAGAGTATATCCTACTCCATTTATATTATACCACTACCATTATATTTTTAAAAGTTAGAAACATACTTAACCAAAACAAAAACTCCATTATGGAGTCTATGTTTACGAAAGTTCTTTACAGATCAAATTACTTAGCTCAGTCGGATTATCAATTGGTAATCCTTCTATCAATCTTGCCTGAGCATATAAAATCTTACTATAATTTTCTAACTCTTCCTTATTTTTCTTATATAGATTCTTCAATTTATCAGCAATCGGATGATTCTCATTAACTTCTAATATCATCGTTGCCTTAATTCCATCACTGTTTGGCATTGCCTTCATAACTTTCTCCATTTGAGCTGAAATGCCACCTTCACTAGTTAAACAAACCGGGTGATCTTTCAAATGGCGTGTAAACCTTACCTCTTTTATTTCACCGATAGCTTCCTTCATCGTGTCAAACATCTCTTTGTTTTCCTCATTTATTTTGTCAATCACTTGCTTATCTTCTTCACTATCTAGATTAGTTTCACTAGCGCATACATTAGCGAATTTCTTACCTTCGTATTCTGACAAAGTTTGCATTACAAACTCATCACCATATTGAATTAAATATAAGACTTCAAAACCTTTTTCTAAAGCAGCTTCCGTTTGTGGCAGCATGCTTGCTTTATCCAAACTTTCGCTACAAGCGTAGTAAATGGTGTCTTGTTCCTCTTTCATTCTTGAAACATATTCTTTCAACGTAGTATATTTTTTTACAGCTGATGAATGGAATAAAAGTAAATCTTGTAATTTTTCCTTATCCATTCCATAATTATTACATACTCCAACTTTTAATTGCAATCCAAAATCGTCAAAAAATTCTTCGTATTTTTCACGCTGGTTAATAAGCATATTGTTAAGCTCTTTGGCAATTCTACTTTCAATATTCTTAGCGATCATTTGTAACACTTTATCTTGTTGTAATGTTTCACGTGAAATATTTAAAGATAAATCAGGACTATCAATTACCCCTTTAACAAAGCTAAAATAATCGGGTAATAGCTCCGAACACTTTTCCATGATTAAAACTCCATTAGAGTAGAGTTGTAAACCTTTTTCATATTCTTTACTGTAATAATCATATGGTGCATGAGCTGGAATATATAATAAAGCATTAAAACTAATAAGCCCTTCCATAGAAAAATGTAAAACCTTTGTTGGCTTGTCATAATCAAAAAACTTATCACTATAAAAAGTATTGTACTCTTCATCTGTTATTTCACTCTTTGAGCGCTTCCATAAGGGAACTAAACTGTTAACAGTCTCTTCTTTTATTACTGTTTCATACTCATCTTCAGTCCCTTCCTTTAATTCGCTATGAGAAATATTCATCTTTATTGGATAAGTAATATAATCAGAATACTTTTTAATCAAAGATTGAATATGATAATCATCTAAGTATTTACTATAATCTTCATCGTCATTATTGTTTTTAATAGTTAAAATAATATCCGTTCCATAACTATCTTTATCACATTCTTTAACAGTATATCCATCAATACCTTCACTCACCCACATATAAGCTTTATCTTCACCATAAGCCTTACTAATAACACATACTTCGATAGCTACCATAAATGCAGAATAAAAGCCCACACCGAATTGTCCAATAATATCAATGTTTTCTTTTTTCTCGTTTTCCTCTTTAAATATTGAAGAACCACTTTTAGCAATTGTTCCTAAATTACCTTCTAAATCTTCTTTATTCATTCCAATACCATTATCAGAAATCATTAATTTACGATTTTCTTTATCAATAGATATATTAATCGCAAAATCATTAGAATCTACTTTAATCTTTCTGTCAGTTAATGATTTGTAATGTAATTTATCAATAGCATCACTAGCATTTGAAATAAGTTCTCTTAAAAATATATCTTTGTTTGTATAAATAGAATTAATCATAAGCTCCATTAGCTTTTTAGATTCGGCCTTAAATTGTTTTTTAGCCATATTATCTTCCTCCTTTAATTCTCACCATAAAAAATAATATCACTTTCTTTAGCACTTGTCAAGAGTGAGTGCCAAAAAATGTTTTCGCCAAACTAAAAGTCTATAGCTTTAATTCTTTATAAAACTATTAATTAATCTGGAACTAATTAAGTCATTGTCTTTGTTAATCAAAAAAGGTATAATATAATCAAGGTGATAGCATGAACATATATAAATCTTTAAATGAAATTATTGAATACATCGAAAAACATTTAGAAGATAAAATTGATTATACTGTTTTAACTAAAATGCTTGGTGTTAATGAATATACTATGCAACGAATTTTCAGCCTACTATGTAACATTCCCTTAGCTGAATATATTAGAAAAAGAAGATTATCTATAGCCGGAAACGATTTATACAGTAATAATGAGAAAGTAATAGATATCGCTATAAAATATCAATATGATAACGCCACATCATTTTCTAGAGCCTTTGAAAAATTTCATGGCATCAAACCTAGCAAGGTTAAAGATAATCCTTCTGGTCTCAAAAACTTTCCAAAAATTAAATTCAATGAAAACATCAATTATAAACAAAGTATAGAATATGATATCGTTGAATTAGACAAAATTGTCTTATATGGGAAAGGGATTAAAACTCATCATGATAGCATCGAAAATGATGCCCCAACCTTTTTTCAAGAAATGCGAAGGTCATATGTTAAGTTATATGGCGAGCCAAACTATGGAATGACAGTTTATGAAAACCGTTTTGAAAGTGATAATTATGAATACTGGGTTTTATATGATAAGGAAATTAAAGAGTTTACTAAATATGAAATTCCAAAATCGAAATGGTTAAGATTTCATATTGATTCATTTAATTCAAAAGATATCCACAATTTATCACAAGAATTCTATTTAGACTTCATGCCGAGCTGTCATTATAATCTAAAAAGCATTCCCGAATTAGAGTTCTACCATGACAATGTAACTGATTTTCTAGTAGCTTTAGAAGACTGACTTATTTTGTATATAAAAAGTCAGTTTTTATATTATATTTTTTGTTATTATCTTTATCAAGGGGGGAGATAATATGAAAAAAATCTCCAAAATATATCTCACTAAAAAACTAGTCACTACTGAAAACTGGCTTAAATTTATAGATACAATTTCAAGATATAATGGTTATCTAAGAAAATGGAGTATTATAATTGGCTTTGACAATCATAAAGTTGAATACTATCTAGAAACTAAAAACCCTATGCCACCAATGATAAATAATAATGATAATTTTTTATTAAAAAAAGAAGAAAATACATTAAATTTACGCAGTAAAACTAAAGGAATATATATTCCATTAAACCAAAACAACATTATTGAAATTTACGATAAAAATGAAATGCGTCAAAAACAAAATTTAAAATATATAAAAATAAACATATTGCCACTAAATAATAATAAAACATTAAAAACAGGTTTTTTGTTTTTTGAAAAAAAACATCAACTAATAAAAAAAAGAATTATAGCAAATGATATATTCAATTACTTAAGTATTGATTTTGAACAAAACACTAGATTTTTCTATAAAAAAGCTAGTAAATATTTAAACATTCAAAAACAAATGCATCTTTTTAAAAGTGACAATACCTCTGCACTCTTACATATCGACCCTTTTCCATACTTTCAAGGTGATTATTATTTAAATCAGACAGATTATAGTTTTAATAAACACTCAATGGTAATTGGTTCAAGTGGTACAGGTAAATCTAAACTTATAAGTTCTATGATTAGCAATCTTACTAAGAACAAAGAAAATATGGGCAAATACAAAGTAATAGTTATTGATCCCCACGCTGATTTAGAAAATGATATTGGTGGGTTACCCCAAACTAAAGTCATTGATTTCAACGAAAGTCAAGACAGTGTAGATCTTTTTACTAATACGAATAACGATGTTATTGCCACTACTGAACTACTTTTATCTTTATTTAAAGACCTAATCGCTGATCAATATAATTCCAAATTAGAAAGAGTTTTAAGACATTCAATTCATTTACTTTTATTAAATAAAAATTTTAATTTTATAACCTTAAGGAACCTCTTATTAAACAGTGAATATCGTTCTAATCTATTAAATCAAATTGGCAACGACATCCCAAATAGTATTATTGATTTCTTCTTAACTGATTTTAATGATTTGAGAACCCAATCATACACTGAAGCCATTTCCCCAATAATTTCTTTTATTGACGAAATGCAACTGCTTCCAGTTTTTAACAATAAAATAGAATTGGCAAGCATACAAAGCAATATTCAAAATAATTTTTTAACTATTTTTTCTTTAAATAGAACTAAGTTGGGTGACAAAGTAACTAAAACTATTGCTGGTTTAATAATGCAACAAATTTTAAGTATTGTCCAATCATATCACTTTGATGAAAATATTATCTTAGTCGTTGATGAAGTGTCAGTTGTTGAAAACCCCATTTTATGCCGTTTCCTATCAGAAGCAAGAAAATACGGACTATCCATCGTTTTAGCTCAACAATACTTCAACCAAATAAGTAACAATCTTAAAGATGCTATTTTAGCTAACGTTGTAAATTACTATGTATTTAGAGTTTCTAGAATAGATGCAAATTTAATAGCTGATTCATTAAACATGAAAATTTCTTCAGATGATACTAAAGAAACTAAAATAAAAATGCTTAGTGAGCTGAATAATCGAGAATGTATTGTTCGTATTGACAGTAATGGCATTCTTCTCCCAGCTTTTAAAGCAAAGACTGTTGATTTTACTTCATATCCAAGGCCCCAGAAAAACAACACAATTCAAAACAAACAAATAAACCAAGAAACTAATGTTTTAAAAAGAAAATGGAAGACAAGTAACCCCGATTTAAAAAGGGTCCTTGAAACTTCGTCACAAGGAAGGAATAATATAGGTGATGAAAATGAATGAAAATAAGGCACTAGAAATAATTGATAAAATATTTATGACTGTTTTTAATGATCACAACTATAAAAACCTAAGCCAAATACTAAGTGATTATAGTTTTGATATAAAACTTCCACAAAAAGTAAGAGATTCAACAACCAATGAAATAACCTGGGCAGAATCTATTAATCCAACCAAGTTTATCACCCAAACCAATATGAGAAAAAATGACATTTCTGACGCCTGGATGCTACCAAAACAAGAATTAACCTGTTTAGACGACATTTTAAACATATGGAAAGATATAAACCTAATGACAACAGAAAGAGTCTATGACTCAATTAATGTAGCACAAAGCGACACAATTTACCGTTCTGAAAATATCTTCCGCTGCGTTAACTGTAATGATGCTAAAAACATGATTTTTTGCGATACTTGTGGACGCGGAGAGTTCCTATTATCATGTCAACGATCCTTCACTTGTAATTTCTGTATTAGAACTGATGATTCAGTAAATTGTAGTAACTGCTATAGCGTTCAAAATGCCGGAAAAATTAGTAACTCATGGTTTATCCAAGATTGTTCAAATCTTCATGAATGCCTGTTCTGTGCCCACATTTCTAATAAACGGTTCTGTATTGCCAATATGCAATTTGATGAAGAAGAATATTATATGATTAAAAATGAAATAAAAAATTGGATTTTAACAAACTAAAATTTTCCAGAAAGAAAGTAATATCATGAATTATAATAATTTAAACATTACGATTGTTATAAATAATAAACTGATAATTATAACTATTACCAAAAAACATAATCAAAAAATTAATAAATACATTTATTACAAAAAAAATAAAACAATCGAAATAGTAACCCAACAACTATCTATTCCTTTAAATAAAATATATAACTTAATAAACTCCATATATAAAAACGCTATTACTAGCGTTCCCATAATTCCAAGCATCGATTAAAAGCCAAACCATCGTTACAAATAATATTATAAACTTTAAAAGCCACTTGATATTTTAATGAAGAATTATTAACAAAACCAACAGTTATTGCCTCTTTATAATCAAAATTTTCAAGCATATCGATATCAGCTATATTATCCCCAAATAGTATAGCTTTTTTTCTTCCTAATATGTTTTTAACAAGCCTATCAGAAAGATAAACTTCATTTTTATTAAGTGAATAAACCAATTCCCCAACATGACCTATAACATAACCTCTATCATATTTAAGAAAATTTGAAATAATATAAATGTTATCGTAATGGCAGTTATTTAACTTCAAAAATCTTTCTATTATATTACCAATACCTGCTGATATTATAATCACTGGTACTTTTTTCAAATGCATTAGCGATAAAAAATCTAAAGCACCACTTCTTAAAGTCAAATTATGGTACCCTGAAAGATTATCAATCATTTTTTTAGAAATATGATATTTCCGAAGAAGGCGAAAATGTTCAAGCCACCATTTTATCATCATTTCTTTCCTATACTCTAAACTAAGTTCTAAATCATGTTCAATATTTTCATATTTTAAAGAACAGTTAATAATTTCCTCAGTATAGGCTTTTGGTAATAATGGATCTTTCGAAATAACATCCCAAGTATAATAACTATCGCCTGATGTTAAAGTTCTATCAAAATCCATTACAATAAATGTGTCATCAAATTCTATATTTTTTAACTTATCTGCGTTCATAATTCTAATAACTCCTCGTCCATAATAGAATATAAATAAACTTGAACTGGCTTATCACTAATTAATTGAATATAATCTTTATAACCCAAAAGTTGATTTTCATAAGCTTTATCATCCATATTTTTTAGTTTGTAATCTACAATTGCAAATCTATCATTATATTCAATTAATAAATCAATGACCCCATGTAATTGTTTTCCAGAATCTTCATAAATAAATTCATATTCCTTATAAATATTGATTGCCCCAGTTAAAATACCAGAATCAATAAAACTTTGAATTTTAGTTTTTAAATCTTCATCAATGCCTTCGTAATCGGGATTTTTAAAATTAATAAACTCTAATAATCTATGAAGTTTTAGACCAAGTTCAATGTTTTCTTTTTCTTCCTTAGAGTATAAATTATCAGTCTTTTTTGAAAAGCCTGTATTAACAAGTTCTATCTCATCGCATGGTTTATCCATTACTACTAACGTCTCATCAGTCGCTAAAAATTTACGAAAGTCTCTTTTTCTAGCCAAATTGTAATCCTTTGTTAATCCTAATTTTGATACATCAACTTCCTTAATATAAAATGTTACATAATTATAAACAGAATTAAGCATATCCGCAAAAGATAAATAATTTTCCCTAATTTCATCATTAATAACACCACTACTTTTAAAACTTAGTAAATTAGGTTCTACCTGTGTAACTAAAATTATTTTTTCTCGTGCCCTTGTTAAAGCTACATAAAACAAGCGCAATTTTTCCGAAATTTCCTCATGCAAATACTTACTTTTAAGTAAACTCTTCAAAATCGTATTTTTAGGTCCTCCATCAATATACGGAGCTAAAATACCATAATCAGAAGAAAAATAAAACTTATTTTTTAAATCATCGATATTAAACTTCTTATATAGCCCGCTAAAATAGCACACATGATATTCTAAGCCTTTTGAAGCATGAATTGTCATAATCTTAACCGAATTAGAGCTTTCCTTATTCAAAGATAATTTAATATCAAGCCCTTTTTCCGAAACTTCTTTTAAATAATCTAGAAATTGTCTAGGCCCATATCCCAAGTTACTTAAATCAGAAGCTATCTTTCCTATCGAATTTAAAGTAATAATATGCTCATTAACATCGCCAATTGTAATCACTTTATTATAAAAATCAAAGTCATCGATAATTCTATTATAAAAATCCTTGTTGTTAAGTCTTTCAAAATCTTTAGCTATTCTTAAACACTTTTCGTAAAGTTCGGTGTCCTTAAATAAATTTTGACCAATAATTTTAAATATTTCCGCATCGGTTAATCTAAATAAATAACTCCTTAAAATCGACATAAAAGAGTATTTAAATAAAATATCAAATTTTCGATCTTTAATACCAATAACTATATTATATATATTTTTAATTAATAAAATGTCGACTGAATTAGAAATAGTTTTATCTTGATAAATAGTTAACGGAATATTCAAATACTCAAATATTTTCTTATAATTTTCAAAAGCTGAAGATCTATCCATCAAAATCACAAAATCACCATAAGTAATGCTTCGTTCCCTTGACGAGTTTTTATCCATTATCTTATAATCACTATTGACTTGATTTTCAATATCTCTAGCAATTGTAAAAATTTCAATTTCCTCTTTTGAAAACAATTTATCATCTGGTATTTTATAATCAAGAATTTCCATTTGATAATTTTCCGAATTAACTTTATCATAAGCTAAATTCCCAAAAATCATTTGATGAGAGCTTATATAATCCGCCCCACCTATTTCATCGTTCATAATCAAATTAAAAATTAAATTAATATTTTCGGTAACTTCTTTTCGCGATCTAAAATTACGATTTAAATCAATCTTCATTCCCCCGTTTAAGTCTGAATATTTATCATACTTTTCTTTAAATAATAATGGATTAGCATTTCTAAAACGATATATAGATTGCTTAACATCACCAACCATATAAACATTATTATTTTGAATATAAGAAATAAATAAATCCTGCAAATCATTAGTATCCTGATATTCATCGATTAATATTTCTTTATACTTATTCTTAAGGTCTTCTCTAATTGTCTTATTTTTCTCTAGTACACATATCGCCATCTTAGCAATGTCGATAAATTCATAGACATCATTATCCATCTTCCACGCCGTAAGCCTCTTATCAAATTCTAAAATAAGCTGAATAATGGCCTGAACATAATCCTTAGTTAACCAAATAGCTTTTTTAATCTCCGTCTCATTTTCATATCTAGTCAAAACACTAATTTCTTTTATTAAAGATGAAAGTTCACTTTTAATTTCTTTAGCCTCTTCACCAGATCCTCGCGGTAAAGATGGTAATTTTTCAGGAATATTATTTTTAATTTCCACATAATTAATAGCCATTAACATTGGCGATAAAAGTTCAGTAATTTTATTAACATAATCACCTGAAACATATGATGATAAATAATCGACAGCCATTTCAATATTAGAAATTTTCTTTTTAATTAATTTTGTATATTCTAAAATAAAGTTATCTAAATTAAAATCGTTATAGTAATTTTCTAAATAATTTTCTAAATAATCACTTTTTTCATATAAATTATCTAATCTAGAACTCATACTAAGTACTGACTCAAAGATCTCTTTATCATCTTTTAAACAAAAATCGCCAATTAGCTTTAAAAAAAGTAAATCTTTTGAAGCATACTTTTCTTCAAATATTGAATTTAATATTTCCCTTTTTTTTAATTCAATCACACCAGAAGGAGCAATAGTTATATTTTTTGAAACATTAAGTAAATAATTATACTTTTTAACAATGCCAAGTGCATAAGCATCGAAGGTTGTAATATAAGCTAACTCCACTTTATCAAGCTGATCCTTTAACTCTGGAAAATCCATCAATTTCTTTCGAATTCTCTCTTTCATTTCCGAAGCTGCAGCATTAGTAAATGTTAAAACTAGTAAATCTTCAATATCAATTCCACTTTTAACATGTTCTAAAACCCGCTCTGATAAAACAGCGGTCTTCCCACTTCCAGCACCTGCAGAAACAATAATATTTTGGCCTTTTTCATGAATTGCCGCAAATTGCTCATCTGTCCACTTAGGCATTATCATCACCTACAATCTCAGAAAATTTAGTATTTCTTAAATTTACAATATCTTCTTCTTTTCTAAAACATATATCTTTAAATTTACAGTACTCGCAGCCCAAAAGCTTATTATTAATTCGTTTAGGATTTATTTTAAAATTTCCATTAGTTACTGCATCAATTACTTCGTTAATTTTATCGTCAACTAAACCAGTAACTTTTTCAATTCCATCATTATCCACTAACTTACTAAAAGACGAAAAACCGTTTTTAGTTAAACTCATGCTCTTAATTACTTCACTTTTTTCATATGTCTCATCAAATTTTCTGATTAAATCTTCATTATTAATAGTATAGCCATCAAGTCTAAGTTTCTTTTCCAAATCACTTTGAACATTATCACTATCCACATCTACTGAATTCAAAATTTTCTGCAAATAAAAGCCAACTATTTGAACATCTTTATGCATACCATTTTTAGTTAAATATATATATACTGGCAGTTGAAGATTCAAACCATAATTTATATTATCCAAGGTTGTTAAAATATTCCCCGTTTTATAATCAATGATGGCCATCAAAACTTTGTCGCCCTCTTCTAAATACTTTATCTTATCAACAATCCCGACAAAACTGATCTCTAGTTTTTCCGATTTATCCACAGTAATATTTTGTTCTGTTAAAACTTTATTGAATTTAGAACAACTCTCTTGTTTTCTTATAATTTCAACTATAAATTCTAAATTAGAATAAAGTTTTTCAGCGAAAAACATTTCTTTACTTGAAAGATTTTTACTTTCCAAGTAACCTTTATAAATATGTTTTAAATCAAAATCAGCATCATACATTTTTGACAAGCATTCATGAAATAAAGAGCCTATAAAAGCCGCAAAATTTTCCTCAAAAGGATCTAACTTTAAAATATTTTGAATATAAAATCTAAAAGCACACAAAAAATAATTATTCATGCTCGAATAGGATAATCGCATTTTATTATTTAAAAACGTAAACAAATCATCTAATAAGACCCCATTATAACTATTATCATATGTTAAATATGGAATATCTGGGTAAGTTCCAAATAAAAGCTTTAAATTATCATTAACTTTATTATATTTAATAAAATCATCTAATAATAAAGCCAGCTGCTGCTTATTATAAAAACTTGAATAAACCAAATCTACCATTGGATTCATTACTACTTCTAACCCATACTCCTCAATCAAAGGTGATGAATAATACGTTTGATAACTATCTTTTAGCTTATAACTGATAAATAAATTATTATTGTGGATAAGTTTAATTAAGACTTTTTTATTAATTTGATATTTTTCTAATGAGGTAAGAAGTCCAAGTTTTTCTCTCTCTTCATCCTTAATAAAATCATCATCATGATAAATTTTAGGCGCTTCTCCCTGATTAAAACCTAAAACATAATAATATTTATCCTTTTCTAAACTATTTATAGGAACAATATTAATCGCATTTTTTATGGCATTTTTTCTTACAGTAGCCTTCATTAATTCCTTAGTTATAATTTCGACAAAAATATCATCAACCTTAGAAACAAAAATATACTTATTTAAAATTTCAATTATTTTATTATAAATTTCATTTCTTTCAAGTTTCTCTAAAGCATTTTCAATATTCTTCTCCTTTTTTAAAATGGCTAAAAATTTTTGAACATTCTCCGTTCCATAAATATTAAAATCAGTGTCTAAATTAATAGGTAAATTAAATAAGGTAAATATTCTTCTAATATCATCTTTATAATTATCAGAAACATTAGCCAAATAAATATTATTTATATCAACCGTTTTCAATTTTTCTCTAATGTCAGAAGCAATATAGACAATTTCATCAATCTGTTTATCAAACCCATACACTTTAGGCTTATAATTACCATCAGGCATTAAAACATATCTTACATTGTACTGAGCCAGTGTGTCCCTTAAATATCCGTCTAAAGCCTCGTAACCAATAACAACAATATTATCTAAAGATTTCTTAAATAGCTCATTTTTTTGAATTAAATTATGTTCCTTTAACTCCTCATAATATGGTTTTAACAAATCATAATTATAAAAAATATTATTTAAATACGTAAGGGCGATTTCATATTTAAACTTATACTTTTTCATCAAGTAATAAATAGCTCCTGGTTTATAACTCCCGAAATAATTATCTTTAAATTCCTCTAGCGTCATAAAGTTAATATTCAAAATTAGCTTTTTATTGGACACTTCCTTTAATATTTGATTCTTTATATTCAAAGGCGCAATTACTAAATCATTATTATTTATATGTTCAATCATAACATACCACCTATATTAAGTATAACACGAATATTATTACAACAGATAAAATTATTTTAACTTTATAAAAATAAAAACCTAGCAAAGTTCAATTCTCGGCTAAGTTTCAACTAATTATTACTTTAAAGTAAACTTGCTTATTTGATTGTCGTCCGTAAATTTCTTTTTTGTTTTTTTCAGTTGGGCCTCGATGGTATTAAAAATCACTTTAATGTCATCATCAGTATAACTATAATTATTTTTATTTGAACAATTACCTAATAAATTTAAAGTTTCTAATATTTTATTAGTTCTCTTTTCTGCTATTCGAATAAAACGATCCCTTTTAGTCTGTTCATTATTCATATCATACCTCCGTCAAATTTTTTACATAGCTGGTAGCTTTTATTTTTAATTGATTATTCAAAAAATTATAAATTTTATCTTTTAATTCTTCAAAAGATAAAGAATCTAAAATAAATTTACCACTTAATTTATTAATATACTTTTTTAAAAGATTAAAGTCATCGCGCGATATTTTTATATTGAAAGTTTCTTCATATTCTTTAACCGCCTTTACAATGTTTCGAAATATTTGTTTATTATTAGAAAAAGTACAAGCCAACAAAGGGAAAAACTTACCATTTAAATCGTTATCACATATGTACTTGGTTAATTCAAAAGGATCCTTTAAATTACTATCATAAGTAAACCTAGCATACCACCAAAGTCTTGAAATACCATTTAAAAATGGAGCTTTAGTACTATTCCAAAAAAAGTAATTATTTAAAACATGTTTTCTCCATTTTTTAGAATTCTGTGGTAAAGGCCATCTTTTCTGCATATAGTCCCAGAAAAAAGTATGTGCCAACCCTGCCCACACACGCTCGTCACTAGCTTGAGTATCAGTTAAATCCTTTAAGTTAGTATATAGGATAACCATATTGTTGTAATCATCTTTTCTATTATCACCAGTGAAAACTAATTCAAAATCCGGGAATGATTTTCTATTAAAAACTAAAAACAAACTGTCAACACTATACTTAGAAATTAACATTGAATTACTCTTGTTATATAATTTAAGATTATCCTCTAAATCCTTTGTTTTTAAGTTTTCTAATGCTTCTTCTTTAATATACTTAATATTCATATTAATCATCATCCCCTAAACTTATATTTTGAATCTCAGTCATAGCGTCATTAATTGGTGTTCCAATTAATTGCTGAGCCAAAATAATTGGCTCTTTACTTACAATATAGTCATAATCTAATTCTGCATTATCATATTTTTTAACTGTTCTCGAAATTTGTCTAAACCACCGTTTATTACAAACATCATCATCAATACTACCATTTTTAATTATATCAGATAAAATTCCGGTTAAAGCCGGCACTATAATCAAAGAATTAATAATGGAAAGATGTACACTAGAATAATCTTGATATTTTTCATAGGCTGATTTAGGCAATATAATTCTTATTCTATCTGCATCATATTCAAACTGCATTGGAACATCATCTTCATCGCCCTGTACTATTGTTATAACAGAATTAATAACTGTCATATCGTTTATTTCCTTTTCCACGAAAATTTTCTTCTGATTTCCAATAGCAAGAATATTACCACTTTCAATATTAAACTTAGTATCCTTATAATCCACATTAAAATTTCGACTGTAAAAATTGGGTATTGGTTGCTTAGCAACTAATATTGGAGCTAATTCAAGCATCTTATTTACGTCACTACTTTTCAGTTCTAATGCATTTTTGCCTAATTTCAACGGAAAGATTTCTCTATATTTAGTACTACTGCAATAACATAAAACTAAAAGTTCAGCTCTTTTATCCTCAATCAATGATAAAAGGTTACACTCGTCCAACTTTATAAAAAAATTAACAGACAACGTCTTATGATCGTAACTTTCAAGCATAGCTCCTTCAGAAATAGTTAAAAATTGTACCCCAATATAATCATCTTTGAAATCACAAAGCACCGGATATAAAAACATTCTATCTTTAATCAACGCCATAAACCTTTACCTCCAACGACCATAGTTCTTCACCGTCTGTCTCAATAAACAAATTATATTCAACATCTTTTTTTAAGTCATTAAGTATAACACAATTATCTTCAATTTTAACTGACCTTTTCGTCAGAAACTTTGAAGACTTAAGCTTAACAGACGAAATTATAAGTTTTTCATTACCATTTTCACCATATATTTCAAAAGTCATTTTTACTAACTCTTCATCGTCTTTTGGTGTAAAAATTACTTTATACTTATTTCCGGAGGACATTAATCTTAATTTTTTATAACTAATAGGACGCTTAATTTGCGAATACAAAGAAGGAAATAAATTTTCATCCGTATCAACTTTAATTCCCGTTTTATTACTAATGTTCTCAGGTTCTCCCAATATATCTCCCTCATCGTCTAATACATAATCATCTTCATAATCATCAACAATACTTTCCTGTGTTTTAAGATCATCATAAGGCTTCACGACTGAATCTCTAACATCAAAACTGCTTATTTTATCATTTATATTTTCTCTATTATTACCATTATTATCCATTTCGGCATAATCATCCGGTAAATATTCACTAATCCCAACAGCATCCATTTCACTCAATTGGGATTTAACCAACCCTTCACGTATAGTATCTTTAATAAACTTTTTTAATTCATCTATTTTATTTCTTGCTTCCTTAACATTATCTGCCCTTTCTGCTGACCATTTATCATGTGAAACATTTTCTAGCTTACGAAAATAATCATTAACTGCAGAGCCATACATAAACAATATCCCACCATAAATTCCAAGTTTAGGCAAATTATTAATATCAAGAATTTTCATCCCAGGAGATCTCACAGCCGCAACTCTATTTTTCATATTATCCCCAGTTTTGACTTTCAAAACCAAATCATTTGATTCAAACATACTATACTTACCAACAATCAATTCAGAATCTTCCGACGTTAAAATATCATAATAGCCACTAGTTTTGGGATCTAACAACTTAGAAATATTACTTTTATTTATAAAATCAGCAATAGTTTTTCTATTCAACATTTTATTATTAACCTCTACTTCAAGTTCTCCTTGCACAATAGCAACAAAAAAATTATCAATTATTGATGAAATTATTTGATCATCCCAATTTGAATATTCATCCTTTAGTCCCATTATATAAATGTCAGTACCATAATCATCCCTTGAAAAATCAGGGTCAAAACTCAAACAATCATTTATATTTTCATCAGTACCATATTTCCTATAATATCCTTCTCCTATTCTTTTTTCACAGTTTTCCAAAGGGTAACCAGATAATCGCGCTACACCACACGAAGCTTTTAAACCATCTTTAGCATATGTACAATAAAAAACAGTATATAACCTTGAACAAATAAATGAAGCGAATTTCCCTTGACCTTTACTGCCACCAGAGCCTTTTGGCTTGTCAGATAATCCAACATTATTAACTAAGTTACACCAAGGTGTTTTATCCTGTTTATCTGAACCTAATAAACCAGTAGTATTAAAATCACTAATTCTCAAACATCTAATTTGAGGTTCACTCAAACATTTTATCGCACGATTATAAAAATTAGAAATTGTTTTATCGTTTTCATAACCATCATAATAATCAAGTTCCTCATTCATTACATTTAAAAGTGAATCCCTATCAGGAAAGTCTTTAGCATCTAATAAAAACTCCTGAAAAACAACTTTAATTGGTCCGTCCTTTTTTTCATAATCTTTAATTAACTTCGTATCTAAAGAATTTTGGCAAATCTCCTTTGCCAAAGATATAATAGGCTTATCTTTAAATTCTTCTCCTATATTATTGAAACCATTTATTCCTATACCAACCGCTTTAGGAAAAAACCATTTGTTTTTTAATTTTTTCATTGAAAACCTCCATACATTTTTTCCATTATTTCCCAATTAATCACATATAAAATAACATATGGCTAAACAATTGTCAACTACATTCATAAAAAAACAAAAAAATATTTACTATATTTTAAAAATATAGTAAATATTTATCAATAGTTTGTTATAACCAAATGAGTAACACTACGAGTATTACGATCTCTAAAACTAACTAAATACTTTTTTGAAAATTGATCAAAATTAAACTTTTTACTTTGACGATACAAATTTTCAATAAAATCAGTCTTCTTAATAATTATCATAACATTCGCTTCGGTATTTTTTGCAAATTCAAATAGTCTAATTTGATCTTCTTGGTCAAATTTATTTTTTGCGTAAGTAGAAAATTCTGTGTCATATGGTGGATCAATAAAAATGAAATCACCCTTTTTTAAATCTAATTTTTCACAGAAAAGCTGGAAATCATCATTATATATTTCAACATTTTCCAATGCCAATATTAATTCTTCTGATGAAAGACGAAGTATCTTTTGAGATAAATCTTTTTTATTATAACTAACACCGCCATATGGTACATTAAAATAGCCATCCGAATTATACCTAAACATAGAAGCATAGCAATTTTCTCTAATAAAATAAAAAATAGCAATCATAAATTCTTGGCTAATGCCACACTCCTCATAATGGTTGTACAAATAGCGAAAATGATTATAATATGCTGTTTTAAAAGAAGATTCAATGTTATCAAGAATATCATCATTAGATAACTTATTACTTTTCTCTTCTATTTTACAAAGCCTTTTCATTTTAGAAAGCCAACTTTTTACAATTTCTTGAACAAAATTTTCAATTTTTTTATTAAAACTATTGCTCATCATCCCGTTCAATTCTTCTTCATGAGTTGATACAAATTTTTTTATATACCACCTATATTTATCCGTCAAATTTTCTCCAGACATTTTTAAACTTTCTGATGAATATTCATCATAAATTTTTAATAACTCTTCTTTATTATTCAAAATCAACTCATCTATTAATTTCCAATTTTTATTAATAGAATTGATTTTTTCTAAAAATTCTTGATTTTGTTCTTTTATAAACTTATAAAGTAAAATTAGCTCTCGGGATTTATCATTTATTACTTTTACGGGTGCTTCTATATTAAGCATCACAGATCCTCCACCAACAAATGGTTCAATATATCTTTCAATTTTAGGTGGAAGATGAGTAAGAATATAAGATAGTTCTTGTTCCTTACCGCCCGGCCATTTAATAAAACTTTTCATGAAACCACTTACCTTCTTATGTTATTTTATCACATTTGATTCCTGTTGGGAATCCTTTATTTAAAATAATTTACAATAGTCAAATTTTAAATTTCATATAACATAATACCATTATAAATAATTTACAATAAATGAACCAATAAATCATAAAAGCTATCCATACGAACATTATATACTTGGTTTTAAAAGTTACATAGTTTATGAACTTTTGCCATGAAACGAAAGTTCTATAAGAATTTACAATGTAACCTGTTTCCTCATCTCACGCCTTTTCTAATTGGAGTCTCGTTAGCCATTGCTAAACGATCTAATTGTCGTTCATCAATCTTAATTACCTTCCCACCTTTAGGGTGAATTTCTGCTTCACCAAAAACAACCCAAATAATATCCATTGGTTTCTCTGGCATCCTGGCCATTCCATCAGTAAATATTATCTTGTTTTCAACTCTTCTTGTAAACGCATTAGTGGCCGCCTCAAAATTAGTCCCACCACCACCTACAAATTCCATATTATTAATATCGTTTTCGTTCCTAATTTGCTGAAACCCATAAAACTCCGTGTCAAAACATCCTGCTTTAACTTTTGATGTTTGTAAAATATTTTTACACTCCCGTAAAAAGTTTTTCAGCAAAAGTGTATCAATTGATCCACTAGTATCTAGCAGTATTTCCGTTTCAGGTAAAGGAAATTCCTCTAAATATGGTGTCACTACACCTTCCTCAATTCCAGCGTTTTGATATGACCAATCAACATCTACCTTTACTGCTTCCTTTAATAAATAACGCCAAGGAATTAAAGCAGAAGCTGTTCCTATATCCTCGACACTCCTGATATCAGAATTAGTTGTATCACCATGCGCCGTAACTTGTCTTGCTAAAATCTCACGTAGCTCTTCTAATTGCTTTTTTTTAGCAATTCTATTTTCATTAAATGCCTTTTTTTCACCCATTTTAGAAATCTTTTTAATTTCCTCTTCTTTTTCTTTGGCCTCCTGTGATTGTTCTAAATTACTTTCGTTATTTTCTCCTTGGCTAGTCTTTTCTTCTTTTTTATCTTTTCCTCCAAACAACTTATCCCAAAAACTTTTCTTTTCACTACCTTCATTAGAAGCTTGAGAATTTTCAGGATCTGACTGTTGATTACCAGAAGCCTTTTTACTTTTTTCTACTGCTTCTTCCCAAAGACTATGAGTATCATGTCCAACATCCTCTTGTTCCATGCTGCTACTTGAATCTCCGCTTTTTCCAGTCGCACTACTATTAGTTTTTGAAGCTTCCTGACTATCTTCATTATTTTCATTATGATTATTCTCAGAATTTTCCTGACCAGAGTTCTGACTACTATTACCATTCGAATTTGAGTATTCTGGACCCTCGCCACTAGAATTATCATTATCTTTCGAACTATCTTTCAACAGTTTTTCATAAAGTTCTTCCGCATCATAACCTAAAGCTTCAGGAATATCCACGACACCTTTAGGTAAAGATAAGTCATCATTCTTTAAAAATGCATTAATAACACCATCAGTAGCCAAATTCCATATTTTTGAATTTTTGCCCTCGCTTCTTAAAACATGGTCAAACGCAATATGGCATACTTCGTGGGCTAAAATAAAAATTTGTTCTCTTTCATCTTTTGGTAATATAAAATTAGGATTATAATAAATTTTTTCACCATCAGTGGCAGCTGTATCAATGCTATAATCCTCAACCAAATCAGTAGAAGCTAATATTGTCCCAAAAAAAGGGTATTTGACTAAAGTCTTACGTTTAATAGTATCTATATCCATATAATCACCTAAACAGAAACCACTAAAGAATAAATATCTTCAGCAATTTGATTACCCTCTTGTGCCGTCAGCACGATGACACAATTTTGTGGTAATTCAAATACTCCAATTTTTCGATATTTAAGAAGTTCGTAAAACTTCATTTGTTCATCTTTCGATAATGATGAAATATTTTCAATTACTAAAATATTCCTTCTTGCTGAAGCCTTAGACAAAACAGTCTGATACCATACTGGTGGCAAAAAATCAATTCCCTCATAATGACCATTCAATTCTAGGACATCACAATCAGCCGGAATATTAACTGACTCATCAATAAAAATATCAGCCGGAAAACTCTTTATTAAAACAGGGGCTACATTTGTTTTCAAATAAGTGTTTAACATATTTATCATTTCAACCTTACTCACTTGTTCTTACCTCCTCCAGATAATTCATAAGCTCTAATTTCAGCAATTGTTTCCATCCTCGTTTCATCGCCATGGGCCCATAAACTATCAAAAACTGCACCAAACTCCGGTCCAAGTTCTGTTACGAACTCCCTAACTTGTCCAAGATTTTCATCATCAACAAAAGATAATCCTAAAGTGGTAGCATATTTTTCTGCCGTGTTCATTTGAAAATCCCGTTCACTATAATTTCCTTCAATGACATCCTCAATGGTTATAACTTGCTGATTACAAAATTCACAAAAGTCTCTCGTTATTTCCTCACCTACTAACCCTCTAAGCATCTCTGGGTTATTTGTCATATAAAGCATTTTAGAGGCCATTTCCCACTTTCTAGGATCTGCATTAGGTCTATCACCTGTATACTCACTTCGAAGTGCCCTTTCTCCTCTATATGCAATAAACGCATATATTGATGGATGAATTTTATATTCAAAGTCTGGACTTTGATAATCCAATCTTTGATATTCCTCTTTAGGCGTTACAGCCCACTTTAACCAATCATTTACAGTTGTATTTATATAAACATGAGCAAAACGATTAAATAACGGCTCAACCATTTCATTAGCAGCTAGTGAATCATCCATATCATTACCTGCTGCTACTATTCGACTGTTTTCTGGAAGTTTCCAAATACCATTAACCTCTCTATCCAAAATAATATTAAAAGCCATTCCTTGAATAGAATGAAGCGCGTTAGTCAACTCGTCAAAAAATACAACATGAATTTTATCCGGCTCCGCTTCACATTTTTCACATACCTTTTTATACCAAGCAGGCGGAATATCTATCATTTCGCCAGTGTTAGCATTATAAACACTCTTGCCATTAAGGGAATCAGGCGTGGCATTTCTCAAATATATAATTTCGCAATCAGGATCTAATTGTTTAACACGAGCACTCTTACCTTCGCTTGATTTCCCATGCAAAAAAACTGGAACATCGCTTTCCACTGCACCACGTATAATTTCTTCTTCGCTAACTTTTTCAAAGTTAAAACCATATGGATTTCTTCTCTTAGCCATCTCTACAGAAAACTCCGGAGTTTCCATTTTTGAATAATTAAAATCAGAAACAATATCCTTTGAAAAATGGTTATCAAGAAAAGCTTTGATATCAGTTTTATCAAAGTTACCCGTATAATTACTCATTCTATTAAATTGTACTCCTGCAAAAATAATGTTTTTTGAAAGAGCGATATCGGCCTTCTCATCTACCAACCATTTTATTGGTTCAACAGCTACCCAAACATCATCGCCGTCACGATATTTATCACCTGTTGATAATTGAAATAAGCCACCATCAAAATAAGAGTTAGCTTTAACCTTTACATATTTTCTCCCGTTATATTCATATTCTAAATGTTCTTGCGGAGAAAACGGTTTAGAGTATTCATTATATTTTCTAGAATCCGTTGTATAACTTTTACCCGTTAAATTTAATTGTCCGAAACTTACTGCACGTTCTAACTCAGCAGCCAAATGACGGTCTACAGCTGTTTGTGGATACTCTCCATACTCTACCTCTAAAACGTCATTCCCTCTCACTCCGTTCGAGGAGATTGATTTGATTAATGAATACGGTAAAGCTGGGCGAGCGCCATCACTGCGTAAGTTGGATCATCGCCTATTGTCAAAGCCATTAGTAACAACGACGCGCGCAACATTGTCGCCATCACAAGTCTTAGTCCACCACCAACCAGTACGATTTGCTAAATTATTAAGCCTGTTGGCATGATAACCATCATTAACATAGCCTCCTAATAAAATTGAAAAATCTGTAATTGCACTTAAACTACCTAGTTTTTTAAATATATCTAATTTTTCTGTATTATTATCGCCAAAAATTTGGCCTGTTGTTAAAAAAGTAAAATCACTCATATAAATCACCGCCTAAAGTATAACAAAAAAATGTCGAAAATACAGAGATTAACGACATTTTCATTATGAGCCTTTACGGTTTAGCCTTTTGTTTTAAATCAAAACTTTCTTTTGTGTCCTTAATATGATTATAAAAAGCATTTTTTCTAATATAAACATATTCATCATCAACAATATCAAATTTGCGAAGCTTTTCTAAAACTTTTAAATGATGTTTCAAACGAATACGCGCTGATGTACGTAATTTTTTAACTACTTTACCACTAGTTGTTAAAATATGCCTAAAACCTAAAAAATCAATGCCTATAGACGCCTTACCTACTTGTGTTTTATTGTTTAAAGACAAATTAAGTTCAGTGGCACAAACCTCTTCTATTCTTTTTTGACACTTTCGCAAAAAAGATTTATCCCGACTAAGCAAAATCATATCATCCATATATCTTATATAGGATTTCACCCTTAATTCTTCTTTAATTAACCTATCTATTCTATTTAAATATAATAATGCGAACCACTGACTAGATTGATTACCCAAGGGCAGTCCTACACCACTATCATTAGGTTGTTCTTTAATTAGTTTTTCAATAAACCACATTTCATCTTTTGAAAAACCGGTTTTCTTTAGTTGCTTAAATAATATTCCATGATCTATACTAGGAAAATATTTACTAATATCACACTTTAAAAAATAAACTTCGTTATCATTTTCTTTAGCATATTCCCTTTTCAAAAAAGTAGCAAGCCTCTTTTCCCCAAAAGAAGTACCTTTATTTTTTCGGCAAGCCGCATTATCATAAATCAGTCTTTTTTCTATTCTAGGTTTAATTGAATGTTCACAAAAACACCTAATAACAACTCTATCCTTATAAGGCAATGCTTCAATAAGGCGTTCTTTAGGCTCATATATTAAAAATCGGCGATATTTACCAATATTATAAGTCTTATTTTGAATATCATTAATTATTTTATTTATATTAACAGCCAAATTACTTTCAAACTGAATAACTTCACGTTTGTGTTGTTTAGCAAGACGACACTTTTTATGAGCTTCATATAAATTTTCAAAGGTAAAAATTTTGTTTAAATCCATAGTATCCCCCTAATTAAAAAGAATACCCCCTATAACTTGCAAAGAATAGGTCAAACCCAACGTTGCTCATGTAGGTATTCTGATTCTTCCACCGCACTAATTTCTTTTAGCGGTTAGAAAAGAGGAAAATTCCTTCACTTTACAGTACTGACATATTTTACTTAAAATACGTTTCACTCACTTGTTTTCTAGGTTTTATAAAACCTCTTCAAAAGTGAATCTGGGCGAGCGCCACCATTGCGTTTGTTGGATTATTTCCTATTGTTATATCCATTATTATCAACGACGCGCGCAAAGAACTAAAAGCGCTCTACACACAGCCCTAAAATTAATTTTCCCCTTAATTAAAAGTTTTTCAACTTAAAATCCTATTTTCGTTTTCGCCATCTTTCATCATCACTTTTTTTCCAAGCTGTAATTAAATTTATAGCTTCAGCGATTTGTGAAGAAATTTGTTTATATTGGCGCATCAAAATACAATTAAAACTTTCAGCCACCATCGAAATATAGCCAAGCATTTTTAATTTAATAATTGCTTCTTTTTGATACTCTTCTCTTTTTTGTTTACTCTCTAAACCATCTATTCTAACAAAATTTGCTTGTAGTAATAATTCCAAAGTATCTAAACAATAATTTTGCATTCGATTCACAAATACCCCTCTATATTTGGCAGGCGATTTTTCGGTAACCGTAATAACATAAGCGCCTAATTTTTTAACTACTGTTACTACCATCATATCATTCGCACTTGCTGGTATTTTTGAAATTACTTTTAAATCATTGTCAACTTCTTCAGCCTTACTTTTTATTTTTGTAGTATTAATCCTTTTATTATTAGCCTTTAAAATAGCCTTTTTAACAGACACTTGGTCTTCAACACTATTGACATTTTTAACTACTATTTCGATTTTCTTTGGTATTTTTAAATTACTATCTCTACTCACTTGTAGCATACTATCATCCACTCTTGTTTATTATTTCCATAAAATTCCATAAATTTGCTACTTATTCTAACATTATTTCAACAATAATACAAGAAAAATTCATAATTAATAATAATTAAATAACTACATATTGCGAAGCTCTAAAAATAATTTTTCTAAATTCCCATTATTAAAAGTCCCCTTTTCTTTTTGACGATTGTAAAATTCATCAAATAACCCTTCAACCTTATACTCATTCTCATAAACCCAAGCCTTAATAACTGCATCTATCTTATCTAATTGATATGCGAATTTAGATAATGAAGTTTCGTTGCATTCCATTTCAAGCCACAACCCGTAATAATAGTTTGCAGTTTCTTCACTCAATGCTGAAAGTAATTTTTTCACTGCTTCTTTTTCAGCAACTTTCTTTTCTTTATAATCAGCATCAACATCAGCTATATCACCAATAAATGCCTCGCCAACATCATGAATAAATAACATTTCCATAAGTCGTTGTTCATCAATATCTAAGTTTAATTCTTTAGATAAAATGCTTCCTAACATTATCAACTGCAATGTATGATCCGCTACTGATTCTAATCTTTGCGCTGGAACACTTTTCATCAGCCAGCCTGTTCTTATTATATCTTCAAGTTTAATATAATTTTTATAAAATTCAATGATATTTTTGTAGTCCGTCATTAACACACCTTCCAAATACTATTATACAATAATTTGATTAAAATAGAAAATATAGATTTTAAGCACTTAATTTATTTTTTAAATACAAGTACTTACCCCAATCAACAACAATTATGACTAAATCAATAAATATTGGTATAATTAAAACAACATATAAAATATATAGCATAATTTTAAATTTATGTTCTTGTTTTCCTATTTTGTTCAAAAGTAAATGACCATTTTTATATTTAGAAGCATGATAAAAATTAATAATTATTCCAATAATCCAAAGTATTCCCCAAAAAGCATTTACTTCCCTTGTCCCTTTTTCAATTACTCTATCAGACGGCAAACTAATAACCTTTTCGCTTATAACTTCTTTAGAAACAACATCACCATTGCTATCTACAATCGCATCATAAGTAATCTCTCTTTCACCATTTTTGCCATCTTTAATTTGTCTAGAGTCTCCTTCGTTCATCTCTTTATTATTTTTATATACAGTATCATATTCAATCTTTTCTTTAACAACTATAATTTTCTTATACTGGCAATCATAATTTGATACGTTAGCATTACTATCAAAATTAATAGCATTTTTATCCATACAACCATATTTTTTAGCAATACAGCTACCATTATCTTTATTAGCTTTCGAATCATAGTTAATAGCAGATCTATCCGTACATCCATAATTATAAGTTGGTTTAGAATTAACTGTTGAAGCTCGACTAGACGTACCAGAACTACCAGTTCCACTGCTACATGTACATGTAGGGCTCAATGTCCCATCATTGCAAACTTGTCTTCCTCCTGAACATCCAGCGACTCCTCCATGATGTGAGCAGCATCCACTGCGTGCCTCAACACAAATAGGAATAAAGCATACTAACAAAAACAATAAACATACTACTTTTTTCAAATCTCCTTACCTCCTACAAAAAAGACACTAATACAAAGCCTAAGCCTGTACTAGCGCCTTACTAATAAAATTATACCAAAATATTGGTGAATTATAAAATCACAGAAGCTAAATTAACGGTATTTGCTCTGACAATTCAACATAATTAGTATTTTCAGTACAAACCACGTCAAATTGTTCAAGAAAAATTTCTATATTATCAGAAACTTTTTCCTCCAAAAATCCAATTTTTAAGGCATTGTTTCTCATCTCTTCTTTGGCCATTTTAATATCAGATATTGAATCACCCAGTAAAATTATATTAGGTCTATCAGATACTAACTTTTTCAAATAATCTGGCAGTGCCACTTCATTTTTATTAAGTGAATGAATAACATTATCCGATACCCCAACTGCCAATCCATCTTTAAATTTAATGAAATTAGAAACAATAAATATATTATCAAAATTGCATCCATTTTTTATTAAAAACTGTTCTATAAAATTCCCAATACCCGCTGAAATAATAATTATTGGAACTTTTCTATCATACATTTTTTTCAAAAATTCTTTAGCGCCTTTTCTAAATTCCATCACTCTTAGATTATTTGCTGCTTCATTAATAACCGACTCAGATAATTTATATTCTACAAATAAATCTATGTGTTTATTCCACCACTCTATCATTAAAGTATTTTTATACGCAGGATCTAAGTTTTCATCAATCTCAAAGGGTCTATAGTAATCAAAAAGTTTTTGTCTTTCTAAAACGTATTCCTTTGGAACTAAATTACTTTTGGCTAAAATGCTCCAAGAACTTTCACTATTTCCAACAGTTATAGTTCTATCAAAGTCAGTTAAAACATGTATAGAGTCGTCAGTCCAGTTCTTTATTTTGTCTAATATACCATTTTTAATAGTTATCATAAGTACCTCTCTTTAATATATTATTTAACGTTTATTTTCATTTTTTATTTTAACAACACCAACAAATTTAAAAGCCAATGCTCCTGATAATAAAATTAAATAAATTATATCTAATAAATCAATAAGATTCTGAGCAAATGAAGCTCTATTTATAATTAACAATTCAACAGCAAATATTTAATTTTATTGCATTTGACACCATCATTACTTAATTTATATCTTGGTAATTTTTATACTAGATATAACTAACATAAAAATGCCTAAAGTAAACAATAATATTCCTAGAAAAGAATTTAACTTATTAGCAAAAAATCCAGTTAAAATACCGCCAACAATGCACATTGTTACATAAATTATTTTTTTACTTTGAAGTTTCATAATATCACCTAAATCAATTATACACTATTTCTAACAAAAAAACGAACTTATGAAAAATTCGCTTTATTTATCAATATGGGGCGCTGTGTGGGAATCGAACCCACGCATGATGGAACCACAATCCATTGTGTTAACCACTTCACCAACAACGCCATGTAACAGATAATATTTTATCAGTTATTTAACATTTTTACAAGGCTTTTTATTATAATTTCCTATATAAATGTAAAATTTAGTTAATAACCCATTCACATTATCCCAAATTTCATAACCTAAAATTGAGGAGGGTAATTAGATGAATAACTATTCAAATATGAATTATTTTATGCCAAGCGATTTTGCCTACTTAAATCAAATGCAAAGTATGCCTAATCAAAATCAATTTCAAAATGACCAAATGATGCCTAGTCAAATGCCAAACGCACAAATGCAACAAAGTCAAATGATGCCTAATCAGATGCCACAAGGGCAAATGGCTATGCCAAAGAAAAAACAAGACAATTTCAAAAAAGATCCAAAATTAATGAAAAAATTAGCAACTCAAGCTGGAGATAATATGAACTTCAACAAATGTAATTATAACCAACAAATAGATCCAAATAATGTATATGATGTTTATGGTGGATTTATTCGTGGTAATATGTTCCCAGATTTATATAACACTTACAAAATAGCTAAACCATTCGATATCGAACCAATGAATGAACAAGCAGAAATGTTAACTTATATTGATGCTTATAGCTTTGCTGCCCACGATTTAAATCTATATCTAGATAATAATCCAGAAGATAGAGACATGATCGAATTATTCAAAGAATACACCGATCAAACAAATAAAATTATGGCAGAATATGAAAAGAAATATGGTCCATTATTTGTGGACGCAAGTACAACATATCCATGGGCTTGGAACAACTCACCATGGCCTTGGGAAAATAAATAAGGAGGAAAATAACCATGTGGAAATACGAAAAAAAGTTACAATATCCAGTTAACATTAAGAAAAAAGACTTAAAAATGGCTAAATATATTTTAACACAATATGGTGGCCCAGCTGGAGAATTGGCTGCAGCATGGCAATATCTTGACCAAAGATACATCATGCCAGATGACCGTGGTAAAGCATTACTAACAGATATCGGTACTGAAGAACTTGCCCATGTTGAGATTATTTCAGCTATGCTATATCAATTAATGCAAGGTGCTACTACTGAAGAATTAAAAGCTGCCGGACTAGGCGAACAATACGCACAATTCGGTAGAGATTTATTCCCATCTGATTCATTCGGTAATCCATTTAATATGACTTATATTAAAGTTGCTGGTGACTATATTGCCGACTTAGAAAGCGATATGGGTGCAGAACAACGTGCACGTGCAACCTATGAACATTTAATGGACTTAACTGATGACCCAGATTTATTAGCGCCACTATCTTTCCTACGTGAAAGAGAAATAGTTCATTATCAAAGATTTAAAGAACTACGTAACTATTATTTAAAAAATAAAACGCAAAAATAAAAATACTTTTACAAGTATTTTTTTCGTGCAAATAATCATAATAAAAACAGGTGATTACTATGAAAAAACTTTTACTCGCACTTGTTATTATATTTATCTTAACTGGTTGTACCAACAAAGTGGAAATAGAAGGAAAAATAACTGAAATCAAATATAATGACACCACCATTTTAAAAGAAGACTATAACAAAATTACTAAACTATTAGATACTACGTTTACTTCTAATAATAAAATTGACAATTTAGATAATAAATTAACTATTAAAACTACAAAAAATGCTTATTATTACAATGTATCTGATGATTATTTAGGTTATGAAGATAAATACGCAAAAAACAATAAAATTGGACCATATCTAAAAAAATTAGAAGCTAAATACAACGATACTGATTTTTATGATATTTCATACGAAAAAAATCAAGAACTAAATGATGATAACACTAATATTCTTCTCGATAAAACTTCTAATTTTATCATTATTAAACTAAACAAAGAAATTAAAAACTTTAAAATCAACGCTATTGAATTAAATGATAATGATAAATATCAAGATGTTGATTTGCTATACCATAAAGAAAAAATGGAAGAAGGAACTATTGTTATAAGAAAAAGTATTAACTATAGTAGCCCTGATATAAAAATATCATTTGAAAACGCTTATAACTACGAAATTTCTATTATCCCTTCCTTTGACAATAAAGGAGAAGTAAAATTTGAAACAACTTATAAAACAAAAGAAAACTCCTAATCTAAGTTAGGAGTTTTTATTAGTTAACTAATTAGTTATTTCTGTCTTCATATCTGTTGTTAAAAGATGCTTTGTCAGCTTTTCTTTTATCACGACATTCTTTACATCTAACAGGTTCGTTAGCGAAACCTTTTTCTTCGTAGAATTCTTGTTCACCAACAGTGAAAATAAATTCTTGACCACAATCTTTACAAATAATTGTCTTATCTTGCTTTTCCATTGAACTTTCCCTCCTTTTAAAATATTTGATTTAGAACTATTGACCTGACTTCTTATTTAATAAAAGGAAGGGACATAATAATTTTTAAACCAGATATAATATAACATATATTTAAATAATATGCAAATAGATAAGAAAAGTTCCTAAAATATTTACACTTTTTAACTTTTAAAACTAATAACCTTTTAAAAAAAGCTACATAAATAGTAGCTTAATAATGGATAGTAGTAAGAAAATCGAAAAATCACTAATTTTTCTTATTGTCGTATTTTTTACGGTCGTTCGCGTTTAATATTTTCTTACGTAAACGATAATTAAGTGGTGTAACTTCAACTAATTCGTCTTCATTAATATAATCTAGGCAAACTTCCAAGCTCATTTCACGAGGACGTTTTAAAACAACTGTGTTATCCTTACCAGCTGAACGTGTATTAGTTAAATTCTTACCCTTAACAACATTAACTGCTAAATCATTATCGTGATTATTTTCACCAACAATCATCCCTTCATAAACTTCAGTACCTGGACCAATAAACATAATTCCGCGATCTTCTAAAGCGCCTAAAGAATAAGCAGTTGCTTTCCCATTTTCCATTGATACAAGAACACCGTTTTTTCTTTGACCAACAGCAGTTGATACCATAGGTAAATATTCTTTAAATGTATGATTAATCATTCCATATCCTTTAGTCAATGTCATAAACTCAGTCATAAATCCAATAAGACCGCGAGATGGAATTGTATAATTTAAGCGAACTTGTCTTTCACGATTTTCCATGTTTTCCATCGTACCGCCGCGAGCGCCTAATAATTCAATAACATTCCCCACATATTCTTCAGGAACATCAATCTGAACATCTTCAAATGGTTCACAAAGTTTTCCATCAATCTCTTTTGTAATAATTTGTGGTTTAGAAACTTGTAATTCATACCCTTCACGGCGCATATTTTCAATTAAAATAGATAAATGTAATTCTCCACGACCAGAAACCATCCATGATTCTGAATCAACTTGTTCAAATTTTAAAGAAACATCTTTTTCGGTTTCCTTCATTAATCTTTCTTCTATCTTGCGAGCAGTTAAAAACTTCCCTTCACGACCATTAAAAGGGCTGGTGTTAACCCCAAAAGTCATCTGTAAAGTTGGCTCATCAATACGTAAATGAGGTAAAGCTTCTTCCTTTCCAACTTCACAAACTGTCTCACCAACAGAAATATCTGGAAGACCTGCGATAGCTACAATATCTCCAGCATGCGCTTCTGAAATTTCTAACTTTTGTAGCCCTAAATAACCAAATATTTTCTGAACTCTAAATTGTTTAATACTTCCATCAAGTCTCACACAAGAAGCCATACTATTAAGTTTTAAAGTTCCGCGTTTAATTAAACCTACACCGATACGTCCAACAAAGTCATTATAATCTAATAATGCCGGTTGAAATTGTAATGATCCCTCCGGATCAACATCTGGTTCTGGAATATGTTCAATAACCGCATCTAAAATTGGATCCATTGTTGGTTTTTGTGTACTTACATCTGGATCTAAAGAAGACGTTCCCGATAAACCTGAAGCATAAATAACTGGAAAATCAAGTTGTTCAATACTCGCACCAAGCTCAATAAATAAATCTAAAACTTCATCCACTACTTCTTTAGGACGCGCTGAATCCTTATCAACCTTGTTAACAACAACGATAGGTGTTACCCCAGCTTCTAATGCCTTCTTAAGGACAAAGCGTGTTTGTGGCATTGTTCCCTCATATGAATCAACTACTAATAATACTCCGTCAACCATATTCATAATACGCTCAACTTCCCCACCAAAATCGGCATGGCCTGGGGTATCTAAAATATTAATACGATATCCTTTATAATCAATAGCCGTTGTTTTAGCTAAAATAGTAATTCCACGTTCCCTTTCAATCGCGTTAGAATCCATAACACAGTTAACAACCTCTTCATTTTCTCTAAATGTTCCCGACATTTGTAATAATTTATCCACAAGGGTTGTTTTCCCGTGGTCTACGTGAGCAATAATTGCTATATTTCTTTTGTTCATAAAAAAACCTCTCTCTCTGGCGCTAGGAATAATTATATCACTTCCAAGGCAAATTGTAAATAAAAGTAAAGGATAACACCAAAATAACATAATAAAAAATCATTATATTAGTCAAATCTATTAATTTATTAAAAGCATTATTTAAGTATACTCAAAATAATAACCAAAAATTCTTTGAATTTAACTAAAAAAGAGGACTATTTTCCTCTTCCCACTTTTTTTCCATTAGCAATAGCTTCTGGGCTATCATTTTCAAGCATTAATACAAATTCATTTTGTTTTTCAAAGTCTAACTTACTAAAAGTCTCCAGAAAGTTTCCTATCGGTTTTTCAATATCTCGGCTTGTTTTCTGAAGATAAATATAATTTTGAACTTTCAATAAATCTTCCATCGTTAACCCAACCACCTCTTCTTGAACCATAGTCAATAATCGTTGATATTCATCATCGTTAGAACTTCTATCATCCTCCTGAAACTCCACTGATAAAGCTTCTTTAATATCTGGTTCGATACATTTTTCTTCAGGCTCCACAGAAGAAATTGCTGCTTGCGGAGTTAAAAATGGTGTTCCCGATTGTTTGTTTGCGCTAACTTCTTGTAATATTTGTTCATGAACTTCTTCGCCTGTTACATTTCCGTTATCCTGATAATTAGGATCAAACAATAAATCTTCCCATAGTTTCTTTTCCAAGCTAGAAATTTTTCCTGAAAAATATTTTCTTCTTATATCATGCAAATCCCTGCCAATTGGGTAAGAACCTTTCCCCCCATTGTTAAGTGGAAAATAATACATTCTATCATAAGGAACATTCACAGTCCCGTTTTTCTTATAATATGCCATTACCGATAAATACCTACTAACAAAGTCAGGTCCTAACTTAGATTTGTCATCATCACTTAAATCAAAATATAAAGAAGGTAGATGCCTGTTATTAGCTCCAGTTTCAAAACTTATTCGGTCATCATCAGTCCCTGAACCTTCACTTGAAGCAATCGCTTCAGTCAACCTCGCATCACCATTTAAAGAATCTTCAGCTGAGGCTGGTCCACTGAAAGATTCTTCTTCGATTTTAGAAGTATTTTGTTTTTCAGTGGATAAATCCAATATTTCCACATTATCTGGCTTAGGAAAATCTAAAACTTCCCGCTTACCACCTATAGAACTTTTATCCTGTACAATCTTATCTTTCCTACTTGGTGATAAAATATCCATCAACTGTTTAAAATCATCTTCACCTTTTTGGATTATCTCATAAGAACTATTTGGATCTTCTAGCAATTCTCTTATTCTTTGTGCTTCATCAAAGGAAGCTGCATATCGTTTAGATAACAATTGATTTATTCCTTTAGACCAAGAATCTTTTTTCTGCATTATCGCAACAACATATAAACCATCATTATAAGTTGGTAATGTCATAATTCTCGCTTGTCTTGTTCCTGTCAAACTTCTATACTCCAGTATTCCTTTATAATTATGATTAGAAAGTTTTCTACATCTTTCAGGATCATTATCATAACAGCCCTTCATTATATCAATAAACAATTTCTTATACTCACTATAAACTTCCCTTGGAATAGATTTTAAGTCACGATAACAAATAGGAGATAAAACAATGGAACGTCCTCCTACCAAATCATCAGAAGTAGATTCTTCCGTAAAACCTTGGGCAAAGCTAGTACAAAGGCTAATTACGCTTTCAATATTTTTATATTCTTCGAAACTCGTAATATCATCAGTTGCATATTGCTCATTTAAAAGATCACCCATTAACCGCTGTTCGTTTTTTAAATATTCTATAATGCTATTTAATTTTGACTGTACATCAATAACCCCACCATCAGATAAAATTTTTAAAATTTCCTCTTCAGATTTAGCCTGGGAAATAAGATCAGCATAAGCTATAATCTCGGCTTCAGTCATTTTTCTCACCTCTACTTATACTAAGTATACCCCCCCCCCCCCCCTATTGTCAATAATTTAGCGCCAAATAATCAATATTTAATATTATATTTATTTTGAAATGTGCAAAAAAAAGGCTTTATTAATAAAGCCTAATAACCTGTAATTTCTTTTAATTTGTAACTAGCAATATTCTTCGTATCATCTAAGCAAGATGCTTTAAACTTCCAACGACCATTTGCTTCAAGACCGCTCGCATTATCAACACAAGTGCCTAAAATATTGCCTTCACTATCATATGAAGTAAATTCAATTTGTACATAATTATATTCTTTGTCAGAATCATTTTTTACATATCCCTCAATATAATAGAAAGCTCCATACTCATCCAAACTTCCAGAATGACCATCTTCTAAAGTTAATTTTTCTTTTTTCTCAGTTGTTGTTCCAGTTTTTGGTTCTTCTTTTTTATCAGATTCAGATTCCCCTCCACCAATTATCGCACCAACAACGCCTAAAATCAATATTACAATAATAACAATTAACCAAATAGGCATTCCTTGCTTCTTTCCACAGTTTGGACATTTCTTAGCTTTACTGTCTATCTCACTTTGACAGCTTTTACATTTTTTCATCTTTCTACCTCCTTTATTCAATCTTATCATACTTTCTTCAAAAAGTCACCTATTATGTGACTTTTTGTTCAACTCATCTATTATACAATGGATATGAGGTAGGCGATGTCCCATGAACAACAATAATATTTATGATACAATTGGTAAGAATATTAAAAAATACCGTAAAGCAAACAACTTGACACAAGAACAATTAGCTAGTCGCGCTAATTTATCCTATGGCTTTATCAAAAATCTCGAAGCCAAAAGTGTTCATGCAACCATCTCGATTGAAACATTAGCTCTCTTAGCCGACTGCCTTGGTGTAAAGTTATCCGACCTTTTAGAAGAAAGCAATTAGCTTTCTTTTTATAAATATAAATTATTGTGTGCTATAATATTAATAACAAAAGAGGTGATAATATGGCTAAAGTACTATTAGTAGAAGACAATGAATCCATCATTAAAGGCTTAAAATATTCACTAATTACTGAAGGTTTTACCGTAGATACCGCTAACAACATTACTATTGCCAAATCAAGACTAAAAAATGCTGACATCGTTATCCTTGATATCACTTTACCAGATGGAGACGGCTTTGAATTTTGCAAATACATAAAAAATCAAATCGATATTCCAGTTATATTTTTAACCGCAAAAGATGAGGAAGAAGACGTTGTCAAAGGGTTAGAACTAGGCGCTGATGACTACGTAATTAAACCATTTAGAACCAAAGAACTTATTTCCAGAATAAACCGCACCTTAAAGAATTATAAAAAAGAAAATAAAAATATTATAAAATGCCAAGACATTACCATTGATATAAATAGTAACCGCGTTTTCAAAAACCAAAATGAAATTATTCTTACAAGTCTTGAATATAAAATCCTTTTAATGCTTTTCACCAATATCGATAAAGTTGTTACTAGAGAAGACATTTTAAGTCAAATTTGGGATATGTCTGGCAAATTTGTCAACGACAACACCTTAACCGTTTATATCAAAAGAATTAGAACAAAGCTAGATAGCGATATTATTAAAACCATTAAAGCTATAGGATATCGAGTTGATAGTCAATGAAAATAATGAAAAAAGATAAAATGAATTTTCTAATTCTTATAGCGATTATTATTATCCTTTTAAGTTCTATAATATTTTACGTCATAAGTACAATCCAATATAATAACTATAAAAAAGACATTAACATTGCTTTTGAAAACATCATCCAAACAATAAAAAAAGACTACCCTAATATCAAAGACGAAGACCTCATTGCAATTTTTAACAATCCAAATTTAAAATCTAATACTGATATTCTTAGTAAATATGGTGTTGATCAAAACTATAGCGTTTTAACTAAATTAGATAATACTATGCATAAAAATTTAATCATAAATACTATTATCATAATTTTATTTGGTATTATTTTCTTAACGATTTTCATTATTTATCTTCTTTATCGTGATCGAAAAATAAAAGAAATAAACAATTATATTTCAGCTATTAATCGTAAAGACTACACTTTAAAAATTAAAGATAATGAAGAAGGCGAACTGAGCAACTTAAAAAATGAACTTTATAAAATAACCGTTATGCTAAAGGAAGAGGCCAATAATTCAACTAATGAAAAAATTATGATCTCTGACGCCGTATCTAATATATCCCATCAATTAAAAACTCCTTTAACCTCTATGAGCATCATGATTGATAATATTCAAAACGATAGTACAATGTCCGAAGCAACTAGAAAAGACTTTCTTAAAGAAATATCCAAGCAAATAGAATGGATTAACTTTTTAGTTATATCATTATTAAAGCTTGCAAGATTTGACGCTGGTGTTATTAATCTTCGAAAAGATAAAATCAATGTTAAAGATTTATTAAATAAAGTTAAAGATAATCTCGATATCACTGCTGAGCTCCAAGAAGTTGAAATATCCATTGATAAAGATAATGATGTTTTCTTTATTGGCGATTTTAACTGGCAAGTAGAAGCCTTGACAAATATAGTAAAAAACAGTTTAGAACATAGCACCACAAATCAAAAGGTAAACATCGATTATGAAGATAATAATTTCTATACTAAAATAACCATTAAAGATAACGGTAAAGGAATGAATAAATCTGATTTAAAAAACATATTTAAACGATTTTACAAAGGTCAAAACGCCAGTGAAACCAGCATTGGCATTGGCCTATCATTAGCTAAAACCATTATTGAAAAAGGTGACGGTTATATAACCTGTGAATCAAAAGAAAACAAAGGAACTACATTTACCATTAAATATATGAAAAACGAAAAATAACAAGAAGTAAACATGCAAGTTTACTTTTTTATAACTAGTCACTTAAAAGTCATTTTAACTTTGTATACTTAACTTGAAAGGAAGCGATAATATGGAAATATTAAAAGTAGAAAATTTAACCAAAACATATGGAAAAGGTGAAAATCAAATTCACGCTGTTAACAATATATCATTTAAAGCTGAAAAAGGAGAATTTATTGCCGTAATAGGCTCATCAGGTAGTGGAAAGAGTACCCTTCTTCATCTTCTTGGCGGAGTCGATCGTCCAACAAGTGGAAAAGTATACATAGATGGTGAAGACATTTATTCTTTAAACAATGATAACTTAGCCATCTTCAGAAGACGTCAAATTGGTCTTATTTATCAATTTTATAACCTTATACCAATATTAAACGTTACCGAAAACATTTGTTTACCTTGTGAATTAGATGGGAAAGAAGTACCCGAAGCCCGACTAGATGAAGTTGTTAAAACCCTAGGTCTTGAAAACAGAAAAAATCACTTGCCTAACGAATTATCCGGTGGCCAACAACAAAGAGTTTCAATTGGAAGAGCAATCATTAATAATCCTGCAATCATTCTTGCTGACGAGCCAACTGGTAACCTTGATTCAAAAGCTAGTGAAGAAATAATATCGTTATTAAAGCTCTCTAATAAAAAGTTTAATCAAACCGTTATCATTATCACTCACGATATTGAAATAGCTAAAGAAGCTGATCGTATCATAACTATTGAAGACGGTAAAATTATTAAAGATGAGAGGAATTAGTCATGAACATCTTAAATAAGCTAACTATCAAAAACCTTAAACTAAATAAAAAGAGAACTATCGTAACGATAATTGGAATTATGCTTTCAACCGCTCTAATTTGTGCAGTTGCCGGTATGGTTACAAGTTTTCAAAAAACTTTAGCTGAACACGCTAGACAATCTGATGGAAACTATCATATAACTTTTAATAATGTTCCAAAAGAAGAAACTAAATATATAACACAAAATAAAAAAACAGCCTCTTCATTTATAAGCGCCGAAATTGGATATGCTAAATTAAACATCAAAGAAAATAATGGTAAACCATATCTATATATCATGGCCTATGATCAAGATGCATTAGATAATAGTGCCATTAATTTAACAAAAGGCAGAATGCCAAAAAATGAAAATGAAATTGTTATTCCTAGATCTGTTATTTATAATGAAATCTTAAATGTAAAGATAGGTCAAAAAATTAAATTAGAAGTTGGAAGCCGTGAAAAAGATGGAAAAATTCTTACCCAAGAAAATAATCCATTTAACGAAAATGGCGAACTAATAAAAGAAAACCTTATAGACACTAAAACAAAAGAATATACCATTGTTGGTATAATTGATAGAATTCCTAGCGAAAAATATTCTGACGCTGGATATACTAGTATTACTTATCTAGAAACAGATAAAGAAAAATTAAACGTGTCTGTTCTTTGTAAAAATCCAAAAGAATACAAAAACATGATCAAGGAAATCTCTGGTGACATCAAAAAAGTTGACAAAGTTAAATACGAATACTCTACAAACTCTGAACTATTAAGATGGGAAGGGGCCAGCTTTAGCGATAGTACTGTTTCCCTTATATATGGTTTATCAGCTATTATCATTTCCATCATTGTAGTTTCCAGTATCTTTGTCATCAAAAATAGTTTCAGTATTTCAATAACTGAAAGAACTAGACAATATGGTATGTTTGCCAGTGTTGGTGCTACCAGTAAACAGATAAAGCGAAACGTTTTATTTGAAGGCTTTATCCTAGGCATCATTGGGATCCCTCTAGGTATTTTATTAGGAATAGCTGCAATTGCCATCGTCCTTTGGATTATTAACATGATTGTGGCTGACTATTTAAATGGTATAGCTTTCATTTATTCAGTACCACTAGTTCCAATTTTAATTTCAATAATTATTGCTAGTCTGACTATTTTCCTATCTAGCATAATTCCAGCTAGAAAAGCCGCTAAAATATCACCAATTGACGCTATTAGAAGTTCAAACGATATCAAAATAAAATCTAAAAAATTAAAAACTCCTAAATGGTTCAAAAAAATCTTTAAAATTGGTGGCGAAATTTCATACAAAAATCTAAAAAGAAACAAAAAAAAGTATCGCACAACTGTTATTTCTATTGTCATTAGTGTATCTATCTTTATTGCTTTAGCTTCATTTATTCAATACGGATTTAAGCTAACTGGCGTATACTATAAAAATCTTGACTATAACTTCGTTGTCTATGAAGAAGGACAATCAACTACTGATGAAACATACAAGAATTTAAAAGCTATAAAAGATTTAGAAAGCGTTGATAAATATTCTTTAATTAAAAGTAACAGCGCCCTTATTTCCACTAAATATCTTACCGATGGATTTATCACTAATCGCCGAGGAGAAAATATAGAAAATGAACAATATATAAGCATTATGTCTGTTGAAAGTAATGTATATAATGATTATCTAAAAAAACTCGGACTAAATAATAAAAACCTTGAAAACAAAGGTATCTTATTTGATACTTACATGGAATATACTAATGAAAAATACGTTGAATCTTCAGCTACTAAAATAAATGAAGGTGATACAATAAACATAAAAATATCAGAAAAGAATACACCTGATAAAAACTATAATCTAGAAATCATAAAGAAAACTAACAAACGCATGATTGGTCTTGAAAATATTGGTACCCCTACTATTGTCGTTGATAATAAAACTTTTGAAAAAATATTTGATGAATATTTTATTAACGAAATAACCCTATATAGTAATGATACTGAAAAATTAGCAGCAACTTTAAAAGAATTAGCTAAAAATAATGAAAGCTATAAAAATACTGCCTATATAAATATTGAAGAAGAACAAAAAGCCCAAAGTGCGATGATATTAGTTGTTTCCATCTTCCTTTATAGTTTTATAACCGTAATTACATTAATTGGTGTTACTAATATCTTTAATACCATTACAACTAATATGATTCTAAGAAGCAAAGAATTTGCTATGTTAAAATCAGTTGGTATGACTAAAAAAGAATTTAATAGTATGATAAGATTAGAAAGTATTCTATATGGACTAAAATCATTATTAATTGGCATTCCAATCGGTATTATTCTCTCTTACCTAATATATACTGTCTTCAAAAATTCAATTGAAGTTCCATACATGCTACCATGGAGTGCTATTATAATTTCTATCGTTTTTGTCCTTTTAATTATTAGTATTACTATGAAATATTCTGTTAACAAAATTAACAAACAAAATATTATCGAAACCATTAGAAATGACAACATATAAAGTTGTCTTTTTTAATATTAACTAGGATTTTATCATATTTTTTTGTATAATAGTATAGTGAGGTAAAAATATGAAAACAACCAAAATAATTATCAGCATAGCTATCTGCTTTTTAGCTAGTATCAGTCTTGTAAATGCTCAAGATCAGGAAATAAAATTAAGTAAATGTGTCGACGGTGATACCGCAACTTTTACTGTGGATAACAAAGAGACTAAAGTTAGATTTCTAGCCATTGATACCCCTGAAACCAAACACCCAACTAAAGGTGAAGAACCCTTCGGTAAAGAAGCCAGTCATTACACATGTAATGAATTAAAAAAAGCCAAAAAGATTAAACTAGAATATGATCCAAACAGTGATAAAACCGATAAATATGATCGCACTTTAGCTTGGGTTTTTGTCGATGACGAACTTTTACAAGGAAAACTAATCGAAAATGGTCTTGCCAAAGTTGCTTATTTATACGACGATTATAAATATACCCTTGATCTTCAGCAATTAGAAAAACAAGCCAAAAAAGATAAGGTAGGAATATGGGGAGAATATCAAGAAGACTATACTGAATATTATATTGCTGGTGCCATATTAATACTTATAATTATTCTTTGTATCTTCAGTAAAAAATATCGCAAAAAAACTATTAATAAAACTAAAAGAAAGCTAAACAATAAAATTAATAAAGAAATAGATAAACTCTTAAAATAAAGAGTTTATTTTATTGACTAAAATTTAAAACAAGAGTATTATGAAAAAGGTGATAAAATATGGAATTTATTATGTTATTCATAAGTTTAATAATTATCTTAATTGCAGCTGAACTATTTGTAAACTCTATTGAATGGTTAGGTAAACTTTTAAAGCTATCAGAAGGGGCTGTTGGATCGGTTTTAGCCGCCATTGGTACCGCTCTACCAGAAACCCTAATCCCAATCATCGCTCTATTATCAGGTAATAGCGCTCACGCAAGCGAAATTGGAATTGGAGCAATCTTAGGTGCACCACTTATGCTTTCAACCTTAACTATGTTCGTAACAGGATGCGCTGTTATTGCCTTTAAGAAAAAAAGAAAACATCACGATAAAGTAATGGTTAATACCGAAAATATCTCGCATGACTTAAAGTTTTTCATTTTTGCCTTTCTTATTGCACTAGGTTGTGGACTATTACCAGAAACTCTTAAAAGTCTTAAAATTTTCTTAGCATTCATTTTATTTCTAAGCTACTTTATATATATTTTAAAATTAGTCAAAGAAACCCGTGAAGAAGATAGTGACTTACCAGATTTATATTTTTCTTTCCACAGTAAAAAAATAATGAAACATAAAAATGTCATTATTCTTGTTGTCATTCAGGCAGTACTTGCTCTAACTTTAATTATTATTGGAGCAGAAAAATTCGTAGATTCAATTAGTTATATTTCAGCACTTTTACACATTCCCGCCTTTGTCCTTGCTATTATCATAACACCCATTGCTACCGAACTTCCAGAAAAATTTAATAGCGTTATTTGGATATCTAGAGAAAAAGATACCCTTGCTTTAGGAAATATAACTGGGGCTATGATGTTTCAAGCCTCTATTCTTCCTGGTATTGGTATCCTACTAACTGACTGGTCATTATCTAGTGCTGGAACTATCCTTTCAGCTATTATTGCAATAACATCGGCTAGTTTACTACTTTTTGAATTAAAAGCTAAAGGCCATATGACTGTAAAAATGCTAATTACTTGCGGTGCCTTCTACCTTTTATTTTTAATTCTAGTTTTTACTGGTATTATTCGCTAAAAAAGTACTTCAAATTTGAAGTACTTTTTAACTACTAAAATAATTTTTTAAAATATAATCCATTGTAATTTTTACGTCAGGAAATATCGGTAAATTTTCAAGTTCGTTTCTTGAAAACCATCCAATCCCCGTACTTTCATCACTTACAATTAAATCGGCATCACCATTATTTGGAATAGCTGCATAAATAATATCAAAGTGCTTATCACCATTATCTTTGCGGTTGCATTGAATTCCGAGCGGCCTAATCATATCATCTTCCCTTGGAAAGCGTTCACCAATTAATTTAATTCTGATCCCTGTTTCTTCAAAAACCTCACGGGCAGCTGCTTCCTCTGGAGTCTCATCGTCTTCAATATGCCCTCCTGGTTGTACCCATTTATCAAACAAGTGATGTTTCACTAATAATATTTTTTTATTCTTTGGATTAATTACAAATGCTGATGCACAAAAATGTCTTGCCATATCTATCACCAACATTTAGTATAACAAATAACTAATATTGTTGTCTATTCTAAAACATCTTCTATTTCTTGGTTGACATTTTTTTCGTAAACTACTAATTTCTGGTTATCATCCAAAGTGCCCAGCAATACATTATCAATTTTCTTACCTTGAACTTTTAATTCATGTAAAACCCAATCCTCATCAATGTGCATATTATTTATTGCATCCTGCATTAATTTCCCATCGATAATTACGTTCGCACATAACCCAGCCCTTTGACCCTTAATATTTAAGTCTTTTAAAGTTGGCTGTCTATATTCACTTTTAGGCAAAATACTAATTTTACCATTGGCCTCCATGACTGCATAAGCAATTTCGCTAATGTCAAAATATCCATTGCCACGACATTCTTCAAGCATATCATTAACATCAAATTTCACTTTTTTTAAACCCTTCATCAACATTTTACCATCTTGAATTAATAAGGTCGGTCTTCCCATAAAGAAACGTCTTAAATGAATACTTTTCATCGTTAGCAAAGAGACTATATAAGCCACCAACCCAAAGACTAAAACCGCCACCGTTCCATTCATATACTGTGAATCAACATTAATTGTCATTTCTGCCGCAAAGTTACCAATTGATATTCCAATTACATAATCGAATAAACTAAGCTGCGACACTTGTTTTTTTCCAAGTAGCTTAGTTACTAAAAATAGAGTAAATAAAGAAACTATCGCTCTTATTACCACATCGCCAACTTCTATCCAGTTTGTTTCCATAAAATCACCATTTTTATTATGAATTAAATAAAAAAAATTATGCATAACGCATAATTATTTTTTTGATCCTTTTTTTAATTTTTTTTCTAAATCTTCATGGTTAAATACAACATCCGTTTTTAAAACCAAAAGCATTACTATAATTACTAAAATTGTATATATAATATAACCAAGGGTCCTATCTTGTAACACATATACAATTGACGCAATCGCAAATAAGCCTTGAATACCATAAATTATTAATACTGATGTTCTATAAGAAAAATGCATATTTAATATTTGATGATGAATATGTGATTTGTCAGGAGTTGAAATACTCTCGCCTTTTAACTTTCTTCTTAAAATAGCAAAGAAAGTATCCAAAATCGGAATTGCCAAAATAAGAAGAGGAATTATTAATGAAGTTAATGTTACGTTTTTAAATCCTAATAAAGAAATAACTGCGATCATAAATCCCATAAACATAGAACCTGAATCACCAGCAAATATTGTCGCCGGGTGAAAATTATGAACTAAAAACCCTAATACTGCTCCAAACATTATAAATGTTAATGTAACATCGAGTCCCATGCTTCCCATAATAGCCGCAATAATACCGATTGTTAAAAAGTAAATCGCACTAATTCCTCCAGATAAGCCATCCAGGCCATCGATCAAATTAACACAGTTAATACAAGCTACTATAAAGAAAATTGTTATTGGATAAGCAAGTACTCCAAAGTCAACATAAAATCCGAAAGCACTTAAATCTTGTAATAGTATTCCACCATAAAATGTTATTACAGCCGCTGCCATAACTTGACCAGCAAATTTAACTGAAGCTTTTATTGAATGAATATCGTCAATTATTCCCGTAAGTACAATTATAAAACTACCAATTAAAATTGAATTCATCGTCCCACTAGGCTCACCGAAAATCATATAGCTAAACAAAAAGCCCAAAAACATTGCCAACCCACCAAGTTTTGGTGTTGTTTTTTTATGAATGTGTCTATGTCCTTCTTCAGATCTTGGTATATCTAGTGCTCCAATATGAAAAGCCAACTTTTTTACAAAAGGCATTGCAAAAGCTACAAATAAAAATGTTGTTATAATCATTAGAAAGATTCTTGTAATTGCTTCTTCCCCCATGAAACTCACCTCTGTTATTAATTTTACCATATTTCACAAAATAAATCTATTTATGACAAAATTTTCAAAATTTTATTTAAAAAAAAGAGCTCTCGCTCTAATTTTCATAAAATGCTTTATAAAATTGATAGGCATTATAAATATCAAATTTATTAGTAACTTCATAAGGAGCATGCATTGATAAAACTGGAACACCGCAATCGATAACATCGATTCCTTTATTTGCCAAAATATAAGCAATCGTTCCACCGCCACCTTCATCAACTTTTCCCATATCAGACATTTGATAAAGTAAATTATTACTTTCTAAAATGTTTCTAACATAAGCAACAAATTCGGCATTTGCATCACTAGCACCACTCTTACCACGAGCGCCCGTGTATTTAGCTAATGCAATCCCCTTACCCAAATAAGCTGCATTTTTCTTTTCATCAACAGAAGCATATGTTGGATCACTACCAGAAGTAACATCGGCTGAAAGCATCTTCGAATTACTCAAAGTTTTATCCAAAGTATTATGTCCGTTTTGACCCGATTTATTTAAAAGCTCAGCCACAAACACCTCAAAAATATGTGATTCCATTCCGGTATTACCCATACTTCCGACTTCTTCTTTATCAGATAAAATCATAACTGCTGTTTTCTTGGCCTCTTTTATTGTAGACAGCGCTCTTAAAGCAGTGTAAGCACAAGATCTATCGTCTTGTCCATATGCGGCAATCATGCTGCTGTCAAAGCCTAAACTGCGCGCTCTAAATGCTGGAACTATTTCTAATTCAGCGCTTATAAAGTCTTTTTCAACAATTCCATATTTCATATTTAAAATGTTTAAAATATTCAATTTGATCTTTTCAGACACTTTTTCATCGTCATAAGGAATACTGCCAATTAGTAAATTTAGATCTTCACCTGCAATCCCATTAGCTAAACTTTTCTTTTGCTGTTCTGCTGCTAAATGTGGAAGTAAATCAGTAATTGTAAATATTGGATCACTTTCATCTTCACCAATATTAATATTTATAACTTCACCACCTGGCTTAGCAATCACTCCATGAATAGCCAAAGGAATTGTTGTCCATTGATATTTCTTTATTCCACCATAATAGTGAGTTTTAAATAAAGCAAAGCCACCATCTTCATATAAAGGATTAGGCTTCAAATCTAATCTTGGAGAATCAATATGCGCCCCAATAAAATTAAGACCCTCTTCCAATAGTGAAGAACCAATTACTGCTGCATAAACAGCCTTTTTATGATTAATAAAATAAACTTTATCACCTGGAACTAAATCAGTTTTATTTTCAATATTAACAAAACCATTTTGTTTTAAATAATCCTCAGCAAAAGAAGCACATTCTCTTTCCGTTTTACATGAATTTAAAAATTTAAGATATTCATCACTAAAACTAAATATAGTCTGTTTTTCTTCCTCAGTAATTACTGCAAAACCAATTTTATTTTTATTAAATAATTTTTCCTTTAATTCTTCGCCTTTTGTTTTTTCCATTTTATTCTCTCCATTCTGGTAATATCATACCCTTTTTTTAATAATTTAAACTATTGTTATTATCAATCAAGTTAATATTATCTAAAAGAACACCAGTACCTTCCACTACACAAGTAAGCGGACTTTCTGCTACAAAAACAGGAACTTTAAGTTCATGTGCCAATAACTGATCAAAACCATTTAATAAAGCACCACCACCAGTTACGACAATTCCCTTATCAACAATATCAGCAGATAACTCTGGAGGAGTTTGTTCCAAAACCGCCTTCGCTGTATTTATTATTGTATAAACACTTTCACGCAAAGCTTCTTCAACTTCGTCAGAAGTAACAGTTACTGTATGAGGTAAACCAGTAACTAAATCACGACCTCTAACTTCCATTTTTTCATTCAGTGAACCTGGAAAAACAGTACCGATTGTGAATTTAATATCCTCAGCCGTTCTATCTCCAATTAATAATTTATATTTATCTTTAATGTATTTCATAATATCACTATCGAAAACGTTTCCCGCAATTTTAATTGATGAAGAAGTAACAATCCCGCCTAAAGATAAAATAGCAATATCTGTAGTACCACCACCGATATCAATTACCATATTTCCACTTGGCTTAGAAATGTCCATGCCTGCTCCGATAGCTGCAACTTTTGGTTCCTCTTCAATAAACACTTTACGAGCTCCAGTTCTTTCAGCAGCTTCCTTTATAGCATTTTTTTCAACTTGGGTAATATTTGATGGACAGCAAATTAAAATTCTTGGACGAGCAAAAAAACTACGACCGTTAACTTTTCTGATAAAATGATTAAGCATTATTTCTGTAATTTCAAAATCAGCAATTACGCCATCTTTCATTGGTCTAATTGCTTTTACTTTACCTGGAGTTCTTCCAAGCATTTCTCTTGCCTCTGTTCCTACCGCAAGAGGTCTTTTAGTATCCGCGTCAATAGCCACAACACTTGGTTCATTTAAAACAATCCCTTGGCCTTTAATATAAATTAATACGTTTGCTGTTCCTAAATCTATTCCAATATCTTTTGAAAACATTCTATCACCTTTTTCTACCCTAATATTATACCACAGGATACTAGGTTTTAATAGGCTAATTGGCTAAATTTAAGTACTTTTTTTTTGTCGATTCTCCGCCTTTAATATGTCTAATATCCATATGATATTTTAAAATTTTTTGTGTTTTTTCATATAAAGTTTTATCAATGATTTTAAGTCTATCTTTTAAATCTTTATGAACAGTACTTTTCGAAACCTTAAAAACCTTTGCAATTTCCCTTAAAGTTTTTTCCGTTTCCACCATATATTCTGCTTCATCGATAACCCTTTTAACAATGTCATTTCCCAAACATATCGCCCCTTTATTAAATTATATAAATAGGCAATTTTTTTAGACCAAACAAAACACTTTTCTTTTAAATAATTAAAAAAACAGCAACATTAAAGTATCCCTGTTTATCCACAAATAAAATTATTTTGCAATGAACCTAGCATAAAAATCTACATCTTTAGTAATTTCATAATTTTCATCGATTTTTGTTCCTTCAAATTCATCGGTATACCAACCATCAAAAGTATATCCCTCCTTAGAAGCAACTGGCAAAGTTCCTACTTTATGATATTTTTTAATTTCCTTAATTTCAACTTCATAAAAAGAAGGCAGTGCAATCCAAACATTAGATGTTGCTTTAGATCCTGCACCATAATAATCCATTCGCCAACGTTCAAATAACTTACACTCAGTATTTTCTAAAGCTGGTGTTTTAAATTCCGAAGAATAAAAAGACCATGATTTATCATTAAGCTTACTTTTATTAACTGTAATATAATGGTTATAGGTACACACATTAGAATTTGCCGTTGTTCCCTCAAAAGTTCGAACACTTGGTAAATACATTCTTAAATCAGCATTCATGTCGCCATATTTACTATTTGAATCGCGGTAAATATATACTGTTTGTTGATATGTCTGATTTGGTTTATAATTAAATCTAATTGTTTCTATTGAACGAATCCCCCTATATTCTGGCGAACCACTAGATGAAACTCTAATCGAATTATAATTTTTATATTTAAGTTCTTTATCAAATTGAATATCACCAGCAGCTTGGCCTTCCCAACCATCAATAGTTTCTAAAGTGTTATTTTCAACTAATTGAGTTTTAAATCTAACTTTATGGTAAACATCCTTTATATTACCTTTAGCCGTTATTGATAAATTGGTATTAAAGGCCGCATAACCTACTGACATAACTAATAATAGGCAAATAAATAATCCTATCAAAATTCTAATTTGTTTTCTATTTTTTTTCCTTCTCATATACTTCACCAATTATAGTATACCCCCCCCCCCCCCCCCCTATTGTCAACTATTTCAACCCCGATCCATAAAAAAGAAAAAAATAATTAACTTTTTAAATTACATCATAACAAAAAAGAGCTTAAAGCTCTTATAAGTTGTTAACATTTTTATCATAGTATTCTTCTGGATTAACATATGCATTATTAACTTTAAGTTCAAACACAACATGGCTACCTAAATCTTTGTTGACATTTGTTTCGCCACTTTTACCAAGAACATCTCCTTGATTTACTTTATCATTTTGTTTCACTGAAACTCCAGTTAACCCTTGATAAATCATTACGACTTTATCAGAGTTTTGAATTTCAACAATAGTACCTAAAAGCTTATCTTCTTTAACACTAGTAACTGTCCCTGGTAAAGAAGCTATTACGTCAAATCCACCATCAACACCACCGTAAGCTACACCATTATTTTGAATGTAAGTCTGTTCATAATTAATTATTGATTTTTCTTGTTCTGCTTCTGTTCCTTTATAATTATAAAAGCTTTGAACAACTTTAACATTCGAATCAGTGTATGGACGCATTACTGTTGTTTCAGTACTAACTACTGGCACTTCATCACTACCAAATAATCTTGAAACATATTGGTAGTCCTCATCCTTGACGTTGCTGTCCAACTTTGAGTTTGAGAAATCAACATAATAAAGTGCTGCAAGCAATATTGCACATACTCCAGCATATATCCCATATATCGCTGGCTTCTTCAATTCTATTTTCTTCATAATTTCACCTCTACTATCATTTTGGCACGTATGAGGTAAAATTATACTAAATTTTTTTAATTTCTGTTCCTTGATAATAATGTTTTAAAATTTTATCATATTTATATCCTTCTTTAGCCATTCCTAAAGCACCATATTGGCTCATACCAACACCATGACCAAATCCTTTAGTAGTAATTGTTACATTTTTATCGTTTTGAACAATACTAAAATAATTAGAACGAAGTTTTAATTTAGTAGCAACATCACGGCCATTTAACTCCACTCCATTTATTTTAATTTTTTTAACACGTCCTGTACTTGTCGTTTCAAGTACTTCAGCTGTTATTTTATCATTATATTGAAGTCCTAATTTCTGATAAAAATCATTTAAATTAAATGTTGCTGTATCCTGATAAACTGGCGAAGCTTCGTCCCATGAACTAGAAACGCTCCTTAAATAAGGAACTTTTGACGAAAAAACTTCTTCACTATTTTCAGTTTTTCCAGTACTAGTAGAGAAAAACAAAGCTTCCACGATCTCCCCATTATAGCTAAGATATTCCCCTTTTGTTTCTGAAACCGCTTTTTTAACTTTATTTATTTTACTAGTGTACTCATCTTTCCATTTGCTTTTTAAATCTTCGTCCGTTAAATAAACTTGATTATCAGTAGTATTTACAACATCATAATCTTTATCCTTGTTTTTTGAAACTTGATACAAAACATAACTTCGAGCAGCCACTGCCTGGGCTTTTAAAGCCTCAAGCTCAAAACTAGTTGGCATTTCACCAGCTAGTACACCTTTAATATATTCTTCAAACGGAACTTTTAATGTTTCATTTTTACTAACATCTTTTACTCTTATCACCTTATTAGACATATAGTGAAATTTTATCTCATCGGTTCTAACAAATAAACTAACAACTAAAAACGGTACTAAAATTACTAATAAAGTAACCAAGAGTATCTTTTTCATTGCAAAGTTCCTTTCTAATTAATGATATTTGAATAGGTAAAAAAATCATATAAGAAATTTACAACTAAATACGATAATGATATACTTATCATTAAATATAATACTCGTGCAGCATAGATTTTATTCTTCTTAAAAACATTTGTAATGTTAACGCTATCTAATGCCCATATAGCAACAAAGGTAAAAATTATATATAAGATTGATTTTAATAACATAATTAATCCTTGTAATTATTAAGCTGGTCAATTCTTCTTTGATATCTTTCAGCGCCATTAAATGAATAATTTAAAAACACGTCAACAATATCTTTAGCTCTAAATACCGGCATTTTTCCAGATATTGCAATAGCATTAGCGTCATTATCACGTCTTGCCCACTTAACTTCCTTTGTATTATCTACTTTTGCACATCTAACATTTTTAACTTTATTACAAGCAATGCTTATCCCGATACCACTTCCGCAAATTGCAATACCTTTTTCAACTTCATGCTTTCCAATCGCTTCACCAAGCTTAAATCCAAACTCAGTATAATCATCACCAGATAATCCTTCACCACCATAGTCCACTATAGTATAACCTTTTTTATTTAAATATTTTGTAAGTTTTTGTTTCATTTTATATCCACGATGATCTGAAGCAATTCCTATTTTATTAGTTGAAACGGGATTCATTTGAACGATTGTTTTTTCCTGATAATCATTTTTAACAATTTGTTCTAAAGACGCTTCTTCACTTTTTAAGTCAGTTGATTTTTTTTCTTCATTTTCTTTTATTTCTTTATCAATAACTATGTCTTCAATATTTAGTTCTTTTGTATCTTCATTTTTTTCCATATTAGGCCTCCTTTATTTTCCATCTAATTATAACACTTATTTATGAAATTTTTAAGAATATCTCCTAAAACCGACAAAAAAATGTTATTATAGATATATAAAGAAGCAGTAATCTAGAATTACTGCTTTATTTTTTGCATTTTTTGATACGAAAGTTTCGTTAAATCAAGAAATTTATAACGGGAAATGTGATAATGAAAACGAGGTGGTTTAAATGATGATTGGTAAACTATTAAAAGTAATTAGACTAAACAAAGGATTAAAACAATCCGACCTAGCCGCAAAACTTAATATAGCTCAAACAACATTATCGGGTTATGAAACTAATTACAGTAATCCGCGATTTGAAACAATTGAAAAGTTTGCAGAAAACTGCGATTATGAAATAGTATTCAGAAACAAAAAAGATAATACCGAACTTACAACCGAATCAATTAAAAGATTAGATGTTTAACGCTTCAATATGAAGCTTTTTTTATTGTCAAAAAAAATAATCCAAATTGGATTATTTTACGAATGGAATTAAAGCCATAAATCTAGCTTTTTTAACTTCGTTAGCAATATGTCTTTGATGTTTAGAACAAGCACCAGTAATTCTTCTAGGTAAAATTTTACCTTTATCAGCACTGATATATTTTTTTACGATGTCAACATCTTTATAATCTACTGATTTACCAGCACACATTTGACATATTTTTTTCTTTTTTCTATGATAATCTGCCATTGTTATCCTCCTAATCTAAAAAGTTATCGTCTATAGATACATTATCGCCAAAATCAGCAAAAGGATCTTCATCAATGTTCACATTATTAGCTGGAGCTTCTTGATAATCATATGGAGTTGATTCACTAGAGCGAGCTTCTGCTTGTTTTCTAGAGTCCAAAAATTGAACTGAATCAGCTACCACGTCAAAAGAGGTCCTCTTATTTCCGTCCTTGTCAGTATAACTTCCTGTTTGAATTCTTCCTTCAACAGAAACTAAACTTCCTTTATCAAGGTAATTAGCTACGTTTTCAGCAGCTCTTCTCCAAACAATAACATTAATGAAATCTGCTTCCCTTTGTCCTTGCGCATTGTTAAAAGTTCTATTAATTGCCACTGAAAAACGAGTGTAAGCAACATTAGAACCTGTGTATCTTAGTTCTGGTTTTGCGGTTAATCTACCAACCAAACAAACCTTATTCATAAATAGTACCTCTTTTCTTAATCTTCTTCTTTAGTAATTAAGTGACGGATTACATCTTTACTGATTAAAGCTAAACGATCAAACTCATTAATCGCTTTGTCGTCACCAGCTTCGATGTTATAAACATAGTAGTAACCGCTCTTGAAATCTTTGATTTCATAAGCTAATTCTCTTTGCCCCATGTCTTTTTCGTTAACTATTTTCGCACCATTAGTAGTTAAGATATTACCAAAGTCTTTAATAACTTTTTTAACCTCATCTTCTCCTAATGTTGGTCTAACAATAAACATGATTTCATATTTTCTCATCATTACACCTCCTTATGGTCTTATTGGCTTCCTAAGAAGCAAGGAGTAAATTAATACTCGCCTTTGATTATAACAAATTATATGATCAAAGTAAAGAAAAATGCGAAAAAAACTAATATGCTTTTTTACTTTATGGATATGAGAAGAGAGTAAAATACATATTAGTTAGAGTATTTATAAACTAAAGTAGAACAATTACAAAAAGTAATTATCCTAATTGAAGTTTACAAACTATGAAATAATCGTATAAGGACTAGATTCTGTTCCATCACCTAATAATGATATATCCGCTTTCAAATAAACAGTAGGAAAAGTCTCAGGCGTATAACCAGCAATATGTAAATGATGAATGAGTCCGCTAGAATAAATTCCAAACACCCCGACTGTAGAATCGTAAATTGGTGATAAAGCCGTTAAGAATTGACCGGTATTAGGAACAAGATAATTAGTATTTTTGCAAATATCATAATTAGCTTCAGTTAATGCAAGAATTCCACAAACACCCCAATTATTATTTGCTAATACTATATCACTAGCTGTCACTAATCCTATTTTTCCACGCCATGTTACACTTTTTTCCATTTGAATTTGATTAGTTAGATTTGAATTACCCAAAGACGCAGGACCTACATCAAAGGTATGAGTAATAATTAAATTTTTAGCTGTTGATGACATGCTATTGTAATATGTTCCATTTAAATATTTATTTATTGAAGCATCTTTATCAACTGCTCCAGAAATAGTACCATTAACAAAATTGCTACTCATAGCCCAGGCATTGCAGCCATATTTATAAGCATCGCCAAACGAACAATATCCAGTCGTCCTTTCACCAGCAGGTTCAAAACTAATAGTTCCAATAGTTGTATCTTTAATTATCTTAAGTGTATTATCACTTTCAACAGAAACTATTCGCCACATTTCATCATTAAATTTTATATAATTTGCAGGCTTAGCACCACTGTAAACATATTTTCCATATTCATAGTTACTTCCATATAAACCATCACCTGTAGTTATTGTTTTATTTCTTAATTGGTTTGCTGCAATTGGATACCATTTAGCATATAAGGTTTGATCAGCCTCCGGCGTGTAGCTGGACCCAGCATCTCCTACTTTCTTGGTTAATGCTGAATCGCTATACCATCCGCCAAATATATATCCAGTTTTAACTGGTGTCGGCAAGACTATGTTTGTGTTTATCCATTTTGCATACAACCCTTGAGTGTTTGCCTCAGTTAATACATCTGTATTTAATACTTGATTAGTGAAACCACTATCTTTATACCAACCATCAAAGGTATAATTACTTGTAGCATTATTAATACTATTTCCTCCAGTGGCCCCATTGTAATTATATGTTAACACATAACTTTTTGTTGGATTTGGCAATGTATATGGACCTTCATAGTTTGTAGGAATTGTTGTTGTAACCTTTCGCGGTAATGAACCGGTACTTGTAGCACCATTGAATTCATACACTACATCATACTGATTTACTATATAATGTGCATATAAAGTCATATCTTTAGTAACCTCAGTTGCACTTATTACTTGTTCTCCACCATAAGGCTTTGTATACCATCCAACAAATGTATACCCTTTTCGTTCGACTGGTGGCAATGCACCTAAAGTACTTCCGTGTTCCTTACTTACTGTATCGTATGTAGGCTCTCCTTCCATTATCTCTAGGGAATGAACAGATACACTAAATCCTGATTTAAAATGCCCATATATTGAATAAAAAGCCGTATACCCATTTGAATTGTCCTTAGCTGTAAATGTGTAACTATACTTTTGCCAACTATTAGTTATATTGGTTGAATTTAGTCCCCCCTGTTCTGAGCCAACATAGCCCATAGTGCTTATATCGTCGCTTTTTGCAAAGAAACTCCATGTGTATTTAGTTCCAACATCCAGAACTTTACTTTCATAAGTAAATGGAGCATAAAACAATCCAGCAGCACCTTCACCACTAGTTGAAGCAAGTGTAAATACTTCCCCGCCTTTTACATTGGCATCATTAGAACTAGTTTTTGACATGGTCATACCAGTGTTAGGATTATTTAACCTATATCTTTCAATATTAGCTGTGCCCTGCCACAAGTCATTTTCAAAATAATTCTTATCATAAGTAATTGTATATACCTTTGGTGTTGACTTACCAATTAAACTAATATTTGATTTTATATTAATTTTTATATTTTGATTACCTACTTTCGTTGACCCATTATACCAACCATCAATATTGTATCCTGTACTTACGGTTATACTTGGTAATGTTATCTCACAGCTTTCTTCATTATTATATATTTCACATTTATCTTCAGTTTTTCCTACTGCTGTTACTCCTTCTCCTTTGCTATATGTTACTTTTAATTCTTTCTTATATATTGCATATAACACCGTATCTTCACTCGGCATGTTTAATACTGATAATCCTTCTTTCGCATTCTTATCTGTATTCCATCCAACAAACGTATATCCTTCCCTTTTTCCCTTCTTGCTTAAATCTACACTTTCATTTGATGACAAGTATGCAGTCTCTGATGTCCCTTCTCCTCCGTTAGTTCTGTAATCATATGTTAGTAAATAATCTGTTGTTGGCTCTATTGTCCCTCCTTCGGCTTGTCCATAGTTTAAATCTATACTTACTTCATTACTATTCGATGTTGGTGTTCCAGTAAAGTCTTTATTATATTCGATCTTTACTTTTATTGTTTGCGTACTATTTTTATATAGTTTCTCTCCCTTAGTATATCCACTAAAGGATATCTTTATTGCTTCATTATTACTTTCACTACTTGATATACTTTCTAATTTAGCATCAAATGTTCCTTTATTCTCAACTGTGACTTCATATTCCATCGCATCACCTTTTTCATAAAGGTTTGCTTCCATAC